>Ga0073928_10001955_pt1 | contig 37669 bp, 31 predicted proteins | sample PaiPotPPA55metaG_FD_76969 | JGI IMG/M metagenome (GOLD analysis project Ga0073928, IMG submission 76969) | Iron sulfur acid spring bacterial and archeal communities from Banff, Canada, to study Microbial Dark Matter (Phase II) - Paint Pots PPA... ... | reverse complement strand
CTCGGCTGAGCATGAAGACGCAGTCGTGCGAAGGATCGAAGGGTGTCCCCGGTTCGAGTACGATAAGCGGACCGTACAACCCGGCGGGAAGCTGCACTTCATCGTTCAAATGCGTGTGATACATGAAAGTCCCGGCACGTGGCGGAGTGAATCGAGCGCGAAAAGAACGACCAGGCTCGATTGCGGGTGTGACTTCATTGCCGCGCGCACCCCAACCCGCGACTCCGTCGTAGTAGCTTTCCAGTTCCATGCCGTGCCAATGTACCGTAGTTGATTCGCGTAGTTGGTTGATGATGGTGATTTCTACTGGCCGACCTCGCTCGAGTACTAGGAGAGGTCCGGGCGCTGTGACCTTTTCAGGGGAACGTCGGGGTCCCTCCTGAACTTGGTAGCCGAATCCCGCAGGAAAACCTTCGCCGGCGGAGCGCTCGCGCACCCACAATCGGATCTTGCGAGTTCTGCCGTGAGCCGCGACTGCTGGACGGTTTCCCGGTACAGTGATCCCCAACACCATTCCCGCCATATGATTGCCGTTGTGTTCCATGATGAACTTATCCGCCAAGGCATTCGCGACCGTCGTCTCGGGGGATATATGAGGAACGAAGTGACAGTGGAAAAGCCAGTGACCTGGCGGAGGAGTCCAATCCATAGTCATGGTTCCGCCAGTTGAAAATCTGTGCGTTGCAGCTGTCCGCTGTTGTTCCGGCGGGAAAACATGATCGCTTTCCCCATCGCCAGTGCTGTCCACCCGAAAGTAGGATCCGTGCATGTGCATCGGGTGGCCCCCATCGCTGGCATTGATCCAGCGCCAGTGTACCGGTACGCCCGCTGGGTAGGTCAGATGCTCGGTGTAGGGCCACGACTTTCCATTGATCTCCGGAAGCATGTGTGGGAGCGTCGGGATCTGATGTCTAAGCGCGGCGGCTTCGGATCCGCTCCTCCAAAGTCCCAACACGAAAATCCGATCTGGGGCCGCTCTCCCCCGCGGATCAACGATGAAGGCTCCCGCAAGTTGACTGTCCTCTCGAAAGGGACGACCGGCGTCGCCCAATTCTCCACCGGCGCTTGCGTAATATTGATACGTCCCGGCTGCACCTGCCGTGAATCGCAGTTCTCGCATTTCCTGGGGAGGAACTTCCACAACCGCTTTTGCGTCTCCCGGGTGCTGATGCAAGCCGTGCACTACCGCCGTGACCCTGAGGAAGTTGTGAAGGGTCACGTGGATCTCGGTGCCCTCCGGAATGCGGATCAGTGGAGCGGGCACTTGCAGCGCTTTGCCTTCTTCGCAGAATGCGTACACCTTCATGCTTGGACCGGTGTCGGCTTCCGGGTACCAGTCTCCCTGCCATAGCTCAAGGTGGAGAGTGAGCACGCCTTTTTCAAGCCCACCGGCGGGTTCGCGGTTTGAGTTGGCTTGAATAGCCGGAGATACTGGCGTGGATACGGATTGTCCTGATCGTTGAACCGCTGCGAGTAACGCCACAGCGGATAGCACCCAGCAACCGCGTGTAACACCGAAGAGGGTTCTTTTAAACAACTGGGTCTACCCCCACCTCGAATTGGAGCACAATTGTACGCCCCGTCTCCATTCATGATTCCAATTCGCCGAGTCATCCAATGAGTTTCTTGAAAGCTGCAACTTGGACCGCGATTCGCTCTTACGGTCTGCAAATACTGATCAAACCGGCGAACCATTTCGTTCAGGGATAGCGCGACGAGGATTCATCGTGGCGCGCTTTTGCTTACTTCTTTTTCGCTGCCGTTGCAGCTGCCGCCCGCGCAGCGCGTTCCTGCAGTGCTAACGTCACCACCTGCAGCATGTCGTCCTGCGGGGCGGGCTTGCCGGTCCAGATTTCGAACTGGCGTGCTGCCTGGTGGACGAACATTTCTATGCCGGGAATAATCTGCGCGCCGCGCTGTTTCGCCAGCTTAAGCAGGAGAGTTTCGGACGGATCGTAAATCATGTCGAACACGTAGCGCGCGTTGATTTCCTTTTCCTGCAGCGGAGTCTCGCGCGTGTTGCCCATGCCGACGGGCGTGGCGTTGATAATCACATCGAAGGAATATTTCTTGAGGTCATTGCGTTTGATCGAACGGGCGTGGGCGCGCCTGGCAAGCTTCTGCGCGATAGCTGTGCTCCGGTTCAGGATGTAGACCTCCGCTCCTCGTTCCTTGAGGCCGAATACCGCGGCGCGGGCCGCGCCTCCGGCCCCGAGCACGAGGATCTTGGCATCCTGGAGTGTACTCAGTCGCCGCTCTAAAGGTCGCACGACTCCGGACGTGTCGGTGTTGAAGCCGTAGAGTTTTCCATCCTGGGCGCGAACCACGGTGTTGCAGGCGCCGATCTTGTCGGTGTGAGAATCGGTGTTGTCGAGGTAGGGAAGAATGGCTTCCTTGTATGGCATGGTGACGCTCAGGCCGTGGATCGGAATCTCGCGCACGCAGTTGAGCAAGTCCTTGAGAGTCTTGGCATGCAGAGCGAGATACACGGCATTGACGTTCTCGCGGCGGAAGGCTGCATTCATGATGGCAGGCGATAGCGAATGGGCGACGGGATCTCCCGCAACTCCGTAGACGCGTGTGGCCACATCCACCTGTTCAATGCGGTAGATGCTGCGCAGTTCCTGCGCGGTAACCTGGCCGGGAGCGGTTTCTTCTCCCGGACTGACGGACGCGAACGTAAGGACGCTGCCGGCGCGGACTCCGAGCACGCGGCTGATAAAGCCTTGTTCGCCCATGCACAAGCCGATCAAAGAATGGTTGTCGCTCTCGCGCCCCAGAAACTGCATCATGGCGACGTTGTCGGAAAGAGTGGTAGCGGTGCTGACCACCTTATAGAAGTCGGCGGGATAGGCACGCATCTTTTCCAGAGTTTCATCGAGCTTTTTTGTTCCACGGAAGTCGTGAAAAGAGAGAATCAGACCGGAACGCCCGCGCAGCTTTTGCAATTGCGCCGGTTTAGTCTTCTGCGCGGTCTGCAGCTCCACGTCGATCAGTTGACATCCCAGGGCTGATGCCTTGGACAGGATGTCAAGTTGGGAGGCGATTGAGCCGCGAAACTTGCCGCCACTGGCCACGCGGCGGCAGGTCGCGATCACCACCGTGCCGGCATGAGTTTCGAGGAAATGCTTGACCTTGGGAAGGGCCAGGGAGGGCTTCGCAATGTAGTCCAACCTGAACTCCAGGAATGAGTTGTCGCGAGCAAGGGCCTCGGCTTTCTCGACCAGTTCTGCGGGGCTTGCGGCAGTAACTGCGACACAGACCCGCGGCAGACGCAGAGGCAGCAAGCGGGGTAGATAGCTGTTGGCAGCAGAAATCATCTTGAATCAATAGTTTGAATCGGTTTTAATGAAAAGGTTCGGCGCGAATCTTACAGGGGCTGAATTCCAGATGCAACAGGGATTCGACAAAATGCACGAAAAACCTATTTCCCAGGCCCCCCTGACACCCTCGTAACCTTGACCCTCCCTTACCCGGTTGTTACTTTCCTATTGAAGCCTTGCTTAGGTGACATCTTTCTGTAGCGGGGGCGGGTGTGTCTTTTCTCGGAGGTAACATGAAGAAAATAGGACTGTTATGTTTGTTTGCCGCGACGGCAATGTGGGCGCAATCGCCCACGGACGGAGCTCAAGCGAGCTCAGCCACTCCACCGGGCACGATTATGTCCTCCGCCAACTTCCCGATTCAGCGGGTCGAGATGCCTACCTACGCGGATGTGTACTGTGCAGGTTTCATCAATCGGGAGACCTTGCCCGACGCCAACTTCGTCGAGGGTGGATTGCAGACTCCGGGAACCACGAAATTCGTCAGAGGCGACGTCGTTTACTTAAAAGGGTCGGGCTACTCTGCCGGGGCGCAATACGAGATTGTGCGTGCTTTGCGGGACATCAATGAATATGAAATGTTCCCCGGGCAGCGCAAGCTCCTCAAAGCTACCGGCCACCCCTACGAGGAGATCGGCCGCGTGCGCGTGATAGACACTCGAAGCAAGGCGGCAGTGGCTTTGATCGAATACTCTTGTGATCCAATCAATCCGGGGGACACCGCGATTCCGTTCGCGGAGAAGCCCATGGTGTCGTTTCACGCGCCGCTTCGCTTTGACCGGTTTTTGCCCACGAGCAGCAAAATCTCGGGACGCATCGTGATGGGCAAGGACTTCGACTCAACGCTGGGGACCGGCCAGAAGGTTTATTTCAATGTGGGATCGAACCAGGGTGTGAAGGTCGGAGACTATTTCCGCGCCGTGAGGAACTATGAAGAAGACCTGCACGATCCTGTGGATTCGCTTTCCTTCAAAGCTGCGATCAGTGAAGACACGCAGATGAAGCAACCTTCGTTCGATCCGGGCCTCTGGGAGAAGTCGAATGGCCCGGTAATTCATGTGAGGGATCTGCCGCGGCGGGCGGTAGGGGAGATCGTTGTCATCGGGACGACGCCCACCACGGCAACCGGAATGGTCGTGTTTGCCATGGAAGATGTGCATGCCGGCGACGGCGTGGAAATGGACGATGAGACGCAGGCGCAACAGTAATAACCTCTCGTAAGCATCACAAACCCGGGGACGGGCAACCGTCCCCGGTTTTGCGTCTAGAAGGCAATGACGCAGGTCGAGTGGCGAGTGGTTGGCGAACGGCGTCGATGCTGCTTGCCCGTTTGCAGATCACACCCGGATGGATTTCTCGGGCTCAGCGAGGTCATGCGGAATCTGTGGTTGGGAACGACGATTGGCCCCGAAGCCTGATCACAACTGATCACGATACGAACCAGTAGCCACCGATTCACTTGTCACTCTTCTCCGCAAAGACCTCGGCAGTAAATGCTTCGATGTTCGCGCCATGCTTCCATGCATCCAGCGGCAGTCCGGCCTTGCGGCAGGTTTGTTCCAGAAAAGTCAGGCAGTCCCATCCGTGCTCGACAGGAACTTGGGGCAGCAACAGGCCGCGGTGGCCGTGTTGAGAGATAACAAGACCATGGCGGCCGACTTCGATTTCGTCGGGCTGAACGGCTCGAGGAGGTGAAAGAATGCTCAGTTCAATTTCGAGGATCGGCGCCTCTTCTATCGTGACTGGGCGAAAACGGTGGTCATCGAAAGCTGCTGCGCGGGCAGTCTCGGCAACCGCCCGGTAGACCGGGCAGCTCGGTAGCACGTACCCAACGCAACCGCGCAATTGCTTCGGTTCGTCACCCTGGCGCAGGTAGAGCGAAGTAAACGCGCCGCGGGGTTCGGCAAAATGAGGAGTAGGGGGATCCAGGCATATCTCCCGATTCTGCAGGGCCGAGAAGATGGAATCATGAGCCAAGCCAAGCAAAACGGTGCGCTCAGCGTTTGAAAACTCCTGGCTGGCGCCTTCACTGGCTGCGCCGCTCTCCGTTCGACTTGGCTGCGAACAGTCCACCGTCGACTGCGAATTAGATTGTGGGAGCGGCATCGGCATCTGCCGCTCGCGCCCCGGCTTGGAGCTTCCGGCGACGGCTGAGGATGAAAGCGCGCCGGCGCCGCTTGGACGCGCGCCGGTCAATCTTCGACCAGAATGCGGCGAAGTAATCCACCGCGGAAATCAGCGAGACACACACTACGAACCAGATCGCGACGTAAGCGATCCAGTGCACGGGAAAAATAAAGCTTCCGTAAACCGGCCACTCTTTCCAGCGGTGATCGAGAATCACCGCGACCACGGAAACAATTTGCACCACCATCTTGAACTTGCCTAATTCGCTGGCCTCGATAGTGAATCCGCCTGATGCAGCGATGGAGCGGAGGCCACTCACCAGGAACTCGCGGCCAATGATGATCACGGCAATCCAGGCCGGAACAAGGCTGGGATTGAACTGCACCAGGGTGACGAAAGCGGCCGCGATCAGGAGCTTGTCGGCCATGGGATCAAGCAGAATGCCCATGGTCGTGATCTGCCCGCGCTTGCGAGCCAAATATCCGTCAATCCCGTCGGTCATGGAGGCGGCGATGAATACCGCCGACGCGAGCAATTCTTTAGCCCCGTGGTTGCTGCTGAAATGATTCGAAGACAGGATCCAGATCAGCAGAGGAATACTGCAAATCCGAACCAGCGTGATGGAATTAGGAAGGTTCACCGCGGCCAACGCATGTCTCCCGAGGCGCGCCGGTAGACAATTCGATTATGCTCCACGGGGAGAGGGAACGCAATCAATGGATGAGTCAATGGATGAGTCGGTAGGGCATAGATGTGCCTTCCGGTGAAGTCATCCAGCCGGATTACTTCGATGTAGCCGGCGTCATTGCACTCGGCTTCGGCTGCTTGGCGATGACCTGGTCTTTGATCTTGTCGTAGGTCGCCTGCGGAACGATCTTCTTATGGACCAGATCAAGTTTTGTGCGGTAGGGACGCCCGGCGATGATTTTCTGCGAGTAGGCATCGCCGATGCCGGGTAGAGCCTTGAGCTGCTCGGCGGTTGCGGTATTAATGTCGAGCTTGTCGGTCGCTGCGGCTTGCGGGACGGCCACAGCCAAAGATCGGATGGGGGTCGCTGCCTGCAATAAGAAGAACGCGAGGAGAAGGGGCAGGATGCGGATGAGCGGCTTTCGGAATCTCGAATTCATAAAATCCTCCTTCAAGGATGACCCGCAGGGGCTAAAGCCCTCGGAAGTGGGCCTCTTGACGCGGTGCTGAAGCGCCGCTCTGCCCAAACGCTGCTTAACCCCAACCCTTGTTTCACCCAACGCGAATGGTTGACGGAGCGGCTCGAAGCCCCGCCCTTTCAAAGCAAAGACAAAATCGGCGGGTTCTGACTCCCTAAGCGTAAATGCCGCGCTGGCGAATGGTGTAGGCCACTCGGTCAATGGCCAGCATATAGGCCGCGATGCGGTTGTTCACCTTGTGCGTCTCGGCATAGCGGACCACGTCGCCGAACGACGAAATCATGATCTCTTCCAGTTGCTCGTTGACCACAGACTCTTTCCAGAAATAGCCCTGGCGGTCCTGTACCCACTCGAAATATGAAGTGGTCACGCCACCGGCGTTGGCCAGAATGTCTGGAATCACGAAAACTCCCTTGTCGGTTAACACGTCATCGGCGGCAGAAGTGGTGGGGCCGTTGGCACCCTCGGCTAGGATGCGGCATTTCACGCGATCGACATTGCGCGAGGTGATCACGTTCTCGGTTGCGGCGGGAATCAGAATCTCGCAGTCGGTCGTAAGCAACTCGGCGGGGTCGTATTTCTCCGCATCGGGAAAGCCATGTACCGTTCCATTTTTCTGGCGGAATTCGACCAGCTTGTTCAAGTCGATCCCATTCTTGTTGTAAAGGCCGCCGCCCACTTCGGCGATGCCCACAACTTTGTATCCCGCCTGATGCATGAGTTGCGCCGCGTTCGAGCCCACGTTGCCGAAGCCCTGCACAATCACCCGGCTGCTCTCGCGCGACAGGCCGAGCTTCTTGATGGCCTCGTCGCATACCACCATCACTCCCCGGCCAGTAGCCTCGCGGCGTCCCCGGGAGCCGCCGATGTTGATGGGTTTGCCGGTCACGCACGCCGTTACGGTCTGCCGCATGTGCATGGAATAGGTGTCCATCATCCATGCCATGATCTGCTCGTTGGTGTTGACGTCGGGGGCGGGTACATCTTTCTCGGGACCGATGAATTCGATTAGTTCTGACGTGTAGCGCCGTGTCATGCGCTCGATTTCGCCCATCGACATCTTGTGCGGATCGCAGATCACGCCACCTTTGGCTCCGCCAAACGGAATGTTCACCACGGCGCACTTCCAGGTCATCCAACTGGCCAGAGCGCGCACTTCATCCAGCGTGACGTCCGGCGCGTAGCGAATACCACCTTTGCCTGGGCCCCGCGCAATCGAGTGCTGTACTCGAAATCCAGTGAAGACCTCCAGGCGACCGTCATCCATTTGAACCGGAATGTAGACCGTGAGTTCGCGATTGGGGTAGCGCAGAACTCTCCACAGCCCGTCATCGAGATTGAGCTTCTGGGCAGCCAGGTCAAAGCGCGCCCGTTGCGATTCCCACGGGTTGCTCTCTTTGTCGACATGCGGGGCGGTAGTCATCGTGGACATAAATTGGTCTCCGGAATGATTGCGATTCAAAATGTTGGCCAGTGCCGGGGCGAGTCCCCAGCTTGAGCGGGCAAACGTTTCGAGTATATGAGCGGGGACGGCAGGGAAGCAAGGCGGAGGCTAGAGATGGAATCCCACATTGAAACGAGCGAGGCGTCCCCCCGCCAGTTTCTCCCTTGTATATACCATCCATGTTTGTATATAATCTGCTCGTGCCGCTTAGTATCCGCAATTCAGAGGTCGAGCGCCTTGCCCGCGCGCTCTCTCGCCTGACCGGCGAGGGCCTGACGCAGACCATCTTGCAGGCCCTGCGCGAGCGCCACCAGCGCGTGCGTGCCGCGCGGCGGGAGCAACGGCTCGTGGAGGACCTCACCGAGATCGCCCGCCGCGCCGCGTCTCTTCCTAAGCGAGACCGACGCAGCCCCGATGAAATCATCGGCTACGATGAGCACGGCCTGCCGAAATAAATGGTTATCGACACATCCGCGCTGGTGGCCATTTTGCAACAAGAGTCCGATGCTGATGGCCTGCTGCGTCGTCTGGCTGCCTCCGGCTGGCGTCGGATATCTGCGGCGACCCTGCTGGAAACAGCAATCGTGCTCGAGGCGAGGTCGGGAGAAAGAGCTGGAGACGATCTCGATCTATTCCTGGCACACGCCAAGATCGAGGTCGAACCCGTAACGGACGAGCAGGTGCGGGTAGCGCGCAAGGCCTGGCGCCGTTATGGCGAGGGCAGCGGTCACGCCGCTCGGCTGAATTTCGGCGACTGCTTCAGCTATGCACTTGCCCAATGCTTAGGAGAGGAACTGCTCTACAAGGGCGTGGACTTTGCGCATACGGATGTTGCGCGAGCGGAGCACTCGATCTGATTCTTGATCTTCGCTCTGAAGCAAATTAGCGGGTCGCACCCTTCAAAATGATCTCCATCCCTTCCGAAGCAGCGCGCACTTTGGGATAGTAGTTGCGGGCTTCGTGCACGACTTTGTCGATGATGGCATCGGTGTGCTCGGGATCATGGTGAAACAGCACAAGCTCTTTCGCGCCGCTCTCCATCGCGACGTTAACGGCCTCGCGCCAGTGGCTGTGCCCCCAACCGCGGCGGCGTGCTTCGTATTCTTCGGGCAAGTACTGCGCGTCGTAGATGAGTACGTCGGCGCCTTCGGCCAGCTTGCGGACGGCTTTGTCAAAAGCGGCATCGCCGGGCTCGTTGTCGGTGGCGTAGACCAGGATTCCATCTTTGGTTTCGAGGCGAAACCCCATGCAGCCCTGGGGATGGTTGAGCCACGCGGTCTGCAGCTGAACCCGGTCCTCCAACGTGATTCGTCCGCTCTCAATGTCATAGAAGTCGCGTTGCGCCTTCATTTCATCGATTCTTACCGGAAAGTATGGCGCAGCCATCTGGTCGGACAGGACCTGTTTGAGGCTGCGCGTGCGGCTGGAACACTGGAAGAGAAACCGGTTCTCGGCATTGGCATATAAAGGGCGAAAGAACGGCATGCCCTGAATGTGGTCCCAGTGAAAGTGCGAAACGAAGACGTGCGCAGAGAACGGCCGGTCGCCGAATTCACTCTGCAACTGTTGGCCGAGCACGCGGAATCCGGTGCCGCAATCGAAGATATAGATGCGGTCGCCAAGACGCACTTCGACGCAGGAGGTGTTGCCTCCATAGCGCATATTCTCGGGTTGAGGGGTCGGCGTAGAACCGCGCACGCCCCAGAACTTAATCCGCATAGGCTCGTGACCGCACGGAGGCCCGGTTGTTTTGTATACCCTTGCTATCTTCGGACGAAGAAATTTATCCGTCAATTGCGGCTGTGGTTCAGGCCTGCGATTCGCTGCCGATTCTGGGCACGGTCCGGGACAGCCGGTAGCGCCTGAGTAGCCAATCCCGAATCGCCTGTGCTGATGCCATGAGCCTGCGGACCTGCCGCCTGTGACGCGTCCCCTATAATGATCCGCAAGCCTTGCTAACGTCTGAGTTTAAGCATTCACATGCCTTATCCCGAGTCCAAGGAATTCTCACGTCTGGCGCGTTCGGCGACGCTAGTGCCCGTGGTCAAGTCGGTGAGCGCCGATCTGCTCACGCCGGTCTCGGCATTCCTGGCCATCGCGGCGGAAGAGCCGCACGCGTTCCTGCTCGAATCGGCCGAGCGCGGCGAACAAGTCGGGCGCTACACCTTCCTGGGAGTGCGGCCTTACATGCGGCTCCGGGCCCGCGGCAATTTGATCGAGGTCGAACGCGGACGGCGCCGCGAACAGTATGAGGGCAGCGTTTTTCACTTCGTGAAGCAGTTGCTTGGAGAGCATCATCCGGCGGCGTTGCCTGGCCTGCCGCCGTTCACCGCCGGTGCCGTCGGATATTTTTCTTACGATGCGGTGCGGCAACTGGAAAAGATTGGCCAGCATGCAAAAGATGATTTGTCTGTTCCGGATTGCGAGTTGATGTTCTTTGATCGTCTGCTGGCCTTCGATCACCTCCGCCATCAGATTCACATTGTGGCGGCAGCCGATGTTTCGCGGGAGAGTCCGCGAGCCGCCTATGAGCGCGCCGTGCGCGATATCGCGGCGCTCGAAAGAAAACTGGCCGCAGGATTGCGTCCTGCAATGTGGCACAAAATGTGGCGCAAACCTGCAAAGGCCAAGCCGGAGAAACTAAAGATTCAGGCGGGAACCCCTCGCAAGAAATTCCTGAGCAGCGTGGAGCGCTGCAAGGAATACATTGCCGCCGGAGACATTTTTCAGGTTGTGCTTTCGCAGCGGCTCGACTTCGTCCCCGGAGTTGAGCCATTCGATCTGTACCGCGCTCTGCGCCAGGTCAATCCTTCTCCGTATCTTTATTTTCTGCGCATGGGCGAGACGCAAATCCTCGGCTCTTCACCGGAGATGTTGGTTCGCGTAACGGGGCGCAAGCTGGAATACCGGCCGATCGCAGGCACGCATCCGCGCGGGCGCGACGAGGCCGAGGACTTGCGACTCGAGGAGCAGATGCGCAACGACGACAAAGAGCGCGCCGAACACGTAATGCTGGTTGACCTCGGCCGCAACGATCTTGGCCGCGTCAGCGACTACGGCTCGGTCAAAGTGAAAGACCTGATGTATGTGGAGCGTTACTCCCACGTGATGCATTTGGTTTCCGCGCTGGAGGGAACGCTGCGCAACGATCTGAGTGCGCTTGACGCGTTCGCCGCCTGTTTTCCTGCGGGCACTCTGAGCGGTGCGCCTAAAGTCCGCGCCATGCAGATCATCGAAGAGTTGGAGCCGGTGCGTCGTGGCATCTATGGCGGATCGGTGCTCTACGCCGATTTCGCCGGCAATCTCGATTCCTGCATCGGCATTCGAACGTTGTTGATGCAGGGGAAACACGCATACTTGCAAGCGGGAGCGGGTATCGTGGCCGATTCTGACCCGGAGCGCGAATTCGAGGAGTCGATGAACAAAGCGCAGGCGCTGTTGCGGGCAGTGCAGAAAGCCCGGGGAGCATAGCTTGCTCTTAGTGTGAAGCCCCGGCCGCGGCTGGCTTGGGTGGCAGGCACCGATGTGTTATGTCCGCCACTTTGGGTTCTTTGTTTTGCGAGTTGCGGGCGAAACACCAGGGGACGAGCGCATCGGGGTAACGCTGCCGAACCCACTGCGGGACATCCGCTTGGTGCACTTCCTCAAACTCAAATCGAATGGCGCCGTCGGGCGCCACCGTGGCTAAGAGATAGCCGTAGACGTCTGTCTTCGCGGTTTTCGGAGGGTTCTCCGGAAGCGCATACCGCACGGCTCCGGCAGTGCCGACAATCCAACCTGCCAAGGGCTGCTTTTTGTGATGGTCCGTCAGTTTGTCAGTGTCAAAAATGTTGTCCATGTAATAGTGCGAATGGCTGGCCAGAACGTACACAGCCTTGTGGCTTCCGTCGCCATTGCGGCTTTGGTCGCGAAATTTCTCCAAAGCTTCGTAAGCTTCTTTGCCGCTGGCGATCCCCTCGGCTCCGCCGTTGTCGTCGCCCATGCTGTGGGAGTTGCCGAGGCTGTCGGGCGGCGCTTCGTGCATGCCCACGACGATGCTTTTTACGTCTGTGTTTGTGTCAGGGGTATCGGCCTTCAATCTTCTCTCAAACCAATCAAGTTGCGTTCGGGGAAAAAAGTTCGAGGCGTTGTCGAGGTAAATAAAGTCCACGCCGCCCTGAATCCAATGGTAGTAGGGCTCAGGCTGCGCCAGTTCTTTGTCTTTTTCGCGCTGTTCTTTGAGTACGGGCAGATCAAGCCAGTCGGCAAACTGACGTTTGAACGCGTCCTCGTTGTCCGGAGGCTTGGACGCGCCTTCGTTCTTAGGCGGAATGATCTCGTGATTTCCGATGCCCACATAAAAAGGGAGGTGGCCGAAGGGGGCAATCTGATTTGTAATGAAGTCGCTCCACGCCAGCCGCACGTAGTTCTCGCAGGTCAGGGCTTCGCCGCGCTTGTGGGCTTCGAACGCCATGTCTTCGTCGATTTTGTAGATGGCGCGCAGGTCGCCAAGGTGCCAGTAGAAAGCTGGAGCAAATTGCGCGGCGTGAGCAGCGATGGCGGGCATCACAACGTCACCACAGTTGCGCGAATCGCCGGAGACGATGAATCGCCAGGAGCCATCGGGGAGAGGGGTGGGGATGGAGCTCTCGATTTTCGGGAGTGCGCTGGCCCTGCGCCGGTGGTGGCCTCTCAGAGCTAGTGCGACCAGCGATGCTGTCGCAATCGTAGCCAGAAGTGCGCCGTACAGCATCAGCATCCTCTGTTTGCGATTCTTGTCGGGATCGGCAATTGGATTGGTCGACGGGCTCATGGATCTCCTCCAGCCCTGGCGTCAAAAAGAAACGGAGGCAGGACTTCACGGAAACAGAAAATTTTCCAGCAGCTTCTTCCCCGCATCCGTCAGCACGCTCTCTGGATGAAACTGCACTCCTTCGATCGCAAACTTTCTGTGGCGCAGGCCCATGATGGTACGGCTGCCGTCTTTTTCAGTCGTCCAGGCGCTGACTTCGAGTTCTGCGGGCAGAGTTTCCTCCTCCACGATGAGCGAGTGGTAACGGGTAGCCGTCATCGGGGTAGGGAGCCCGCGAAAAATAGTTCGATTATCGTGCGCGACGGCGCTGGTCTTGCCGTGCATCAGGTGCGGAGCGCGCACCACACGGCCTCCAAAAGCCGCGCCGATGGCCTGATGTCCCAGGCAAACGCCGAGCACCGGAACTTTGCCGGCGAAGTGCCGGATCAAATCGATGCTGATGCCCGCCTCTTGCGGTGTGCATGGACCTGGGGAAATCACGATGCGCTCCGGCTGTAAGCTCTTGACTTCAGCAACTGTGACCCGATCGTTGCGCTGAACCTCAACCTTCGCGCCTAGTTCTCCGAAATATTGAACCAAGTTGTAGGTAAAGGAGTCGTAATTGTCGAGAATGAAGACCATTCCGTGGAGACCATTAAACGAAGAGCATGAGACAGTCGTTTCTCCCAGCTTACACCCACGAAAACGAACCATTAGTTACACGGGATCCCTTCTTCCCGCCAGAATGGGCTACTCGCCTCCCCAAGGGTGGTATTGACGGAACACACCCTTCAACCCCATCCTCTAGCGTAGTTAATTTAAACGCCACTTCAATAGCTTGGGGTAACATTATGGCCGAGGCCCAGCAGGAAAAAAGGGCTGCACGACGTTTTGCGCTCCGGATTCCGGTATCGGTTGCGCGCGATGAGAACTCAAACCCTAGCGAATCAGCTCAAATCCGTGATGTCAGCGCGCGCGGCATTTGTCTCTACCTCGACTCCCCTATCGAACAGGGGTCGCCCATCGGCTTCACGCTGACGCTTCCGCCCGAAATCACGCTTACGGAGAGCATTCGAGTTCAATGCAAAGGCCGCGTGGTGCGCATCGAGAACAGCACCGCTGAGGGAAAGATGGCGGTGGCGGCGTTGATTGAAGAGTACGAGTTCCTTCCCGAAAGCTGAAGCCGAGCCCGGAATAGTCCAATATCTTTGGCAGCGCCTGCTGCCAAACACTTCTTTACCTTCCTGACAAGTGGTAAGGTTTCTCTTATGGGCTCAGCCGTGTTTTGTCTTTAGGGGATTTCTGTGCCGCGATCGGGCGTCCAATTTGTAATGCTGCTGATGGCGCTGGCGGTTACGCGGGCTCTCTCGCAGAGTGGGATCGCTAATGACAGAAGCGGGGAGGTCGCCGTCGTTACCGGCGTGCGCGTGGTGCACGAGCGCGGCGTGGCGGCGATTGAGGTTGTTTCCTCTCATCCCGTGGTACCGACGATTCAATCGCTGGATTCGCCGCCCCGACTGGTAATCGACCTCTCGAATGCGCGCATGGGGCTCCAGCACAAGCGCATTGCTGTGCTGGAGGAAAACATTCTTACTATCCGAGCGGAGCAATATCAGATCAAGCCTCCGATTACGAGGGTCGTGCTCGACCTTCTGGTTCCATACGGCTACACCTGGGACGCATCCGGCAACCGGCTCATGGTTCGGTTGAAGCCCCCTGACGATCCAAACGCTGCCAGCAAGAAGACGCTACCCCAGTTGCCGAGGGCAGTCTCTTTGGCGCCGGATGCCGCGCCGGCCGTAGTGCCTGTTACCCACGGGGTCGGGGAGGTTGTGTTGGCAGGCAGCCGGTTTGCGGCGGGGCAGTCCCTGACCGCAGGAAGTGAAACTGCATCATTGCAATTGTCGAGGGGAGGCGAGGTTCGCGTTTGTCCCGGAACCACTCTTTCAGTGACGCCTTCAAATAGTGCGAAAGACTTGATGTTCGGAATGAGCACTGGCGCGCTGGAGACGCATTACACACTCGACGCCTCGGCTGATACCGTTCTTACTCCAGATTTCCGGATTCTTTTCGCGGGGCCGGGGGAGTTTCACTACGCGGTCAGCACTGATTCGCATGGCAATACCTGTGTGCGCGGGCTTAGAGGGAACAGTTCCTCAGCGATGGTTTCGGAGTTGATGGGGGACCGCACCTATCAGGTTCGACCCACCGAACAAGCGGTGTTTCACTCCGGGCGGATCGATAAAGTCGACACCGACGTCCCGCTGGAATGTGGATGTCCGCCGCCGGTTCCCGTGATGCGAACCGATATAGCCCCCGCGCAGGTTGTCCCGGATTCTGCGACAGGGAATATAAGTTTGGCTCAACAGAGTACTTCAGCGGCGATTTTCCCTAAGCCCGAGAACGATTTGCCGAGCAACGGCAGCACCGGCAAAGCTACACAGCACACGCTCTCCGGCGGAGCCGAAATCCAATCCTTGCCGCCGGCCTTGCCGAACGAAGTCCACGTCCAGGTGGATGCGCCGTTGGTCTTCCGCGGGCACGAGACCTCCGTTGCGCCACCCGCCTCAATCGAGGAGGCAGAAGCGCTGCCCTTAGCGGAATCGTCAGCTCGAGTGGTCCGGCTGGAAGAACAGGTACAACCTCCGCTGGCTGCAAGCGCCGAGGCGAAGCCTGAGCACCATCGCATACTGCGACGCATAAGAGGATTCTTTGTCGCACTCTTCCGGTAGGATCAAAAGCTCAGTTCTGCGGGGTGAGACGCAACATCCGAAGCGAAGAGAAATGCGGCTGCAGCCTCTTCTTCAGCCGCGATTGATGGCCCGTCGCAGCGGCTCCACTTTCTCGCGCAGATCTTCGGCCAGATCGGCGCCGCGTTCCGCTACGTCGCGCACACGCTCCTTGGCGTCGCGGACCCGGTCTCGAGCTTCTTCACTCCAATCTTGCAGGGTGTCCCTGGCATCGCTGTAGCCGCGTTTCAGGTCTTTGCGGAATTGCCTGCCGGTCTTGGGAGCGAGCGCGAGCGCCGTCATTGCTCCAGCCCCGAGTCCAATCAGAAAAAATGTTACGGCGGTGCCCAGGTGGATTCCTTCGGAAGATTCATAACGTCCAGAGCGCATGATGTGACCTCATTTCTTCGTGGCGGAAAGTGATGGCATCTCGCCAGCTGCAATTCTAGTCCTCCGCAACGGTGGAGGTGACTCTAAGCCGGAGCATCGAACGTCGTCTACCTACGATGAGTGCAGCTTTAGGAAGGTTTCCTTTCAACCGACCTGAGTGTAAAATAACTTTTCGGCCCTTGTGCGGCGGAAAATGTGGCCTGCCCGCCTTCCGTCTGCCCAGCAAACCGCGCTTATTCGTAAGGAGATGGTTTCGAGCAATGTCGATCCCTGCCACCCAACTACGTCCGGGCATGATCATTAAGCACAACAATGATCTGCACTCTGTGTTCAGCGTCGAACACCGCACGCCGGGCAACCTGCGTGCTTTCATTCAAGCCAAGCTGCGCAATCTTCGGACTGGCGCCATGTTTGAACATCGTTTCCGCTCGCCCGATCCGATCGAGAAGGTCAACGTGGATGAGGTCGAGATGCAATTTCTCTACGCTGACGGCGACAGCTACTACTTTATGGATACCTCCAACTACGAGCAGACTCACCTGAGCAAGGATGTTCTGGGCGACGCGGTGGATTATCTGATCGCGAACCTCGAAATCAAAGTAGAATTTTTCGACGGTAAGGCCGTGGGCATTGAGCTGCCGCAAACTGTGGAACTCACCGTGGTCGAAACTGAGCCCGGACTGAAGAGCGCGACAGCCTCAAGCGTGACCAAGGCCGCCAAGACAGAGACAGGCCTCGTGGTGCAAGTCCCCCCTTTCATCAATGAGGGCGAAAAGATCAAAGTGGATACCGCTGAAGGTGTGTATTTGTCACGAGCATAGTTTCTTTGTCACCCTGAGCGTAGCGAAACCTTCGCGAGGCGAAGTTTTCGCGGAGTCGATGAATCCCGATGTGCTCCTGGTGACGCCTTTCGCCGGCGCTGTCTTAGGGGACGGCTCGCAGCGGACGGCGAAGTTAACGGTGTGTAGGGATCCTTCGACTGCGGCATCGGTTCGCAGTCGCGAACCGATGTCCTCGCTTGAGGATGACAACGTAGCAGGTATGACTTCCACGGAGAAAGCAATCGAAGCCCGCCGCTTTGTCGTGCGCGGACGTGTACAAGGCGTTGGTTTCCGCTGGTTCGTGGAGCGCGAGGCTCACATTCTCGGCATCGCCGGCTGGGTGCGCAATAAATCAGACGGAAGCGTAGAAGTGTTGGCTCAGGCAAGCCGCGATCAGCTCTCTGGTTTGCGGTCTCGTCTGCGTGAGGGGCCACGCGCGGCGCGAGTGGATGCTGTTGAAGAATCCGAGGTCCGGACCGCCGAAGGTATCACTTCGTTTCGCATCGAAGGAGCGTGGTAGATTGTCCTCCAACTCTAGTCTGAACGGAGATCAGCTCAAGCGCCTGATCCGCGAAGTACCCGACTTTCCCAAGAAGGGAATTCTCTTCTACGACATCACCACTCTGTTGAAAGACAAAACCGGCTTTGCCACGCTGGTCGACCGGCTCTCCGAACACTACATCAAGCAGAAGGTCGACCTCGTTCTCGGCATGGAAGCCCGTGGCTTCATCTTCGCGCCCGCTCTTGCCTACCGCTTGAATGCCGGATTCGTTCCCGTGCGCAAAGCCGGCAAACTTCCCGCCGAAACCGTGAAATTCGACTATGCCCTTGAATACGGAACCAACTCACTGGAGATGCATAAGGACGCCATCCAGAAAGGCCAGCGCGTACTGATCGTAGATGACCTGCTGGCCACTGGAGGCACGGCCGAGGCGACCGCGAGGCTGGCTTCCATGCTCGGGGCAGAGATTGCGGGACTCGGCTTTGTCGTGGAATTGGATTTTCTTCGCGGCCGCGAGAAGCTAAAAGGCTACAATGTTATGTCGCTTCTGCACTATGACAAATAATCCTTCATAGCCTAACCATCGATAGATTGGACCAAAAATATAGGCTAGGAACAGATCGATGGCGTCGGCAGACACCACGATGGAAGTCAAAGCCGCCTTTACTTCCAGAGCCTCTCGAGGATCAGCCCCGCACCGATCCAGGCGCCGGCGCTGACAACGGCTGCCAACGCGACCCCCAACACCATGTTCCAGTTCATGCGGCCCTGGGTCCGGTTGAGATCAAGGTCAGAATCGTAGACGAGCCAGGAACGAACGAACTTTGCGTCGTCCAAATTAGCGGGGCGGGAATCCGACGCCTCGCTGCGATGCACATCCGCCACCATTTGACGAGTGCCGGACATTGGGGAGAGCTGCATTCGATAATTCATTGTCACCTCACGAGCAACCAACGCAAATCGCTTGCCATTTCCAACAACCACCCCCAAGCCTCTGAAAATACGATGCCTTCAGGCGCCTGGAGGTTTCACCTGCTTTCGTGTTTGAACACCTTAAGATATAACGAGAGCATCGGAAAACTCTAACTACACCAATCTCGGTCACATTGGAGCGCGTCGTTTCACTGCCCCGTCGAGGAATTGTAAATTCTCTGTACCTTTCAGACCGCAATCGCTAAGACCGATCGTGTTGCGTCTTAAACGAGATTACGTCGGTAGTCTCCGCCTGCTCTCAGCTCTCTTCCAGTGACAACTTGGAGTCCTTTGACAGGTAGCCCTTGCGCCGAAACCAATCCTCCATGGCCTCGCGAAGTTGATCTAACGGAACATTCGTACCGATTTCCAGGCGACCATCCGCGACCGGCACCGTAGCATCAAACACGCCGGCATTCGTAAAGTTTCGCATAGAGAAACTATCCAGCCACTTCAGCGGACAGGGAAACCGCTTCCCATGATCCTCGTATACGACACGAATCTTCCGCGCAAACATGCCTCGATTTAACCACAGACTACACTGCGATTCCCCTCTTAGTTCTCTCGTGGAGTGTGCGCGCTCAACAGTTCAACAAACATTTTGTAAAACTTATCAAGATCCAGATCGTCCTGCACTTCGACCGGCTGGACCGCAAGCTTGGGCTTGTCGCGCTCCGTCCAACTTAGCGTGTTGCCATAGCCGGCGCCGCGATCCAGGTCCACATCCATATACACCGTTTCCTTCTTTGTAATAAGGCTCGAATCGAGCCACGCCGCCGCCGCCAGTTCATCCCACAGATAGTTATAGTTTCCGCGCAGGCGCGCATATTTGCCGATGTAGCGCGCCGCAGGTGAGTCGCTGGCTTTAATGCGCGTAATCAAGTCGGAGGTAAGTCTCGTCTTCACCGAAATGTCCACCGGCGTACAGACAATCTTTTTCCACGGCGCTCCGAGCACGATGTGTGCCGCCTCCGGATCGAACCATAGATTGAACTCGTGCGTCGGCGTGTGAGCGAACTCTGGGTCGTCCGTTCGTGGATTGAAGCTGCCTCCCATAAAAACCAGCTCTTTTGCCAGACCCGCGAATTCAGGATCGATGGAAATGGCGAGAGCCAGGTTGGTCATCGGCCCGCCTTCGTAAATGCTCACCTCGTGCGGAAATTGATGCACCATGCGCAACAGAAAGTGAGCGGCGTCTTCGCCATCCGGTTTGGTAGCGGGCTTACCTTCCGGCATCTCTCCTAACTGTTCTGCCGGATGAAAATACTTCGGCGTCCATGCGCCTAGCCAGGGCACAAAACCAAATTGTTCCTCCCACTGTTCCATCTCTGGTTTTCGTCTGACCAGCGGATACTCTGCTCCCGGCACAACCGGAATGTCGGTTCGTCCGATCAGTTCAAGCATGCGCAAAGTATGGGCCACCTCTTCGTGAAGCCACTGATCACCGGTCACGACCGTGATGCCCAGGACTTCGGCCTGTGGCGACTGAATCAGCAGCAGCATTGACTGCTGGTCGGTACCTGCGGGTCCGGCAGCGTCCTGATCGATGACAATCTTTCGCTTCTGCTGCGCCCATCCAGTCAGGCAGCACACCAATATTGTCCCTGCCGCAACCCAGACTCTGCTGAATTTCATTCCATGGCCCCGCTGACCTGCCCCGTCATCTGGATTCTTAACGATGCTGATTTTTGAATTGCAAAGCAGAGGGCAGATCGAGTCATCGTCGGTCTGCCACTGTTGAACACGCGGTACGGCCCTAGAAGTTGAGCCTGAGAGCAAACTGAATCAGCCTCGGATTGTTCAATGTTTGATTGATTACACCGAAACTGGAAGGACTGCTTATGTCTTGCTCCCCAAGATCGGCGATCCCGCCCATAAAGAACTGCGGGTGATTGAACAGATTGAAAAATTCCGCCCGGAATTGCAGCTTCATGCCCTCCCGAAAGGACATTGGAAAGTCCTTCATGATTGAAAAATCCGTGTTCACGAAACGCGGACCGTAGACGGGAGCACGCGGGGCGGTACCGAGTTCTCCCGCCGGCGCGTGGGCAAACGCACACGTGTTGAATTCCGTGTTGGGCAAGCAATGTTTCCCGTTCGGATCGCCGATCAAGTCGGGGCGGTTAAAGCTGAAGAAATTGTAGTTAAGATCTGTGCCCGTGTTTCCTGGCCCGGGAGTGGTCGTCGGCCCGATATTGGCGCTGTCGACAACAAACAGCGGGAATCCAGACTCGGCTCGTTCGATCAGATTGACCTGCCAGTTCCCCAGAACGGCGTTGGCCACTCCTCCCAAGTTGCTGCCGTAGCGCTTGCCTTTGCCGAATGGCAGGTCGTAGAGGATGCTGGCGGTGAAAGTGTCGTTAATATTGAGCTGCGACAATCCCCAGTCCAGCCTCTGTGTGCCGGGTAACGGCCAGTACAGCGCGCCGACGTTTGTGCCCAAGCCATCGGTCAAGCCAGAGTCAAAGTTGCGGGCCCAGGTATAGCCTAGAAGCGCGTAGATGCCGTGCCGCGCACTCTTGGTTTCCGCCTTAATTTGCAGCGAGTCGTATCTGGCTGCCCCCACGCTGTTATTACTGTTGACTAACTGAAAAGGATTGGCGGGAATGATGAGGCTGCGGCCGCAGCCCAGAGTATAGCCAGTTACGACGCCGCACGCGGCAGGCGATCCGATATTTTCATCCACCTGGCTGACCAGAATGTGGGCGCTGCGGGAGCCGGCGTAACCGGCGGTGAGCACAATGTTACCCGGCAACTGGCGCTCGATGTTGAAGTTGAACTGCTGCACAATTCCCTGTTTGAAATTGCGGTTCATGGATTGGATGGTGCCGGTGTAGTTGTCGGGGTTCACGGGCGCGTCGTAAATGAAGCCGCCGGGCACGGCCAAGGTGGAGGGAGGTTGAGCCGCGGTTAACAGGAAACCGCTGGAAAGCGAACCGACAGGGCTGCCAAAGCTGAGAGCGAAGGGATTGGGGTCCACTTCCGCGTAGTCTGGCGGGTTCTGCCATAGCCCTTGTCCGCCCTGGTTCCAGGCGGAGTCGTGGTAGATCGCATAGCCCAGCCGGATCGCGGTGTCCTGGCTTCCCATGGGCTTCCAGGCCAGCCCGATGCGCGGCTCGAAGGCCGTCTTGTCAAATTGAATGCCGATCCGTCCGTCGGAAGAGACGCACGGGAAAGATAAAATCGCGGGTGTGCAGCCCGCCGGGCTACCCTTGGGAACGAACCAAGTTAGCGTGGCGGAATCGAAGTTCGATTGCCGATTTGCCACTTCGGTTTCGGGCGTCACCAAAGCCCAAGCCAGCCCCAGGTTGACCGTCAGATTATTAGTGAGGCGCCAATTGTCCTGCACGAATGGGCGAAACAGTTTCCAGCGGCGGCCAACGGTGGCGCCGTGGAAAGTCTGGTCGTGAGCGGCAAAAACTCCCATGGCGCCGACCAGAACATCCGCAATGTCGTCGTTCGTGAAAAGACCGGTTTCCGTGATGGAACCGTCCTGCAAAGCGTTGTTCCGAACGTTCATTTCGTTGGCGCGGTAGACTCCGCCGAACCGGATCTCGTGTTTTCCGCGAATCAAGTCGAGCGTGTCTGAAATGGAATAGACATTGGTACCACCTTGGTATGGCGCAAAGCCGCGATCGCCCACAGCGTAGTAGCTCGACATGGAAAACGAAGTCATGCCGCAGCCTTCGCAGTCATTGGTTGCCTGGTTCAGGCTGGCGGGATAACCGGTAAGACTGTCACACTGGCTGCCCAAATCGGCGCCGGGGATCCCGATGATCGCCGCCTCACAGGTTCCGGTACCGAATGAAAGAATGTGGTTGAAAATCCGGCTGAATCCGGCGTTGAACTGGTTGATGGTGTTCGGCGAAAACACGTGGGTTTCAGAAAGAGCCAGATTCCGGCCATGATTATTGATGAACTGATTGCTGCCGAAGGCGGCGGCTTCGGCGAATCCTGGAGAACCGCCGGGAACGAAGTTTGTGGCCTGATCGTAGCTGAAACGGGCGAACGCGGAATCCTTGTTGGAGAAATTGTGATCGAGCCGGACATCCCATGTACCCTCGTTGAGCTTCCTTGTGGGCTGGTCCACATAGTTGAAGCCGATGGAGCCAGTCGGGGCGTTGGGGGTGGGATAGAGTTGAATCACCTTTGCCCCGATCGGATTGACCAATTTCGCCGGAATGATGTTGCAAGGAACGCTACCAGCGGCGGATTGGGATCCATTGGCAGGGTTGACGGCGACAGGAGCGAGAGTGCCGCCCACGTTGTTGCAAAGCAGAGGCGAGAAAGTGTAAGGGTTGTTCAGCTGTACTCCAAATGGGTTGTCGCTGTAATCGTAATTGCCATTCGCTTCGGGCGTCGTCATGGCAGTGGTAGGAACAAACCCGTCGAACGGCACGCCCTGCCGCTGCATTTTGGCTTGGTAGTCCACGAAGAAGAATGTTTTGTCTTTTCGAATCGGCCCACCCAGCGAACCCCCGAACTGATTCAGATTGAATTTCGCCTGCGTGCGTGTGAAGAAGTTGCTGGCGTCAAGCTTTGTGTTTCGGAAAAATTCAAAGACTGACCCGTGAAACTGGTCTGATCCTGATTTGGTCGTAACCAATACCGTGGGACCTGCCCGTTCTCCATATTCCGCGGAGTAGTTGTAGGTCAGGACTTTAAACTCCTGGATATCGTCGATCGAAGAGAAAATTGCAATCCCGCCTTCGTCGAGTTGGTTGTTATCGTTGCCGTCGAGCAGCCAATCCGTGCTCTGTTCCCTGGAACCACCGACCGAGAGCGAAAACGATCCGCGCGTGGAAGCCTCGCTGCTGGCCGCACCGTTGAAGAAGCTCACGGGACTCGTGGATGCAGTCGTGCCCGGCGTCAGCGTTGCAAGTTGGACGAAATTGCGCCCGTTCAACGGCAGATCGGCAACCTGCTCTGAAGTGATGACTTGCCCGAGAGTCGGGTTCGCGGTCTCCACGGCTACTTCCGTAGCATTAACCTGCACGGTCGACGAAACCGACGCCGGAGCGAGCGTAAAATCGATTTCGCGATGCTCATCGACCTGTAGCCGAACGTCCCTCTGCTCACTCACCTGAAAACCTTGCGACTCCACGTGAATCGTGTAGAACGCAACCGGCAACAGGGGGATCAAATAGTGTCCCGAATCATCGGTCTTTGCCTCGCGGGAAATCCCGGTCCCCTGCGAGGTAACCTTCACCGCCGCACCCGAAACTACCGCGCCCGCTTTGTCGGAAACGGTACCAGAGAAACTGCCACTCGCCTGCCCGTACACCAGCGGACAGACCGAACCAACGAGCGAACACAATATTACAGCGAGCAGCGCCTTCTTACACAGCATAAATGCCCCTTTTCGGCTGTCCTGCGCCGAACGACGAAATGACTTTCCGCTTCGAATTGAACTGGGAGGTTTCGGACCGTAGAACGGCCTTATAAATGGCCGCTGCTTCCCAAGTCAAGACTTTTCGATAGTTGAGAAACATTTGCAGTGCTGTCTTTTCCTGTTTTGCACAGGATTTCACAATGATCGCAAGGGGTTTCTGAAGATCGATATCGGGTTGGAACGAAAATGGCGCGTCAGGAACTAGCTTCGGCCATGATGCCTCCACTCCGCGTCGAAGCGCGCTCGGTCGTAGAAGGATTTTTGCGTCCCGACGCCCATCGTCGAGAGCCCCGCATAGAGATTGGCGCGCCGTACTGCCTCGAGTTCGGGTACTCCCTCGGCAAGAAAAACCGCAAAACTCCCAATGAATGCATCCCCCGCGCCCGAGCTGTCCACACTGTTTACAGAAAAAGGGGCCACGTGCTCGCTGATTTCCCGGCCCGCGAGCAAAGATCCGTTGGCTCCTAATGTGATAATGACGCGGCGAATGCCCGTGGCCAGCAAACCTCCCGCGCATTCCTTTGCCTCTTCCACATTTCGCACAGAGACCCCGGCAATTGTTTCCGCCTCGCTTTCATTGGGGACGAGATAGTCGAGATCAGCCAGATCCCGCATTTCAACGGGTTGACCTGGAGCCGGATTCAGGATGGAGCGAATCCCATGCTTTCGCGCGAAGGCGACCGTGTAGTAGACGGTTTCGAGCGGAATCTCAAACTGCAAGACGATACAATCGGCGGCTTTCAACATCTCTGACGCGGCGTCAACGTCCGCCGGCTTCAGCGCGTCGTTGGCCCCCTTCACCACCAGAATGCGGTTTTGGCCGTTGGGCTCGACGAAGATCGGCGCGACGCCGCTGGATAATCCCTCAACCTGTTTCACATGGCTTGTGTCGATCCCGAGTTTCTTGAAGTTCTCGATTGTGGCTGGGCCAAAAAGATCGCTTCCAACGCGCGCCACCATGAAGACATCTGCGCCACAAAGACGGGCAGCGACTGCCTGATTCGCGCCCTTGCCTCCGAAGCCGAGATCGAATTTTTGGCCGAAGATAGTTTCCCCAGGCTTGGGGAATCGCTCCGTGAAAGTTGTGAGATCGATGTTGGCACTTCCGACCACCGCAATGCGAGGACGCCTGGCCATAGTTTTCGTTCGGAACCCTCAAGACCGCCGAGTCTATTTGTCGGCCTCTATTGTGTCAACGCACGTGTTGTCGTGCCGCGGCTTCACCATCCTCGACACCGATTGTGCCCCAGAGTTTTCTGCTATAGTTGCTTTCCCCGGAGGTTGCATTCCATGCCTCGAAGTGTGCGCTGTGCCTTGATTCAAGCCAGCAATGCCCTTAGCACCGAGCGTCCCCTTGCCCAGATCAGAAAAGCGATGATCGACAAGCACGTTAAGTTGATTGAACAGGCGGCGCGAAAAAAAACGCAGATCCTGTGCCTGCAGGAACTTTTCTACGGCCCATATTTTTGTGCGGAGCAGAATGCACGCTGGTATGAGTTGACCGAGCGTGTGCCTGACGGCCCGACCGTGCGCATGATGCAAAAGATCGCTGCGAAACATCGCATGGTGATCGTAGTCCCGGTTTATGAAGAGCAGATGCCCGGCGTTTATTTCAATACCGCCGCCGTAATCGATGCCGACGGCCGCTATCTGGGCAAGTATCGCAAGCATCATATCCCTCACTGTCACCCCGGATTCTGGGAAAAGTTTTATTTCACACCTGGCGATCTTGGGTACCCAGTCTTTGAAACGAAGTATGCCCGCGTTGGCGTTTACATTTGTTACGACCGCCACTTCCCCGAGGGCGCGCGTATTCTGGGATTGAATGGCGCCGAGATTGTTTTCAATCCTTCAGCTACGGTCGCAGGGCTCTCAGAATATCTATGGGAACTCGAACAACCTGCGCATGCCGTAGCCAACGGATACTTTGTCGGCGCAATCAATCGCGTAGGCGTCGAGAAGCCGTGGAGCATCGGAGAGTTTTACGGGAAGAGTTACTTCTGCAATCCGCGCGGCAAAATTATCGCGCAGGCCAGCCGTGATAAGGATGAAGTCGTGGTAGCGGATCTTGATCTGGACATGATTGCGGAAGTCCGCAAGGTGTGGCAGTTCTTCCGTGATCGACGGCCGGAAAGTTACGGGCCGATTACTGCGCAAACAGGGGAGACGGCTGCCGCAGACTAGAAAAGGTGGTGGTCAAGGCAGAGATCCTGTATTTGAATGAAGGTGTCATCCCGAAAGCCCGCTTTTACTTCGCAGCGGGATCTCGCGCCGAGCATCTTCGGCTGCCGATTCCTGAGGCGCGATGAATATAGTGAGTAAAACGATCCTCTGACGCCAACCATGACCATCCAACCATCAACCCGGCTTCAATCCCGCATTGAATCCAGCCCGCTCTACAATCCAGACCTTGCGCCGGCCTCAGCCGAACGCCGCCATTGGGGAACCTATAACTTCGCCGCCCTATGGATTTCGATGTCGGTCAACATCCTCACCTACATGCTGGCGGCGAGTTTGATCCAGGGCGGGATGAACTGGAGACAAGCGGTGGTGACAATTTTTCTCGGGAACGTCATCGTGCTGCTCCCGATGCTGCTGAATTCTCATCCCGGAGCCAAGTACGGCGTTCCGTTTCCAGTACTCGCTCGCGCTTCGTTTGGAGTGCTCGGCGCCAACGTGGCAGCAGTCCTGCGCGCACTGGTCGCCTGCGGATGGTTCGGCATTCAGACCTGGATAGGCGGCGAAGCAATCAGCACACTGCTGGCGACGCTCGCGCCGCGATGGAAGAATTTTCCCTACGCCACCGCGATTTGCTTTCTCCTGTTTTGGCTGATCAACCTCGCCGTCATTCTCATGGGCATTGAATACATTCGTATTTTGCAGGGCATCAGTGCACCGGTGTTGTTAGGGGTGGGGCTGCTGCTCCTGGCGTGGGCGTATCACACTGCGGGTGGCTTCGGTCCCATGCTGGCCGCGCCCTCGCGCTTCACTAACTTTGCCGATTTCCTGAAATTTCTGGTCCCGGCCCTGAATGGAACCGTGGGGTTCTGGGCGACGGTTTCGCTAAACATTCCTGACTTCACTCGATTCGCGCGGAACCAGCGGGAGCAGATCGTCGGCCAAGCGCTGGCCCTGCCAACGACCATGACTCTCTACGCCTTCATCGGCATTGCTGTGACGTCGGCCACGGTTGTGATCTACGGCACTGCCATCTCCGATCCAGTGCAACTGCTCAGCCGCTTTCACTCGCCGGTTGCTGTGGTGATCTCGCTGATCGCAATTCTGTTGGCCACGCTGAATGTAAACATCGGAGCGAACGTCGTATCGCCCGCGAACGACTTCTCCAATCTGTGGCCGCGACGAATCAGCTTCCGCACAGGTGGCGTCATCACCTGTTTCATGGGGATCGCCCTCATGCCGTGGAAGCTTCTCGCCGACTACAAAACCTTCATCCTCGGCTGGCTGGGCGGTTACGCCGCCTTTCTCGGGCCAATCGCCGGCATCATGATCTGCGACTATTTCGTGGTACGTAAGTGTGTTTTGCAGATAGACGATCTATATCTTCGCGGCGGAGTCTACGAATACACCAGCGGATTCAACTGGCGCGCGGTGGCTGCGCTTGCGGTCGGAGCCGGGACGGCGCTGATTGGCCTCGCAGTTCCTTCGGTGCGCGTCCTCTATGATTATTCCTGGTTTGTCGGCTTTGCCGTTTCTTTTGTGCTCTACTACGCGATGATGAAATTTCAGCGCCCGTCGGTGCTTTCGCCGGTGGCAGCCTCGTAAACTTCAGGGCTTCGTCTTTGCACCTTTTTGGAATTCCGGCAGCACCTCGCGCTGATAGACGTCGAGCGATTCTTCCTCGTCACCACACATCAAATACAAATTGAATTGCGTCACTCCTGCGCTGGCCAGCTTCCGCAATTTCTCATGATGCGCTTTCGCCGGTCCCACCAGGCAGAACCGATCGACCACTTCATCGGAAACGAAATTCGCGTTGTTGCTATCGACCTCGCAGTGATGCAGATAGTCGTAGGCGCCGCGGTCCTGCACATACGAAGTAAGCGCCGGGGGCAACTCCTCCGGCTTGTACTGCCGGATCAGATCCATTACGTGGTTGGAAACAAGCGCAGGGAACCATCGCACCCGCTCACGCGCCACAGCCAAATCGTCAGAAACCCATACCGGCGCCGCCGACATTACCTCGATCCGGCTCGCATCCCGTCCCGCGGCGCTGGCGCCTTCTTTTACGAAACCCAAACACCAGGAAATCAAATCAGGATCGGCAAACTGAAGAATAATTCCGTCGGCAACCCGCCCTGCCATGTGCAACACTTTGGGACCATAGCCTGCGATCCAAACTCGCGGAGAAATTTTCGCCCACGTCAGGCGCGTCGGCTGGCCTTCGTATTCGATCTCGCGGCTCGCCGTTAGATCACGGAAAGTCTTCACCGCGGTTTCTAATTGCGACCAACTCACGGGCTTCTTGCCGAGCACGCGCCTGGAGCTGTCTCCCCGCCCGATGCCCAGCTCCATCCTTCCGCCTGAGATCAGATTGAGTGTGGCGAACAGGCTCGATGTCACCGTGAGATCGCGTACTGCAGGATTAGTGACGAGCGTGCCGAGCCTCATCTCGCGGGTGTTCGCAGCCATCAGCGTCAGCAGCGGGTAGGGGTCCATCCACAAAACGTGGGAATCGAAGAGCCACCCGTACTGGATTCCCGCAGCTTCGGCCTGCCGTGTTAATCCCACAATGCGCTCGACGGAAATATCCGGTTTTAGCGTGATGCCAAACTGCATGGCGGCCCTCCCGTGTCTAGGAAAAATGGGGAACGAGAAACTAGAATGCAGAACCTTGAAATTAAGAGCTTGAAATTAAGAACTTAAGGTCCGGCAGTTTAGCATAGAATTCCTTCTTCATCTCAAGCTGGGCGGAGGCAGTCGATGGACTTTGACACCATCATACAGAACGGATCGGTAGTGACCGCGACGGATACTTATATTGCCGACGTTGCGATCGCAGATGGCAAGATCGCCGTCCTCGGCAAAGACCTTCCTCGAGAGAGTGCCGCGAAGCTGATCGACGCGTCGGGAAAGTGCATATTTCCCGGAGGCATCGACGTTCACACGCACCTGGACATGCCATTCGGCGGCACTACCAGCGCCGATGATTTTGAAACTGGCACGCGCGCAGCGGCATTCGGTGGAACCACCACACTGATCGACTTCGCCATCCAGTACAAGGGCCAGCCCCTGCGGAAAGCTTTCGACACTTGGATGGACAAAGCCTCCAAGAAAGCTGTTTGCGATTATGCCTTTCACTGCATCGTCACCGACATCAGCGATGGACAGTTGCAACAGATGAACGCGCTGGTGGGCGAAGGCGTCACTAGCTTCAAACTTTTCATGGCCTATCCCGGCGTCTTCATGCTCGATGACGCCAGCATCTTCCGTGCTCTGCAAACCACCGCGAAAAATGGCGGGCTGATTTGCATGCACGCGGAAAACGGAAGCGCAATCGACGTGATTGTGCAGCAGGCGCTGGCGGAAGGGAAGAAGGCGCCAAAGTATCACGCGCTCACCCGGCCCACCACGGCTGAGGCTGAGGCGGTCTCGCGGGCGATTGCGTTAGCGGAGATGGCTGGAGCCCCCATCTACATCGTGCATTTGAGCTGTAACGAGGCTCTCGAAAAAGTTCGCGAGGCGCGCGACCGTGGACTTCCCGTTTACGCCGAAACCTGCCCGCAGTATTTGTATCTCTCCATTGAGAACTTTGATGTGCCCGATTTTGAAGGTGCGAAATATGTCTTTACCCCGCCGCTACGCGAAAAGTGGCATCAGGAAAAACTCTGGAGCGGTCTCGAGCGCGATCACCTGCAAGTGGTTTCCACCGACCACTGCCCATTCTGTTTCAAGGAACAAAAAGAGCTCGGTCGCGACGATTTCACAAAGATACCGAACGGTGGCCCCGGCATCGAGCATCGCATGAGCCTGATCTATTCCGGTGGCGTTGCCCAGGGACGTTTCAGCGTGAATCGATTTGTCGAACTCGTCTCCACCACTCCGGCCAAGCTCTTTGGTTTGTACCCGCGCAAAGGAACGATCGCAGTCGGCAGCGACGCCGACCTCGTCATCTTTGACCCCAAGCGCAAACACACGATCAGTGCGAAAACGCATCACATGCGCGTGGATTATTCGATGTTTGAAGGCATCCAGGTTACGGGCATGCCTGACGTAGTTCTCTCCCGCGGCCGAGTGGTGGTGGAAGGCAACAAGTTTCTGGGCCGCGCCGGACAAGGGGAGTTTCTGCGGCGGGCGACTTATTCGTCGACAAACAGCTAGCTCTTGTTTATGGTAAACTGCTTAGAATCATCGTTTTGCAATAGCGTGGCGGCGTAGCTCAGGTGGCTAGAGCGACGGTCTCATAATCCGTAGGTCCGTGGTTCGAGTCCACGCGCCGCCACCAAATTTTAGGGTTTTGTTTTCAATAAATTAGAGATGTTCCGCCCCGCTCGGCAGCACCCGTCCTGTCGCTGCAAGACCGCAGAAACAAGGACAGGCATCGGTAATGGAGAACCCACCCTTCGGGAAATGGCGAAGGGTGGGGCATTTGTTTAGGTTATAGAGCTGAAGGTAGGCCAGCCGTCAGGCATTGACTAGATAGTTGCCAGGTCCGACCAAGCCGTAAGTTTTTCAGCCAAGATTCAATGACTCCGGTGCGATCGCATAGAGTGCTGATTTCCGGAATCTTTGACAGTATCATTGGCCGCCGTCTCCCCGGCCCCGCAGTCGTTGCGTAGCTCGTTGGGGGCGCCTGCCGGCGGCGTGCTGGTTGTGTTGTCGATGCAGGGGATCGCGCTTAGATATTCGTAGATGGCCCGGATGTCATGGTCGGACATGTGCGAAAACGTTACCCATGGCATGATCTGGAGAAGATTACCGTCCGGGATATTGTTGTAACTTACCCCTGGGCCCAGAGGTATGGGTCCCGTGGGAATGCAAACTGGCGTACCACCTGCCTCAATTTCTGCCAGCTGTGCTGCCGTACAGGTTGGATGGATGTGATCGAAGTCTTTGCCGTGCCTCAGGATCTCCTTAAACTCTGAAAGCGTGTGACCGCCTTCCGGCCGCCCATTCTTGTCCGGCGTCAAGTTTCGGGTGATGATGTTTGGACCTGCGTACCCGTTAGGCCCGGTTGGAGTCCCGACTGAGCCGAAGTTCTCGCCCCCACTCAGGTAGACGGCCGGATCGATCTTCTCCGGCTGGTCAAAGTACGGGTTTCTGCCTGTGGTGTATGGGTAAAGGAAGATCGGAGGGGCGTTAGCGCTGTGGCAACCATTGCAGTCGCCAACAGCGTTTACCAGATAGCTGCCTAGTCCTACAAGGTCGTGGTCTTTCCCGTCCAGATTCAGGTGGACGGGCGCTATCTTGAAACCGATTCTAACTCTGGAGTCGGTGTCGTCGTCGTTGTCCGCGTGAGCGCGCGGGGGCTTGATCGACATTCCTGCAAGAACGATCGCAACAAACGTTACGACGGCTCCCGCGACTTTTGCACAGGACTTTATCGTCATTTGGTTTCTCCTTTGTGTGCTGGATCAAAATTCCAGATTTCCGTTGGGTCCGGAATCGAGGGGTCATCTCCCGGACGTTCAATTGGCCCCGCGGAGAAGCTCGGAAATGCGGCTAACACACTACGCCCAGATGCAGAATTGTCAAGGAGAATCCGCGCTGGGAACTAGAATCGGACCAGGAGCCTCTCAGCATCGCGCAGAGCTTTGCGATCTCGGTGACCACACCGAAGGGTTTTTTGAGAGCTTTCACAGGACGTACATCCGAAGCATCCACCAGACAAGGAATATCGCGACGATGGCCCCCGCGATGTGAACTATCCAGTCGCCAGCCGTTTTCGGGTTCCCAAAATTGAACATGCGGCAATGGTAGCAGGCCTCGCTCAGGTGGCGTTATATCCCGATGCTACCCCTCTTCTAGGCTCCCACGTGACGCTTCCTCGCTAGGGCTCCCCGCCTGCGGCCTTAGTTCCGCGGCGCTGCCTGCTTCTGCGATGCCGCCAACTGCTTGGCTTGCACTTCCTTGATCCGCTTCATCGTCTGGGGATGGCGCCCCCATTCAATCTGTTTCTCCGGCGGCGCGCCGTATAGCTCGGGATGAATATAGAAGCCGCGCAGCCTCGATTCCTTTTCCTGCTCGACCACCAGTGGATTCGCCTTGGCGAAGGCATCCTGCCGCACGCCCGTCACCTGCCAGGAGACCTCGACGTTGGGCGCGCTCGTTCTGATCTCGAACTGGTTGTTCTCGATCTTGCGTCCGATGATGGCTTGGGCGAATTGCCCGATCACTGTCAACTGGTAACGAAAATCGGTGTTGAGCACTTCAAACCACTCCGGCAGTTGCACCGTCGCGTGACCCTGGTTATCGGTGGTGACGTTGCCGTCGTAGATGTTCTTCATCTCGGAGGATTCGACCGAGGCGTGGACAAGGTATTTGTTGGCCGGATCGAGCGGATGGTCGATTTTGAAATCTTTTGTCCCTGCCATGATTGCGCCGCTGACCATGACGTCGCCGGTGAAGTTCCCGGCCAAACCACCGATGGCGACTAGTCCCTCGTTACCGACCCCGTTGCCCGACGCGAAGACACCTCCGATCCCGCTGAACGTTGCGCTGCCACCATAACCCTCGACGCCGTTACCGCCAAAGTTATTGCCATCGGCGACGTTGTTTGTTCCGCTGCCACCAACACCCTGGACGCCGTTACCGCCATTACCATTATTGATATCGTTAGGGTCACCATTGCCCCCCGTGCCAAAGAACGCGTCAGCGCCACTCAAACCCGAACCTGCCAAGGCCGATAAGCCATTCACGTTGACAGTCCCGGAAGGAGCAATCGTCATCGCCGTGACCGCGTTACTGGCAGTACGGAAATAGATATTGCCGGTGGGGGCAGCGATGTAGGTGTTGACGCTGTCTCCCACCATGGAGTAGTTCTCGCAATTCGAAAATCCAGATGAGCCGAAGGCAATTCCTGCGAAGGGATGTGCGCCGCATCCCGGGTCGCCGATCAAGGTTTGAAGATTGTGCCCGGTAATGGCCTGAGTGCCGGTGAAAGTGTTGGCGCCCAGCGTGGCGAAAAGCGAGCAGGTGAAAGGCAGGGCGCTCAAAGCGCTGCCCGCCGGACAGGCCTTGGCCGCGAGGCTCAAGGTTCCGCTTCCGGTGATAGGGCCGCCCGTGAGTCCGGCTCCGCTCTCCACGCTGGTCACCGTACCCGTTCCGGCGTTGGCACAAGCCCACGATGTGCCGTTGTATTGCAGGATCTGATTCGTGGTGCACGGCTTGAGCCCGATCGTATAGGTGCTGCCCAAGGTCATTGCTCCGGGAGTGGTCAATCCTCCGGCGGCGTTGTTGCTAAGAGTAATCTTCGAGTCAGCCAGCATGGCGTTGGTGATGCCGGCCACAGGCACTTTCAGGCTGAGCGTACCCGTCGTGCCGCCGCCCGACAATCCGCTGCCGGCGGCGGTGGTGATGCCGGTGAGCGTTCCGGTGCCGGGGAAGGTTTGCCCGGTGGCAAAGGTGAAGAGGCCCTTGCTGCTGATCTTCACTCCGGTCTCGGTGGGCGCGGCACTGCCCAATCCGTAGAGGAGATTCAGCGTGCTTGACGTGCTGGTGGTGTCGTTGGCGGCGGGCTCGGCCTGCCAGCGGAACGTCTGGCTCAGCGCGGTGCTGCTGGTGCTGTCGAAAGCAGAAGCCACTAGGTTCAGCCCTTGCGAGGTCTTACCGGCTGCGGCCGTAGCCACACCTGTGGCCGGGAGCGCCAGCGTGCCGCGAATGGTAGCGGCGCCGTTTACGTCCAGAACGGTGGCAGGAGTGGTGGTGTTGATGCCGATCTTGAGGGGTGACGTGGCCGACTGAAACACCGCCGAATCGACAATCGTCGCGGCTCCGCTGAACATCGGCAGATATTCAGCCGTGCCGCCGGTGGTGGTGACGTCGGTCGCGGCTAGCGGCGTGACAGATTCGGCAGTGCCGCCTGCTGCGGCCGAGCTAATGGCCGGCGGTGAGGCTAGCACGAAGGCCGAGGGCGGAAGTCCGCCGATGGTTTCTGCGTCTCCAGCTTTCAAAGCATACGGGGCGCTGACCAGCAGCACGCGCGGCTGCTCGGCCTGCCCCGAGACTTGCACTCCTACCCAGCGTGCTTGTTCGGAAGTGAACAACTCCGCGGGTAAGCCTTCGGGCTTGGTCGATCCCAGCAGAACCGTGTAGTGACCACTGCTGTCAGCGGTTGCGTTCTGCGTCTCGAGCCAGAGTGAAACTCCGCCAGTTTTTTCGGAGTAGAAGGCGAAGGTGATGCCGACTACGCCGGTCAGCGGATTGCCGTTGAGATCTTTCACTGTGCCGCTGAAGCGGACCAGACGAGGCAGCGCGGAGATAGGTTGAGTGGAGGTCTGAGCGACGGTCGAATGAGTCAATGAGAGAACCAGAGACAGGAATCCAACGATCGCGCGAGCGACGCGGAGCTTCATGGGAATTTCTCCTTCGAGGGAAAGTGAATCTTGGGCTTGCCAGGGGGCCTGAATGCTTGGCAAAAAAGCCCGGGATCAGGCTCTGGGCAGCCAGAAAGAGTAGGGCACCCGAAACGTGCGAAAGATTATGTTTGCCGGTCGTGGCTTTGTCAAGTTGCAAGTGATTGCAGTCGCAAAACGGGGGTCGGCGGGCGGCTCACGGGGAATGGTTGGCTTAACATCCCTATTTGACTCATTGACCCGAGTCGGCCATTTCTCAAAGAGTGAAATCGCCTGGTTTCGTCAACTATCGGCAAACAGCAAGGGACGAGACAGGACTTTTCTTCTTTTTACTGCAGCTTCGCGTACTCGGCTTTCGCTTCCTTCAGGATGGGGATGTCGGAGTCGGCGTCTTTCCAGAGAGTGAGGAAATCCTGGTAGCCAGCCTTCGCTTTGGCGGTGTCGCCGGAGATGGCGTAGGCACGGGCTAAGCCGAGATGCGCAAGCGCACCTAACGGGAAGTTCACAACAATGTTGCGATGGTCCACCAACTTTTGGAATTCGGCTGCGGCCGCGGTGCCGTTGTGGGCGGCTAAATAGGCTTGGCCTCGGACGTAGGCGGGATAGAGAGTCCCAGGCTGGAATTGTGGCGGATCGCCCAGTTCGTAAGGAGCGGGGGCTTCAAGAAACACCAAACTCTGGGTGGAGTTGTTCGCGTTCAGTTCGATCGCCGCCTTAATGGTCGGCAGCCAGTAGACTTTCAGTACCGTTTGCGATGGGTAGCTCTTCTCCAATTCTTCGACTATGGTTTTGGCGCGAGCGGTTTCACCGGTTCGTGCCAGCGCCAGTGCAGACAGCATTTTCACATCTCGGCCCGGAGCCAGAGCCAATGCCGCCGCAACATCCTGCTTCCCGGCTGCGGCATCGCCAAATTCCGCCTCCCGCAGGGCAGCATTCACCTGCCAGATGGCCGCCGTTTCTTTCGAGTTGTTGCGGACCGCCGCGTCCACCGCACGCCGGGAGAACTCCCGCGCCTTCGCGAGCCGGCCATAATATGCCTCCGTGTCGGACTGGAACGAGAGCATGAGGTCTTCCGTTCCGGGCTTGCCCGCGGCCCAAGCGACTTGGCGCTCCATCTCCGCCGCATCGCCTTTGACAAAAGCTACTTGGTAAATCACCAAATGCAGGAAATCAGCATCGAACTTCTTCTCCTGGGCCTCTTCTATCGTCTTCCTGGCGTCATCCACTCGGTTCAAGTAGAGGTAATTCTGCGCAAGATTGAGATAACCGACTGCGGTGCGTTCCAAACCCTGGGACTCCTTTAACGCAGCCGCACTCTTATCATATTGTCCCAGAACGCCATAAATTACTCCCAAGTTTCCGAGAGGCACCGAATCCTGTGGATAGCTCTTACCCCACAATTCGTATACCTGGCTGGCCTGTTCTAATTCCCCGGTGACGTTTTGGTAGTACATGGAAGAGATACGATATTTTTCGCGCTCGCTCACCCGATCGCGGAGGTCATAAGCCTTCTTGATATTTTCTGCTGCCAGACTGGCCTGTCCAAGATTGCTGTACGCGACGCCGAGGCTGGCGTAGGCCACCGCGAAATTAGGGTCAAGTTCGAGCGCGCGCCTATAGAAAGGAATTGACTCAGCATTCCCCTTGGCGCGAAATGTGCTTATCCCCATACTGAAGGCCTTCAGGGCTTCCAGTGAGCCCGTCGTCGCTTCGACGGGGACATCGAACTTCTGAATTGAGGCCAGCGATTCGCCCAGTTTGGCGCGCAGGCTGGCCACTGCCTTACCCAGTGCGTTCAGTACGTCTTGCTTGCTTGCCGCCTGTTCCTGTTCCTTGGCCAGTGTATCCCCGCTGCTGCAACCAACAGCGTCCACGCCAACCACGTACTGACCGCCCAAGTTCGAAATGGAACCCAAAACGATCGCCTTGCTGCCCGTCCGCACGCAGAGCTCTCTGGCTACGTCCTGAGTGATGTGGTCGCTGGGTTGGCGGCCCATCAGGCGCAGGGTTTCCCCCACCTTGCGATCAGAAAGAATATTAATGAACGGGGACTGTCCGAGTTGAACCGCCAGGGCCTGCTTCAGTGCGCCGTCAAAAACCACATCTCCAGTAGTGTTGTCGAAGTCGGCCAGGACGACGGTGTCTTTCTCCGAGAGCGGAGTAGCGTTGGTCGCTGGCGCGGTCTGGCGCGAGCGAAAGTAGAACGCTCCCACAATTACAGCAGCGACAAGTACAACGGCTGCGGGAACCAGAATCTTCCAGAGTTTCCTTTTGGCGACGGGAACTTCACCAACCTTCACCCCGCTCGATGACGGAGATGGAGCAGGCGGAGGCGCAGAAACGGACGCCGGTGGTTGGGCGACCGTGGGTTGCGTAACTCCATTGCCGCTTTCCTGTGCTGCCGCCACTGTTCCCGAGCTCGCAGCTATTGCTCGTCCCGTCTCAGCATCCCGCTTCAGGCGTTGCAACTCGGAACGCATGTCTGCCGCGTGTTGGTAGCGCAGATTGCGGTCTTTCTCCAGCGCCCGGTTGATAATCCGCTCGAGTTCGGCTGGCACGTCGTGATTCAGCCGCACTACCGCCACCGGGGCACGGTTGACGATGGCTTCACAGATCATCGCCGAACTTTCTCCGTGAAACGGCAAATCGCCCGTCGCCATCTCGTACAGTACCGAACCAAATGAGAACAAATCGCTCCGCGCGTCCAACTCTCTCGCCCGCACCTGCTCCGGCGACATATAGGCCACCGTGCCTAGCATGGTGCCCGGACTAGTGAGATGCTCGGCGTCCATCGAATGCGTCTGCGTGTTAAGAGCCGCTACGTTGCTGGAGGAACTGCCCGCCAGACTCACCTTCGCCAGCCCAAAGTCCAGAATCTTGGCGTGGCCGCGCTCGGTCACGAATAGGTTTGCAGGCTTGATGTCGCGGTGGACGATCCCTCTGGAATGCGCAGCATCCAGCGCGTCTGCAATCTCGATGGCGAGAGACAGAATCAACTCGGTTTCCATCGGTCGCCCGCCGATGCGATGTTTCAGCGTCATGCCATCCAGAAATTCCATGGCGATGAACGCTTCGCCGTGCTGGTCGTCAATCTCATGGATGGTACAAATGTTCGGATGGTTCAGGGCGGAAGCGGCCTGGGCCTCCCGTTCGAAGCGAGCTAGAGCTTGTACATCTTTAGAAATCTCGTCAGGGAGGAACTTGAGGGCGACGAAACGGTGCAACTTCACGTCCTCAGCCTTGTATACCACACCCATGCCCCCGCCGCCGAGCTTCTCGAGGATGCGGTAGTGCGAGATGGTCTGGCCGATCATCAGGGGCAAATCTTACGTGGGCGAGACCGGCAAGTCAATGAAAGTGGGGGAGATGGTGGTGGCTCAAGCGGATGGTTGTCGAAAAATCTTAGCGCCCTATCGACAAGTGCGCCGGCGCCGAGCACCCGCGTGGACCCGAGCGTTTCCCGCCGGGGCACTTGCGATAGGGGGATTTGGACGAAGCCG
>Ga0073928_10001954_pt1 | contig 37687 bp, 29 predicted proteins | sample PaiPotPPA55metaG_FD_76969 | JGI IMG/M metagenome (GOLD analysis project Ga0073928, IMG submission 76969) | Iron sulfur acid spring bacterial and archeal communities from Banff, Canada, to study Microbial Dark Matter (Phase II) - Paint Pots PPA... ... | reverse complement strand
GTCAAAGTGACTTGCAGGCCGTTGTAGTTCGACCTGTAGATATTGGCCATTTGATAGATGTTACTGAGAAATGGGAATGCAGTGTTGAACGGCCGGCCTGCTTGCTCATCAGCATTGGAACCAACGGCGGGCTGGTTAATGTCACGAACGCCCATCAAGTTCGAACCATGATCGCCAACGTAGGCAACCTCGAGCGAGATCGTGTTCGTAAAGGCGTGCTGGACGTTTAGCGTCCAAGTCGTTACATAGGGAGTCGTGATTTTAGGATTTACGCCCAAGATGGAACAAGTCTGCGCAGCGGAACAACTGATCTCGGGAATCGCAAAGGGTGGAGTTGTAGTAACGCCCCAGGTATCCCAGGGAGTCGGCGGGTTGGGAACATTTTGAACGCCTGACGTGATTTTTCCGCTTCCTTGAACCCCGTTGAGGATCCCGCCCGTCGGAATGGTGCCGAGACCGAACACATTGTTAAAGGCGAGGAACGATTCCCAGTTTACCTGTTCATAGACGATGCCGGCACCTGCGCGAATCACCGTTCTTCCGGTGCCAAATGGATCCCATGCCAAACCCACGCGGGGAGCGAAATTTTTGTGATCACCGTTGTAAGGAGCGCTTATTTGCTGGCCAACCTGCTGCAAGCCCACGGTCGGACTAAAATTGCCTAGCAGATTGTTGTCTTCCCGAATGACGCCGTTGTAGTCATATCGCAAGCCTAGATTTAGAGTCAGGTTCTTTGTGACACGCCAATCATCTTGAAAGAAGACTGCTTCGGAAAAATTGTGTATGTGTCGATTCGGAGTCGCGCCCACCAGTGCGTGCGTGGGAAATGGGAAGCCGCCGCTTGGATCACCGGCGAAGAAGTCTTCAAGCGTGGTTGACGTAGGGAACGCGGCGCCGCCCGCACCAGAGAAGAGAATGTAGCCTTTGCCGTCGCCGAAGGCACCGCCGCTGAAGCTGTCACGGTGGAACTCGCCTCCAAACTTGAAGGCGTGCCTTCCTAGAGTGTAGGAAACATGGTCAATTATTTGATATCTCTCGTCGGGTCCCTGAATCTTAGGCCATTTGAATCCACCCAAAGTTTCGAAAAGGCCGCCGAAGGGATGAATTTTAATTCTCGGCAAACCGCCGTAGAGGGGATTGGTTACACCGTCGTTGATACCCAGGCTGGCAGCGGACTGCCCGTGGTCAGCCGAAAAAGTGGGCTGGTAAAGACGGTTATAGCCGAATCGCAGCTCGTTAGCCCAACGAGAACTGGGAGTCCAAGTCCAGCCGGTGCCGAACACCTGAGCTCGCGTGTGAATCAGCGTCAACCATTGCGGCTGCAGTTGGAGGGCATCATCCACTGTTCCGCTATTGTTTCCGAAGAAATAAGTTCCGCTCAAATTATTCCGCTCATTTATGCGGTAATCGACTTTTCCGATCGCGTTGTTAGCGCTGACCACATTCGGAAATCCAGTGACAAAGCTTGTAGTCGGCGCATTGTTAAGCGGAAATCCTTTGCCGTTGCACGTAACCGGAGGGCCTAGGGTGCAACCCGCCACCATTAGGCTGACCGCGCTGGGCGTTATGCCTCCAGCTTGAAGGTCGGCAATAACGTCGGGGATGCTATTGGCGCAATCGCCGGTGAGAATAAAAGTGCAGGTTGGCTGGGCTGGAGTCGGCAACGAAACCATAGATGGAACATTAATCGAGAACGAGTTTCCAACGGTATAGCGCTGGCCTTCATACCCGCCGAAGAAAAAGAGTTTGTCTTTTATGATAGGGCCGCCGATCGTCGTGCCGAATTGCTCCATTTGCGTCGGTGTCTTTGGTGTGCCTACCGTATTGAAAAAGTTGCGAGCATCGAGCGCCGTATCTCGGCCAAAAGCATAAGCATCGCCATGCAGTCCATTGGTTCCTGACTTTATCGCAACGTTCACAATCGCGCCTGGTTTCCAGCCGTATTCAGCCGGTGGATTTTCGATGACGTTGAATTCCTGGATAGCGTCGATCGGCAGGATCGTTGCGGAATCGCCTGCGATGCCGGCTCCGTTAATGATGCTCTGGCCGGAAAAAGGTTCGCTATTGTAATAGCCATCGATTAAATAAGCGTTGTCTTCCGCGCGTAGCCCATTGGTGCTGGTGGTGGAAAATCCGCCGCCCGGATAACGCACTACGCCGGGACGAAGTTGAAGCAGGTTTTCATAATTGCGTCCGTTGAGCGGCAGGTCGTTAATCTCCTCATTGCTGAGTGTTCCACCTAGAGTGGCGTTGGTCAGATTGATAAGAGGAACCTGTTCGGTAACAGTGACGGTCTCAGTTGCTTCGCCCGGCTCCAGCAAAATGTCAATGCGAAGGTCAGTGGCCACTTCCAATTGCACGCCGGTACGCTCGTAGGACTTGAATCCCTTGGCCTGCGCAGTGATTTTGTAAATGCCAGGCAGCAGGTCCGGAGCAACGAATTCTCCCGCGTCGTCGGTGACGACTGTTCGTGGCAAATCTCGTTGGACGTCGGTGATGACGACAGAGACGCCGACCATCACGGCGTCACTTTTGTCATGCACGCTGCCGAGAATGCGGCTGGTGTAGCTCTGCGAGAATAGCGGAACGCACAGAACCAGTACTGCGAGAGCGGCAAGGAAGGTCCGAGTCCCTGTCGAAAATTTCAGACGCGATCGCCCATTCGCTTTAGCCGCAAAAGAACGCATTCGAAACCTCCTCAAGATGGCTTGGGTAAGTATTCCTATGGTACGGCGACTCTACCACTGGAAGGTTGGCACGTGTCAAGGGAATTTCCGATATGATGATTGCTATGACTTATCATCGGCTTACGCCCAGAGTGGGAGCTTGACATCGGAGAGCCGTATCGTGGTATGTTGGTCCTACCACAGAACCTTATAACTTGTGGTTGCCTTCCAGGCTGGGCCCCGACCGGGTCTACGGCATTCGCTTCGATGGCGGGTAGGGAAGTTGCAGTTTGCCGTTGCTTAGGATTGGTCGCAAATCTCCCAAGTTGGAGATCTCTTTGTACAAAGCTATTCAAACATCTCGGCTTTACGAGCAGATCGTGCAACAAATCGAGGCCTCGATTCTGAAAGGCGCCATGAAGCCGGGCGATCAGCTGCCTGCCGAACGCGATTTGGCGCAGCAGTTTGGCGTAAGCCGAACAGCCGTTCGCGAGGCAGTGAAGGCGCTTCGCGAGAAAGGCCTGGTGGAAGCTCATCATGGACGAGGAACATTCATAAGAGACGGAACTTCACACGCTGTTCGCCAGTCGCTCGACCTGATGATCAAAATAGGGCAGCCGGACGGGTCAACTCATCTCGCTGAAGTAAGGGAAATTCTGGAGCCGGAAATCGCTGCACTAGCCGCCACGCGCATTGAAGAGCAACATCTCGCCATGATGCGAGAAGCTGTGGATGTGATGGACGGCACGCGCAAAGACGATGCAGAGGCTTTCATTGAAGGCGACCTCGACTTTCATCTGGCTTTGGCGGAAGCAGCAGCGAATCCGCTAATTCTTTCGCTGCTCGATTCCATTGTCGGACTGTTGCGCGAACAGCGTTTGAAGACTTTTTATGTGAAAGGCGGACCGGAACGTGGGCAGCAGCACCATCGCCGAATTTTGGAGGCGGTCGAGGGCCATGATGCCGAGCGGGCGCGCGTGGCGATGCGTGCCCACCTGCGGCAAGTTCGCGAGGATTCGTCGGCTCATTCCAAGAGCGCTAGATAGTTTGGAGGCTTTGACAGATGGCAAATCTCGGATTTGTGGGCCTTGGCGTTATGGGCAGCCAAATGGTCAATCGGCTGATCGACAAGGGCCACGTGGTGACCGGTTATAACCGTACGCGTGCAAAAGCAGAATGGCTGATCAAGAAGGGAATGCGCTGGGCCGATTCGCCGCGGGCGGTCGCACAGTCTGCTGGCGTTGTGTTCACCATGGTAACCAACGCAATTGCGCTGACCACCATTACCGAAGGACCAGATGGTCTGCTGGCGGGCTTCGGCGCGGGGAAAATACTGGCGGACATGAGCACGGTGAGCCCCGCGGTGAGCCGCGCACTGGCGGCGAAGATTCGGGAGAAAGGCGCCGACATGGTGGACTCACCAGTGTCGGGCAGCGTGATTACTCTTCAAGAGGGAAAGTTGTCGGTTATGGTGGGAGGCCGGCGCGAGACTTTTGAACGCGTAAAACCGCTGCTGCTGGATATCGGGCCAAAGGTCACGCATGTGGGCGACAACGGTTTGGCGCTATCAATGAAGATTGCCACGAACCTGAGTCTTGCCGTTCAAATGCTGGCGTTTTGCGAAGGCGTGTTGCTGGCGGAAAAGAGCGGAATCGCGCGCGAGGTTGCTGTGGACGTTTTGACTCACAGCGCTGTGGCCTCGCCGATGATTCAGTATCGCGGGCCCTTTGTCTTACGTCAACCGGAGGAGGCCTGGTTCGACGTGAACATGATGCAGAAAGATATGTTGCTCGCCATGGATTTGGGCCGACAGCTTAACGTGCCCTTGCCTACGACTGCAGTGAGCAATGAGTTTTTGACCGCGGCGCGCGGGATGGGCTGGGAGAAGAAGGACTTTGCGGTTGTGTTCGATGTGCTGGCGCGGATGTCCGGAGTTGCGAAATGAGCGCCGTAACCGGCCAACCGAAACCGAAAGCTAAGACTCAGGGCAGCGCCGACTCCGAGAAGTGGGTGCGGATGTACCGGCAGATGCTGGCGATTCGTTTGTTCGAAGAGCAAGTAAACGAGCTTTACACGCGGGCGTTGATGCCGGGTCTCGCGCATTTGTATGTTGGCGAAGAAGCGGTGGCTGTGGGAGTTTGCGAAGCACTTCTTAACGACGACTATATTACCAGCACGCATCGCGGACACGGGCACTGTCTGGCGAAAGGCGCATCGCCGGACCGGATGTTTGCGGAGCTTCTGGGTAAGGAAGCGGGCTATTGCAAAGGTAAAGGCGGGTCGATGCACATTGCCGATCCCGCGACGGGCAACCTTGGCGCGAACGCTATCGTAGCGGGAAGTGTAGGGATTGCGACGGGCGCGGCGTTTTCGGCGAAATATCTGGGCACCTCGCAAGTAGCCGTGTGCTTCTTCGGTGAAGGAGCGCTGGGGCAGGGGGTTCTTTACGAAGAGCTGAATATGGCGCAGCTGTGGAAGCTGCCAGTGATTTATGTCTGCGAAAACAATTCGTACACGGAGTACACGCACTATTCGGAAACTACCGCGGGCGAGATGACTGCGCGGGCGACTGCGTTCGGGGTGCAGGCGGAAACCGTGGACGGGCAGGACGTGCGTGCCGTGCATGAAGTGGCCGCGAAATTAGTGGAACGCGCGCGGCGCGGAGAGGGGCCGGCGTTTCTTTTGTGCAATACCTACCGGCACCACGGCCATCACGTTGGCGACATCAACCGCGAATATTATCGCTCGAAACAGGAAGAACGAACCTGGGCGACTGAGCGGGATCCAATCAAAATAATTTCCGAATGGCTGGCCGCCAATAAGCATGCTGACGCGGCGCAGCTCGGCGAAATACATTCAGAGCTAAAGTCCGAGATGCAGAAGGCGGTGGATTTTGCAATCGCGGCGCCGTATCCCGGCGTCGATAAAGCGAGCGAAGACGTATATGCCTGAGACAAAAACTCGCGAAATTACGTTTGCCGAAGCCGTGCGAGAAGCCCTGGCCGAAGAAATGCGCCGCGACTCGCGCGTCTTCATTTTGGGCGAAGATGTGGCGGAGGCGGGAACACCATTCAAAGTGCTTTCCGGACTCGTCGAAGAGTTTGGAACGAAGCGTGTGGTTGATACGCCGATTTCCGAAGCGGGCTTCACCGGCCTGGCGGTCGGCGCCGCGATGACCGGGTTGCGTCCCGTGGTTGACATCATGTTTGGCGACTTCATCACGCTCACCATGGACCAGATGGCGAACCAGGCGGCGAAGGTTCACTATATGTCCGGCGGGAGGTGGCGCGTACCGATGGTCATGCGCACAACTCTGGGGGCCGCGCGCAGGTCGGCTGCGCAACACTCGCAATCACTTCATGCGTGGTTCAGCCACGTGCCGGGATTAAAAGTGGTGTTGCCTTCAACCCCTTACGACGCCAAGGGACTTTTGAAAACTGCGATTCGCGATGATAATCCGGTCGTTTTTTTCGAAGATAAAATGATGTTCAAGATGAAGGGCCCGGTGCCGGCGGAGGAATACACGATTCCGCTGGGCGTGGCGGACGTGAAACGCGCGGGTGACGACATCACGCTCGTGGCTACCAGCAGCATGGTTCAAGTAGCGCTCGGCGCGGCTGGGCTGCTGGAAGAAATTGGAGTGAGCGCCGAGGTGATTGATCCGCGGACTACTTGGCCCCTGGACGAGAAAACTCTAATCGAATCGGTGAAGAAAACTTCGCGCGCCATCGTGATCGATGAGGGTTACCGACGCTATGGTGTCACCGCCGAGATTGCCGCGGTGATCGCGGAAGGTGCTTTTCATTATTTGGATGCTCCGGTAAAACGCATGGGAGCGATGCACGTTCCGATTCCGTTTTCTCCGCCTTTGGAAGACGTGACCGTGCCAACCGAGCGGTCGGTCTTCGAAGTGGCGCGGGGTTTGTGCAATCGATCCTGAGAACTGAGAAATAAGGACTAAGACGCCGGAATTCAGTACGGAAAGAGGAGGCCCGCCGTGGCACTGCCAACTTACGGAACGATGGCGGTTGATTGGGAACAGCGAATCGATTTCGATAGATTGCGCCGTGAACGTCTTGCGCGCGCTCAGGCTCTTCTCGCGAAGTCCGAGATGGGAGCCCTCCTGTGTTTTGATATGAACAATGTGCGTTACCTGACCTCCACGCACATCGGCAGTTGGGCGCAAGATAAAATCAGCAGGTTCACGCTGTTGCCTCAGAATGACGAGCCCATTCTTTGGGACTTCGGTTCTGCGGCCCGCCATCATCAGCTTCACTGCCCCTGGTTAGGCGAACGTTCCCGGCCTGGAATTTCGTTGCTGCGGGGAGCGATGTCGCCAGAGATGGGACGTGCCGAAGACGTCGCTGGGAAAATCCGGATCGAACTGGAAAAGCGTGGGTTGCATAAGGAACCACTCGGGATCGATATTGTCGAGCCTCCCGTTCTTTTTGCGTTGCAACGCGAGGGCATCACCGTGGTTGACGGACAGCAGCTCATGTCCGATGCGCGCGTAATCAAAACGAAAGACGAAATCGCCTTGCTGAACACTTCGGCGATGATGGTGGACGCCGCTTACGACGAACTGTACCGAGCGATGAAGCCGGGCATGAGCGAGAACCAGGCGGTCGGCCTGGTAAGTAAAGTTTTATACGATCTCGGCTCCGAATACGTGGAGGCAGTGAATGCAATTTCCGGCGAACGCTGCAATCCGCATCCACACGTTTTTTCCGACCGCATTCTGCGCCCCGGCGATCCGGTTTACTACGACATTTTACATTCCTACATGGGTTACCGCACGTGTTACTACCGTTGCTTCACCATCGGTTACGCGTCGCACGCGATGATCGATGCTTATAAGCGCTGCCGCGAATATCTGGACGCGGCGATTTCGTTAGTCCGTCCGGGCCGCACGACGGGCGAAATCGCGGCGCTTTGGCCCAAGGCGCAGGAGTTCGGCTTCCCCAACGAAGAGGCGGCATTCGCTCTGCAGTACGGGCATGGCATCGGATTGGCAATTTGGGAGAAGCCTGTGATTAGCCGGCTGGTGTCTCTGGATCATCCGTACGAGATCAAGCCCGGCATGGTTTTCGCACTTGAAACATTCTGGCCTTCGACGGATGGATGGAGCGCGGCGCGAATCGAAGAAGAAATCGTGGTGACCGAAACGGGACATGAAGTGATCACGCGCTTCCCGGCAGAAGAGTTGCTCGTAGCTGGTGCGCACTACTTTACTGTAAACGGACCGCTGGCGACGGCTCGCGAAACCGAAGCGGCGCCCAGCCAGCGCGTAGTCGATATGGTGGAAGCCAGCGCGAAGACGGAACGCGTGGGAGTTACTGACTGAGGTTTCTGCTCGCCTCTTTCTGCCCCCAATGGCTATCAGCGTTGTAATGCCCGCCCTGGAACTGACTCAAGAAACCGGCAAACTTGTCGCTTGGCGAAAGAGCGAAGGTGAACCTGTGGCTAAGGGCGAAGTGCTGCTGGAAGTGGAAACCGACAAGGCCGTCGTTGAAATTGAGGCGGCAGCGGATGGCATTTTGGCTGGCGTAAAAGCGGTTGCCGGCGACGTGATACCAGTGGGTAAGACAATTGGCTGGATTATTTCTCCCGGCGAAGCTCTTCCGAAGGAAGATGCTTCGCCTGACTCGCGCAAACCGGTAGCAGCAGCGCGAACGCAGCCTAGTCACTCCGCTCCTTCTGAACCGCAACCCGGCAGAGCAAAAATCTCACCGAAAGCGCGGCGGCTTGCGCGCGAGCACAACGTCGATATCACGCGCGTCCAGGGAACCGGTGCAGACAGCGAAATCCTTGCGTCAGACATTCTTGCTTTAGCGGAGTCTAGTTCGAAGGACGAGCCCGCCCCGGCCGAGCTTAAGCCATTGAGTTCGGTGGCACGCTTGATGGCGGAGCGAACCACGCAAAGTTGGACCACGGTCCCACACTTTTTTGTTGTTCGCGAAATCGGCGCAGGCCCGCTGGTCGAAGCTCTGGAAAAATTCAGAGCGTCGGCGGACAAAACCGCTCACGTTCGCCTTACGCATACCGACTTGCTTGTTGCGCTTGTCGCCCGAGTGCTTGTGCGGCATCCGCAAATGAATTCAAATTGGGCCGGGCAAGGAATTCGCCACAATAAAGACATCAACATCGCGCTGGCCATGGCCGTCGACGACGGAGTCGTTACGGGCGTTATACGGAATGCAGACAAGCTGGAGCTGAGCAAAATTGCCGCCCAGCGCAAAGGGCTAGCCGAGCGCGCCAGGGCCGGCCAATTGCGTCCCGCAGACATTGCGGGCGCCACCTTCACGATCAGCAATCTTGGGATGTATCAAGTGGACGCATTCACAGCCATCATCGTTCCCCCGCAAGCTGCAATTCTCGCCGTCGGAAGCATTGCCGATCGAGTGGTGCCAGTGGACGGCCGGCCTGCCGTTCGGCCGATGATGAGCTTGACGCTATCCTCAGACCACCGCGTCATAGATGGCGCCCGCGCCGCGCAATTCCTAAACGAGCTAGCCGAAGCGATACACGACCCCCACAAGCACGTCAGGTAATTGGTTTATAAAGATAACGAAGATTAGAGACGCAGGATCACGCTGAGGGCCGCACTTCGCGAAGCCGCCGCTCGAGATATCGCCGCTCGCTATCATTGGTGACCAGCGCGAGCGCCCGCAGATAACTCTTTGCCGCTTCGTCATTTGACCCAGCGCGGCGCAACAGGTCGGCTCGTGCGGCATGCAGCAGATGATAGCCGTCGAGATCGTTCGTTGCGGCCAGCCTGTCAAGTAAGGCGAGTCCCTCGCGCGGGCCATCGGCCATCGCAACTGCGACAGCACGATTCAACGACACGATGGGGGAGGGCTGCACGCGCTCCAGACGATCGTAGAGTTTGACGATCTGGGGCCAGTCCGTGTCTTCCGCGCGGGCGCCGCGGCAATGGACGGCAGCGATGGCAGCCTGAAGCGCAAATGGACCGGGCGTCCCGCGTAGTGCTTGATCGACTAATGGCAACGCTTCAGCAATTTGCTTCCTGTTCCAGCGGCTGCGATCTTGTTGCTCGAGGACGACGATATCGCCGGCAGCATCGAGGCGAGCATCGCGTCGCGCGTCGTGAAGCAGCATGAGCGCGACCAGCGCCTTTGCTTCAGCGGGCGGCTGGGGCCCCATCAAGGTCATAATCAGGCGCCCCAGCCGAATGGCTTCGGCGCTGAGGTCGGTCCTGACCAGGGACTCGCCTCGCGTGGCAAGGTAGCCTTCGTTGAATACGAGGTAAATCACGGTGAGGACGGCGTCGAGCCTGGCGGCTACGTCATTGGCCTCCGGGACGACGTAGGGAATTCCTGCATCGCGGATTTTTCGCCTCGCGCGAACCAGCCGCTGCGCCATGGTGGTCGGTGATGCGAGGAACGCGCGCGCAATCTCATCCGTCTCAAGACCGCAGAGCGTGCGGAGTGTCAGGGCGACTTGTGTTTCCCGAGCGAGCGCCGGGTGGCAGCAGGTGAAAATTAGGCGGAGACGCTCGTCAGGAATTTCGTTTGTGTCGTAGTCGGGCTCCTCGCTGGCGCGCACGAAGCCGGAAGTGGAGTAGGACTCCAGCTTCTCGGCATATCGCCCTTGGCGGCGAATTCGGTCGATGGCCTTATGCTTGGCTGTTTGTATAATCCAAGCTCGAGGGAATTCGGGAATGCCGGAGGCCGGCCATTGGTCCACTGCAGCGGTAAAAGCCTCCTGGGCGCATTCTTCGGCCAGATCGAAGTCGCCGACCAGCCCGATCAAGGTGGCCACGATACGGCCCCAATCCGATCGATAAACTGTTTCAACGGCTGCAGTTGCGTTAACGAGCATAGTCTATTGTAAAGATCTTTAGAGCGAAGTGTCGATTCGGCACTTCGCCGTTCGACTTATATTAGAGAGGTACAGCCATGAAATACATGCTGCTAATTTATCTCGATGAGAACGGTTTGAGTCCCGGCGAGCGAGAGCAGTGCTACGGCGAATCTGCCCAGTTCGCCCAAAAGCTCTCGACCAGCGGACAATACTTGGACGCTGCGCCGCTACATCCCACCTCGACGGCGACTAGCGTCCGCGTGCGCGAAGGAAAACAGCTGATTACCGACGGGCCCTTTGCAGAAACACGTGAACAGCTCGGCGGCTACTTCCTGATTGATGCTAAGAATCTGGATGAGGCGATTGGCATCGCTGCGAAAATCCCAGGAGGAAAATGGGGAACAGTTGAAATCCGCCCAGTGATGGAAATACAGGGTCTGCCCGCAGATTAGTTAATTCGATGTCGATTCGGCCAGGCTTCATTCGACTTATAATTAGAGAGGCGGTTCAAACCGAGTTCGGCCTACTAATCAAATAAAACTAAGGGAGATGAAAAAATGGAAACGAAACCTACGCACGAACAAGCGCAACTTCACCTGCAGGTTTACGATCTGCGGCGTGAAGACAAGTTACGCCAGGCTCGCGATTGGTATTTTAAGAATTTTTTTGTTGAGAATCTCGATGATTGGAAACGAGTCGCTCCGATGGGAACGGAAGCCGGAGCCTTCGCGATGATGGTGCTCACGTATTGGGACCAGGCGGCCGCACTCCTGAATTACGGCTTGCTCCACGAAGATCTTTTTTTTGAAACTAGCGGTGAGTTTTTCGGAGTTTGGGAGCGCGTGAGGCCCATCGTTCCACAGGCTCGCGATTTGTTCGTCAACAAGAATTTCCTGGGAAATCTGGAAAAGGCCGTGCAGCGATACGAAGCGTGGAGCGAGAAACGCAATCCCGGAAATATTGCGGGCATGCGGCAGTTCATGAAGCAGATGCGCGACCAGATGGCGTCGTCAGCAAAGGCGTAATTCGGACATAGCCATAGAGTCTGGGCGATCAAGCCAGGCAAGGCAAGTGGAGGCGAAATTCTCTCTACAGTAAGAATTCGCCTCCTTTGACCCGGCAGCCTCGCATTCTTTGAGGGTAATTCGTAAACGTGGCCGACCACCGCAACAGGGATTCTTAGCGAATTTCAATCAGGAATAACGATTTTGGCGGCAGCGCGAGCGCAAGCGTCCCGTTCGTGATTTTCTCGATGCGCGCTGGTGGCAACTCCGCAGCCTTCCTAAGTTCCGCATACTGTTGGGCAGTTGGCGAGCGTGGCTCTCCCATTGCGTGATATGCGGGTAGCGGGGAACCGTGTTCGGAGTCAATTTCGGTAACTACCGCTCGGCGGCCTGAGTTGAGCTGTTTTAGATGGATCGTCATATTTACAAGATGGCCGGGATCGTCAGGCAGTGAAAAATTCCAGACGGCGAGCACTAGAGAACCATCCGCGCGTCGCGTAACGAGCATTGAATCAGAAGCTATATCGATTCTCTGATCGCCTAGGTTGTGCAGCAATTTGAACGCATTAAAGATCGGCTTGGGGACGCCGCCTTCCGCCAACAAACCGTACCCACCGTAAAACGGCTTCTGGATCACGCCCTGCTCTTCAAATACATCTGAAAACGCCCAGTAACTCATGATGTCGGTGAGGCCATCGCACTGGCGAATCGTGTCACCGAGCCAGGGACCCATGAATGCGGAATCTTCAATCTTTGGATTGGTGTTGTAGACCGCATTAAATTCGGACCAGATGAGCGGGAGGTCGGGCTTGCGGGAGGATTTAATTTGGTTGTGAACTTTGTCCACCGCGCTGCAGATCATTTTATTTAGGGGGATCGGTTTGACCGTTTGAAATACGTCTTCCGAGGTGTCATTGCCGTACACGTGGGTGGAGACGAAATCGACAGGGATGTGAGTCTCAACGCAATGGCGAATGAAACGATCCACCCAGGCAGCCTGAGCCGTCGCTGGACCACCGACCCGAAGGCGAGGGCTCACATTTTTCAGCGCGACGGCCGTGACGTCATACAGATGGTAGTAAGTGGCTTCTTTGGGATCTCCGGCCCAGAAATCTATATTGGGTTCGTTCCACAACTCGAAATACCACCTGGAGACTTCGTCGATCCCGTAACGATCGATCAGATGCTTTGCAAACGCTGAAATCATCGCAGCCCAACGATCGTAATCTTTGGGTGGCGACACGTTTTGCTTGTACCAGAACGGATGAACTACGTCCGCCGATGCGAGTTTCTTGGGCATGAAACTCAATTCGACGAAGGGCCGCACCTGGTTCTGCAGCAGCCCGTCGTAAATCTGGTCAACGTAGGAGAAGTTGTAAACCGCATGGCCTTGTGAGTCTTCGTCGTACAGTCCTACTTCATCATGGAAAATGGCGTGAAAGCGAACGTACTGAAAACCGGTGATGGATTTCACTTGGCGCAAGTCATTGCGATAACTCTCACGCAAACTAAGGATCGCTCGGCCTGAGCCGAACATTTGCTCCCAAAAATGCGGGAAAGGATGGGAAGGCCCTTGTGTGTCCACCTCGATCACTTCGACCGGCTGGCTGTCTTGCGCATTCGCCTGGTCAACCTTGGCGAAGGAGAGAAGCGTGCCCAGCACGCATATGTAAAAAAACATTTGTTTCACGCGAGATTTCACCATGAGAAAGATTCCGCGAGCGCCGGGAACCCGGAGTCGCCATGCGAGCCCAGGTTCTCATTTAGGACTAGAACACAAACCATCCTGCAAGTTCAACCACGGATCCGTAAGATTCGAAACCGCGGGGTCGCTAGTAAGTTCGGCTGGCGAACTCGGCAAGCAAAATCGAGCGAAGACTTTGCTGATGCGCTTCTGTGAGCTTGGCCCCCGAAGATGTGAGATAAAAAACGTCGATGGCAGTTTCGCCCTCTGTTTCGATCAAGGCGATTTCGATGCTGCAGTTTTCGCGCGAAAAAATCGAGCTGATGCGGTGAAGCAAACCGGGCTGATCTTGAGCGACAATCTCCACGAGCGTGCTGTGAGCGGAGCAGGTGTCATCTATTTTCACTCGCGTTTCAACCTTAATCTTCGGACCGGGATTCTTTATCGAACGCAGTCGGTCGCGGAGCATCCGATCGAGATCCGCTTTACCTGACAGCACATCCTGGATGCTTTTTTGAAAGCGTTCCCACTCGGGAAGGTTCAGCTCCAGCGTTCGAAAGCGATCGGTAAAATAAAACGTGTCGACGACTATCCCGGACTGGTTTGAAAATGCCGCGGCCTTCACGATGTTCATGCCCCATGCGGCCAAAACACCGGCCATGGTAGCGAACAGAGAGGTGCGGTCGCGCGTTACTAGCGTGAGTTCGTACCAGTGCCGGCCGCGGCGCAGGCTTATTTGCACCGGATCTTTCGCTAGCTGAGTGGCCATTTCCAAATGCGCCAGAACTTCCGCTGCCGGATGCGTGAGTAGATAGCGTCGCGGCAGTCCTTCCAGAAAATCATCGAGCCGTTTTCCAACCTTCAAAGCGAGAGTGCCGAGATGCGCCATTACCTCGTCGTGCGCGTCCACATGCAGACGCTGATCGAGGCTGCGGTTCAGGTGATTCGCGGTGGCGATGTAAAGCTGCCAGATGTTTTCGGCTTTCCAGGGAGTGAGAGCTTCCGGATTGACGGCCTTGATGTCCGCGTAGGTGAGCAAGCAGAGCATTTTAAGCCGCTCCGGAGTTTCCACTTTTTCGGCGAAAGCGCGAACTGTTTCGGGATCAAAAATATCGCGGCGCAATGCGGCGCTCATTTCCAGATGCCGCCCGATTAGGAAAATAACCGTTTCGTGGTCGGGTTCGTCCAGATCGAGGCGGCTGGTCGCACTTTCTGATATTTCCACGCTGGCGCGGACATGGTCGCTCGATTTCGAGCCCTTTCCCACGTCGTGCAGAAGAAGCGCCAGATATAGCAAATCGGGCTGTTCGAGTTCTTCGAGCAGTTCAGCATAGCGCTGGTCCCATCTTGATTGCGACTGCCGAAGGGCATGCAGATTATCAATAGCCACGAAGGTATGCTCATCGACGGTGAAGCGGTGGGAATAATCACGCACGACCAAAGCATCAATTCCCGCAAACTCCGGCAGCAATAAATTGAGCAAGCCCGACGAATGCATCGCGCGCAAAGCGTCTGCGGCATGCGGTGCTACCAGGATTTCCTGGAGTGCGTGCCACAGTTGCGCGCCGCTCGACGGATTGGCCGCAATGGATGGGAAGGCGCGTTCGATTTGAAGTTCCGTCTTGTAGCTAAGCGGAAGTCCATGGCGCGCCAGAAAATGAAACGCGCGAAGGATCAGATGAGGATCGTCGAACGCTGCAGGCTGGCGAAAACAGAGCATTCCATCCTCAACCAGGAATTCTGCGTTCGAAAGGCGCGAGCGCAGCTGCTGAAATTGATGATGGATCGACAACCTCGCTGCGGGTACTTCCTCCAGCAAGCGAATGCACACATGGTGCACCGTTCTTGCATGACCAAAGTAAACGCGCATCCAATCGACGGTAGTAAAGGGTTTTGCTCCGATGCTGTCGGATCCAGCGGGAGCGGAAGTGGAACTTGCGACGCCGATCTTGCGCGCTGCTACGGCGTCTTGGGATTCCCATGACAGCGTATTGTCGTCGCGATTACGCCGGAAATGCAGGAAGCATCGAACAGAGATCAGAAATCGCAGCGCCGCCTCGAACTGTGGCTGAATGGATGCAGGCAAGACAGCATTTTCGTTGGGCCAGACGTGATATCTTTCAATGGCCGCGAGGAGTGAAAGCCAGCTGACCACGTTGTAATCGCGCAGTCCGCCGGGACCGTCTTTAATATTTGGCTCCAGATGAAATACGGTCTCACCGAACTTGGCGTGCCGCGCGCGAGTGAGATCCGCCAGGCCCTTCACCATCTGGCGCGACTCTTGCGCGACCAACTTGGGGATCACTTCATCGCGGAGCCTCGTGACGAGCTTGCGATCGCCAATGAGATAACGACAATCGAGCATCGAGATGGCAAACTCGGGATTCCCAGAATCAAACTGACCGCATTCGGCAAGCGTTCGTGTGGCGGGGCTTAGTTTTAGCTGTAGATCCCAAAGTTCTTGCGAAAATTTTCGGGTAGCCTCTTTAAGTTTTTCATCTGGGCCATTTCCGCCATGGAGAAATAATAAGTCGACATCGGAGAAGGGGAAGAGCCAGCGGCGGCCGTAGCCTCCCAACGCTACAAGGGCTAAATTTGGAGGGCCGTCTGGGTCGGCCGAAAGGAATTCCTTCCAGAGACGCTCGACGATGCAATCGACTAGGGCGCTGCGCCCCAGGATGAAGGCGCGGCCATCGCCGCTGGCGGCAAATTGATCTTGAATGCGCGCGGATTCTTTCGCCGAAAAATCGCGAAGTTCAGCGGCTAGCGATGGGCTTGTGGACATAAGTGCTTTTCACACAAATGCAATTTCGGCTGCCTCCGGGCGTTACACCGCTCGCTGCGGCGATTGTGATCCAGGGCTCAACATCTGGACGGCATCTTCGGGGTAACCCAACATGCCGAACTCCGGAACATCGAGCCCCTCCAGTTCCACTTTTTTGCTTACCCGCATCGACCGCCCGGCATTCACAGCTTTAAACACCACATACGTCGCGCCGAACGCATAAATAGCAAGCAGTGTTGCTCCGCCAAGTTGCACCACGAATTGCGACCAATCGCCGTGAAGCAAACCAGTCACCCCTTGGCCCGTCTTACCGAGGTAGGCTGCCGAGCCCACGCCATTCCAACCGGCACCATACGTTCCGTCGGCGAATATCCCGAGAGCTACCGCCCCCAGCCAGCCGCAATACCCGTGAACCGAAATCGCGCCACAGGGATCGTCGATTTTGAGAATTCGTTCGTTGAAGAGCACGCCCAAACAAACCACAACTCCCGCAACAACGCCGATGATCACCGATGCGGTGGGCGACACGAACGCGCACGGAGCCGTGATTGCGACCAGGCCCGCGAGCATTCCATTGCAGGCCATGGTGATATCCGGCTTACCGAAAAGTCTGTACCACAGCAGCATCGCTGCCGCTGATCCCGCCACGGCGGATAGATTCGTGTTCACCGCTACGACGGCAATGCGCAGGTCTGTTGCGCCCAGTGTTGATCCGGGATTAAATCCCATCCATCCAAAGAGAAGGACGAAGGTTCCGGTGACCACGAAAACGATGTTGGAAGCGGGGAACGCTCGCGGTTTTCCGTCCGCACCGAATTTACCGAGCCGCGGGCCCAAAATAATTGCCAGCGCCATGGCGCAAAATCCTCCCACGGAATGGACGACCGACGAGCCGGCGAAATCCACATAGCCGTGACCGAGGTGCATACTCGAGCCTAATTGAGAAAGCCACCCGCCGCCCCACACCCAACAGCCGGAAATGGGGTAGAGCAGACCGCCGATAAATAGTTCGCAAAGCAGGAATGCCCAGAAAGTGATTCGTTCGCAAATCGCACCCACGATGATGTATCCGGCAGTCTCCATGAACACAACTTCGAAGAGCGTCAGACAATTGCTGCTGGCGTCGTATGCGGGGCCGGTGAGGAAAAATCCCTTGCCGCCCAGGAATCCCCATTGTCCGCTGCCGATTAGAAAGTGATTTAAAGTTTGGGCACCGCCGATATTGGAGGGAGACGCATTCACCGCGACCGCGCCAAATTGAATGGCATAGCCGATTGCGTAGTAGGCCAGGAACGCGAAAACATACGCGGCAAAATTCAGCATCATCAGATGGGCTGCATTCTTTTTGCGAACCAAGCCACACGTTAATAAAGCGAAGCCAGCTTGCATGAACAGCACTAGGTATCCGGTGAGCAGAGTCCAAGAGAAGTTCGATCCGATGCGATCGTGGCCTACTCCGTCGGCGAGCTTCAACGCGAGCGGCTCCCTGGCGGCTTGCGCTTGAAATTCATCGAAGGCTTTCTTGTTCTTGGCGTAATCGGGCGAGGTGGTGTCCGTGGGCTCCGGAACCACAAATGGATTGCCGGCCGCATCCACCACCGAGCTCTTGTCGCCGGTTGCAGTTCCAGCCGGATCAGGCTGTGCTTGATCGGCAAAAGCAGCGCACATCGATCCCAAAAGCATTTGACCCAACAGCAGAACCAATAGCGCCTTGGAAGTCGCGACTGAACCGCGTCGAACAAATGAAAATTGCATCTGGCCGCTCCTTTTGCGATTTGGATAACAGTCGAATGATTTGCGATTCTTCAAAGATCGATCAATTAAATTGCGCCGGGACCCCGCTCGCCGGTGCGTATGCGGATTACGTCCTCCAGGGACGACACGAAAATCTTGCCATCGCCAATCACCCCGGTTCGCGCGCCTTCCATGATGGCTTCGACCACCGGCTCGACGAGGTCTTCCGCAACCGCGATGGTTACAAAAATTTTTGGCAGGAAGTCCACGGTGTATTCCGATCCGCGGTAAGTCTCCGTATGGCCCTTTTGCCGGCCAAATCCGCGAACTTCGGAAACCGTCAAGCCGGTAATTCCCAGTGCATTCACACGTTGCTTTACTTCGTCAAGCTGTGAAGGTCTGATCACGGCATCAATACGTTTCATTTGTCGCGCTCCTTATTGCATCTTGTGCGGAAATTGCCGTACCACAAAATCTTGCGACTGCAAATACCCTTGCGAACTATCTTGGACCGAACTCGATCTTGTTTGCGAGGCTACAGGAATTTCCAATTGCAGTGTAGCGGCAGATTCGAAGACGAGCATCATCGCTCGAGCAGTTTCGCAAGTGGTTTGAACGAAAAGGCTATACGTTCTTTGTATCGCTCGCGTTGGCATATCGATCGGGCGGCCATCGCTGGTGGCGACAGTCGGCTCTCGCTATGTATCCTCCACATATCCATCCGTAACTGCGCCGATGCTGCTGCTGGATACTAACCGCACGTATTTCGACAAGACTCCATGACTAACGCGCGGCTTGGGCGGTATCCAGGCTGCTTGCCGGCGCTCGAACTCGTCGGACGGAATGTTTAGCTGCAGCAGCCGCGCGTTGGCATCAATTGTGATGGAATCCCCCTCTCGCACCAGCGCGATTCCTCCACCGGCGGCCGCTTCGGGCGCGATGTGGCCCACCACCATGCCGTAAGTGGCGCCCGAAAATCGTCCATCGGTTATGAGTCCCACTGAATTGCCCAGGCCGGCGCCGATGAGTGCCGATGTGGGAGCGAGCATCTCGCGCATTCCGGGACCGCCCTTGGGGCCTTCGTAGCGGATGACGATGATGTCGCCGGCGCTGATGTGGTTTGCGAGAATCGCGCCGAGGCATTCTTCTTCCGAATCAAAAACGCGCGCAGGTCCCGTGATTTTTAGATTCTTTACTCCGGAGATCTTGGCTACCGCGCCTTCGCTCGCGAGGTTTCCCTTCAGAATGGTCAGATGCCCGCTCGGATACAGCGGCTTTTCCCACCGACGAATCACGTCTTGATTGTTTGCCGGCTCGGCAGGAAATTTCTCGAGGCGTTCTGCAATCGTTTTACCCTCGATCGTCAGTGCATCGCCGTGAATCACTTTGTGTTCCAAGAGAATTTTCATCACTTGCGGAATTCCGCCGGCGGCGTGGAAATCGGTAATCACATATTTGCCCGAAGGTTTTAAATCGCAAAGCACTGGGACGAGCGGGCGTATGCGTTCGAAATCATCTAATGTAAGAGGGACGTGCGCGGCCTGCGCGATGGCCAGCAAATGCAGGACCGCGTTCGTAGAGCCGCCCGTAGCCATCAGTACAGCAATGGCATTCTCGAAGGCTTTGCGCGTTAAAAGCTGGCTAGGAAGAATTTGCCGGCGAATGGCGTTTGCAAGGACGCGCGCGGAGTCACCGGCACTCTGGGTCTTTTCTTGTTCTCCTGCGGTCATGGTGGAAGAGTAGGGCAAGCTCAAGCCCAGGGCCTCGATCGCGGACGACATTGTGTTAGCCGTGTACATCCCGCCGCAGGAACCCACGCCAGGGCAAGAGCGTTTTTCGACTTCGCGTAATTCGCTGTCGTCCATTTTTCCCGCGCTATGTTGTCCGACCGCTTCAAACGCGCTGACGATGGTTAGGTCTTTACCCTCCCAGTGACCGGGCTTGGTAGTGCCCCCATACACGAAAATTGCCGGAATGTTCAGTCGCGCGATGGCAATCATTGCGCCGGGCATGTTTTTGTCGCAACCGCCGATTGCCAGCACTCCGTCCATGCGCTGCGCATTGCAGACCGTCTCGATCGAATCGGCGATCACTTCCCGAGAAACCAGCGAATATTTCATTCCTTCGGTGCCCATCGAAATGCCGTCGCTCACAGTGATGGTTCCGAAAACCTGCGGCATGGTTTTTTGTTCTCGAAGAACTTCGGCGGCGCGAATGGCCAGGTCGTTCAGTCCCGCATTGCAAGGAGTGATTGTGCTATAGGCATTGGCGATTCCGATGATGGGCTTTTCAAAATCGCCGTCGCTAAAACCGACAGCGCGAAGCATGGCGCGGTTTGGTGTGCGCTCGACGCCGTTGGTGATGGCGCTGCTTCTGCTATTCGAACGATTCATTTGCGGCTGGTTGTCATAGCCGTTGCGGCGGATTCCTCAGACATAGGTCGATCGATTGACACAGTGACGGGGTCGAGAAACGGCATTTTTGCCCGGAGCTGCGACCCAATTTCTTCGATCAATTGATGCTGTTCTTTCTGCCTGGTTGCGTTAAAGTTTTTGCGGCCCGATTCGTTTTCGCCAATCCATTGACGAGCGAATTCACCATTCTGGATTTGTTTCAGCATCCCGCGCATGATGTCGCGAGTTTGGCTGGTTATGATCTGGGGGCCGCCCGTGTAATCGCCGTATTCGGCCGTATCGCTTACCGAATAGCGCATGTAGTTCAAGCCTCCGCGATATATCAGATCAACGATCAATTTTAATTCATGGAGGCATTCGAAATACGCGATCTCCGGTTGATAGCCTGCTTCCACCAGCGTCTCGAACCCAGCTTTCACCAACGCGCTTACGCCGCCGCAAAGCACGGCTTGCTCCCCGAACAGATCGGTTTCCGTTTCTTCCGTGAACGTCGTCTCAATCACGCCGGCGCGTGTGGCCCCCATGGCCTTGGCATAGGAGAGAGCCAGGTCCTTGGCCGATCCCGTTGCGTCCTGATGAACGGCCAGCAAAGCTGGCGTGCCGCCGCCTTCGACAAACACTTCGCGGACCCGGTGTCCCGGCGCTTTTGGCGCGACCATGGTGACGTCGATGTCAGCAGGGATATCGATCGTTTTATATCGAATATTAAAGCCGTGGGCGAACATCACCATCTTCCCGGCCGAAAGGTGGGGAGCGATTTCGCGGCGGTAAATCGCAGGCTGCGCCGTATCGGGTGCCAGTATCATCACCACGTCGCTCGCAGCGGCTGCTTCCGCTACGGAATAAAGCGGCAGCTTAGCCTTCCTTACTTTCTCCCACGACTGGCTTGAGGCGTGCAAGCCGACGCACACATCGCAGCCGCTGTCGCGCAGGTTGAGCGCATGAGCATGGCCTTGGGAGCCATATCCGATAATCGCGATTTTCTTCGCCTGGATTAGCGCCAGGTTTGCATCGTTGTCGTGATGAATCTTGGCCATTTGTCGCTCCTTGAAACCTTCCAATGGGGATTAATTAAACCGACTGCGATGCTTCCTCTTCTAACAGGAAATCGCTTCGCCCTCCGGAGCGCGAATCAGACGCAGACTTCGTTCCGCGTGACATGGCAACCTGACCCGTCTTCGCCATTTCGAGAATTCCAAAGGGACGAAGTACTCCTACCAGGGCGTCGACCTTATCTTCTGTGCCGGTGATTTCAATGACTAGAGATTCGGTGGCCAGGTCCACCACGCGCGCCCGAAAAACGCGCGCTATTTCCATCAAGCGATAACGCGATTCGTCGTTCGCACTAACCTTGATGAATGCTAGGCTGCGCGCAATCACCGGCACGTGAGTGACATCCTCGACGGAAAGGACCGGAGCCAACTTATAAAGATTCGCCTCCACGCGATGAGCTGCCCCTTCGCTGATTCCGGCGATAATGGTCATGCGCGATATGCCCGGCCGTTCCGTATGGCCCACGGTGAGCGACTCGATGTTGTAAGCGCGTCGGCGAAACAAGGACGCCACGCGGTTCAGCACGCCCGGTTGGTTTTCGACGTAGAGCACGAACGAGTGCAGCTTTTGCGGTTCAGACATCGGAGGCCCTCTCAACCAGCGGGCTCGGTCTGCGAATCATCGCGTGTAAATCCGCTCCCGCTGGAACCATGGGAAATACCGAATCTTCCTGCTCAACTTGAAAATCAATAAGTGCCGGCCCACTATGTTGCCGAGCAGCGCGCAGAGTAGAAATTACTCCTGGCCGCGCGTTTACTGTATATGCAGGGATCCCGAACGCTTCCGCGAGCTTCTGAAAATTGGGTCCTGAGAGAGGAGTCGAGGAGTAGCGGCGGTCGTAGAAGAATTCCTGCCATTGGCGGACCATGCCAAGATATCCGTTATTCACGATGGCGATTTTGATCTCGAGCTTCTCCTGCACGAGGGTGGCAAGTTCCGCCATGGTCATCTGAAATCCGCCGTCGCCCGCGACGACCCAAACTTCGACCTCGGGATTGGCAAATTTAGCGCCGATCGCTGCAGGAAGCGCGAAACCCATGGTGCCCAGCCCTCCAGAAGTAATCAGCGTACGCGGTTTTTCGTGCCTGTAGTATTGCGCTTCCCACATCTGGTGCTGGCCCACATCGGTGACGATAATGGCGTCTCCGCTCGTCTCACGCCACAATTCGTGAATAACGTGCGCGGCATAGAGGTGTCCATTGTCCGGGAGGTTCTGAATGTCTCGCACCGCGGAGTGCTGCTTCGAGTCATCGATGCGAGAGAGCCAAGCAGAGCGGTCAACTCTTTTCACGCCGGGCAGCAGCCGCCCGAGCATTTCCCGAAGGTCCCCGATTAACGGAACGTCCACGCGCACGTTCTTGTTTATTTCTGCCCGATCGATCTCGATGTGGATTTTTTTTGCGGACGGCGCATAGGTCTTCAAATTTCCTGTAACCCGATCGTCGAACCTCATGCCCAGCGCGATCAGCAAATCCGACTCCTGGATCGCTTGGTTCACCCACGCCTCGCCGTGCATGCCCATCATGCCCAAGCACAACGGATGCGAAGCAGGGAACGCGCCAATTCCGAGAAGCGTCAGCGCAACCGGAGAGCACGTAGCCTCCGCGAACGCGAGTGCTTCTTGCCAGCAGCCTGAAAGAATGATTCCGTGGCCGGCCAGAATCACGGGCCGCTTCGCCCGATTGATTAGATCCAGAGCCTCGGCCAGTTGCGTTTTGTCATGGGGAGGCACGCGCGCAAAGTGTTGGCGTTGCGGCGCAGCCGCTTCCCAGTCAAATTCGCATGTGCCGTTCTGCGCATCCTTCGTAATGTCCACCAGCACCGGGCCGGGACGGCTGGAGTTCGCGATTTGAAATGCCTCGCGCAAGCTCGGTGCGACATCTTGAGCGCGCGTAACCAGATAGTTGTGCTTTGTAATCGGCAACGTAATGCCGGTTATGTCCGTTTCCTGGAAGGCGTCGCTGCCGATAAGCTTGCTTCCCACCTGGCCCGTGATGCAGACGATTGGTGACGAATCCATCATCGCGGTGGCGATGCCAGTGACCATGTTCGTCGCGCCCGGCCCTGAGGTTGCCAGCGCCACGCCTACGCGTCCGCTCGCGCGCGCGTAACCGTCCGCCATATGCGTGGCGCCTTGCTCGTGCCGCACCAGGACGTGATGAACGCCGTAATGCGTCATGGCATCGTAGGCGGGAAGTATCGCGCCGCCGGGATAGCCGAAAACATATTCCACGCCCAGCCGTTCAAGACACTCCCAGATAATTTCCGCGCCCTTCTTTGAATTTTTCTGCATCGCTTTCACCTAAACTCCCCACAGATATTGGTCCGCGTCGTACGGAATGGATCGGTCTTCAAGTGCAGCGCGATCATGCTGTGAGGCGGCGCAAATATCCACGGCTACCGTGTCCTCCAGAACAAGTGCGGAATGCTCGACCTGGGCGGGAATCGAAAGCATCTGGTTTGCACGCACCGTGAATTCCTGGCCTTTCATCTGGAAACGCCAAGCACCGCGAAGGACTAGAACGGCTTGTTCGTGATCGTGACTATGGGTAAGTTCCGAGGTGCCCTTCTGCGCCTCGATCATGACGACCGTCATGCTTCGGCTGCTGAGCAGTTTTTTGCGGTTGTAGCGCGAGACATTTTTCACCTCATTGAAATCGGAAAACCTCATTTTGAGCTCCCTTGGCCTTGAGCTTTCGGTCCTAAAAACCAAGAGGCCGTTTTCCCTTTCGGGTAACGGCCTCTTGGGGGTTCGAACTTTTTTTGCGCCCCGGCCGCTACCCGCTCCTGAGTAGAGTATTAACTCGTACGGGTACTACACCTACTACCGCTACGAGCTGAATCAGGCGGGACACAAAAACTGGCAAACTTACGGAAATGGTCGGCGCAGACAGCCGGCTTGTAAATGTCAGGATGGGCCGCGCTTGGTTGTTTCTTTGCATTCTGACGGATTAAATACCACGGAGCCCAGGGCAGGTCAAATAAGATTTATTTATCGCAGTTATTCGTTCTGGTGTTCACACGGGAAAATGTTTTGGAGGACCGTTGAGCTAACTACACGGCTGCAGGGTTTAATCATCAGGATTGTAGGCCTGCCATTCGGCGGTTGTAAGCAGGTCATCTGATCGCGCAATAAGCTTGTGCATTTGTTGAATGCGAGCGATTCTACGGCCGTCCGAGTGACCTAAATGCCAAACGGTTCTCCAACCCGCAGCACGCTCTATATGCACATGAGTGAGTTTTGGTCTGGCGACCTGGGCCTCACTCTCGTAACAATCTCCATAACCTTCCTCATCTTCGTAATCACCCCTCTTCGCGAGGCCGGCCTTCCAGGGCGGATCTTTTTCGATCTGGTTGTAGTCGCGCTGATGGTTTCCGGAGCGTTGGCAGTTGAGCAGAGCCCTGGATCTAAATTGTTTCTGGTCGCTGCGGTTCTAGCCAGCGCCGTCGTGTTGGGCGCCGGGCGCTTACACCCAACGCCTTTTCTTCATCAATTCGGAAGCGTCCTCTCCACCGCAACGCTGCTGCTTTATATTCGCATTGTGTTGCTCGTCATGTTTCGCGCTGGGCCCATGAACTGGAGCCGCATCCAAGGCGGCATATGCGCATACCTTCTTCTCGGAATGGCCTGGGCTTCCGCATTTCAGTTTGTTGAACAACTCCACCCCGGGTCTTTTCACTTCGTGAACGCTCCGGTGGGCATCGATCAACTAACCTCGAAACTTACCTACTATAGTTTTGCAACGCTTACCACGCTGGGTAGTGACATCAGTCCGATGAGTCCTTTCGCGCGCTCGCTCACGATAGCCGAGTCCTCAGTGGGCCAACTTTTCCCCGCAATTTTCATCGGTGCTTTGGTGGGGATGGCCATGCAATCGCGCCAGAAGTCTTGAACGGAGGCGAAAAACCGTCGCAGCTCTCCGACGAAAAATTGCGGGCACAGGCCAAGGAGGCGTTGCTACGGAACACGCGACATAGTTGAAAGATCGCGGCGATTTGACCGCGTGCTTTGCATCGGCTATCATGTTCCCGCGGGGTGGAGCAGCCTGGTAGCTCGTCGGGCTCATAACCCGGAGGTCGTTGGTTCAAATCCAACCCCCGCAACCATGGGCGCTCGGCGTAACCGCTTGAGTGCCCATCACTTATTTAGTTCACGCTCTGCTCGGTTGGAACCGCGATTTGCCCCTCTGCTAACAAATTGCTAACAAAAGGAAATGCAGCCTCAATTGCCGCAGCGTACTCGCGACCGTGTTTCGTAATCTCATGGCTGTAAATATTCAACGTGGTCATCGCCGACGCATGCCCGAGTCTCGCCTGTGCGAATTTCACATCGACCTTGTTTGCGACCAGCAGGCTTGAGTAGAGGTGTCTGAGTCCATGCAAGCCGAAGCGACGCGCGCCGGCTTTATCCTGGGCAGTGTGTAGTACGTCGTAGACGCTGTCCGGATCGATCGGGGCACCGATTTCATTTTGGAATACGAAGGTGCTCTCCGAGCCTCTCTGTCGGTTACGGAGCGCAACCAAGAGTTCTGCGAGCTTTGGTGGGAGTTCAACACTGCGGCGCGCCTTCTTGGATTTCGGCGTGACCATCGCGAGACCAGTTTCCCCGATTCTCTCAACTTTTCTGAATTCTCCGCCTAAGAGCAACTTCTTCGGAATACGTTGCAGCGTTTGCCGAATTCGAATTGAACCATTCAGCCAGTCCACATCATCCCAACAGAGTCCAAGTAGTTCCGCGCGACGAAAGCCCGTAACGGCGGCCGTAGCGAGCAAAGCTTGATAAGTTGTCGGAAGCTCAGCGAACGTCTTCACCACTTCTTCCGGCGTAGGCATTGCCACTTCTGCGGCGTCTGCAGATTCGTCAGTCGGAATATCTTGCGGTAATTTACGCGCGGGGTTCGCGGCAATATATTCGCGATCAATTGCTTCTTCAAAAAGTCTGTGAAGCAGAATGAGCACATTCTTCACGAACTTCCTGCTCAGCTCTCTGTTCATGAGAAGGCTATCTTTGAAGGCTTTAACCGATGCCCTGTTGATGTCGCAGATCGGCCAATCGCCAAACTTTGGAAGTATCCAGTTCTTCAAGGCTGATTGATACGACGCCCAAGTCTTAGGTTTGAGAACTGACTTCGCCGTTTTCATCCAATCGTCACAGAATTCGCGAAAAATAATCTCTTTCGGTTCAACATACCTGTTCTCGCGAATACTCCCGAGGATAAGGACAAAGAGTTACTGGGAATTAAAATTGCTCGAATCTCGCTGGGCGTGATCGTCACCATTCGCGCTGTGTCAATAGCGCAAGCGAATCACCAATCAAGGCGTTCCCGACAAGCGCAACTTATATCATAAAATATATATTGACTAGACTGGCATCAGGGTGTATACGGTCGTCAGGAAGCCTATATGAATAAAAAGCTTCTCTCCTTTGTTTCGTTGCTATTCCTTCTGGTGTCGTCAGCAATGTCCTTCGCCGCCATATCACAATCCACGGTACTGGTGGTAATGCACGCCCTACAAGTGGGCGCCCCACTTGAGATTACATCCTCAGAGAAGACATTGTCGGATGCAATCTCGTCCGTTACCGTCCGCAACACCTCAAACAAAACCATCGAGAGCTACCAACTAGCTTGGATTGAAACGTTGCCCAGCGGATGTTCCGCGTCTTCGATGAAACCCTCGATAGCTCGCGGAAAAACTCAAGGCCCTGTTAAGCCATTGGGAACATCGACGAGCGGCCCTTACAACCTACTGGTGAGCGGTCTAATCGCCGAAGCAAGGGCCCATCAAGCGAAACTCATCTACGTTCAAGTAGGCGTTGCGTCAGTAACGTATAGCGACGGTTCATTTTGGAATTATGATCCGTCAGAAGAAAGTCTTTTTGATACTTGGCTGCGAGACGAACTGAGTAAGCAGTGCGTTAGCGGTGACCTCCTAGCTGAACATCACATAACAGATTCCCAAGGAGCTCCTGAGGTCCACTTTTTTTGCCGAACCCAACCCGGACTCCCCGTCTTCTGTACTAATCATAATACTTCTTGTACTACTACCAACTGTCCTAATCCCCACGAGTGTGCAGATCAAATTTGCGACTTCAATATTCCGTGAGCAGGCCAAGAAGGAGGTCTTCGGTGAGACAAACAGTGCTTTGCCTGATCCTTTGGGGGAGTCTCTCTGCGTTGTGTAGCCACCTCTCGGCATCGGGATCGACAGTGATGATCGTCAGCTTTGCTCAACAGACGAACGCGCCGCTAAGGGTCAATTCACTTACGCAAACACTTAATGACGCAATCTCGTCAGTTGAAGTAAAAAACTATTCGGGAAAGGCAATTGAAAGCTACCAAATTGGGTGGATCGAAACCTTACCCAGCGGTTGCGCCGTGACACCGATGAAAGCTGTTATTACCAACGGACCGGTTGAAGAGATATCTATAGCGCCATTCGCTACGGCCGCGAACGGCCCGTACCGGGTTTGGGTCAAAGAACTTCTTGCGACGGCGAAGAGCCATAAGGCAAGATTATTATATGTCCAAGTCGGGGTTACGTCGGTTAAGTTCGTGGACGGCTCGTCTTGGAATTATGGGCCTTCTGAAGAGAATCTTTTCGATCCCGAAGAGCGAAACACGCTCAGTGCGAAATGTACTAGCGGCCAAGAATTAGGGCCCAGCACTCGTCGAGGCGAAGAACTGTCGCCCGGCACTAGCAGCTCAGAAGTGGGCGAATCAGAAAGCAGTAAACTAGATGTCAACTTGTTAAAGGCAGCAGGAATCGCAATCCCAGATTGCTATTATTTCTGCGAGCACGTATTTGCTCCCATTTACTGTACTAATAATGGTAATTCATGTACGGCGACAACCTGCCCCAATCCGCACTCGTGCGCGCGTCAGGATTGCGGCATCGTCTGTTAACGAAGTTGCCGTTCGAAATCACTTAAACTGATATTGCCCGCGCGATTTGCCTTAAGACGTTTCAGGTCGAGGCGGGCGTTCAAATCCGCCCCGCCACTAAGCTGTCCGGGCAGACTTCCTTTCCCTGTGCGCCGTTCGGACGCGATTGAGCTTTAGCGTAGAGCAAAGCCAGTTCCAGAGCTTTGATTTGCTCGCCAGTTTCGCGCTTGGACATCATCAGGTGCTCATGCACCGAAAACTTCAACTAGGGGAGACCGGCCGGCGACCGCAGGTCTGAGAAATTACAGAATCAAGCTGATAATATAAATTTGAAAAAGCCAAAGGGTGGAACTTCCCACCTACGCGATAGCCCGCTTGGAGCGTGTTCGACCTAATTTTTTAGGCTGCGGTCTCGCTTTGCTGCAAGCGTCACACCGCCCCTGATTTTCTCTGCCGTAGAATTGCCCGTTGCACACCGCGCACGTTAGCAGGTGTAGCTCTTTGCCTTCCGGCGTAATCACAACGCGGGCGCGTTCGATTTTCAGTATTGGCATACTCCGATTATCCCAAGAATTCTGAAAAGCTCAAAAACTGCCTAGGCGAATACGAAGCGAAATGTTATCTTGCGGGTTTGCTATGGACGCGGACGAAAAAACGGAGCTGCTGGAAGCTGCCCAAGACGAATTAATGAAACCACTGGGACGTTTTCTGTACGCAGCCGCTATCGATTGCTGAAGGCGGTAAAGGTGTGATTGTGCCGGGCTGCGTTCACTGCAAAAAACTGCTCTACACCAACAATCAGTACCTGTCGCATTTGGCTATGGACGTACTTCCACAAATTCTGGAACAGTGGCTAGCCGGCTAAAATGCCAAACGGAATTCTACGAAACCGAGAATCAGAATAAATGTGAAACCTGTCGGAAAAAGAGACGTGGCGCTACCACTCGATCCTCGTAAAAGCCCCTGGAAACGCGGCGATCTATGCACGCGGGGTTTTAGAATGTCCGGCTTTGTGGTGAGTTGCACGCCGGAATTCCTGGAAGTCCGCTGGAAGGATTGTGTTGAACGAATTCCGGCCGATCAAATCCATAGCGTTATCAGACTGGCGCATGGGGATGCCCCCTCGGCCAGTGGTGAAAAAACGAATTTGGAAACTTTACTTACGCTTGAGGCGCTTGAGCGCATCGGAACGCTGGCGAGGAATAGAAAATTTAAAAATGCCCGACTGAAGGCCGAAGCAGATAATTTTATCCGAAGAGCTTACGCACCGGACGCGTGTTATTGGGATAAGGAAAACGCGATCAATCTTACTCGATTAGCATTGGAACCCGAGAAGGTCAGTTTGGTTTTCAAAATCGAAGAACGCCTCCACAAAGTTTTCTGCAAGAACGCTCATTAGCAGTTCCTTGCGACCCGAAACCTTCCAGCATCGGTAATTTCAAATCGCTTTTTCACGCCTTCCTCTTTTCAGTTTATCCACTCGCCCTGATCGAATGTTTGTTTACCTAGTCCCTGCGCGAAACGCTCTAGCAACTTTCCTAAATATTTCTCAGCCCATTCTTCATGGGCGTACTCCTGAAAAACTTTTAGCGACAGCGTGAGCGTTTCTGTTTGTGCGTCAGCAAACGACTTTTCAGGGATCGTCTTAATAACTGCGATCAAGCCGATTGGTTCCCCACCTTGTTCAACTGCCTCATTCAGCATTTGGAGGCGGTCTTCTTGGTTGCCGGCCACAAAAATGGTGGATGTTTCGAATCCGACGACGATTGAACAAAACCAGAACTTTTGAGCTTCGGCGTCTAGTTCCTGAATCAGGTCCACAGTTGACCTCATTTCTTTCCCTTTTTCGCCTTGCGTCCTCGTCCCTTACGATAGTGGCCAGATTTGTAAATCCGAACGCGCTCAATATCTTCCTTAGTCCAAATCCTAACGGCGAGGCCGCCAATCTTGCCTCGCTTTGGCTCTGGGAGGACGCCGCGCTCTAACCATCTGTGCAAAGTACGCAAGTGGACTCCTGCGAGCCTCGCTACTTCCGGAGTCGTGTGCGCTTTCATTGTGCCTATGTAGATTGGCATATTTAAAATACATTTGTCAACGGAGAATTACTTAAGAGATTCTCGCAAGTCACCAGGGAATTCTAGCTGATTCCGGGATGTCTTAGCGCCATTCCGTGTTAGGCTTTTTGTTCGTAGATATTTCAGAACCGAATCCGCAAACACCGCTGTAGTTTTTGGAGGCGAATCATGGGTGAGCCAATGGATAGAACAAGGCCGATGTTTGCGCAAAAGTCTCCCTCGTATCAGGAGGCGTATCCTGAAGTTGAGACCATAACCATCGCATCATACGAAGTCGGCGAAGGCGTGTACACCAACCCGAACGACGGTAAGCCGCGCGAAACTTTTGGGCCACCTTCGCAACTCACCGACGGCCTCATTCGATGCAGCCATCCTCGATGCAATAGAGGCGCCTTTCAGATTGATTCGGACTTGTATAAAATGGTGAGCGAAAAATCAACCGAAATGGAATTTTCACAAAAATGCCCTGGAGACGACGGATCTCCGAAAGGAAGAAGGCCCGGTCTGAGTTGTTATAACAGGCTCCGCTATCGCCTGACGATTAAGTACAAATCATAAAATTAAAAACCTCGCAAAGCCAACGAAAATGGGTCTAGACACCTTAAGCGGCTTAAGAATCTTACGGACATTAAGGTTGACAAAGTGTGTACGTCAACGATAATCCGCTGCATGTAATGCAGGACAGCGTAAGTCGCCCATGAAGAATTTCGCACTAATTATTTGCTCTTTGCTTCTCTGCGGGCACGAAAGGTTTAAATGATCTCTAGTGTGCAGCGAAAGGGTCGGGAGCCCCACATGTGACTTCTATCTGGTATTTACCGAGGCTCGATTTCTCGCTGGATTTCCTGTGACTTCGAGCTGCCATCACCGATTTGCCTTGCCCTGTTGGGCCTTCAGGCGATTCGGCAGATTTGGACGCTGCGCATTTGATATGCCCTGGGATGCGGGCTGGCCAAAGAGTGCTGGGGCCAAGTAGTGTCCCTTTGCTGCGCCGATCTTGTCCTGTTCGACCAGGAGCGGGTTAGCTTTTGCGTAGGCGTCTTGTCGCACGCCGGTGACTTGCCAGGATATTTTCTGCCCAGGGCTGCCCCCTGCGATTTTGAATTGATTGTCTTGAATTTCCTGGGCGACGTACACAGGCGCGAAACTGCCGATGGCAGTGAGCTGGTAGCGGAAATCGGCAAGTTCGGCTTGGAACCAGCTCGGAAGCTGGACCGTGGCTGCGCCATTCGCGCTGAGGACGACGTTGCCGGTGTAAATGTTCATCATCTCCGAGGATTCCACGGAAGCATGGACGAGATACCTGTTGGCGGGATCCTGCGGGTGGTCAATCTTGAAATTTTTGGACGCGCCAGTGATTGCTCCACCACAAGACAGGTTGCCATTCACATCGATCGTGCAACTGCTGAATTTCGATAGAGTCGCGAAAACGAGTGCCCCTGTCGTACTTGAATAGTTGACAGCTTCGAGGGTGGGGATAGTTGTGTCTTCCCCGCTGTTTGAGTTGGCAAGTACGGCAATTCCATCGTCTGTGGTGCCAATCACCCCCATGCCGATTCCGTTTGAGCCCGAATCTCCCCAGATGCCAGCACGTGAGCCACCCTGCCCGTTTATGCTACTGGTACCCGACGTTCCCTTAACCCCCACTCCGGAATCGCTGGCCGTGCTTGCGTTCACACCGAATGTAATGTCACTGTTGTTAGAGTCACTCTGAGAAGCGCTGATGGCGGTTGCGCCATTTCCCGTATCGGTGTTGCTAGTGAATATGGCGCCGGTCGCAGAGACCTCAAACGCGTTGTTCAAGATTGGACCTTGGGTGTAGATTGACTGGCTGTCATACAGGCCGCCGGTAGCACCCACGCTGAATACTGCACTCCCATTTAGTTCGGCCTTAAGGATTGTGTCGGTCGATTTCGTAACGTTGAACACAGCGGCCGCCCCCGTGCCGGTTTGCGTGACGCTGAGGGCTTCCGTGGAATTATTGGCGGTGATGGTGCTTGCGCCCGGGAAAGTCTGCGTGGAGACGAATGTAACTTTGCCCGTTTGATCAATTTTAAACGCGGTTCCGCTCACAGCCAGTGTGGAATCAGTGCCCTTGGGAAACAGCGTCAAAGTGTCGCGGATATCTTCTTTGCCATTGACGTCAAGTGTTGCCGCAGGAGTCACCGTGCCGATGCCGATGTCGGAGCTCTTCTGGAAAATTACGGAATCAACGATGTCGCTGGCGGTGTCCCACATGGGAATGTGGTCCACCACGCCCTTTCCGGTTACATTCGGGTTCACTGGCGGAGCCGAATTCTTCGATACTGAGGTCGAGGACGCGCCCGCCGCAGAGACTGAGTCCGATTTACCGGAATTTGACGCGCCGACCGCTGGCGGAACTGACGATGCATTAGCCAACGCGAAATCAGAAGCCGGTCGACCACCCAATGTTTGCGCGTCTCCGGCCTTCAGTGCATACGGGACGCTCACCAGCAGGACGCGTGCCTGCTCGGGCTGTCGTTCAATCTGAATTCCCAGCCAACGCGCTTCCCCGGTGGCGAACAGTTCCATGGGCACGCCGGTGGAAGTCTCGGCGCCGAGCAGAGCGGTGTAATAGCCGTTTTCGTCGGGGCGCACATTTTGGGTCTCGAGCCACAACGAAGCGCCGCCGGTTTGCTCGGCATAGAGCGCGAAGGTGACGCCGACCGGTCCCGTCGCTATGGGCTTGCTCTGCGCATCCAGCAACGTGCCGCTGAACTTAATCAGCTGCGGAACAACAGCCGTCGAAGTGGCTAACACATTCTGGTTCCCGGAAGACTGAGCCTGCACGCGCACCGCTGGCACAAAAAACAGACACGCGACAACCAATGCAGTCTTGCTTCTACTGAGTTTCATAAGGGTCCTCCACGGCGAACGGGAAATTAGTGGCTCGCGTGAGGTGCATAATAGTGGGCAACCGGCCTGCAGGGTCAATGGACGATGGCTGATTTATGAATGAAAAGAAGTGACCGCGCACACCATTGATATAACTCAAGTTACGAGCGCAATTCTTCTTTGACTTCCCTAATGGTCCACATAGAATGCCCTAAGGACCAGCTTACGCATGCCTCAGAGCGAACCTTCTGCACTACTTGGCTTCGGCGACTTTATAATCAATCGTCGAGAGCGGAGCCTGCACAAGCACGGTATACGGCTAAAACTTCACGGGCAACCGTTCGAGATTCTGCTCTTGCTACTGGAGCATCCGGGAGAAGTTGTCACACGCGAAGAACTCCAAGCCAAACTTTGGCATGGCGATACCTTCGTTGACTTCGAAAATGGACTGAACGCTGCGGTAAAGAAACTACGCCAAACCCTGGGGGATTCCGCGGAGTCGCCTCGTTACGTCGAGACGATGCCGCGAGTTGGCTATCGCTTCCTCGCACCTCTAATGTCAGTCCAATACGCCGAGGTGGTGACGCCTGTTCCGGAAGAATTGAAGTCTTCGCCAGCCGAACTTCCTACCCTAGTCGAGACTCGCGCTGGCCACCGACGCTGGATCCTTTTAGCTGCCGCCGCCTTGCTATTAGTAAGTTTCGCTGCAGTCTGGTTCCGCAAAACCCACGCGGCCCCGCCACTGAAAGAGAACGATCTGGTTTTGGTATCGGATTTTGTGAATACCACCGGCGATCCAGTGTTCGACGACACCTTGAAGCGCGCTCTGACCGTGAAACTTAGTGAATCACCGCATTTCAATATTTTGAACGAATACAACCTGCGAGAAACGCTTCGTTTGATGGAGCGGCTGCCGACCGAAAAGTTAGTGCCGCCAGCGGATCGCGAGGTGTGCCAGAGGGCAGGGGCCAAAGTAGCTATCGGCGGGTCCATCATTGCCTTGGGCGCTCAATATGTCATCACCGTAGACGCGAAAAATTGCATGACTGGTGGCATTGTGGCTCACCAGGAAGGCCGTTCGGCTGACCGCGAACGGGTTTTGTCTACGCTTGGAGACCTTATTCCCCCACTGCGGCGCAAACTTGGCGAATCCTTAGGAGCTATAGAAAAATTCAACACTCCAATCCTGGAAGCGACTACCCCCTCACTGTCCGCTCTGAAAGCCTATACCCAGGGTGATCGGATGCGGTTTCAGGGCAGCGAAGCAGAGAGTGTTCCTTACTATCTGATGGCAGTTGAGTTGGATCCCAATTTCGCCATTGCCTATGCGCGTCTTGGTGCGCTTTACCGCAACTTATCTCAGCTGGACTTATCCCGGCTGTACATGAGAAAAGCGTTCGATCTGCGGCAACACGCCAGTGAAAAAGAAAAATTCTATATCGCTGCTCACTACTATTCGGATTTCACCCAGGAAGTAGACAAGTCCGTCCAAACCTACGAACTGTGGACCCAGACTTACCCTCGCGATTGGATCCCCTATAACAATTTAGCAGATGTAGCTTCTCGCAGCGGCCTCATCGATAAGGCTATTCCAGCAGCTCAGAAAGCTCTGCAGTTGAATCCGAATAGTTGGTTTACCTACGGAGCATTATCGAATTCTTATTTAAAAGGCAGCCGGTTTGCCGAAGCGAAAGCCATTTGTGACCGAGCCGCTGCGGAAAATCATGTAGGAGCCACGATCTCTAACACCGTGCTGCGCATCGCTTACATAGAAGGCGACCAAGCTACTGTCGATAGGGTGCTCGCGACGGCGGAGGGCAAGGGAAATGAAAGCCTGCTCCTAGCACTTGCAGCGACGGCGGCCAGCGGTTTAGGAAAAATTCACGCGGCCCACGCCTTCGCACAGCGTTCGGAGCACGTAGCAATTCAGAGAGGTTTGCATGTGGAAGCCTCAAACACCGCGTACGATGAGTCCCTATTTGAAGCAGAACTAGGTTACGCCCCGGAAGCGAGAGCTTCTGTGGAACGAGCGGTGCGCTGGAACTCGGATCCCGCCTCCCTGGGCTACGCGGCCCTCACTTACGCGCGTCTTGGCGACGCAAATCGTGCGGAAGACCTTGTAAAGGCAGCGGACATAAGCCCTCTCGACACTCTGCATAACATCATTGTTCTAGCAACCGCGCGTGCCGCGATCGAGCTCGACCGCAAGAATCCCAATCAAGCTATCGAAGAACTGAAAGCTGCGTTGCCGTATGACCTCTGTGAGCTTTCGTCCGGAGCTACTTTCTATATTCGGGGTCTGGCATATCTGGATGCAGGGTTTCCCAAGGATGCCGAACTGCAATTTCAAGAACTCGCCGACAATCATGGCAGCGCCGTCACGGTCTATTGGCTGCTCGCTCATTTGGGTTTGGCTCGGGCCTTCGCGGCGGGTGGCGAAACGGAAAAAGCTGTGGAAGCCTACCACAACTTATTCGGCATCTGGAAAGATGCTGACCCTGGTTTGCCAGTTCTGCGGCAGGCGCGCGCTGAATATCGGAGACTAGACACCATGCATTAATACTCCAGCTTTTCAAATAGTGCAAAATCGTCTTCGCCAATCCCACTGATTGTTCCCGTAATTCTCGTTTTGTCTTTCAGTTCAACGCCTATGTGCGCGGGTTCACCGGCGCGGAGGGCTGCGACCACTACCTTTACCCGTGTTGTCCTTTCCGACTCGGAATGCACCGCTGCTTGCACTGGCACAACGCACAGCCACATGATCCGGCTATGAGTGCGACGTGAATGAACACAATCACCGATGCATCGCGAATAACAATGGTTCTCGTGTCATTCCTCCGTTCGACAAAAATTATTGAGCAAAGTAGCCCGAGATCGTAAGACTGTGAATAACTCCACCGGCTGAGGGCGATGGATCAGCTCCTGCTGTCGGTGGACCGGAAGATACGATCGCGCTAGTAAGGTGGGACGTATTTGCGGCGTTACCCAATGGATCGCAAATATCGTCCGACGCGAATTCAAACCATCCTGGTGTGGTTCCGGTTGTCGCAATGCTGACGAATGCCTTATCCCCGGGCACGCATCCGGTCTTGATCCACGATACATCCGTTATGACCAACGAATCTCCCTCGGGAAACGGACCGCAAGGATTGGTAGCCGACCCATTGATGTTAATGCAGGCCCATGAAGCGCAAGTTGTGCCGGAAGTATCCACATTGCATCTGAGCGTTACCAGATTTACGACCGGGACTCCCAAATGAGTTGGTTGGCGTACGTACGGGATGCCGCAGATTGGAGTGCCCTTCGTCGCCGGGGGACATGGTGACAAAGTTACCGAGCCAATCGGGCCGCCTAGAGGATTAAAGATCTCCGCCTTGACGACTGGGTTGCCGGTGATATTTGCATTCACAGTTCCTTGAACCGGCAGAGGCGTGTTCGTGACTTTTACATTTTGAATAGTTTCCGCCTTCACGGACTGATGATTGGGAATGGAAAACAACAGGACAGCCAAAAGCCCGAAGCCCAACACGATTAACATTATTTTGCCCAACTGCTTCATGTGCGTTCTCCTTTAGAGGCCCCCGGGCGCGTAGGATAACGTTCCCGAGTCGCACACAATAGCCACGGGTGAGCTCCCGATACAATGGCCAGGGCATGATTTAAAAATGAAAAGAAAGTGACCGTGCACGTGATTGATCCAACGGGGCTTATCGCAGCAATTATTTCTTGACTTATGCAACCAGCGGCACAGCACGCGTCGGTTGCTGTTGATTCTGTTTGGTCTGGGATTCGGCATGGAATAGAATCCAACACGCGGAGGTCCTCTCCGATTCAATCTGAACGCCATCGCGCGCCCCGTCATCAGTTCACCGCCAGAATTGAACTGACCGACATGCAGTCTGAGAAGCACATTTCAGGACACACCAAGGATCTGAGCCTGTTCGGGTGCTTCGTAGAGACAGTAACTCCGTTCCCGGATGGCACAAGACTCAGACTAAGAATATCGCGTGGCGAGAAGCACTTAGCCGCCCAAGGCAGGGTGACCTATTCGCGACCCAACTCGGGAATGGGAATCGCCTTCGTCTTGATCGAGCCAAGCAGCCTGCCGGTCCTAGACCTGTGGCTCGCGGACCTGAGAAAGTAAACTCTGCTCGCGCACACGTTACGTCGTTTGAGCCAAGAAAAGAGTCATCAAGACGTGAATGTGTCCTGTTGTGAACAGATATCGACCTTCGGCTCTTTCATGATCCTCCCTACGGAGAAACTCAGACGACTCAGTCAGTTTCCTCTGACACAAGGAGAATCAAATGGCAGAACCAAGAACGGCCAGGTACACAGATATCGTTCCTGCGAAGGGAACGGTCATAGGCAGTAAAGTAGTTAACGCACAAAATGAAGACCTCGGAAAAATCGAAGACGCATGAGGATAGCGATACTAACTCTATACCTAAATAGATGAGAATCCGACGGGTCAAAATGGACCCAGGTCTCTCGGGCGAATGCCCAAGGGACTTGCATCGCGACTTGAAAGTCTACTGCATCGAACTGTCTAGTTTCACGCTTGAAGGGATAGAGATTTGTTCAGTACACCGATTCTTATTTACAGAACACGGATTGATCGCCGGTTGGCTCGCTGGCCAAGTTATGAAAGGCGGCGGCTACGGCGTGCTTGCAGACATCATTTTAGGCATACTCGGCGGCCTACTAG
>Ga0073928_10001951_pt1 | contig 37722 bp, 30 predicted proteins | sample PaiPotPPA55metaG_FD_76969 | JGI IMG/M metagenome (GOLD analysis project Ga0073928, IMG submission 76969) | Iron sulfur acid spring bacterial and archeal communities from Banff, Canada, to study Microbial Dark Matter (Phase II) - Paint Pots PPA... ... | reverse complement strand
TTCATGTAGAAGCTGTGCTTCTTTATTTCCTTGATGATGTCTTCCTGCTGCACTTTGCGCTTAAAACGGCGCAGTGCGTTTTCCAGAGACTCACTCTCCTGGATAATTACTTCTGCCAATTTTAGTGTCACCCCCAATCCGGTTAGGATTGGTTTCTAGCGGAGCCTTATGCTGGCACCGTCCTGAATAGATTGTCTCACGAGGCCGTTGGCATCTTCTAATCAATTGCGGGCCCTAAAGTCAAGGAATCTTTATGCCGGCAGGCTCCCCAGGGCCGCGCTCGGCGATTTAGTAAGGAAGCAGTAACGGCTGTATTCTGCAGTAAATATTCTTGCGACACGTTTGCTTAAACGAGAATCCGCACCTTCGCAGGCTTGCACGCCGCCTTACCGTTACTGTTAGAATCTACCCGCTCGTAGAGAGTCACCCGGGGGTCTGTCCATGTCCGATATGCGCGACGCCATCGGCGTCCTTCTCGCGGGAGGCCAGGGTGAACGATTGTGGCCGCTGACGCGCGACCGCGCCAAGCCCGCGGTGCCCTTTGGCGGACTCTACCGCATCATCGACATTACCCTTTCCAATTGCATCAACTCCAATTTGCGCCGCGTTTTTGTGCTGACGCAATACAAAGCGCTCAGCCTCAATCGTCACATTCGCGCGGGTTGGTCGCCGCTCGCCGGCCTCGGCGAATATATCGAAGTGCTTCCTCCGCAGATGCGCGTGTCCCAGCAGTGGTATCAAGGCACCGCCGACGCCGTGTACCAGAACATTTATTCCATCGGCAGCGAACGCTCGAAATTCGTTTTCATTTTATCCGGCGATCACATTTACAAAATGGATTACAGCCGCATGCTCAAGCAGCATGTCGATTCCGGAGCGGACGTGACCGTAGCAACCATACAGATTCCCGTCGAGGAGGCCGCCGGGCAATTCGGCGTTATCGAAACCGATAAAGACTGGCGCATCGTGGGGTTCGAAGAAAAGCCCGCGGCGCCCAAACAATCGCCGCATCAGGCCGGGCATTGCAGCGCCTCCATGGGCATCTACGTTTTTAATACCCACCTCATGATTCCCATTTTGCTGGCCGACTCCGAAGATCCCAAATCTCATCACGATTTTGGCAAGGACATTCTTCCACGCATCATTTCCAAGCATCGCGTGTTCGCCTATAACTTCGTGGACGAAAACCGCAAAGACGCGTTGTATTGGCGCGATGTGGGAACGCTGGACGCCTACTACGAAGCCAACATGGATTTGGTCAGCGTGTCGCCGGTTTTCAACTTGTATGACATGTCCTGGCCGCTGCGCACTTGGATTCACCAGTATCCGCCGGCCAAATTTGTTTTTGCCGATCCCGAGCGCATGGGCGTCGCGCTGGATTCCATCGTAGCCGGAGGCTCCATTATTTCTGGAGGCCGGGTGATGAAGTCCGTGCTTGGCTCCGACGTCCGGGTGAACAGTTATTCCGAAGTGGCGGAGTCCATCATCTACAATCACGTGAACGTCGGCCGCCATTCGCGCATCCGCCGCGCCATTATCGACCGTCACGTCAGCCTGCCCGAGCGCACCGAAATCGGCTACGACATGGAAGCCGACAAACGCCGCTTCCATGTCACCGACTCCGGCATCGTCGTAGTCGTCCGCCAGGAATCCCTGATCGAAGAGCCCGAGTCCGCCTGACCGTCGGTCGAAAAACAGTTGTCAGATTGGTCCAGCAGGAAACGACCGAATGTTCTGCTTTCAAGACCTAGTCGACAATCAATTACGGATTTCATCTCCGCACAGGCAAACCAAACGTTTTCTTACGCTGAGGTTGGATCTTCACGCCAACGTGCGCCGCGCGGTTACACCATCGATTACAATCGAATAAACCTGGGCAACGGTTCCGATACATTTCAACGGGCAAAAGTTGCGATTCAGCAGTGGAAGATGTTCGACATGCCTTGGGTTAGTTTATGTTGGCCCGAGACGCCTATCGAGCCGGGCTCTACGGTCGCGGTCCTCATATCACATCTCGGGTTTTGGTCTTTGAACGCTTCCCGGATCGTTTACGTCATCCAAGAACAAGGTCCAATTGAAAAATACGGCTTTGCTTACGGAACTCTTGCCGATCACGGTGAAATAGGAGAAGAGCGATTCACTGTTGAGTTTAATCAGGACGATCAAAAGGTGTGGTTTGACCTTTATGCTTTCTCTCGGCCGCGCATAGCTGCCCGTTTCGCCTACCCTTTCTCAAGGATATTGCAGAAGCGTTTTGCTAGAGACTCAAAAGCCGCCATGTACAGGGCGGTTAGCGGGCTAAGATAGTTTTCGACAAAGAACTTGTTGATTACAGCGTTAGCCGTTCATGGGCACTGACCCAATTGTCAGTGCGATACTTATACCGTGAGAAAAGTCAGAAATCACCAGCCGTAAAGTTCTTCATAGTCGTATTTATTGCAGGTGCGGGAATTGTATTCGCACTGACGGAGCGAGAGCGGAAGCCCCTTGGTCAAGCTCTTCCTCTCGACTTCTCCTCTGCCATGTCTCAATCGGTCCGGCAGCAGTTTCTCGATGGCGACTTTACGATTATTAGGGACGTGAGAGTGCTGCCCAGTCCCGTGCTCGAAGCGTTTACCGAACAGAATGGCTCAAGAATGGTCATAGCGAATCCCGGAAAAGACTTCATAGTCGGAGACGTCATATACGATTCCACCGTTCCTTAGAAGAGGCTTATTTTCGCGGGCGTCTCGGGTGAGAGATGTTTCGTACACTACGAACAGGAGGGCAGAGCTCACATGTATGTTCTCGCGCTTTTCAGCTTGACCTCACCAACAGGAGTGAAACCTCGCTGGCAGGGCTACTGTCGCGGTCCCGCGGCGAACATCAGTGACCTGCGCTCTCAGCTCATTAGTGGAGAATGTCGGTAAGTCTTGTTCATCTGACCTCGCCAAGTTTGATAAATCGCGCCATCGGACAAATGATTTTGCAGGGTTCAAACGCCTTGCTGACCGACACCGACGGCCGTTGAATCGCACCCGGCGCGCTCTTCTTCTCTCTTTTCCGTCAAATCTCCATTCGTTATCAATCAGCCATCTGGATTGTTTCCGAATGTGTCGCCACGCGAGGAGTTTTCTAAAATTAGTGGCACTATTTCTTCGAAAGCTCGCGCTTAAAATGGTTTTCAACATCTTCACGACTAAGCGGGTTTTTTGCTTTGGTCAATACAACGGAATAGACGACCTCATTTCCTGCAAGTTGCGCGGTGATAAATGCACCGTCCGCTGGCAATTCTTGATAGGTGAATTTAACTCGTCTGCCGTCTGCAAGCGTTTTGATCCAATCTTCGTCTGACATTGCAGCCTCCTGCAGGCGAGGTTGTCATGCCGTCCTCGGTGGCACGGTCATGTTTCGTGCCTTGTGCCTCTCAGGTGTACCATTTCCTGTCGTCCCTGCGAGCGCTATATGCCAACACCCTCTCGTGAAACTCCCATTGAGAGAATTTATCGCAAAGCGATGGGTCACAAAATGCCGTTATCCATCAAGGTTGTCTTGTTGCGAAAGTCGAGCGCGGAGAAAACCCCATCTTCGCGAATGGAAAGCAAGAAGAATGTGCCAACTTCCTTTCCAAACCTCTTAGACTATCCTGGCACCATGTCGCAATGGGAAAAGGAGAGTTTTTCCGCGGAAGCCCGACTTATTTCTGGCAAAGGAACCAAGACGCGAGTGCCTCCCAGAAGCAAAAAACAAACTACCTAGACCCGCAAGCATCGACGCACCGGTGGCAAAATATCCGAGTAATCTAAAATCCGCGACGCCTGGAAAACCTTTATTATCAATTACATACTGCGCTATCTATCGTGTTTAGTTCGTGGCTGTCCATTATGACCCCGCCGTTTCTATCTTCGATATTCGTTCCCAATTGGAGAGTGTTCAGTGCCACCTTGGGGCACAATATGCTGTGGGACCCACATTGACAAACAAACGCACCCTGCTACTCATCGACAATAGTACCCAATTGATGATTCCGCTGCCCCGATTCATGACCGGCAAGGAATCGCTACCGGGGCCGTCATCGTTTTCCACGACGTGTCTGTTGCCAGAGCTATAGGTATAGAAATGTCGCATATGACGCAACACGATGCGTTAACGAATTTACCCAATCGAACCCTTTTCTAAGATCGGGTTCATCAGGCGATCGTTACGGCTAGCCGAAATGGTACTCGAATCGGGGTGCTATTTTTGGATTTGGATAAATTCAAGCAGGTTAATGATTCGTTAGGACATGCATTTGGGGGCAAGTTGCTCCAATCAGTTGTAGGACGCTTGTTAGCTTGTGTACGCGCCTCCGACACAGTATGCCGCCTGGGCGGAGATGAGTTTGTCATTCTTCTTTCTGAGATCAAGGAAGCCGGCAATGCGGGACTCAAGGCCGGACAGATACTGACTGCGATAAACGCTCCGTTTGAGATCGATTCCCACAAAATCTATATCACTGCGAGCATTGGCGTCGCGACCTATCCGGGTGACAGTGCCGACGCCGAGAGCTTAATCAAAAATGCCGATCTGGCGATGTATCAGGCCAAAGAGCAGGGTCGCAACAGCTATCGTTTCGAGACCGTTACGGCAAATTAGCTGGCACCATTCACGACAGCGAGCGGAAAGCGGATTTAGTTTCCGTCTGCGGCTTTGACGGCAGAGACATCCACAGTCAACGAGAGCCGGAATCCGGTCCGCTGGTTGGTAATCAAATACTCGCCCATCCCGAACGACTGCACACGCATCAGGGCCTCTTTGACGGTCTCGGAAGGTTCTATCCAGAGATGTTGCCCGCGCTCCACAACTCGGAAAATGTCTATTGGGGGTATCATGCAGAAACTTATAGCAGACACCTTAGAAGCGGTCTATCCACTTTTGGACAGTGAATTTGATGGCAGATAGGCGCCGCTGCCTAACCGGAGTAGTCGCGTTGCCGGTCAAATAATTTTGCAGGGTCAGAACTGGCTTGCTGACCGATACCGACAGCGTTGTTCTCACCCCCGGCGTGCTCTTCTTCTCTCTTTTCTGTAAAATCTCCATTCACTACAAGGAGACTCACCAAAATAATGTCCACGAAAATTACACGAGTACACGCGCGCCAAATTATTGATTCGCGCGGGAATCCCACTGTGGAAGCGGATGTAACGCTGACGTCAGGCGCAATGGGCCGCGCGGCCGTTCCATCGGGCGCTTCGACCGGGGAACACGAAGCGCTGGAATTGCGTGATGGCGACAAATCGCGCTACCTGGGCAAAGGAGTTTTGAAAGCAGTTGCGAATGCCAACGGGGAAATTGGCAAAGCGGTGACCGGCCTGGATGCTGCCGACCAGCGCGCGCTCGATCATAAAATGATCTCGCTGGATGGTACGCCGACAAAATCGCGGCTGGGCGCCAACGCAATTCTGGCCGTGTCCATGGCTGCGGCCCGCGCAGCCTCTATCGCGCTGAAGCAGCCGCTCTACAAATACCTTTCGCGCTACTCCACGGATTCTTCCGCAAATCTTTTGCCCGTGCCCATGATGAATATTCTAAATGGCGGCGCGCACGCCGACAGCTCCGTGGACTTCCAGGAATTTATGGTTATGCCCGTGGGAGCGCCGAATTTTTCGGAAGCGCTGCGCTGGGGCGTGGAAATTTTCCACGCGCTAAAAGCCGCCTTGAAAAAGCGCGGCTACTCGACCGCGGTCGGCGACGAAGGCGGTTTTGCTCCGAGTTGCAAATCGAACGAGGAAGCCATCCAGATCGTGCTTGAAGCCATCACCGCCGCGGGATATAAACCGGGAGAGCAAGTTCGCATCGCACTGGATCCGGCGTCAAGCGAGTTTTACGACAAAGCCAGCGGCAAATACATTTTCAAGAAGTCCGACAAATCAGCGCACACCAGCAGTGAGATGGCTGCGTACTGGACCAGTTGGGTGGAGAAATATCCCATCGTTTCCATTGAAGACGGCATGGCGGAAGACGACTGGGCCGGGTGGAAAAAACTTACCGAACGTGTTGGCCGCAAGAACGCCTCCAAAAAATCAATTCAATTGGTCGGCGACGATCTTTTTGTGACCAATACCGAACGCCTCGGCCGCGGCATCACCGAAGGCGTGGCCAACGCCATTCTGATCAAGCTGAATCAAATTGGAACTGTCACCGAGACCATCGACGCCATCGAGCTCGCGCGCAAAGCCGGCTACAACTCCATCATTTCTCATCGCTCCGGTGAAACGGAAGACACCTTCATCGCCGATCTAGCCGTGGCCACGGCCGCGGGACAAATCAAAACTGGCTCGGCCAGCCGCACCGATCGCATCGCAAAATATAATCAGCTTTTGCGTATCGAAGAAGAACTTGGCGACGCCGCCAGATTCCCAGGCACTTCGCTTTTTAAATAAACAGCGCGCAAAAAAAATACCCGTCTAATACAGTCGCGAAACATATTCGCGCATCTCGTTCTTCCAGTAGGGCCAATCGTGGCCGCCCTGCGGTCCCCAATCGTCCAACGAGTGGCGAATGCTTTTGCTCCACAAAATTTCCGACAGGCGATAGCTTGGACCGCTTTTTTCCCACGGTCCTGTACCGGTAATGATGTGAATGTCGCAGGAAGCGAGCTGCCCCAGCAGCCACGGGTCGCTTAAATTCGCCAGATAATCGACGGGATTATTGAAATAAAAATTCTCGTCGTACATCCCATCCATGAAATTTCTAACGTCATATACGCCGGACATCGCGAAACAGCGTTTGAACGCGTCGGGATGCTTGAACAAAGTATTCGCCGCGTGATACGCGCCGAAAGACGCTCCCATGGTGGAAATCGCGACAGATGATTTGCAATTGTCCCAGATGAAGGGAACGACTTCTTCGCGCAGATATCCGTCGAACATCGCTTGCATGTAGCTGCGATGAAACGGGTGCGCGCCCCGGTTGTAAAGCCCGTGATGATTGACGGAGTTCACGGAGAAAAATTTAATTTTGCCCGCGTCGATAAAATCGGCGAGCGCGCCGATCATGCCCTGGTTTTCCAGTTCCCACTCATCGCCTGCGCTGGTGGGAAATCCCATCAACGGCGGCCCCCAGTGGCCGTAGACCACCACGCCCAGCTCAATGCCGAGCCGCGAAGAATGCCAGCGGTGATACTCGCGTTTCATGAGTGGCCTCTATGCACAACTATTCACAACGAAGGAGCAGGATTATGCCAGCCGCCTGGAACCGAAGCAATGCGCCTGACGCGGCATACGTCTAAAACTGATGAAGCAAAGTGAATTGATTCTTAATTCTTGCTACACTTCGCAGCCAATTGGCGTCTGCTATTCACTAAAAGGAGCAATCTTAATAATGGCTACTCCGTCTTCGACCAACCGTCCTACCCCGGAACATATTTTTAATACTTTGAATGCTTACCAACAAACTTTCGCGTTGCGCGCGGCGATTGAGCTGGACATTTTTTCGGCAATCGCCGATGGCGCTAACGACGTTCTATCCATCGCGAAAAAAACGGGCGCCGCCGAACGCGGTATTCAGAGTCTATGTAATTACCTTACCGTTCTGGGATTTCTCACCAAGCACGACGGGCACTACGCGCTCACTCAGGAATCCAGCATTTTTCTCAATAAACGCTCTCCTGCATACATGGGAGCGATATCTGGCTTCCTCGCTAACGAGCACCTCATGAAGAAATTTTCGTCTTTAACGGAAGCGGTCAAGAAAGGCGGCACTGCCGCGGAACAGGGCCACAACTTCGAACCAAATGATGATATGTGGGTCACCTTTGCGCGCTCTATGGCACCCATTACCATGCCTGCGGCTGCATTTATCACGCAACTAACCGGCATGCCCTCGGGAAAAGCCTGCAGAATCCTCGATATTGCGGCTGGCCACGGTATGTACGGAATCACTATGGCGCGGCAAAATCCGAATGCGCAGATCACCGCGGTGGACTGGCCCAACGTGCTGCAAGTCGCAAAAGAGAATGCCAGCGCCGCCGGCGTCGGCGATCGATTCAACATGCAGCCGGGAAGCGCTTTTGACGCGCACTTTGGCGAAAACTACGACTACGTGTTGCTCACCAACATTTTCCATCACTTCGACCAGCGCACCTGCGAAAAGTTGATGAGGCGCGTACACGCTGCGCTAAAACTGGGCGCCCAAGCCATCACGTTGGAGTTCGTTCCCGATGAAGATCGCGTCAGCCCTCCGACACCGGCCATGTTTAGCCTGCTGATGTTGGCTACCACAGATTCGGGCGACGCTTATACCTTTGCGGAATACGAAAAAATGTTCCACAACGCGGGGTTTACAAAAACAACCGTGCACCAAATTCCGGATATGCCGCAGCAAGTTTTGATGTCAGAAAAATAGCGATCCAGCGCTAAAGCGGCCCCAATTTGTGCGCCTATCAGACGGAAGCAGTGGGTGGACGATCGGCGCGTCGATCTCTGTGAAATTTCCGCCATGTCTTCCTGAGAACCCACAATACCGGCACGATCACGATTAGCCACGGGATCACTACCACTACCGCGGTAATGAGCGACGCGGTGCTCTCTGCCAGCGCCGATCCAGATTCGCGAAGAGCGTCGCTAATTGCCTTAAGTCCTCCGCCGCCGTCGGTGTTCCGTTCGATCCGGAAAGAAATTTCCATCGCGATTTTTTCGGTTTCGTTCGCGAGAATTTTTCTCTGGGCTGTTTCGCTGTCCAGTTGGGACTGTACCTCGGTCAGTTGCTGCTGGATTTCCACGGAATCTTTTACCGTGGCCGAAGGCTTCGCCAACAAGGTGCGGAGATTGTCTCGGAAGCCGGTGAGGTTTTTGATTTTCGCGTCGGAATCCGCAACAGCCGAGGTCTTGTCTTCCCTTTCGGTGGTGTGCTGCACGATGCTGCCCTGTTTTTGCAACTGGTCCATTAACTTCTGTGCATCTTCGGGCGTAACGCGGACGGTGACCGCAGCGGATGGCAAAGATTCTCTGGTTCTCGCGGTGATGCTGGAATTGATCACTTCGCAGTGAATCGTGGCGCAAAAGTTGATTACCGATTCCCAGGACTTTTGCAGTTGAGATTCGCTCGCAACAATTTGCAGTTTGTGGCGAACGGCAATAAACCGCTGCATGTTAGCAGCGCTTCCTGCATATACTGATACGTCGGATTCTATGAACCGATGGCCTTTTTTGGCACAACCAGACAAAACCGCGAAAGCGCAGACCATAACGATCACGATGGGCCGGCGGCTCCTGATTTGTGGGGGCGGCAGCGCAAAGAGAATCACGACTTGGCGCGCGCCTGGCGCAAGTATTCACCGACGACTTTGACGTAATCGGGAAAGGCGACTTCGGGCTCCAGCAAATCCGGATGCCACACTTTTTCCCATTCGAAGCAATAAAATCCGGTGTAATTAATTTTGAGCAGCGCCTCAACCTGGCGCTTCACCGGCACGTCGCCTTTTCCGGTCAGCACATAATGCCGGTCTTTTCCCTCCGGTACCGAATCTTTCAAATGCGTGTGGCGGATCCATTTTCCCAATTGCGCCACGGTGAATTCCGGTTCTTCATGCGAAGCAGCGAATGTATGGTGAGCATCCCACAGCAACGCGACATGTTCGGAATCAGCGCGCGTTAAAATTTCTTTCAACGTTGGCGAATCGGTGAAATCGCCGTGCGATTCAATGATGACCGTTACATTTCGCGGCCGCGCATATTCGCCGAGTTCATGCAGGCCACTCGAGACGCGCGCAATGACTTCCTCGCGTGGCCCCTCAATTTTATTCCCGAAGACTCGCACGTAAGGTGCGCCCAAGGACGCTGCCAGGTCGATGAACTTGCGTGCGTCGGAGATTTGTTGGGCACGCTTCTGCGGGTCCGCTACATGCATCTCCGCCGAACTACTCACACATGCGATGTTCAATCCGTGTGCCGCGACGTCACGCTTGGCGGCGGGAATTTTGTCCGCGGCGAATTCCGGGCGCGCCGGCAGGTTCATGTCCCCGAGCAGGCCGCGCAACTCCACGGCCGCGAATCCATGCTGCTCCGCAAAGTCCAGAATTTGCGGCCACGTCCAGGCCGGGCAGCCCAGCGTGGAAAACGCCAACGGCAATCGCGCCGCAGCCGCATGAACATATCGTGCTCCCATCGCGGCCAGTGCCATGGTGCTCAAGAATTCGCGTCGCGTCGGCTTCATCTACGCACTCCCAAGTTTTCGAGCGAATTCTATCACCATGATTGCGCCTCCAGCGCCGGATTGCGATTTCGACAAAGCCACCCTGGTGTTTGGATCATCTTCAAACTCATCCGTCGGAAGACGAATGCGTCCGAATTTGCAAGAATTGCGAATGGCGGTAGGATGTAGCGTAGAAATAGCAGCGTTCTAGCTCGTGAAAATCAGGAGACCTGAAGAATGCTCCGTGACCGCGTGTCCGTGAACAGCATCGAGTCCCTAAATGCAGTTGAGCCCGGGCGTCGGGAATTTTTGAAGGGCCTGCTCGGCGCGGGCGCCCTGGTATTAAGCGTTCGCTGGACGCCGCAAACTGTGTTAGCCGCAGGGACCGATCCGACGGCAGCCGGCGCCGTTGGCTCCATGGCAAATGCCCCGCTGCATCCCAATGTTTATCTCGCCATCGATACGGCCGGCACTGTCTATATCATCGCGCACCGCTCCGAGATGGGCAGCGGAAGCAAGACCGCTCTGCCGCGCATTGTCGCCGATGAACTTGACGCCGACTGGGCCCGCGTAAAAATCGTGCAGGCCCCTGGCGATGAGAAATATGGCGATCAGGACACTGACGGCTCGCACTCAGTGCGAAGTTTCTTCGATACTCTGCGGGAAGCTGGCGGAACCGCTCGGCTGATGCTTGTCCGCGCCGCCGCCGCACAGTGGAACAAACCGGCGACGGAGTGCCACACCGAATTACATGAAGTGATCCACGCGCCTTCCGGAAAAAAACTTGGATACGGCGAACTGGCGGCTTCCGCGGCAAAGCTGGAAGTTCCAAAAAAAGAAGATGTGAAATTAAAAGCGCGCAGCGAATGGCGCTACATCGGCAAAGGCACTCCGAATTATGACTTGAAAGATATGTGTGACGGCGCGGCGGTCTACGGGCAAGACACGCGCATGGACGGAATGTTGTACGCCAGCGTTGCGCACCCGCCTGTCTTCGACAGCAGCGCAAAAACCGTGGATGATAAAGCGGCGCTCGCTGTTGCGGGCGTAAAGCAGACTGCGTCGATTGAAGGATTCAAGCCCCCGGTCGGATATCAGACTTTAGGAGGTGTTGCCGTTCTAGCCGACAACACCTGGGCAGCCATGCAGGGCAAGAAAAAACTCAAGATTGAATGGGAGAAAAGTCCGCACAGCGTTTATAACTCTGACGCGTACAAAAACGAATTGCAGGAGACCGCGCGCCAGCCGGGAAAGGTAGTGCGCCAAAATGGAAATGTGGACGCGATTTTTGCCCAGGGCGGGAAAATCGTGGAAGCGGAATATTACGCGCCGCTGCTCGCGCATGCCTCCATGGAGCCACCCGCGGCCCTGGCGGTTTTTCGCAATGGTAAAGTTGAAGTGTGGGCGCCCACGCAAAATCCCCAAGGTGCGAAGGAGGCCATCGCCGGCGCTCTCGGATTGAAAAAAGAAGACGTCACCGTAAACGTTACGCTGCTGGGCGGCGCCTTCGGGCGCAAATCATTTCCGGATTTTGCGGTGGAAGCCGCGGTACTCGCGAAAAAAACGGGTAAGCCGGTGAAAGTGGTCTGGAGCCGCGAAGACGACATTAAGTTCGATACTTACCACTCAGTCGCCGCGATGTACATGAAGGCCGCGCTGGGCGCCGACGGAAAGCCTGAAGCCTGGCTGCAGCGCACCGTGTTTCCGCCGATCGGCTCGACGTTTGATCCCAAGACAAATTATTCCACGGCCGATGAGTTGGGCCTCGGTTTTACGGATGTGCCCTTCGCATTGCCCAATCACCGGGTGGAAAATGGTCCGGCGACCGGGCACGTGCGCATCGGTTGGCTGCGTTCGGTTGCAAATATTTATCATGCCTTCGCAGTGCATTCTTTTGCCGACGAACTGGCGCATGCCGCGGGACGCGATTCGCTGGAGTACCTGCTGCAACTCCTGGGCCCGGACCGCATTATTCCCAAGAGTGAATTGCCGAAGGATTATCCGAATTACGACGGCGCCTACGAGCAGTATCCCATCGACACCGCCAGATTTCGCCGCGTCCTATCGCTCGCAACGGAAAAAGCCGGCTGGGGTAAACAAAAATCCGGCAATGGATTTGGCATGGGTGTTGCGATGCACCGCAGCTTCTTGACCTACGTCGCGACGGCAGTGCAGGTGCAAGTGAACGACGCCGGGCAAGTACAAATCAAGCGCGTCGATACCGCCTTGGATGCCGGAACGGTGGTAAATCCGGAAATGGCGCGCCAACAATTTGAAGGCGCGGCCGTGATGGGCACCTCTCTGGCGTTTTACGGTGAAATCACCGCGAAGGATGGAGCCATCGAGCAATCCAATTTTAATGATTACCAGGTAGCGCGCATGAAAGATGCGCCGCGTGAAACGCACATCCACATTGTTCCCAGCGATTCGCCGCCCGCGGGAATCGGTGAGCCGGGTTTGCCGCCGTTCGCCCCCGCGCTCTGCAACGCGATTTTCGCGGCTACCGGCAAGCGCGTCCGCGAATTGCCATTAAGCCGCGCAGGTTTTGCCTGACATTCGGGAATTAAAATTTAAATTAACTGTGCGCTGTGCAGAGCGCTAATTTCGAAAACAGAAAGTTTGATCAACTCCCGCGCTATTCCACGTAAAACATCAGCATCACGCCCAAAACGATCATGATCGACGGCCACAGCTTATTGAAAACAGGCTGCCAGTTGGTTTTGATTTCCGACAGGCCCTTGGTAAGACCAATCCCAAATCCCACCGCGGTGTAGGTGTGATGCTCGGTTTGAATGCGAGCCATGCGCTCCATGTGCCCCGCGCCGTGCATGCCCCCGCGATGTTCGTGAAAAAGCAAAATAATGGAGCCGGCTATCGCTACAACGGGAAAAACCCAACCTGCCCAAGCCGCTTTCAAGCTGCCACGAGCGCGAAGGAATTCAATCACGCCCACGGCGAGCAGAATGAGCGCGAATGATTTGTGTTGGCGGACCTCCATATGGTGCGACAGGCCGTAGAACCACGACTGCGGGCCGAACGGCCACAGTTCGGTATCGCTGAAAACAAGCACGAAGATTCCCGCGAGAAGAAAACATACCGGCCATGCATAGCGAATATTTGTCCATCGAATACTGAGGCGAGGCTCCGCAAGAATAAAAATTCCGGCCAGGACTACAAAAAAACCAGCCAGGTGATGATTGAATTCGCTTTCGCGTTTGTCGGCCGCCAATTTTTCAGGCGTGCGCATGGCCGCCATCGGATCTGGCGCCGTCGAACTCATATCCATTCCGGGCATATCGCTGCTCATTCCTCCTTGGCCGTCGTGACCCCCTTGGGTATCGTGGCTCTCATGACCCTCGTGCGCGGAATGATCCTGCGCGCGAACCAGAGGCAGGCACGCGCAAAGCACCAACGTAAGCCGCACACATGTGCTCGTAAGTCTAAATTGCCGGAACAAATCCTTGCCTGAACGCATTGCTTCTCCAAATCCTTTCCGAGTTGCCCAAACAAGCCTTGATTCGGAGTAAAAAGTTTCGCTCATTCCGGCATAGAAATCCAATCGCCCTAGTTCGGGTTTTAGGTTTGTAGGTCGCGGCTTTAGCCGCGATGACAGACTTGCTTGAATTGGGGCTTCAGAGTGTGTGTGAAGACTCACTTTTTGGAGGCTATGACCACAATGTATTGTGGAGGGTGAAATACCTCTTTCAATAAATTGTGGCAAAAACGACTTCTCACACAGACTCTTCAGCCCTGAAGTCTTAAACGCGACTAGGATCAATCAGAAATAATCCGCTAAAAAAGCAGGCCGCTGCTGCGCAAAAGGCGCGGGGAGAAAATTGGCGTTTTTTTAAGGCGCCATCACGCTAGAGTGGTTGGCGGCAACGAGGCCCTATGAGCGCAAAAACTGAATTATCACGCCGTAAATTTCTGACTACTGCCGCGGCGGCCGCCGTGTCCAGCGCCGCGACCACTGGCAGCGCCTTTACCATCGTGCCGCGACACGTGTTGGGCCGCGGCTTCACGCCTCCCAGCGACAGGCTGAACATTGCGGGCGTCGGAGTCGGCGGCATCGGCCGCGCCAACCTGATCGCATTAGCCAACCAGAACATCGTCGCGCTCTGCGATGTGGATTGGGATTACGCCGGCAAAGCGTTTGAGCATCTTGACGCGGACATTCAAGTTTTGAAGACGCGCCTTGAGCAGCCGGATCCGCAACCCGTGCCTGGCATGCCGCCGGTGGAATTTGACCGCGTGAAGGCCCAAAAGCGTCTCGAGGGAATGATTCAGTTGAAGACCGAGCATTGGCCGAAAGCAAAGCACTACCAGGATTACCGCGAGATGCTCGAGCGCCAAAAAGACATTGATGCCGTAGTGGTGGCCACCGCCGATCACATGCACGCGCCCATCGCGCTGGCGGCCATGGACCTGAATAAACATGTCTACGTGCAGAAGCCGCTCACCTGGTCGATCGACGAATCCCGCAGGCTGGCGCGCCGCGCCAAAGAATTGAAAATCGCGACGCAGATGGGCAACCAGGGCCATTCGCTGAACGACGCCCGCGCCACCGTGGAATATATTCGCGCAGGCGCGATTGGCGAAGTTCGCGAGGCACATATCTGGACCAACCGGCCGCTGGGATTTTGGCCGCAAGGCGTGCCGCGTCCCGAAGCGTTGAAACAGCCGGCCGAGACGCTGAAGTGGAATGGTCCGGGCGTCACCGCGCGCATCGCGAATTCTTTCGCCGGCTCCTATCCCGTTCCCGACACTTTGGCGTGGGATTTATTTTTGGGCGTGGGGCCGCGTGTGGAGTATCACCCCATCTATCATCCATTCAATTGGCGTGGCTGGGTGGACTGGGGCGTGGGCGCCATCGGTGACATGGGCGCGCATTTGATCGATCATTCCATGTGGGCGCTTGATTTGGGATTTCCGACGAGTGTCGAGACTGTATCGACGCCCTTCAACGGCGCGTCGTATCCGCTGGTCACCCAAACGTTTTACGAATTTCCCGCGCGCGGCGCGATGCCTCCGGTGCGCATAACCTGGTATGACGGAGGTCTGCTGCCGCGCAAGCCCGAAGAGCTTGGCGACAACGAAGAATTAAATAAGGGCGGCGGCGCGTTGATTGTGGGCAGCAAAGGAAAATTGTTACATGACACCTACGGAGCGAAGCCGCGGCTCCTGCCCAAGTCGTTGCACGAATCTTACAGCAAGCCGCCGCAGAAGCTGCCGCGCATCCCTGGCGAAGACCACGAAATGAACTGGGTCGATGCGGCGAAGGGAAAAGCGGAGGCCTCGTGTCCGTTTGAATATGCGGCGCGGCTTACGGAAGTGATGCTGCTCGGAGTGGTGGCGCTGCGGGCGGGCAAAAAAATTAACTACGATGGCGCCAATATGAGGGTCACCAACGTACCGCAGGCCAATGATTTTCTGCGGCGCGAATATCGCGAAGGATGGAACTCGCCGTCAGGCAAGAGCGCTTAAAATATAGCTGTTGACGTGTTAATGCACATCGCATCGGAGAAATATTCATGAAGAAATGCTTTTGCGTTTTGATAAATACGCTGATGGTCCTGATTTTGCTGATCGGATGGGGGCATTCCGTGAACGCACAAACGGAACAGAAATGGAAGTCGAAAGACCGTAATCGTCCCGCACCCGCAGCCGTCGACCCCGGTGCCCCTTGCAGGGAAACTTCCCCGGGACGCGCTCCCTCGGACGCCATTGTGCTCTTCGACGGCAAAGATCTTTCCAAGTGGACGCAGAAGGATGGCAGCCCCACAAAATGGAAAGTTGCCGACGGATATTTCGAAGTCGTTCCCAAAACCAAGGACATCATTACCAAGCAGCCGTTTGGAGATATGCAATTGCACGTGGAGTTCAGGGAGCCTGCTCCGCCCGTGGGCGAAGATCAGGATCGCGGCAACAGCGGCGTAATCATGATGGGGCTGTACGAAATTCAGGTGCTCGATTCTTATCAGAGCAAAACATATCCCGACGGCCAAGCCGGCGCTGTATATGGCCAGTATCCTCCGCTGGTCAACGTCTCGCGTCCCCCAGGCCAGTGGCAGATGTACGACATCATATTTCACGCGCCGCGCTTTGATGACAGCGGGAAATTATTGCGCTCTGCGCATGTGACTGTGCTGCAGAACGGCGTCCTGGTGCAGGACAACGTTGAAATCCACGGACCCACTGCAACCGGAAAGCCGTATGAAGCGCACGCCGCAAAACTACCGCTCCAATTGCAGGATCACAACCACCCGGTGAGATACCGGAATATATGGGTGCGTGAACTGACGGACACCGAATAGTTTCACGCTCATTCGTTTCACACGCACACCAGTAAAACGTCGTCTGCAAAACACCAAGACTCAAATCCACTCGGAGGGTGCCCCACCCTCGATTTTTAGGGTGGGTCTTTCTGTTGACTCTCGTGTTTGAAGGTCCCGTAAAAATTGAGTGGCTGAACGTCGCTCTGGTACGATGCCGGACTATGCGAAATTATCTGAGGTTGATTTCCCTGCTCGCCATCGCTGTATCCGTTTCCGGCCAAGACGCAAAACCCGTGGGGGACCGCGTTGCCGCGCAAAATGCCATCTTCGATGACTACTACGAGACTGAACTACGCAATTATCCGGAGCGCGCCACGGCCTTCGGCGATTACCGCTATAACGACAAACTCGATGAGTACTCGCTCGACGCCATCATGCAGCACCATAAAACGGATAAAAGTTTTCTAGCGCGCCTCGAAGCCATTCCAACCGGCGGATTCCCCGAACAGGACCTGCTTTCTCACGACTTGCTCGTCCGCGTGCTGCAGCAACGCATCGCCGATTTCAATTTAAAAGAGTACGAGATGCCCATCAATCAGCAGAACGGCATCCATACCAAGCTCGCGGATTTGCCGCTTTCCGTTCCGCTCGATTCGGTGAAGCACTACGAAGATTACATTTCTCGTCTCCACCAGATTCCGCGGGCGCTCAACCAGACCATCGAAGTCTTGCAGGCTGGCATGAAAGACAAGCTCATGCCGGTGCGTTTCCTCGCGGAAAAAATTCCCGCGCAGTGTCAGGGAATCATCGATGCCGACCCATTTCTTCTGCCAACAAAGAAATTTCCTTCGAGTATCTCCGCTGAGGAACAGAAGCGTCTGACGCTGCAAATCAATGATGCCGTCAACAACGACGTCCTTCCCGCGTACCGGAATTTCGGCGAATTTGTTCGCACTAAATACGCGCCTGAAGGCCGCACCATACTGGCGGTCACCTCGCTGCCGGACGGGCAGAAGCGCTATCAAAACAATATTTATGCGCGAACCACCACGCGCATGACGCCCGGTGAGATACACGAGCTCGGACTTCGCGAGATAGACCGCATCGAAAAAGAAATGACCGCTATCGCGAAAAAAGAAGGCTTCGCCGATCTCGCTGCCTTTCGCGCTTCGCTAAAAACCAATAAAAAATACATCCCGACATCAGCGGAGCAGATACTCGACGATTTCCGCCATTACATCGCGCAGATGGAGCCGAAGCTGCCGCAGCTTTTCACTTTACTTCCCAAGTCGCCGGTAACCGTCGAAGCCATACCTCCGTTTCAGTCCGCCGCCGCAACTCACTACGTTACTGGCACCCCGGATGGAAAGCGGCCCGGGCGCGTGGTGGTAGCCACCTCGAAATTCGCCGAGCGATCGCTCGTCGATGATGAGGCCATCGCTTATCACGAGGGCATTCCCGGCCACCACATGCAGTTGTCGGTGCAGCAACAACTCACCGGTCTGCCTAAATTTCGCCAGCACGGTCTCGGCTTCAATGCCTATATCGAAGGCTGGGCGCTCTACGCCGAGCAGCTTGGCAAAGAAGTGGGCTTCTATCAGGATCCCGTCTCCGATTACGGCCGGCTCTCCTCGGAACTATTTCGCGCCGTGCGTCTCGTCGTCGATACCGGCATCCATTCGAAAGGCTGGACCCGTGATCAAGTTGTGGAATTCTTTCGCAAATCCGGCGCGGTCGATGAGCCAACCATTCAGTCGGAAACGGACCGCTACATTTCCTGGCCGGCGCAGGCGCTCAGCTACAAACTGGGGCAGCTAAAAATACGCGAACTGCGCGAGCGCGCGGAGAGCAAGATCGGCGGCAAGTTTGACGTCCGCACGTTTCATGACGAGATCCTCGATGGCGGCACTTTGCCGCTCGATCTTCTCGAGGCGCGCACCGACAAGTGGATTGCCGGGCAGCCGGGCGCAGGAGATTAAAGCAACGGGTCAAGCAACTTATCTGGCAACGCCTTAACTCCACCTCAAAAATTCGTTAAAATAGCAGCATGCGCAATTTATTTGGCAGCGCAAAAAACGAGCTGATGCCCGGCGCCAAAAACGCTGTGGAAACCTGCCTCTCTGTGCGCGCCGGCGAATGCGTTGCGTTAATTGCCGATGAAGTGAGCAAGCCGGTGGCGGCGAGTCTCGCGGCGGCGCTCGACGATCGCGGCGCGAAATACAATGCGTTTTTGCTGGAAGCTTTTGGCCCGCGTCCCATGCGCGAAGCTCCCGCGAAAATTTTGCACGCGCTGGAATCCGCCGACGTGGGAATTATGTGCATGACGCCACAGCCCGGCGAGCTGGGCGCGCGCATGGCTATCGTAAAAATTGTCGAACGGCGCCAGATTCGCTACGCGCACATGGTCGGCGTCACCGCTGAAATCATGCAACAGGGTATGCGCGCGGACTACCGCATGGTGGACCGCCTGAGCGACAAGCTCCGCGAGCGCATGATGCGCGCCGAAACCCTCACGGTGAAAACCGAGGCGGGCACCAACATCGCCGCGCATTTTGATCCCGGGCTTGATTGGGTGAAAACCAGCGGATTGATCAGCCCCAGGTATTGGTCGAATCTTCCGGCCGGCGAAGTTTTTACCACTCCCGCGACGGTCGACGGCACTTTTGTGTGCGATGCCACCGCCGGGGACCACTTTAATGGCAAGTACGGCGACCTGCAATCCACGCCGTTGGTTCTGGAAATCAAGGAAGCGCGCCTCGTTCACGCGGAGTGCGCGCGCAAGGATTTGCAGCAGGAATTCTGGGAATATTGTCACACCGACAAGAACAGCGACCGCGTCGGGGAGTTGGCGTTCGGCACAAATTTAGGATTGTCGCGCATGATCGGCGTGCTTTTGCAGGACGAAAAATTTCCCGGCGTGCATCTGGCCTTCGGTGATCCATATGGCAGCCAGACCCACGCGGACTGGGCCTCCAAAACGCATGTCGATGTGCTGACTCGCAAGTGCGATGTCTGGATTGACGAAGACCAGGTGATCAATCGCGGCCGCTATCAACTCGACCACCTGGGACTTTCCTGACATTCCCGATTTTTTTCGCGAACATTTCGCTACGTGCCGACGACGCGATTTGCTGCGCGCCATGAGTTAGACTGAAAGCTGTGCCTAAGCTCGACAAACACATTTTTGTCTGCATGAACCAGCGCGAAGCAGGCCATCCGCGTGGCTGCTGCGACCCCACCGGGCAAGGCGAACTGCAGCGCCTCTTTAAGGCCAAGCTGGCGCAGCGCGGATTAAAAAATGTGCGCGCCAATAAATCCGGCTGCCTGGACCAATGTGAACTGGGACCAACAGTAGTCGTTTACCCCGAAGCAGTCTGGTATGGAAGCGTCAGGCCCGAAGATGTGGACGAAATCATCGACTCCCACATCATTGGCGGCACGCCAGTAGCGCGCCTGATCATTCCCGACGCCATACTCAACACCACTCACAAAAAATAAATTGTTGCTCCGGATTTGCCCTAAATCGCGTTCCACGATTTCTGATTCATACGGGTCATTGCGGCCGAAGTAAGCCGACGTTTGTTCTTCTCCTTCGACTGCACGCCACAGAGTTGTCATTTCGACCGAAGTAAGCCGATACCTCTTCTTCTTCCTTCGCTCCTGCGAAGGAGTCGGCTTACGCAGTGGAGGAATCTCTCTTCGCTGTATATATTTCGCGCACCGCTTCGAATTGCTGTCGCGGTGATTGTGTCGCGTGAATCCAGACCTCGGCGGCCATGAGATGCAGCACAAAACCAATCCAAAACGCGATGCCGAAGAATTCCCGCGGTGTCAGTCCTGACAAGCGGCTAGTGGCGAAAAATATTCCGATAATCGGCCGGATCGTAGCTACCGCCAGGCCAATTGAGAATGCGCGAATCATCCACTCACGGTGCAGCGCAACTTCTCGCCGGCGGATAAGCCAGAACGCCCTGCACAGCGCCACCAAAAAATATGATCCGAACAAGGCAGTCGCGGCCGCTTGATTGACGCCGCCGATCGCCGGCATTCCAAAACTCATTACCAGCGCCGAAATTCCAATCACAAATCCGCAAGCAACAAAAACCCGGCCGCTCCAGCGGTGCCACCGCAGATGACGCGCGCGAATGGTTGAACTGAATTGCAGCGGGCCGAGCAGCATGAACAGCAGGCCCGGAACAATATGAATCAACGTAAGAACCGGATAGCGCGCAAATAAATCGTCCAGCGCGCTGAATTGCGCGGCCACCGGATTGTTCGCGGGCGGCGGCGGATGGTAGCCGTGGAGCACCATGGGAACCACATGCACCATCCGTCTCACCGCCACAACGCTTCCGATGAGCGCCAGAAAAACAACCGCGCTCCACAGCACGCGCCGCATGCGATTGCCCGGCTCCATACTGTGCAATACGCAGAAGTTTGCAAATTATTTCGCTGTGGTGTGGGTTTATGCGCGGTGGCTGTCGAACGCCGCTAAATTCTGCAAGTGAAAATAAAATGCCGGCGTGGCTTTTTTATTTCGTCCCATGCCTCAGACGACAAGCAACGCCGGCCTTTTAGATTTTAGATAACGTTAGCGGCGGTCGTGATCGTGTTCTCGTTCGTGCTCGCGATCATGGTCGCGCCAGCGGTCGCGGTCTCGCTCACGCTCGCGGTCCCAGTGGTGATCATGATAGAAGCGGCCATGCTCTCCTTCCCAGTAGCCGTTATAGTATCGGCCACCCTCCCAGCGGGGTCCGACCCACACTGCACCACCGTAAGGAGGAAGTGTCCAATAACCGCGGTGCCAAGCGTAGCGGCCATCTACTACGTACCAATAGCCGTCAACCCAGATGTAGCCGGGGCCCGGTGCAACCGGTCGTACGCGGTAAACCCGCGGGCGAGGTGGAGCGCCGATCCCGATTCCGACAGATACCTGAGCTTTAAGGGCGGGTGAACCTGGCAAAAGCATCGCGGCAAGCAACGCTGCGCCAATAAACTTTCTCATGGTCTATCCTCCTTAAAAACTTAAAAAACATGCTTAAAAAAACGCGTTTCGACTGCCATTTATAAAACACTACTCACGACTTTTTCTCTCGGTTGGGAATTGCGAAAAACGGTCGCGTACCGCGGGGGACCCTCGGAATGCCTTCAGACTATTTAGCTATTCAGTCGCCATCAATAGGGCAAAGACTGTATGTGTCGATGGTGGCAAGCCTAAGCAGATTTAAGGCCGTCGCGGGATGACACTTTAGTGTTCTTCGCGACATCCAACCGGCAGGGCGAAAATGTGCAGCCCCTTCCACAAGAATGGAAAATCGAACATGAAAAAACGAAAGTTGGGAAAGTCGGGATTGGAACTTGCTCCTCTGGCCCTTGGTGGAAACGTTTTTGGTTGGACCATCGACGAACCGGCGTCATTTCAGGTGCTCGATGCCTTCATCGCGGCGGGCTTTAATTTTGTTGATACCGCGGACATGTATTCGACCTGGAAGCCCGGAAATCAAGGTGGCGAATCGGAAACCATTATCGGTAACTGGATGAAGAAAAGCGGCAATCGCCAGAAAGTTTTGATTGCCGATAAAGTTGGAATGGATATGGGCGCAGGCAGGAAGGGTTTGTCCAGGGATTATATTTTGCGCGCCGCAGAGGACTCCTTGCGCCGTTTGCAGAGCGACTACATCGATCTGTACCAGGCGCACACCGATGACGCAACCGTGCCACTGCAGGAAACGCTCGACCTCCCTTCTGACATCCTCAGCCAACATGTACCCCCATCAAACTTTTCGTCCCACTATCCGTCACCTTCACGCACGTAGCTTCCCAGAAGCGGGGACGCCCAGTTATTTCTCAGCCGTCTTGCAAGCAGTAATTGAATTATCCGGATTGTGATTTCTCGCGATGAATCGTTCCGCATTCCAAACTGAGCCGTCTTCAGGCAGAATGTCTCCGCCATCAGGGAGACGATATGAATCGCAGTGTCGCGGCTGCATGCATTGTATTCAGCGGGTTGACGCTCACACTCGCAGGCGCCTATAAGGTTGCAAAGGTTTCGGCCGACGATCAACCGCTGGCGGGATATTCCTCGGAATCATCCCGCGTCGAACGCCAGTGGGAACAGAAGTTTCGCGAAATTCCCAGCCCGGACAATCTGCGTGCGTACATGCAGCACCTCTCGGCCCGGCCGCACAACGTCGGCACCGTGTACGATAAGGAAAACGCCGAATGGATTTCCGCGAAATTCAAAGATTTCGGACTCGACACGCACATCGAACAATTCGACGTGCTTTATCCCACGCCCAAGGAACGCGTCGTGGAGCTGGTGGAAGGCGGGCCGAAATTTTCAGCGAAACTGCAAGAGCCCGCGCTGCCCGATGATCCAACCTCCAGCCAGCAAGCCGAACAACTCCCTACCTACAACGCCTATTCCAGGGACGGCGACGTCACCGCGCCGCTGGTGTACGTGAATTACGGAATTCCCGAAGATTACGAACAACTCGATCGCATGGGCGTTTCCGTGAAGGGCAAGATCGTGATCGCCCGTTACTTCCATTCGTGGCGCGGCATCAAGCCCAAAGTGGCCGCTGAACAGGGCGCCATCGGTTGCCTGATTTATTCCGATCCGCATGAAGATGGCTATGTGCAAGGCGAGACCTTTCCAAAAGGCGCGTGGCGCCCTAAGGATGGCGTGCAGCGCGGTAGCGTTGCGGACATGCCCTTTTATCCCGGCGATCCGTTGACCCCCGGCATAGGCGCGACCAAAGATGCCAAGCGTTTGAAGATTGAAGATGCGGCCACGATTACAAAAATTCCGGTCCTTCCGATTTCTTATGCCGATGCGCAACCGTTGCTTGAAGCGTTGACCGGCCGTGTCGCGCCGCCCGAATGGCGCGGCGGTCTGGGAATGACCTATCACGTGGGGCCGGGTGCCGCAAACGTGCACCTGAAGGTGAAATCCAACTGGGGCACCAAGGCCGTTTACGATGTGATCGCAAAAATTCCTGGCGCGACTTTCCCCGACGAGTGGGTGTTGCGCGGGAATCATCACGACGCGTGGGTCAATGGCGCGGAAGATCCAACTTCCGGAATGGTCGCGGTGCTGGAAGAAGGCCGCGCTCTAGGTGAGTTACTGAAGGCCGGATGGAAGCCCAAACGCACCATTATTTATTGCGCATGGGATGGCGAAGAGCCAGGGTTGCTGGGCTCCACCGAGTGGGCCGAGGCTCATTACGACGAATTGCGGGCGCATGCCGTGGCCTACATCAATTCGGATTCCAACGGACGCGGCTATTTGGGCATTGAAGGTTCGCACACGCTCGAGAAATTCAGCAACGATATCGCCCGCGACATCACCGATCCCGAAACGAAGCTGTCCACCTGGAAGCGTAACCACCTGCACCAAATCGCGGAAGCCAAATCGCCCGAGGATCGCGAGAAAATACGCCAGCGCGCGGATGAGCCCATCGGTGCGCTGGGCTCCGGCTCGGACTACACCGCTTTTCTGCAGCACGATGGCGTGGCTTCCATGAATATTGCCTTCGGTGGAGAAGATGGCGGCGGCATCTATCATTCGATTTACGACGACTTCTACTGGTACACCCATTTCAGCGATACGAATTTTCAATACGGCCGCGCCTTGGCACAAACGGGCGGCACGGCGATTTTGCGGCTGGCCGATGCGGACCTCTTGCCGTTCGAATTCGGCGATTTCGCCGACACCATGGATACCTACGTGAAGGAATTGAAAACACTGGCGCAGAAAACGCAGGCGGATATTCAGGAACGCAACCGTGAGATCGAAGAAGGTGTGTTTCAGGCCACCGACGATCCCAAGAAGCCGCTGATCGTGCCGCCCGTCGAAACAGTGCCGCCCTATTTAAACTTTGCTCCGCTGGACAACGCCACGGTAGCGCTGGGTCGCAGCGCCACGGAGTATCGCAAGGCCCTCGAGAAGATAAATGTAAATGGCGGCAGCGCGATAACTGCGGCGTCTCTGTCTGTGGCGTCTCTCAGTGAGGTGAACAAACTTTTGATCGAGAGTGAGCGAAAACTAACCAACGCGGAAGGCTTGCCCAACCGGCCGTGGTTTAAACACCAGATTTATGCGCCGGGTTTTTATACCGGCTATGCCGCCAAGACCATGCCCGCCGTGCGCGAAGCCATCGAACAAAAACAATGGAAACAAGCCGACGCCGGTATCGTTGTTGTAGCCCACGTGCTGCAGGACGAGGCTGAATTGATCTCTGCAGCGGCCGCAAAACTCGATGCGGCGGCGCATTAGCTCTAACTAGCTGTTTTGGTTTTTCGCATTGCAAAAAAATAACGGTGCACGTCCTGGAAGGACAGCCCCATTCCTTCATACAATCTCGCTCTGATCGGTTTCGGCAATGTGGGCCGCTCTTTTTTGCGCCTGCTCATCGCAAAAGAAGCGGAACTCCGCAGGCGCTACGACCTGCGCTGGCGTTTAACGGGAGTTGCCACGCGCCGTTCCGGCTGGCTGTCTGATCCTCACGGCCTGAATCCCATCGCGCTGTTAAATGGCCATTGGCCTGCGCAACGGGAATTACCCGCTAAAGATATTCGAGAATGGCTGGAGCGATCGCACGCCGATGTTTTCATTGAAGCTAGTTCGCTGAATTTACAATCCGGCCAGCCGGCCATTGAACACCTGAAAACGGCGCTGGAGTTCGGCGCCCACGCGCTTACCGCCAACAAAGGGCCCATCGTCTACGCATTTGAGGAGTTGACTAGGTTCGCCGTCGAGAAAAAGACAAAATTCCTGTACGAAGCGACGGTCATGGATGGCGTACCCATTTTTTCCATGTTTCCGCTGGGCTTGCCGGCCGTGGATTTACGCGGCTTCCACGGAGTATTAAATTCCACCACCAATGTGGTGCTGACCGAAATCGAACGAGGCCTCTCTTTCCACGAAGCGGTCAAGCGTGCGCAAGCCATGGGCATTGCCGAAACTGATCCCTCCGCCGATGTCGATGGTTGGGACGCGGCCTTCAAAGTAGTCACGTTGGCCATCGTGCTGATGGGCGTGCCGGTGAAAATTGAGCAAGTGCGGCGCACCGGCATCCGCGAGTTGAGCGAGGAAAAAATTCGCTCCGTGCGCGACGCCGGCATGCGCTACAAACTGGTATGCCGTGCCGAGCGCCGCGGCCTAGGCGTGGAATGCACGGTAGCGCCAGAATTGCTCTTGGCTGGCGACCCGCTTGCGAATCTAGAAGGCTCCAGCTCCGCGATTCGTTTCGATATGGACGTGTTTGGCTTGTCGATCGTGGAGCACAATCCCGGCATTGACGCCACCGGCTACGGGTTGGTCGCCGACCTCATTCGCGCCGTGCAGCCGTGAATTATTTTCGAGCTACCGCGCACCCAATCGATTGTCGAAATTAATGACCGCCGCCGGAACCGCAAGCCCCGGATCGCAGCGTCCGTCACGAATCGGCTCACTGGCAGCAAGGCGAATCGGCAGTATCCCCGCCCAAACCGGCAAAGCATAGTCCTGTTCATCGTCTTGCACATCGCCAGTGCGCATCTTGGCGGAAACTTCGCTGAGCGGCAGCCGCAGGATGCTCGTCGCTTTTAATTCTTTTTCGTTGGGCTGGCGAGCGTCACCCCAACGTCCCGGCAGAATCTTTTCCGTAAACGCGCGCAAAGCCGTGATTTTTTCTCCCGCCTCATCCACCAACGTGGCCTTGCCGAGCGCCACCACCGACCGGTAATTCATGGAATGATTAAAAACCGAGCGCGCCAGAACCAGTCCATCGATCAGCGTCACCGTTACGCACACCGCAAGGCCGCTGCTCACTCCCCGCAACATGCGGCTGGCCGCCGAGCCGTGAAAATAAATTGCATCACCCACGCGCGCGAACATCGTGGGAATTACAAACGGCTGCCCCTCCACCGTGAATCCCACGTGGCAAACAAATCCTTCGTCGAGAATTTTGTAAATGGTGTCGCGGTCGAACGAGCCGCGATGCGGTTCGCGCACCACCCATGTGCGCTCCGTTGGCGAGAATGTTTCCGGCAAAATGCACCTCTATGAGAAGCGTGGCGCGGAGTTGATAGCCGGCGCCAATGCGGCATGAGTGAGCAACAATCAATTCGATGCTAACACGGTGCTGCGCGCCACCCGCAACGGCCAATGTGGCTTGCCACTTGCCTCACCGCTCGCGTTACCGCGCCTTTGTGAGAAACTACTCAACCGGAGAAAACTATGAGCTCAACCGTTACACCTGCCGCGGGAAGTAAAGTCTTGGACCTCGCCTGGGTGCGCCAGCAATTTCCTTCCTTGCAGACCCAAGTCAACGGACAGGCCGCCGCCTTTCTCGACGGCCCGGCAGGCACGCAAGTTCCCCAGCAGGTCATCGACGCGATACAAAAATACCTGCTGCACGATAACGCCAATACTTGCGGAGCCTTCGCCACCAGCCGCCGCACCGATGCCATGATCGCGGGCGCGCGCCAAGCCATGGCCGATTTTTTCAATTGCGCGCCGGATGAAGTAAGTTTCGGGCAAAACATGACCACCATTACCTTCGCGCTGGCGCGCGCGATTGGCCGTGAGCTGGACGCCGGTGACGAAGTCGTGGTCACCACCCTTGATCATGACGCCAACGTCGCGCCGTGGCGCGCCCTCGAAGAAAAAGGCGTCATTGTGCGCCAGGTAGATATTCGCGAAGCGGACTGCACGCTGGATATGGACGACTTGAAGCGCAAGCTCAGCAAAAAAACGAAGCTTGTCGCCGTCGGCTATGCCTCCAACGCGGTGGGCACCATCAATCCTGTAGCGGAAATCGCCAGGCTGGCGCATTCGGTCGGCGCGCTGATTTTTGTCGATGCTGTGCATTACGCGCCCCATGGTGTGATCGACGTGCAAGCGCTCGATTGTGATCTTCTGGCGTGTTCGCCATACAAATTTTTTGGCCCCCACATGGGCACGCTCTACGGAAAGCACGAGCACCTGATGCGCTTTGCGCCATATAAAGTGCGCCCCGCGCCGGACGCGCTCCCAGACCGCTGGGAAACCGGCACGCAAGTCCAGGAATTAATTGCTGGTATTGCAGCGGCTGTCGAGTACCTCGCGGAACTGGGAAGGCGCCACGATCCCGCAGCGCAGGACCGTCGCAGCGCGCTTTTGGCCGCGTATCGCGTGACGCACGAACATGAAATAGCGCAGCTCGCAAAATTGATGGAAGGCTTGCAGCGCATCGACGGCCTCCGCATTTTCGGCATCAGCGATCCCGCGAGATTTGCTCAGCGCTGCTCGACGGTTTCCATCCGCCTGGACCGCCATACTCCCACGGAGACGGCAAATTTTCTCGGCGACCGCGGCATTTTCACCTGGGACGGAAATTTTTATGCCCTGAATTTGACCGAGCGCCTCGGCGTGCAGGCCACCGGCGGCCTCTTGCGCATCGGCCTGGTGCACTACAACACCGCCGACGAAGTAGAACGGCTGCTGGCCGCCTTGCGCGAATTCAGCCGCCATTAAAACCATTAAAACCATTAAAACCATTAAAACCATTAAAACCATCCCACGCGCGTGTATAGTCGGGCGCTTCCAAAACTAACTCAATCGTAAGGTGTTAGATTGTTGGCGAGAGGATGGCGCGCCCGCATGACCGTGGCGTTTCATAACCGGATTAAATTCATCGCGCTGCTCTCCTCTGTGTTTCTACTGTTCGCAGCCTCGTCTTTCGCCGCCGACAAACCCTTCACCGAAGTTCGCAGCCCAAATTTCCGCGTCCTCACCAACGGCAGTGAACATGACGCGCGCCGAATCGCGCTCGAATTCGAACAGATGCGCGCGGTCTTCGCCATTGCGTTTCCTAAAATGCGCCTCACCACCGGAGCGCCGCTGCTGATCTTCGCGGTGCAAACGGAAAACGATATGAAAGCATTGGCTCCCGCGATATGGAAAAATCATAAAGGCCCTTTGCCTGCCGGCCTTTTCCAACATGGCTGGGAAAAACAATTTGCCATTGTGCGCCTCGATCAAGACGTGCCCGGCGCCTTCAACGTCGTCTATCACGAATATGTGCACACCTTGCTGCATAGTAATTTTCGCTGGCTGCCCACCTGGCTTGACGAAGGATTGGCGGAGTTTTACGGCAACACCAGATTCGAGGGCAAAAAATCATATGTGGGCGCGGCCAGCACACGTGTGTATCAGTTGCGAAATCATCCCACAATCCCGCTCGAAACGCTGATGGTTATAAATCCTTGGACGTATTACCACGGAGACGAAACCCGCATCTCCACCTTTTACGCCGAATCCTGGGCCCTCGTGCATTACCTGGTGTTCGGGCCGGACATGGAACTCGGCAAAAAGCTGAGCCGTTTTTATGCGCAACTACAAGCCGGCGACCAGCAGATAAAAGCTTTTCGCGATGTGTTCGGCGATCTGAAGAATGTGGAGAAAGGGCTGGAGGCGTATATCCAGGCGTTCGCGTTCCACGCTTACGTCATCGAAAATCCCACCCCTATGCAGGAGAAAGATTTTTCCTCGCGCAAACTCACCAAGGCCGAATCCGATTCGGAAATTGCCGGCTACCGCTTGTGGGAACACGATAATTCGGAAGCCACCGATCTCGTCGAACGAGCACTCCAGGAAGACCCCGCGCTCGGCGCGGCGCACGAGGAGAAGGCCTTCATTAATTTCCGAGAGGGCAAAGATGAAGATGCCCTGCGCGAATTTTCTCGCGCCCATGAGTTGGACAAGACGCTTTATCTTTCACAATATTTCCAGGCCATGATGACCGCCGAGCGAGAAACTCCCGAGCAGCGCGAGGCGCTGCGCGCGGAGTTGCTGCAGATAACGCAAATCAATCTGCAATTTGCTCCCGCTTTCGTGCAGCTGGCGATGTTGGATCTTGCCGACGGACAAGATCCCAAAGCGCTGGCCTCCTCCCGTAAAGCGGAGCAACTGGAACCTTCGCGAGCGGGCTATCATTTATTGAGCGGCGAAATTCTGCTGCGCATGAAGCATGAGAAGGAAGCCGCCGAGTTCGCTCGATTTGTCGCTGAGCGCTGGCACGGCCCCGATCATAACGAAGCTGTAGCTCTGTGGAATCGCATCCCCGTCGCCAGCAGACCCGCCGACGCCATCGTGGTCGAAGAAGTCGAGGAGCAATCGCAGGCCGTCGAAGGAAAATTGCGCTCAATGACGTGCGAGGACAAAGGCAACCGGGAAGTCACCTTGCAGCGCGGTGATGAGCTCATGGTTTTCAAAAGCAAAGGACGCCAGATGATCGGCTATTCAGACACCCTCTGGTATGGCAGCGACCACTTCAGTCTTTGCCACCATGTGGAAGGAATGCATGCGGTCATCCGTTATCGTCCCCCAGTCAGTAAAGACTACGCCGGCGACTGGCTCTCCATTGAATTGCGCGACGAATTGCCGCCGGAGCCCCAACAGCAAGCCGCCGAGGCGCCGCAGCCGGCCCCAGCCAAGCAAGATTAGCCGTTCCTATATTTCGGTTTTCGCTATTGATCGTCAAAAAAATTCACGGCGAAATTCAGTGGACTAGTGTTCGGTTTCCGCAAGCCGTTAATGGTGCAAAAGAAATCATTTCCGAGTGCGCCATCGCTACAAACGATTTTGCGGCTCGATGCGTTCAGAACCACGCAGCAAGAATGCAACGGAAACGAACCCGATAAGCGCGAGGACAAGCGGGCCGTATGTCTTACTTGCGTCGTGCGATAGCACGCCTATAACCGCGTCGAACAACTGAACCAGACTCATCGTCAGTGCCATGGCAGCAATACCCGCTCGTGAACGGAATCCTAGAACGATCAGAACGACCAATAGAATGGCGATGCTTCGAGACGCTGCGTACAGCGCAAAGCGTTCGTGAACGCCTGCTCCAAGCAACCCTGCCACGGAAAACGAAGCGCTCACCGTCGCGCTGATCGCCGTTATGGTCGCGCAAATCCAGAATGCCCTTGGAGTTTTCTCGTTGCTTGGCATGGTTTGCCTTGAAGGCCGCAATCATCTTACAGCTAGCCGCTAAACCGCAATCTGTTGTCTGCGCCTGACCGAAGTTACCTTGCAACGCGGTGATGACCTCATGGTTTTCAAAAGCAAAGGACGCCAGATGATCGGCTATATCGATAGTGCATTAGTTCAGATTTGATGGTTTATCAGGACTGGCTAATCCTATTTGAGGGTTACGTCGGAAAATAAAGCGTGAATATAGCGCTCGGGGGCGGCTACAAAGCTGCTCACAAGTTGAAATGGCTGGGTTTCACGATAACTAATTTGATGGACCTCTCCTCCGTCAAACGAAAAGATTTGCGCCTCCGGATACGCTAGCAAGATTGGAGAATGGGTTGCTATCAGGAATTGGATGTTGTCGTTTTTAGTTACCAAATCATGGAGCAAAACGAGAAAGCTAAGCTGGCGTTGCGGAGATAACGCAGCCTCGGGTTCATCCATCAGATAGAAGCCTGAACGGGTGAAGCGATTTTGCAGCAACGAGAGGAATGATTCGCCGTGCGACTGGTCATGCAGACTCTTGCCGCCGTAGCTTTGCGATACGCCGAGAGCATCGACGTGACTCGCAACGTTGAAAAAGCTCTCCGCTCTCAGGTAGAAACCCTTGCCAGTTTTCTTTGTGAAAGAAAGTCTTAAGGCCCCAACCAAAGGATCTATGGACCTTACAGTGGCGGTTGTGTGCGGCGAGAAATTCCGGTTACCACCCTCCAGCCCAAATCCGTAATGGGAAGCGACAGCTTCCAGTAACGTGGACTTGCCAGTTCCGTTTTCACCTGCGAAAAAACACACCCGGCTACCCAACTCAAGAGAGTCGAGTGACGCTATCGCGGGAATGTTGAAGGGATATTCACTCCACTTGGTGACACGCTCCCGCAATAATGAGATTTTCTTGAGCCGCATCATCGGTGAGATTCCGATAGTGATTATCTCATCTGCAGGGGAAAGCAGGCTTTTCCCGGTTGTGTTTCGAATCTCCTAACTGCTGGTCCAGTCGAATAATCGGAAGCTGACCTGCCACCATTCCCACGCCTTGACTACAAGGCCACCGCGAATCCGTGTATTCTGACGCGCTATGAACAAAAAAACGAAACCGATTGTGCTAACCGTGCTGGACGGCTGGGGATACCGAGCAGAAACGAAGGGCAACGCCATCGCTCTTGCACGCAAGCCTGCTTACGATGAACTGCTGCGTAAATTTCCAAACACTTTGATTCACACTTCTGGTCCGTTCGTGGGGCTGCCAGAGGGCCAGATGGGCAACAGCGAAGTGGGCCATATGAATATCGGCGCCGGGCGCATCGTGCACATGGACATCACCCGCATCGATTTGTTGATCGCCAATAAACAATTGGAGAACGTCCCGCTGTTTCAACAAGCCATGGATCGCGGGCGCGAACGCCAACTGCATTTCATCGGATTGTTAAGCGATGGCGGCGTGCATTCGCACATCCAACATTTATTTGCGTTGCTGGAAATGGCCAAGCACAAAAAAGTGGAGAAAGTTTTTGTGCATTGCTTCATGGATGGGCGCGACACGCCGCCGCACAGCGGCCGCGAATTCGTCAGGCAGCTCCAGCACGAGATGCGCGAATTGGGCGTGGGCGAAATCGCTACGCTGGTGGGCCGCTACTACGCCATGGACCGCGATAATCGCTGGGAGCGCATCGAGCGGGCCTACCGCGCCATGGTCCACGGCGAAGCGCCCACGCGCACTGACGATCCCGTTGCGGCCCTCAGCAAAAGTTACGAGCAGGACGTTACCGATGAATTCATCAAGCCAATCGTGGTGACGAAAGGTACCGGTGATTCAGCCAAGCCAGTCGGTTTGATTCGCGACGAAGACGCGGTGATTTTCTTTAATTTCCGCGCCGATCGAGCCAGGCAGATGACCTATACGCTCGCGGCGCCCGATTTCGATAAGTTTGCCGACCCGCAAAGACCAAAAAATCTTTTTTTCGTCGCCACCACGCAATACGACAAAAACTGGCCGTGGCTGAAATACGTAATTTCTCCCGAAAAGCTCGAACAGATACTGGCGCAAGTGTTCGCCGAGCTGGATTACAAGAATTTGCGCTGTGCCGAAACGGAAAAATACGCGCACGTGACGTATTTTTTTAATGGCGGAGTGGAAAAGCCTTTCGGCGGCGAAGAACGCATCCTCGTCCCCTCGCCGAAAGTCGCCACCTACGACTTGAAGCCTGAAATGTCCGCGGCGGGAATCACCGACACCGTGGTCAACGCCATCGAGAAAGGCGAATTCGACGCCATCATCATGAATTACGCCAACGCCGACATGGTCGGCCATTCCGGAAAATTGGAAGCCGCCATCCAGGCCGTTGAAGCCGTGGACGCAGGCTTGGCGCAAATTTATCAGACGCTGAAAGCGCGCGGCGGCACATGGCTCATCACTGCTGATCACGGCAACGCGGAAATGATGGTGGATCCCAACACCGGCGGAGCGCACACCTATCACACCACCAATCCCGTGCCGTTTATTTTAGTGAACGGCGACGAGCACTTGCGCTTGAAGCCCGGCGGCTCGCTGCGTGACATCGCGCCCACAATACTGGGCGTGCTCGGGCAACGCCAACCAAAGGACATGACCGGAACCGATTTGCGTTTGTCTTCTTAACGATTTTCAGCGCGCAACAAATTAGAGGGGTCACTGTGAGCGTCCGCACCGAACCCGCGAATACTAAACTGGTAATTGCCGTCTGGCATTCGTTTTTCTCGGAATGGAACGCCAAGCCGCTGATGGCCGAAACCGTCCGTCAACGCTGGCCGCAGATGAACGTGGTACACGTCACGGACATCGAGCGGCTACCAGCCGAATTGGCCGACGCGGATATTTTTGTGGGCAGCGTCTTGCGGCTGGCGCAGTTTTCCGTCGCGAAAAAATTAAAGTGGGTGCACTCCACTTCCGCCGGCGTTGTGCAACTCATGTATCCGGAATTGCGCAACTCTGGAGTGATAATCACCAACGCCAGTGGAATTTTCTCCGTGCCCATGGCGGAACACACCATCGGCTTGATCCTGGCCCTGGCGCGAAATTTTCCGGACACCTTCCGCCAACAGGAAAAAACTATTTGGTCGCAACAGGATTTATGGGACAAGCCGCAGCTTCTCGCAGAGGTGAACGGAACTTTGCTCCTTATCGTGGGCTATGGATCGATCGGCAGGGAAGTCGCGCAACGCGCGCAGGCGCTGGGCATGCGCGTATGGGGCATGACCAGGTCCGGCAAAGGTGATGCAACGCACGCCGAAAAAATTGTTACGTCGGCCGAATTGAATAATGTCTTGCCACATGCCGATTACGTTTTGCTTTGCGCGCCCGAAACGGTGGAGACCAACTCCCTGATTGGCGCTGAGCAATTGGCGCTAATGAAACGCAGTGCGCGGCTGATTAACGTAGGTCGAGGATCGCTCTTGGATGAAGCCGCATTGATTTCCGCGCTGGAAACCGGAGCGCTGGCTGGTGCGGCGATTGACGTCGCACAGACCGAGCCTCTGCCAGCTACCAGCCCGCTATGGCACACCCCGAATTTATTTATTACCCCGCACACCAGTGCGCTCAGCGACAGGTTGTGGCCCCGCGAAACCGCCATGTTGGTGGATTTACTGGAACGCTGGTTTGACGGCCGCGAGCTTTTCAATCGCGTTGATTTCGCGCGCGGCTACTGAAGTTGCCTGAAAAAGATCCGCGCCTGAAAAAAAGATCCGCATCTAAAAAATTACGCGCTGCTTTCCGCTGGAATTTTAATCCGGCGCTTCGATTTAGTCCCCGACTCCGCTCCTTGGCGCCTGATAGCCTTCACGCGCATACACCACATATTTCTGCTTCTTTCCTTTTTGGTCCACAACGTTAAGCGGACCGCCATCAGGAGCCACCAACTCTATTTTCACTTTGTGAAAGCGCCCGTCCTTCGCGCCGTTTCCCGGAGTGTAAGAAATGCTGTACTGGTGGCGTAGCATGGCCGCCACTTGCTGGAAGATGCCTGGAATTTCGCCATCGAATTGCGGGAACCAGGAAAATCCCCCCGTCTCGGTAGCAAATGTTTTTAACTGATTTTCGGCTTGCAGATAATCCATGTGCGCCCCGCGCGAGCCGTGCAAGTCCAGAAAATTCGTAAATGTTTTGTCCAGGCCCACGGCGAAAATGGTCACATCGCTCTGGCGCAACTGCTTCATAGTCTGATCCAGCGTGTGCTTGGAAAAAGTATCCACGCCGCTGGCCAGCAGCAGGATCGATTTTTTGCCTTTCACGTCTTTCAGCCGCTCATTCGTTTCGAGAATGGCGTCAAAAACATTGGACTCGCTGAATCCCGGGAAATACAGACGATTGATAGCCGCGCGAACTTCATTCTTGTCCTGCGTAAAATCCACTTCCAGGCGCGTCCTCATGTCAAACGTTTCGAGGGCCACCCAATCTTTTTGCTGCAAATTGGGAAACAGCGCATCCGCCCAATACCTGGCATACGCAGCGAACCAGCCATACGCGCGGCCGCTGAACTCCATAAGCACCACCATGGTGATGGGCGCGTCCGTGGGCGCAAAATTCGTAATCGTTTGCGGCGCGCCGTCGTCAAGCACGCGGAAATTTTCTTTCTTCAGTCCCGTGAGGATGTCGCCATTTTTCGTGGTGGCGATTACGTCCACGGTAACAACCGGAACATCTACCGCGATCGTCACGCCAGCTTCGGGCGGCGCCTGCGTCGGCGGCTTCGACGCAGGATTCTGCGCAGCGGGCGGAGGAGGTGCAGGCGGCGCGCTTTGCGGTTGTTGACCGCCCTGCGGCCCCGCAGGGGCCTGAGCGAATGATGACTGTACCGCCAGTAAGCCTGCCAGCAGCGTAACCAGACTCACAGAAAAAATTTTGCCAGAGACAACTTTCATACTTGGATCCTCATTTTGTGACGCCCACTTCTTTGAATTCGCGACGCGCGCAAATCCATGCGTTGGGTCTTCGCAACTACACTCCACGGAACGCCCGGAGGGCCACACCCTGCATGTTAGTATGAAGCGGAATCGCAGGAAAGTGTTGCAGGCTGAAATTTGCCCAGCTACGTGACTTGTCACTTGGCCGTCGACTTAAAGCCGCAGTTGCGGCCGCGACTTAAAGACTTAAAATGGAGGAGATTCGTGAGCGGGAAACGCAAACTACAGGTGTTAATAAGCGGAGCGCTGTTGTTGAGCGCGCGTTTGCCGCTGGCCGCGCAAGTTTCTTCCTCCCGCCCCGCGGGCCAATCCACGACCCAATCCGCGTCCCAGTCTCCAGCGGGGACGATCAGCAGTCCATCTCCGGTCGGTGATACCACCGCCCTCGCCAAAGAAGCGCAGGGTTGGCTAATCGATCTCGTCCGCACCAATACCACAAACCCGCCGGGAAACGAGCAGTCCATCGCGAAATACCTCGCGCACATTTTGGAGAAGGAAGGCATTCAGTCGGAGATGTTGGACTTGGCGCCCAGTCGAAGCGCGCTGGTGGCGCGTTTGCGCAGTTCGGCCGTGGCCGACCCATCGAAAGCGTTGTTGCTGGTCGCACATATGGATGTCGTCGGCGTAGACCGATCAAAGTGGAGCGTCGAGCCATTTTCCGCGATGATAAAAGATGGCTATCTGTATGGGCGCGGAGCCATCGACGACAAAGGGATGCTGGCCGCGAATCTTGCCGCATTTATTGCTCTGAAACGTTCCAACGCGCGTTTGAACCGCGACATTATTTTTCTGGCCACCGCCGATGAAGAGCAAGGCGGCGATGCCAGCATCAGAATCCTCATCTCCAAGTATTGGGATAAATTTGCCGCCGGTTACGCGCTAAACGAAGGCGGAGAAGTTTTCATGAAGAATGGCCGAGTGCAGTACGTCGCGGTGCAAGCCAGCGAAAAAGTTGCAATGAACGTCATGGTCGTCGCGCGCGGAACTTCCGGGCACGCGTCGCGGCCGACTAAAGACAATGCCGTAGTGCATCTCTCAGCGGCGGTGGCCAAGATCGGCGGCTATTCGCCCCCAGCGCATTTCACTACCATTGTGCGCAGATATTTCGAGCAGCTCGCAGCCATTGAACCAGACGAGCTGGGCAAATGGATGCGCGTAATAGATAGCGAGGACCGCGGCGAACACGCACAGAAGGTCGTCTCCGAAGCGAGCCCGCTGTGGAATTCCATGATGCGCGATACGGTGGCTCCCACCATGCTTTCTGCAGGCGTGCGCAACAACGTGATCCCCGCGGAAGCGCGAGCCAATTTAAATATTCGATTGATCCCGGGAGACACCATCGATGTATTGCTGGCCGCGCTCACCAAGCTGGTGAACGATCCGCAAATAAAATTTGAAGTTCAACCGGATGCTGGACTCGCTGCGCCACCATCGTCATTGGAGTCGGATTTTTACGCCACCATTTCCAAAGTTGCGTCCGCACAGTTTGGAAACGCTCCGGTGCTGCCGTTTCAGTCGACCGGCGCGACGGATTCGTCGCAGCTGCGGCTCCACAATGTGCAGGCCTACGGATTGGTTCCGTTTCCGCTCACGGAAGAAGACTACCTGCGCGCGCACGGTGATGACGAGAGGCTGCCGGTGGCGTCCTTCACTAAAGGTGTGGATGTTCTTGCGCGCATCGTGGCGGAATTTGCCGCCTCCAAATAAAACCAAAAAAATCCAGAATAAGGCGCCAGTTACGTTTCGCCGCCGATCACGTGGAACTTCATGAAGTTCGTCGTGCCGCGAATGCCCATCGGCGTGCCCGCCACAATGCCGATGACGTCGCCTTTGCGCACCAACTTTTCTTCCAGCAAGCGCTTTTCAGAAATGGCCGCCAGGCTATCCACTTTGTGCGGGTCTTTAATTTCTGCGGGCATCACGCCCCAGATCAGCGCCATGCGCCTGCGCGTGTTGGCTTCGGGAGAAAACGCGATGATGGGCACCAGCGGGCGGTAGCGCGAAACCAGCCGCGCCGTAAATCCGCTGTGCGTGAACACCGCGATCAGTCGCATGTGCAGTTCGCGCGAAGCATGGCACACCAGCTCGGCCACCGTTTCCGCGACTTTCAGCTGCTCCTGCATCGAAGGGCGCGGAAATTCGCGGATGCTTTTTTCCGCTTCCTCGATAATCTTGGCCATCATCTGCACCGCTTCGACGGGATAGTTTCCCGAAGCTGTTTCGGCCGAGAGCATCACCGCGTCCGAGCCGTCGAAAATGGCGTTGGCCACGTCGGAAGCTTCCGCGCGCGTTGGCCGCGGATTTCCGGTCATGGATTCGAGCATCTGCGTAGCGGTAATTACCGGCCGGCGAAAT
>Ga0073928_10001950_pt1 | contig 37727 bp, 36 predicted proteins | sample PaiPotPPA55metaG_FD_76969 | JGI IMG/M metagenome (GOLD analysis project Ga0073928, IMG submission 76969) | Iron sulfur acid spring bacterial and archeal communities from Banff, Canada, to study Microbial Dark Matter (Phase II) - Paint Pots PPA... ... | reverse complement strand
CCATGGTGTGCTTTGTGAATGTGGAAAGCGTGGACCGCATCATCTACTCCATCTTCCAGAGATTTAACCTGGAATGGAAAACCCGCACCCTCAACCTTTTTACACAAGCAGCTTGACGTCACCCTGACAGAACGCTTAGCGCGGCAGTTAGCTCGAGTCACTGGGGAGTCTATGACGGAGGCGATTCAGAAAGCGCTTCAAGAACGCCTTGATCGGCTCAAACGCCAGAGCGGAAGTCAAATACTATCGAGCCAACTGGAGGAAATCCTTCGCCGGGTGGACCGATTACCGATTCTGGATCCCCGGACGGCGGACGGAATTCTCGGCTACGATGAACACGGACTTCCGCATTGATCCGCAAGCATGGTCATTGACACATCAGCTCTTGCAGCGATCTTTTTTGCTGAAGCGGAACGGCAGCCGTTTCTCGCTGCAATCACCGCCGCCGGAAGCCGCTTGATATCTGCCGCGAGTTTGCTCGAAACTGGAATAGTTCTCGAAGCTCGACAAGGCGAAGCTGCAGGCCGGGAGTTTGACCTTTTCGTTGTTCGGGCCAATCTCAAAATCGCATCCGTCGACTCTGAACAAATCGATCTGGCCCGCTCGGCGTGGCGCAAGTATGGTAAAGGGCGACATCCTGCGGCGCTCAACTTCGGAGACTGCTTCGCCTATGCGCTTGCGAAGTCTTCCGGCGAGCCGCTTCTAGCAAAGGGCACGGATTTTGCGCTGGCGGACATCGAAGTCGTTCTTTTCGCATAAGGCCGCTTAAATCGCTTGAGACCTATTCCTTCGGGTACCAATCCAGTAGCCGGACCTCAATCCCCGTCCCTTCTAGTCCTTTCTGGAATACGGTGAGATCAGACCCACGATAGTGATAAGGAATGACAATCTTCGGATGGAAGGCCTTTACGGCGTCGGCGGCCTCTTCTGGCGGCATTGTGTATGGCAGGTTCATGCATACGAATGCCACGTCGATATTCTTGAGCGCGCGCATCTCTGGGATGCCTTCGGTGTCGGCCGAGAAGTAAAAGCGCTTACCGCCGTACGTGAGGACGTAGCCATTATCGCGTCCCTTGGGATGGAAGAGTTGTCCTGGCGCTGGCCCGCGCTTCAAGTTGTATGCGGGCACGGCCTCAATAGACCATCCGTCCCAGGTTTCCGTCTCGCCATTGGAGATAGCTTTGGCGGTGGTAACGGTTGCCACAACGGACTGCGGTGCGAAAATTTCGGTTCCATCCTTGTTGATTTGCTTGATTGAGTCGGGATCCATGTGATCCCCGTGAATGTGGGTGATAAGGATGAGATCCGCCTTCGGGAGTCCGGCAAATTTCGCAGGTTTCGCAGGATCGAGATAGATGGTCTTCCCACCCGCCTCGACCAACGTGCTAGCGTGATATATCGGCGTGATCTTCACCGGACCGGATGCCGTATCGAAGACTTGCGTCTGACCTGCAGCATGTGTGAATTGCGAACAGGCGAGGAAGCTAACCATAAGGACCAGAATTATCTTCATTTTGACCTCCCGTCACTCACGCATTCCTCTCGCGTGAATGCATTTACGCCGGAAGCATGCAGGGGGAATATTAATTCATAAATTCCAGATCGGGAAATCCACAGATATTGTGACCGTGGAAATTTTGGACTGCGCGGTCCGTGCTGCCCTTTTCCATGCAAGTATTTGTCCTAGACCCAACTCTTTTCAATTCGCCTCCCAGGTCGTTCGATGCTTAAACATTTGCTGCTTTTCACACTCGCCATAACTCTTATGCATAAGTCTGTTACTGCGCAGCGACTGCCGGAATATACGCATACTGGAATGGTTCAAGGTTCGATAGGCGTCATAATCTCGACAACAGAAGGCTTCGTTCTTGCAACCGACAGTCGGCTTACGACCACGACGGATTCTGGGACAAGTTATAGTGACGATGCTCAAAAACTCTTCCCGATTGGAACACATACGGCATGTGTTGTCGCTGGACTGCAGTCTTCGAAAGTCGGCAGTGGAGTGTTGCGACCCGCGAACGCGATTGGAACCACTCTCTTGACCCTGGACCGGTTGGCTTTCAGAAGCCGCATCACCGCCGAAAACATAGCGACGTCCTTCTACCTTGGAATGCAGCAAATAGGCGAACTCGGCAACTGGCCGCGCAATGAAATTCCTCAAGCCGGAGAACTAAGTGTGGTTTCTATTAATCCGGACGGGACATCCGATTGGATCAGCGTATCTGTTCCGCTTAAAGCGACCGGAAGCAACTCTGACGGGCGACTCTCTGCCGGTATTTCCAAATACTCAATCCGTGCGACCGGCAAACCATTGCATTTTGCTCTTGACGTAATAGGACAACGCGCGATCGCGGATCGAATGTTGCAAGCGAACAGTCCGGCGCAGGACAAACATACCCAATCTCCCATTATGACGCGATATTACCGCCTAAAACGCGCAGGAGACCTAGACCGATTCGCGCTGGCTGAGGCGGTAATTTTGGCTCGAGAGCTGGTCCAAGCCACGATCGACTTGGCACCCCGATCTGGGGGTGTGGGTGGGCCGATTGATATCGCAACGGTTACAAGAAATGGTTTTCATTGCATTCAGAGAAAGTGCCGAGTTGCGCCTGTGCCATCCACAAAGGTAAAAGTCACAGATAGCACTTTTGGTCCTTATCAACAGGACTTAGATAATTTGCAATGTATCAATTGTGATTTCACGGACACGCAGATGTTCTTTGCGGGTACGGCTGATGTCCAATTGCTAAATAGTAAGTTTGGAGGAAAATGTCAGCTTGTTTTGAGGTCCGGGGCAAAGAGCCGCAGGCCGCACACAGTCGAAGCTCTAAGGAACTTAATCGGTCAACAGTGCGCTCTGGTGCTTCAGGAATCGAAATTTCCGTAGCGCCCAGTAAGAGGAATCACGAGCCAACGAATTTGACAATGTGACACATAATGTGTCACATTGAGTTATGCCTTCGATGAATCTGCGCCAACTCCGCGATACCCGCAAACTTAAGGCTTGGCTGCGCGCAGGAAAATCTGTCGAACTTAAGGAACGCGATCGTGTGATTGGTCGCATTGTTCCAGAGAACCACACTGATACTCCGGTGAAATACCCCGACTTCGCCGCGCGGGCAAAAAAGATTTTTGGCGATCAGGTTCTGACCGTAGTTAATGACTTCATAAAAGATCGCGGACGCTATTGACCGTCTACGCAGATACCAGCTTCTTCGTCTCTCTTTACACCGTAGATACCCACTCGACTGATGCGCGAGAGCTGCTGAACTCTGGCATACGGATTTGGTTTACTCCTCTGCACTTCGGGGAGTGGACACACGCCATCGCTCAGCAAGTCTTCCATCGCCGAGCGTCAGGTGAGGCTGCGGAACAGGCGTATATTCAAATGAAAGAAGATCGGGAGCGAGGATTGTGGGTCGAAGCGTCATTCCCAGAGCGGGCCTTCGACGTTTGTGCCGATCTCGCACGCAAATTTGGACCGCGTCTCGGGACACGTACCCTCGATAGCCTGCATGTCGCGTGCGCGCTGGAATTGAAGGCGGAGCGATTCTGGACATTCGACGAGCGCCAGGCGAAGTTGGCAAACACTACAGGGCTCAGAACGAATTAAAGCTTTTCGAATACGCTAAAGTCGGACTACTCTTCCTCTTCCTTGACCTCGCCTCTTTCCGCTTTAGCCTTCTCTATGATCTTTTCTTGCAACATTCCGGGAACCGCATCGTAGTGGTGCATTTCCATGTTAAAGCTGCCGCGGCCTTGGGTCATTGAGGTAAGGTCAACTCCATAGGTGAGCATTTCGGACATTGGGACCTCGGCTTTCACGATGGTGACGCCGCCTTTGTTGTCCATCCCCTGGATTCTGCCGCGACGGCTGTTGAGGTCACCCATGATTGAGCCGGCGAATTCGTCGGGAACTGTAATTTCCGCCGCCATTACCGGTTCGAGGAGAGTGGGTCTGGCCTGCTCCATTGCTTTTCGGAAGGCGATGCGGCCCGCCATCTGGAATGACATGTCGTTCGAATCCACGTCGTGATAGGAGCCGTCGTAGAGTACAACTCTAAAATCCACTACAGGGAACCCCGCCAGATATCCGCGGGCCGCTGCATCTTTTATTCCCTTCTCAATTGCGGGAATGTAGTTCTTCGGAATTGCACCGCCGAAAATGTCGTTCACGAATTCGAATTCGCCGCCGCGTGCCAACGGTTCCATCTTGATTTTGCAATCGCCGTATTGCCCGTGTCCGCCGGTTTGTTTCTTGTGGCGCCCTTGCACGTCGGCTTTGCCGCGAATGGTTTCGCGATAAGGAACCTTCGGCGCTTTTAGGATAACTTCCGTGTGGTATCGCTTCTTCATCTTCGATACCACAACTTCGATATGCTGCTGTCCCGTGCCAGCGATTAAGAATTCTTTCGTTTGCGGGTCGCGGAAGAATCGCAGCATGGCATCTTCTTCCATCATTTTGTGGATGCCAGGTCCCAGCTTGTCCTCATCGGCCCGGCTCTTGGGCTCGATGGCGAACGTAATCGCCGGTTCCGGCAGCTTCACTTTGGGATATTGAATCGGCGCGGACTTATCGCCGAGCGTGTCGCCCGTAAGGGTGTCTTTTAATTTAGCGACCGCACCGATATCTCCGGCGTGCAACTCTTGAACCGGCACCGCGGTTTTTCCCTGCATGACTGAAATGTGCGCCAGCTTTTCCTGGGAGTTGCGAGTGAAGTTCTGCATTACAACATCGTTCTTCAGCACGCCGGAAAATACCTTGAAGTAGGAAATGCGCCCCGCGAACGGATCGGAGACCGTCTTGAAGACATATAAGGACACTGGCTCCGCGTCCGTCTCATGGCGTTTCGGAGGCTCGCCACTTCCTGACGCTGCAGCCTCGCCTTGCACCCATTCATGTTCGGAAGGCGCCGGCGTGTAGTCGACAATAAAATCCATTACCCGGTCCGCGCCGATATTTCCTAAGCCCGAACCGTATATCAGCGGAAAAATCTTGTCTTCGCGAATCGCATTATGCAGCGCGGGAATTAAATCTTCTTCCGGGATCGTTCCCTTGTCGAAAAACTCTTCCATCAGCGCGTCATCGCCCTCAGCGACTATTTCCACGAGCCGCTCATGGGATTCCTGAGCCTGCGCCTTTAAGTCCTCTGGAATTTCACTTTCTTTTCCCTTTCCATTCCCTCCGAGATCGTATGTGTAAGCTTTCATGCGGACGAGGTCGATAACACCGCGAAGATTTTTTTCTTTACCAATCGGCAGTTCCAACGGAATCACCATCCGTCCGAAAGCATTGGTCAATGATTCCAGCACACGCTCCGCATCGGCCCGCTCGCGATCCATTCGGCTGGCGACGATTAGGCGGGGTGTTTTGTATTCTTCGCAGTAATTCCAAACCCGCTGTGTTACTACTTCGACTCCGGCCACGCCGTCCACTACCACAATGGCTGCGTCCACTACCGGCAAAACCATCTTGGCTTCGTGGACGAACATGTTGAATCCGGGAGTATCGACGATGTTGATCTTTGTCTTGCCCCACTCAACATAGGCCAGGCTCGCCCCAATCGACATCTTGCGTGCAATTTCTTCATCGTCATAGTCAGTGGTGGCCGTTCCGTCATCGACTCGGCCATGTCGTTGGGTCGCGCCCGAGGTGTATAGCATGGCCGAGACCAGCGAAGTTTTGCCGGCATGGCCATGCCCAACAATAGCGACATTCCTAATATTCGCGCCTTCGTAAACCTTCAAGGTGACCCTCCAAACGAAATACTCAGGGACGGACGCATCGCCTGCCGGGGAGCGCAGTTCGGCTCCGGTACTTCCTGCCAAAACTAAGGATGCTACCACAGCGGAATTTAGCGGCCAAACCCCGCTCCGTCGCCCCACCTTCAACTATGCTATTTCTCAGTTACCGAAGATGGATCACAGGCGTGAAAAACAGGGCCAGCCAGGCGGCATATTCCTAACCGCGGAGTGGCGTGCGCTTGCAATGCTGAACTACCTGGTTGATCCCTCGTTATTAGTCCAGTATGTTCCTGCTGGTACGGAGCTTGACTCTTGCGAGGGAAAGACTTTCGTCAGCCTCGTTGGATTTCGTTTTCTAAAGACTAGAGTGTTCGGCATCCAATTTCCGTTCCATTGCAACTTCGATGAAGTCAACCTGCGGTTCTACGTTCGGCGTACCGATGAGAGTGGGGTGAAGCGAGGGGTGGTTTTCATTCATGAGATCGTTCCTCGCAGGGTGATCGCTGCGATCGCGCGCGGCTTTTACAACGAACGCTATCTGGCGCGCCCGATGGCGCATCTTGTCGATAACTTGAACTCAGAGCGTATCGCAGCAATGTACGCGTGGAAATCGGCTGGCGGTTGGAACAGAATTAACCTGGCCGCCGTGGGCGAGCCAAAGTTGCCAGAAGAAGGCTCGCACGAGCAGTTCATTACGGAACACTATTGGGGGTACGCTCAAGGTGAAAGAGGTGGTTGTATTGAATATCACGTCGAGCACCCACCGTGGCGAGTGTGGCAAGCATCGGAAGCATCCTTCGAAGGTGATACGGAAGAACTTTACGGACGGCAATTGGCCTTGGTATTAAAACAGGCGCCGTCCTCGGCATTTCTTGCTGAGGGTTCAGAGGTCGCGGTCTATCGAAGCCGTACCCTAGGGAATTCAATCTCAGTTTGAAGAAGCCACGCTACGCCGCCAATGGGCCGCGCTGAGCTCGATTAAGCAGAACCGCGCCAAAAGCTAGAAGCAGCATGGTTGCAAACCATCCGAAAAAAGTCATGCGGCGTAACAGGCTTTCGTACTCCTCAGTGAGTCGCAGGGAGCGCCCAGCAAGAATGTACCCTGGGCGTGTTCCGGCAATATAGCGTGTCACCGCTGCAATGCGGACACCGCGCCGCGGCTGCCAGGTGAAGACGTCGCTGCCATGATCGCGCGCGTACTGAAAAACTCCGGGCGGCAAAACAGGAATAGCCTGACCAAGATACCCCGTAGATCGTTCCGGCTTGCCGTGTTCATCGTAGAAAATGACGAATGGTTGAAGATTCCGTTCAAGGTCTATGTAACCGGCCGGAATAGCATCCTCGGGGCTCGTCCCCGAAAAAATTTCGGAAGAGTAGAAATCGGCCATTTCAGCCTGCGGTTGATTCGCGCCGCGGCGAAGCATCCCGTGCATGGTAATAGCGGCTGCGCCGCCGAGTATGGTCATGATTAGAGCAAGAGCAAAGGTGTGTAAGAATATGGGCTGTTTCAAAATCTGCGCACGCAGCATAGAACTCCTTTCCATTGCCGCAGACTTCAGAAGATCGTAGAACACGCTGACCCAGAACTTGCCTGATCCAGTCTGTTTGTCGCAGTAAGCATCGCGAAGAGTTTGCAGCATCTGCTGCCTGTACTCCTGACGAAATTTCGCCGGATAGAAGACAAGCGCAATTCTGTAAACACGCAACAATAGCGGACTGGCGTCCCTCACGGCCGGGCCTCCTTCAGAACGCCCTTACGACGGGCGGACCTGATGGCTCGACTCAAGCGCGAGGTTTCAGCTGCGAGCACTTCTGCGCCAAATCTAGTGATGCGGTAATAGCGGCGGCGATCATTGTCTGTGAGATCGGTCTCCTCGATCAGACTTGCTTTAAGCATGCGATCGAGCGAGCCGTAAAGTGTACCGGGCCCCATGGAAACTGCGCCTCCCTCATCAAGCGAAACTTCTTTCATGATGGCGTAGCCGTGCTTCTCACTCCCCGCGAGGGCAAGGAGGATAGAGAATACTGCTGCTGTCAACGGCAGCATTCCGCCGGGGTCCGATAATCGCTTGGCATTCATTGCGCACGGCTCATATAGCGCAATATATCACTGACGGATATATCTGTAAATGGTATACGTAATCCCGCCTCTCTCACTCAACGTGCGCACGCTCATAGGCTTGAAAAGATCGTGCTTGAATAATCTTCGTTGGGTGCCATATTCTTGCAATAGTGAATTTTTGTCGAGGCTCATGCATCGTCTGACGGCAAGATTTTTGTTGGTACTGCTGCTAGCGAGCGTGTCAGCTCCAGCTGCCCTAGCCCTTTCCATAACAGACCCGCACGTGTGTTGCCGGCGAATCCATCATCCTTCCTTGGGGCAGTTGGAACTCGTAACTGTTCAAGAGTGCTGTAGACATGATGGGTGCTCGTTGCCTCTTACTGTTTTTCTTTGGGGTGGGGTGCCCCACGAAGCGGCCTACTTCGTGGCTCCATTCGAGGTCACAGTCCAATCCCAGGAGCAGTCATTTCATCCAATCACGTTTCACAATTTCGCTCACTCCGTTCGTGGTCCTCCGACGCTCTCCGTCATCTGACTCCCTGCACATTTTTCGAGTTGAGCTTCGCCCTGTTTTCGCAGGGTGTTCGACGCTTGCACCTGAACTCAGGTTCCTAAACGTTCGGGAGGACCCGTGCGTATCATCCGCATTACGTTTGCTGGCGCAATGTTGTTAATTGCGCTGGCGGCAAGCGCCACAATTTTTGGCTCGATTCGTGGCATCGTGCATGATCCGGAGCATCGCCCCATTTCCGGGGCCAACGTGACGTTAAAAGCAACTTCATCCGATTGGACGAAGAGCGGCACGACCAATGCCAATGGTGAATTTGAATTCAATGCCGTACCGCTTGGCCAATACTCGGTGACCGTGACCAGTCCCGGATTTGCGGATGCTTCGCAAAAGGTAACCGTAAATTCCGGCACTCAACCGGTGGTTCATTTGGCAATGCGTGTAGCTGTCGCCAACGAGACGGTGACCGTCTCAGGTGAACCTGCGGTGGCGCCGACTGACTCGGTTACACCGACGACTGTCGTGAGCCGCACTGATATCCAGCGAACCCCGGGAGCGGTTCGTACTAACAGCCTCGCGATGATTACCGACTACACTCCCGGCGCCTACGTCACTCACGACCAGCTTCACATGAGAGGAGGCCATCAAACCAGCTGGCTCATCGACGGCGTTCCGGTCCCCAACACCAATATTGCCTCCAACCTCGGTGCGCAGTTCGATCCCAAGGATATCGACTATCTGGAAATTCAGCGCGGAAGCTACAGCGCGGCATACGGAGACCGCACCTACGGCGTATTTAACATTTCCCCACGCACCGGTTTTGAGCGAAACAATGAAGCCGAGCTGATTTTGAGCGCAGGCAACTTCTATCAGACAAACGATCAGTTCAATTTCGGCAGCCACACTGAGCGATTCGCCTATTTCGTCAGCGTAAACGGGAACCGCAGCAATCTCGGCATTCAGACTCCAGTTCCGCAAGTGGTTCATGACGCCGAGAATGGCTATGGAGGATTTGCCTCGCTGATCTTCAATATGAATCCTTCTAATCAGCTGCGTCTGGTGACCAATTTGCGTAAGGACTATTACCAGATTCCCTACGATCCCTTCCCGAATGACATCGAGAACAATCCGATAGATGGACAGTACCCGAGCATCGGCCTTCGGGATGGCGATCACGAATCGGACGCACTTGCGAATTTCTCCTGGGTCCACACTTTCAATTCGAAGCTTCTGCTGACGATCTCGCCTTTTTTTCATTACAACCGCGCCGACTATTCAAGCTCGCAGCAGGACACGCCCGTAGCAACAACGCAAAACCGCAGTTCAACCTACGGCGGGGGCCAGGTGAGCTTCGCGGCGAATGTAGCGAGGAATAATCTTCAGGTAGGTTTGTACAGCTTCTACCAGCAGGACAACGAGCTCTTTGGCGCGATCTTCAACGACGGCAGCGGAAACCCGCCTTTTGCCGACAGCGAGCATCCGTCCGGCCACCTGGAAGCGTTCTTCATCGACGACAAATTCAAACCTTTTTCCTGGCTTACTCTCACTGCCGGCATGCGTCCAACACGCTTCTCTGGGGGCGTTTCAGAAAGCGCAATTAGCCCGCGCTTCGGAGTGGCCGCTGTGGTTCCACACTTGCACTGGGTCTTTCGCGCATTCTACGGCCACTATTACCAGGCTCCACCATTGATAACCGCATCGGGGCCACTGTTGGAATTCGCCGGCGCTAACAACCTGGGATTTATCCCCCTGCATGGCGAGCGCGACGAAGAGCATCAATTTGGAGTCACGATTCCCTTCCGCGGATGGGTGCTCGATGCGGACAACTTCCGAACGAACGTCGTAAATTTCTTCGATCACAACAATATCGGGGAATCCAATCTCTTCTTTCCCATTACCATTGCGCAGGGTTTGATTCGGGGTTGGGAGCTCACGCTCAGTTCGCCAGTGATCGCTCGTCGCGGCCAGATTCATCTGGCCTATTCCAACCAGATTGCGGAGGGTGGTGGTGCCATCAGTGGGGGATTGACTGATTTTTCATTCCCGGCCGGATTATCCCCGCTCGATCACGACCAGCGCAATACTTTAAGTATCGTAGGGAATGTCAGCCTTCCATGGCGCGGTTACGTCTCGACCAGCGTGTATTATGGCTCGGGCTTTACTAATGCATTCCCCGGCCAACCTTATCCGGGAGGCTACTTGCCGCAACACACGACATTTGATCTTGCCCTAGGAAAGGACTTCGGGGAACGCATCTCGGCTTCGGTAACTGCCTTGAACGTTGCCAACCGCCGCGTAGAGGTGGACAACAGCGTGACATTCGGAGGGTTCCATTGGAATGATCCGCGAGAAATTTTCGTGGAATTTCGTTATCGATTTCACTACTAATAAGTAAACGCACGTAGAGACATTGCTCAACAAAGGACGCTCATGAATGACCACCGTTCACCGCTATGGAAGCAGACTTCACTTACCATCCTTCTAGTTTGCTTATCTAGCCTGACATCCTGTTCCAAAAAGAGCTCGGAGACGAATTCTCAGACCGCGCAGCAACAGCCGGACGCAGGCGTGAAGCGTTACCAACTCACCGGGCGAGTAATTGCGCTCGACAAGCCCAACAAATCCCTCACCGTGGATGGCGATGAGATTCCGGGATTCATGTCGGCGATGCAGATGCCCTATGACGTCAAAGATCCAAGCCTGATGGACAAACTCTCTCCCGGAGACAAGATCAGCGCAGAGGTAGTCGTCAAGGGTGACGATAGCTGGCTAGAAAACATTAAAGTTACGCAACCAGCGTCGCCGAGTCCGAAGCCAAGTTCGACATTGTCGGTCGTGAGAGAGAAGGCCGCATGAGATGGTTATTAATTGTCCTGGCCGTGCTTGGGATCATCGTCTCTTCACTCGCGCTTCGAGAGCACTATCGCACGGATGTTTCCCCCTGCGACATCAATGAAAAATGGGATTGCGGAATCGTGAATCACAGCCCATTCGCTGTTCTGGCTGGCATTCCGGTTGCGGTGATTGGAATCGCGGGATATCTTCTTATCGCAGGTTTAGCCTTTAGGCGCGCGTATCGGATTCTACTGGCCGCATCTTTAGCGGGATTGGCTTTTTCTCTTTACCTAGCGAATGTTGAAGCTCACGTTCTCGGGGTGTGGTGCGTCTACTGCGTGGCGTCTCTAGGCACTATTTCCCTGATCTGTCTGTTAACACTCGGCGCCGTAATTACGCATTCCCTCCGTAAGCCGCTCCTGTGACGGTCACGCCGTAGATGCAGAAGCTAGAATAAAAAAATCCTGGACGACTGTGGAAGAGCGGCGCTTCAGTACCGCGTGAAATCATTCTTCAACTCAACGCAGAACTGCAAGGCCCGCTCTTGCACCGGAACGGCACGCGGCCCCAATGCGCGATGGGAAAACGACTCGTAAGAAGTCCTGGCGTCGGAATCGCATAGAATTAACATTCCTGTAACAATTTGAAACCTAAGCGGAGCTAATATTTGGCGATGCCTCAAGATCCATTGACCATTGAAGATATTCCCGGATCCGGACACTGTTTGTTACGCCTTACCGGCCCCGTCACTATTAGCAACCTCTTTGAGTTTCAGTCCAAGGTTCGCTCCAATGGCGCACCGAAGTTGATAATCGACCTGACGGGCGTCCCTTATGTGGATTCAGCGGGAATCGGCGCGCTGGTCGGCGCCCATGTCAGCCATTCTAAGGGTGGCCGCAGTCTGGGGCTCGTTGGCGTCAACGAGCGCGTCCTTAACGCGCTGAAGATAACTCGTGTCGACGGATTTTTTAAGGTCTATAAAAGCGTTCCCGACGCTGAAAAAGCTGCCGGTTAAATTCGGCAGCAGCTTACCAAACGTGGCAAGCCAGGTCTCGCACCATGGGTTGTCCCTTCTTGCAGTTGAACGCCTTTTGAAATTCGGGCATGTTCGAAACCACTCCATTCACCCGGTATTGATCGGGAGAATGAGGATTCGATTGCGCCTCCAAGCGGAGCAATTCGGGAGTCCAGTGTGAACACCAGGATTCGCCATAGGCGAGAAAAAATCTTTGTTCAGGAGTGAGGCCGTCGATCTTTTCATCGCTCTTCCCGTCCGCGGCTAAGGTGCTTAACAAAGCCATCAGCGCGATCCGAGTCCCGCCGTTGTCCGCGGTATTTTCCCCCAAAGTAAGATCTCCGTTTAGATGAACCCCCGGAACTGCCTCGAAGGCGGAATATTCGGTCGATATGCACTTGGCACGGTTCTCGAACTCCCTGCCATCCTCAGCCGTCCACCAATCTCGAAGGTTTCCATTTAAATCAAACTTGCGGCCTTCATCGTCAAAGCCATGGGTCATTTCGTGTCCGATAGTAGCGCCGGCTTCTCCGTAGTTGACCGCGTCATCCATTTGCTTGTCGAAGTAAGGGGGCTGCAAAATACCGGCTGGAAAGTTAATCGTGTTCAACTGCGCATCGTAGTAGGCATTGACGGTGGGGGGAGTCATTCCCCACTCCGCGCGATCGACTGGCTTTCCGATCTTTGCCAGCTCCCGGTTCAGCTCGAACTCTCCGCTTCGATATCCGTTGCCTAAGGCATCGCCGCGAACGATCTTCAGGCTGGAATAGTCACGCCAGTGATCGGGGTATCCAATCTTGTCCTCTATTTTGTGCAGCTTCAACAAGGCCTCTTTTTTGGTTGCTGGCGTCATCCAATCGAGTTGTTGAATGTCAGTTCCGTAGGCCGCTTCCAGCGCATGAACCAGTTTTAGAGTTCGTGCCTTTCCGTCAGCTCCGAAGGCGCGATCCACATATGCCTGGCCGAGCGCCTCGCCAAGGTCGCGGTCCACATCATCCACACAACGTTTCCATCGCGGACGCAGTTCTTTTTTGCCGCGCATCTTACGTCCATAGAAATCGAATGACTCCTCCACAAAAGGCGCGCTGAGCAGGGATGACGAGGCATCGGTCAATTGCCACCGAAGATATGCTTTCCAATGATCCAGCGGAGTGTCCGCAATCATCTGATTCATTGCCTTGAAGAAGTCAGGAGTTGCAACCAGGTAATGTTCGGTGGGTGGGGAGGCGACATCTTTCAAATATTTGTCCCACGAGAACGCGGGAGTTAACGCCCGGAGTTCTGCGATGGATAATTTGTGATCGAGATTCGCAGGATCGCGCCTTTTTACAATATCCATAGAACCCTTTGCCAGTGCGGTTTCTATCTCCATCACAACTTTTGCGTCGGCGGCCGCTTGGGTGGAGTTCTCTCCTAACAGTTTGAAAGTATTTTGGACGTGAGCCAGATATTGTTGGCGGGTTTCAATCGATTTGGCATCGTCTTTCAAGTAATAGTCGCGATCGGGGAGTCCAAGTCCGCCTTGATCCAACTGTGCCACCACCTTGCTGGCATCATCGAGATCCTGGCCTGAGCTGAATCCGAAAAGCGCGGTTTTTGATCCAGAGTTGTTACCCACAGCCAGCAAATAAGTGCTTTGGTGCATGTGAGCCAGTTCGTCGGGGAGTTGTGACTTTTCCTGAATGGCCGCAATTCGATCGAGCTCGGGCTTGATCGCAGCAATTCCCTTGGCGTTGATGGCGGATTCGTCCATGCAAGAACTGTAGTAGTCGCCGATCTTCTGCTCCGTGGCACTTCGTCCCGGGGCGTCTTTCGATGCTGTCTGCAATACATCGCGCAGGACACTCTGATTCCAGAGCTCAAGCTTGCCGTCTGGACCCCATGAAGATTGATCTGCTGGAATCGGATTGTTGGCGATCCATTTCTTGCAGGTGTACTGATAGAAGTCGACGCATGGATCCACGCTGTGGTCTATTTGGTCCAAACTGAAATGGTCGAGTTGCGGAGAGTTATCTTCCTGCTTAACCGGTGACGTCGCTACGGAACCGTTTTGAGCGAAAACGGCAGCTGAAACTGAAATGGCCAGCAAAAGAAAGAGCGGCTTCATCGAACTCACGTTCACCTCTCGAATGGTCTGTTTGAAAAGAAGAGAATACAGGACTGATTGACGGCGGCATCCGGAAAAGGTAAGTCTCGCAGCGGGCAATAACATTACCAGCCGGCAGTGTTATGTGAAGAACAACAGACGCAGCAAACTTGCGTCTCTACCAAGGGTTGTTGCGAATTATTTCGCCGTTACTAACGAATGTGTAATTGCGTGGACTGATAGTGCAATACGGTTCTGTACTCCCACTTTGCGCATTAATTTCGCTACGTGCGCTTTAACCGTCCGCTCTTCAATCCCCAACGCGGAACCAATTTCTTTGTTTGAACGTCCCGCGACCAGCATCTCCAGCACCTCTTTTTCGCGGTCAGTGAAGGTAACCCGGCCTGCCGGGAAAATGCGTCCTGGCGAAGAACTGACGCGCTCAATGAACATTGAAAGCACGCGACGCGGAGCCCATACTGAACCCTGGTTGACAATCCGGATCGCCTGAACGAATTCGGCCGGTGATGCAGCTTCGTCCACATAGCCTTTAGCACCCGCAGCTATGGCCTTTAGGATGGTCTCCTCGTCGATTCCCGCCCCCGTGACGATAATCCGCAAGTCAGGACGGGCTGCCTTCAAACTGGCCATCAAATCAAAAAGATTCTGGCCATTGCGGTTTCCCAGGAGAATCAAGTCGATTCCCTGGAGTGCGCTAATTTCAGAAAGTGACGCTGAAATCAGCTCGAAATCCGGCTCGGAGTCGAACAGCGCCCGAAATCCCACAAAACGCAGCGGATCACTCTCAACCACCGCAAGGCGAATCAGTGGTTTCTTTATAGGTGCGGTTTTTACGCCAGTCGCAGCTTTCATAGCCTTCCTATGTGAGGTCGAATGTGGTTAGCTTAGACGCAATTCCGGTGGATTCAAAGCTTACTAAGCTGTTGGGAATTACGGGGGTAACATGATATGCATCTAATCGGAAACTAAGGAGAATGGATGAAACTAGCGTTTCGGACGACTGTGGTGGCTTTACTCGCCAGTGCCTTGGCCGCTGCTGCACAGACTCCCTACCAGCCAAAATTCCATGGCGACCCGGCCCGCTCAGAATCAGAAGCCAATGCTTTGGGCTACGTGCGCACGGCTGTCCGGGCGCAGCATCAGTATGAGAAGAAAACCGGCAAGTATGCGACCTCGCTGGGTCAACTTGTCCACACCGGCACTTTTACTCGCCGAATGACCGAGACTGATCGCGGCGACTACACGGTTGGCTTTCGCTCCCACAAGGATGGCTATGAGCTAATCCTTACCCCGAAGCAGCTCGACGCAAACCACCGCTCGTTCTACACGAATCAGGATGGCGTCATTCACGCCGACGAAGAGAAGGCCGCGACGGAGGATTCGCCCCAGGTGAAGTGAACGTAAATTCTGATCTAGGTGGGGACGAGTGAAAGAATTCGAAGTGTGTTTGACGGTTGTATCCCCGCACGATAGACTAGTTGAGTTTGCCTGTAGCTGCGGTTCCGTTCTGGATCCGCCCGCATAGTTAGCCGATTAGAGGGCGAGGCGGAAGCAGCAAGAACGAAAAATCAGCGGGTTCCCAAGATCGCATCTCGGTGTGATGGGTTATTTTTGACGGAGGCATAAGTATGTACGCGGTCATCCGCGCCGGTGGTAAGCAGTACCGTGTGGCGCCCGGGGATGTGATTCGCCTGGAAAATCAGGGCGATGGAAAAGATGGGAAGATAGAGTTTAACGATGTGCTGGCGGTCTCAGGCGAGCAGGGGCAGATTGGCCGCCCGGGATCTGGCGCGTCGGTTATCGGCGAAGTTGTGGAACAGGGCCGTGCCAAGAAAATTTTAGTCTTCCACTACAAGCGCAAAAAGCAATACAAGAAGCTTCGCGGACATCGCCAGGGATATACGGCGGTTCGGATTACTGAGATTGGGTTTGATGGGCAAACCTTTAAAGCGCCAGAGTTGCCGAAGAAGGAACCGAAGGTCAAGAAGATAGCTCCGATCGAGTCTGATGACCACGTGGTCGTGGCGAAAGCGAAGGCGCATCCAAAAAAGAAGGTTGTGGCTAAGAAGGCCGTTCATAAGAAGCCAGTTACGAAAAAGAAAAAGTAGCCGTCCGCGGCGCATTGCACCAGATTGCAAAGGACTAATTTATGGCACATAAAAAAGGGCAGGGCACATCACGAAACGGGCGCGACTCGAACGCGCAGAGGCTCGGATTTAAGGCGTTCGGTGGTCAGATTGTTCCTGGCGGAACCATCATTGTGCGCCAGCGCGGCACGAAGGTGAAGCCAGGACTGAATGTGGGGCGGGGCAGCGACGACACGCTGTTCGCCAAGATCAGCGGCCGTATCAAATTCAAAGACCGCGGACAAATGGGAAAGTTTGTGATGGTCGAACCGCTGGAAGCCGAATAATTTTCATCTAAAGTGACGGCTGCGAGAGCGGCCAGCAGCCTCGCCTCCGGTCGGGGCTTTTTTTTGTCGGATCAAAATTCTGCAGAGCTTTGCTCGGCTTGGACGGGCGGGAGTGCCCGTTCCCACGCAGGCAAATGTTTATTGATGAAGCCACAATTCGGGTAAAGGCTGGGGACGGCGGGAATGGATGCCTTGCGTTCCGCCGCGAAAAGTTTGTCCCGCGCGGCGGGCCTTCTGGCGGTGACGGTGGCGACGGCGGCGACATCGTTATGGAATCCAGCGAGCGGCATAACACACTGGTTCATTTTCGGTTCAACCCCGAATACAAAGCACAGCGTGGACGCCATGGCGAGGGTTCCAACAAGAAGGGTCGTGAGGGGGAAGGAATAGTCCTCAAAGTTCCAGTCGGCACGATTTTGTTCGATGCCGATACGGGTGAAAAAGTGCACGACTTCTCGCGCCCTGACGAGCGCATCGTGGTCGCGTGCGGCGGGCGCGGAGGCCGTGGCAACGCGCGTTTCGCGACCTCAACACACCAAGCGCCTCGTGAGCATGAAGATGGACGTCCGGGAGAAGAGCGAGTTTTCCGCTTGGAGTTGAAGCTCCTCGCCGACGTGGGATTGGTTGGTTACCCGAATGTTGGCAAGTCGACGTTGATCTCGAGTATTTCGGCAGCGCGTCCCAAAGTGGCGGATTACCCGTTCACAACTTTGCAGCCAAACCTTGGCGTGGTTGTAGTTGGCGAGGCGCGGGACGAGAGAAGCTTTGTAGTAGCTGACATTCCCGGCCTAATCGAAGGGGCGCACCTGGGAGCTGGATTGGGCGTTCAATTCTTACGGCACATCGAGCGCACCAGACTTCTCGCTCACATGGTGGATGTGTCCGATGACAGCGGAAGGCCTGATCCGGTGAAGGATGTCGAGGTAATCACAAGGGAGCTGAAGAGCTTTGGCGGAAACCTGGACGAAAAGCCGACCATTCTGGTGGCGTCGAAGATTGATGTTGCGAACAAAGAAAAGCTGGCGAAGTTAAAAAAATATGCCAAGAAGCAGGGGATGGATTTGTATCCCATTTCGGCGGTCACGGGAAAGGGAATCGACGAGCTGAAGTATGCGATGGCCGAAAAGCTAGACGAAATTCGAGAAACCACAGAAGTCGTCGCGGACGGCCACGAGGAATAGTCCCGTTGAGCCCATCTATCTACCCGGCCAGAACCGCCCCGCCATTCACGTTCAAGATTTCGCCAGTAATAAATCCTGCAAATTTTGTGCACAGGAAGAGAATTGGAGCTGCGATCTCTTCAGGCGTAGCCACCCGACCCAATGGGATGGTTTCCAAAACGCGGTTGCGAATCTCCGGATCATTCAACACCGGAGCGGACATGTCCGTATGAACCCACCCGGGGGCCACGCAATTCACGTAAATCTTGTCGTGTGCAAGCTCCGTCGCAAGGCCTTTGACCATGCTGATGAGTGCTCCTTTTGTCGCGGCATAATCACAATGAAAGGCCTCTCCCCGCTGCCCAGCGGTAGAGCTCACCAACACGATACGCCCCGATGCCGCCTCGTCAATTCTCTGCTGCCTTTTCATCTGCGCCACGGAATGCTTGACCAATGCAAAAACACTATCCAAGTTAATGGATACAGTGTTGCGCCATTGCTCATCTGGCATTTGATCGACTGGCATATCCGTGGCAGGCCAGACTCCGTGATTCGCCACAAGGATGTCCAATCGACCGAAACGATCTGCAGCGGCTTCTACCAAGGCACCCGCAGTCGGTGTTCCTGAGAGATCGCACTTAATTGCAGCGCAGTTCTCATATCCCAGTTCTTCGATTAATTGCTTCGCCGAATTTTCGGCCTTCTGATAATTGAAAAAAACCTTGGCGCCGGAGGCTACGAATAGGCGCACAGCTGCGGCACCGACACCCCGCGATCCACCGGTGACGAGGGCAACTCTGCCAGGTAGGGATAATGATGGATTCATGATGAGTTATTTCGTGGATTAACTTTGAGCTCTTTGTCGCAGCACTACGGATTCGATTGTGCTCTCTCCGCTTTGAGCTCGCGAACCAAAATCCGGACCAACATACCGTCGAAACGTACACCGCTCATCTTCCCCAGTTCGACAAGGGCCTGATCGCTGCTCCTGGCATTCGAGAAAGAACAATCCGCCGTCATATTTGCGTAAGCGTCGGCAACTGACAGAATCCGCGCCCAAAGTGGGATTTCCTCGCCACGCAGTCCGGCTGGGTAGCCGCTGCCATCGAAAGCCTCATGATGACATTCGATGGCTTTAACCATCATCCCGCTGCGCGGCAGAGTCGCGACGATCTCCGAGCCGACCCGTGCGTGCATTTTAACCACATAAAATTCGTCATCGGTAAGAGGCCCGGCTTTGTTCAGAATCCGCTCGGGCACGATAATTTTTCCCACGTCATGCACACGCCCAGCATAGGTGAGCTCGGCGATTTCTTGTGGAGAGAAAGCCAGGGCGCGCGCCATAACTTCACAATAGTGGCTCACCATTTCTCCATGTCCCGCACTGCTTACGTCGCGCAGTTCTGTCGCCCGTGTTAGTGCTGTAATGGATTCTTTGAGTAACTGCTGGTTGCAGCCTTCTTCTGAGCCGCAGAATTTCTGAAGCACGCCGATAAGTTCTTCCAGGTGTTCAGGCCCGGTATGCTCGCGTTGCAGAAAACCTTCTATGTATCCTGAAATGAGCTGGCGCTGCACCGCGCCATTTTCATCACCACCAAATTCTTCGGCCGTAGAAACGCGATCGCCTCCAGCGTGCTTGGAAACGTACATGCCAGCGTCTGCAACCCGAATAATGTCTTCCGCCGAGAAACCGTGGACGGGAAAGCTCGCCACGCCAAAACTACCGGTAATGTGATGCTCGCTCAACATCGTGTCAGTCGCGAGCCACAGACGCAGTCGCTCAGCCAGAATCTGCGCCTGTTCAACGCCTGTTTCCGGCATAAGGATGATGAATTCGTCGCCGCCATAACGTGCCACCACGTTCGACTGCCGGCATTTTTGTTCCAGCAACCGTCCAACGCGGGCCAGGACCAAGTCTCCTTCGAGATGTCCCATGGTGTCATTCACTTCCTTGAACTTATCAAGATCGATCAGGACCACCGAGAATGGACGCCCGGAACGCGAGGCTCGCTTCCACTCGGAGGACAGCGCTTCCCAGAAAAAGCGCCGCGTCTTAATTCCGGTGAGTCCGTCGGTTATGGACTGCTGCTGCAGTTTCTGGAACACGAATGAATTGTGAAGCGCGGTTGCCAGCAAGTCAGCCAGAGTATTCATGACCAAAACATCCTGGGGCGTAAAAGCGTCCTCTTCCCGGCTCTCTACGTTTAGCACTCCTAATAATGTCTCGCCGTAGCTGATGGGCATGCACAGCACGGAGCGAGATTCGGGGAGGATACCCTGGAGATGTCCGTCGCTCGTGGTTTGTACAAGCGCGGTTTCTCCCGTGCGCGCCACGCGTCCCAGAATTCCTGTTCCCAGCGGTATCCTTTTGCCTAGAGCCTTCGCAGTAGTGCCCGCCTCTGCCTTGATCTCGATGTCTTTCGTGGCATAGTCGAGAATGCCGATGCCAATGTGATCAAAGTTGAAATTGCGCTGGATGTGGCCGACGATCTCCGCCAGCATCTGCTCGGCATCTTCACTCGAGATGGCGGTCTTGGAAATGTTATTCAAGAAAGCGAATTGCTTGGAGCGGCGCTGCTCCTCGCCAATTAAGCGGACATTCTCGACGGCCACCGAGACCTGACCTGCCGCAGTCTTCAGGATCTCCAGGTCGCGATCCTCGAACACGTACTCGCGATCCGGACTCGTAGCCACCATCGCGCCCTCGGTCTTGCCGCCAAACACAATAGGCACTCCACAGAAGGATTTCGACGGCCGTTTCGGTACAAAAGTCGCGCCCAATCGTTCGCGCGCTTTTTCGACATCCGAACGAATTAGAAGTGGCTCTCCTGTCCGAATAATATGTTCCGTCAGGCCATTGTCGAGCTTGCGCGAGCGTTTAGGCAGAACCACGCCATTTTCAATTTCCAACTCGAAGCGGAGGTTGTCACCGTCGCGGAAAGCCACATAAAAATTGCTGGTGTCAAAAATTCTACCTAACTCTTCCTGAATCGCGCGCAGCACCTCATCCTGATCGAGGCGCGAGCTGATGACCTGACCAATTTGAGTCAGCAATTCGTATTCTTTAGTCCGCCGCTGCGAATCGTGCATCACCAGGTAATTTTCGAGGGTCAAACCTATCTGCAAGGCCAAGCCAATCAGCAGTCGCAAATTCGAGGCGCCAAAAATCCGGCGCTCGGTGTGGGGAAACAGAATCACGCCGAAATTATGCTCTCGAGTTTGCAAGCTGACCGCAGTGAGATTGCGAACGCTGGCTTCCTTCAGCACGCGCTGGAAGTGCTCGAAACGGTTGCCGGGAAGCGCCGGAAGGGGCTCTGCCATGTCGGGTACATTTTGAAAGGCAACGAAACCGCCGCGACGGTATGCAAGTTCCTGGACGTATTCTCCCGCCCCGCTTTTCTCCAGCTCACCCAGAAATTCAGGCGAAAAGCCTTGTTGCACCGACGGCAAAATCGCGCGCCAGCGTTCGCTGATATAGATCACTGCCCGATCGGTTGGAAGCGGAGCCACCAGGCGGTCCAAAATGCTTTGCATTGTTGGAACGAGGGCATCAGCTGACAACAACCGAGTTGGGTCTACGCCGAGCGTCGAAAAAGCCAGGGCGTTTTCCTGTACCGCGTCGCGCTCATTCTCAAAGAGCACCATCACCATGGCGATACCCAATAGCATTTGAGGCAGAGGACCGAGCAGGTCGCCGGTAATCCCAAACATCGCCGCCACGGGACCATGAAACTGTCCGAACGCGATCAAGACCGCCCACAAGGCGAGCGAGACCGCGAGCAATGTGAACGCGACCGAATTCCGGCGGTGACCAAACTTGTAGAAATAAAACGAACAATAAAGAAGGACAGCAGCCAGGCCAATCTCGATCCGGAATTGCGGATTGATTAGCACCTCGGGCTGGAACGCGCCGTTGGCCATGTGTGAAACCAGATTCCAGCAGGCGAGCGCCGTCCCCGCAATTGCGAGAGCGATTTCATACCAGCGCAGCCGGAATTTCTCCCGGCGCTGCGAACCCGCCATCCTTCGCATGAGCCGCGTAGAGACGAAAATACAGAGAGCCATCGCTACTAGCAGTAATGAGGTGACGAGAGACAACACAGCCGTGTATCCGCGAAAGGCGCCGTATGCGTCCAATGCAAAGTGCAGCGTGTACGCCCCCCAACCGAGCTGCCACGCGCGAAAGTAGGCTTGACGGCTTTGCTCGTAGAGGTAAGTGAACACCAGGAAGAGCAGCAGGGCCACGATCCCTGGTACGATCACCACGCCAATAGTTATGCTATTCACTTGATAGCGAGATTCGCCTTAGGCAGGGCGAGTCACCCTCTCAATGTTTTCACACCGACCGGGGCAAAACAATACCCGTCGGGTACATGAACCAGTTGACTATTGTCACCGCATTCACTGGGAATTTTGCGGTACTATCTCCTCGCCTTGACGATGTTTCTCCTGAAACCGTAGGATTCCAGTCTCCACTCTTATATGGCCATTCCATCCGGGGACGCTGAAATAAGGCGCCCATTACCCGATCCCTCTGTTCGCGTCAGGTTTGCGCCTTCTCCCACCGGTTATTTGCACGTGGGGGGCGCCCGGACTGCCCTTTTCAACTGGCTATTTGCCCGTCATCGAGGCGGCAAGCTGGTTCTGCGCATTGAAGATACCGATGCTGAACGGTCCACGTCAGAGATGGTGGATGGCATTCTTCAGGGAATGAACTGGCTGGGCTTGAATTGGGACGAGGGACCGTTTTACCAAACTCAGCGGACTGAGCTCTATCGCGGGATTGCAGATCGGATCATGGCTGCGGGACATGCTTATTATTGCTTCTGCTCCAAGGAAGAACTAGAGCGCCGACGAACACTAGCCACCGCCGAAGGACGCCCTCCGAAATACGAAGGAACTTGCCGCAACATTTCTCGCGAGGAAGTAGTGCGACGGCGGAGAGGAGAGGCCGCCGTAATTAGATTTAAGGTTCCGGAGTCGGGAACCACGTCCTTCGACGATATCGTTTTCGGGCACCTGGAGTTCGTCAACGCCGAACTGGAAGACTTTGTCCTCCTGCGATCCGATAACGGCCCTACCTATCATTTAAGCGTGGTGGCGGACGATATCGATATGAGGATCACTCATATTATCCGTGGCGCCGATCATATTTCGAACACCCCCAAGCAGGTGCTGCTCTATCAGGCTCTGGGCGCGGCGCTGCCGAGGTTTGCACACGTGCCCCTGATTCTCGGCCCCGACAAGACCCGTCTCAGCAAACGGCACGGCGCAACCAGTGTGCTTGCCTATCGGGAAGAAGGCATTGTTCCCGAGGCCTTTCGCAATTTTCTAGCTCAGTTGGGCTGGTCGCCGCCGGAGGGGACGCCCGAAATCATCGGCGACCAGCAACTGATATCTCTTTTTGATTTGAATGCGGTCTCGCGCTCCAATGCTGTCTTCGATCGGGACAAGCTGGATTGGTTCAATACCGAATATATTCGAGCCTATCCGGCGGAAAAATTGCTTCCTCTGATCGAGGAAGAATGGAAGAAAGCTGGCGTCGAGCCTACCATCCACAATCGCGAGTCGCTTCTCGCCACCATTGACCTGCTGAAGCCGCGTGCGCGTAGCTTGAAGGATTTCGCAACCTCATTTCGCGGATTTTTCACTGATGATTTCCCTCAGGATGCTGACGCTGTTGCAAAATTTCTGAAGGACGAATCCGTGCGCACGATGCTAGTCGATCTGGGTGAGCGCTACGAGCGATCAGATGAATTCACGGAGCCGACGCTGGAAAAAATCTTGCGTGATTTTGCCACCGAAGAGAACGTCAAGGCGGGAGTTTTGATCAATGGCGCGAGAGTGGCTTTGACAGGCCAGGGCGTTGCGCCAAGCTTATTCGCGGTGATGATGGTGCTTGGAAAAGAAAGAACGGTTAGGAGGCTAAGAGAAGCGTCTTCTTAGCAGATTCTACCGGTGCACATCGGGGCTCTGCGCGGGATTTTTCTTCGCAACAGATGTTCCCTTTACCACTTTAACTTCAAAGTCCACTGGTAACTTCTTGGGCGGGTAGCAAGCCGCATTGTCGCAAGCCTGATATTTCAGTGTCCCGCGAAAAGCGTACTTACCCGGTAATACTGACGCCAGCGGACGCACGGTCACAAATACATCGAATGGACCGGTGTAGACGTTGAGTTTTTCGTCAGGAGCGAACGGTAGGCTGATGTCGACGCCGGGGCGATAATAAACTTTTCCAACGATAATATCCGTTGGCGGATCGACCTTGAGGTCGGTGGCTATCAAATAGTCCTGTTTTGGAGTATTGGAATTGATGTGAAAGCCCGGACTCACGCGGAACTGAAGCTTGACTTGTCCCGGTTTCCCGCGGGTCACACTCTCGATTGGCACCGGCAAGAGAGTGACGGAGGGCGATTTCTTACCAAAGGATTCCTGAGCGTTCGCGTGCGCGGACAGCACAGCGATCAAGAACAAGACTAGTTTGCGGCGATTGATCTCTCGATTCATTTCTGCGCCTCGGGTCATTTCTGCGCTTGAGCTTGGCCCTGAGCTAGCGCCTTTTTAACCGCATCCTCGATCTCTCCCCGGCCTTTGATCCCGAAGACTCTTTCTATGACCTTGCCGTCGCGACCGATATAAAACGTCGCGGGGAGAAACTGCACTCCACCATAAGCATCGCCAACACTGTCTTTGCCAACCATTACCGGATAGTTCACTTCCATCTGCTTGGCGAATTTTTCGATCTCTTGAGGACTGGCATCGTCCATGGCGACGCCAAGTATTTGCAATCCCTCGGATGCGTACTTCTTCTGCAAATCCACGAACCAGGGCATTTCGATCTTGCACGGCTCGCACCACGTCGCCCAAAAGTTGAGGACCACCGCTTTGCCCCGGAAATCGGAGAGGCGAAGGGTTTTCCCATCAAGAGATTGCAGAGTGAAATCGGGAGCTACTTTCCCGCGCAGATCCGCTCCCCCGACTACAGGATCGCCAGACGAGCGCCGGGACTTCTGGATGCCGAAAACCAGCATGAGCGTGACCACCATGGCCACCACAATGATTACGACCGGATCACGTTTCACGAGCACTCGCTTTCCTTCATAAAGAAAATCGCCTCAGAAATGAAAAGTAATTTGCCAGCAAAGTGAAACGGCCAAAAATCAGGAGAATGCCAAGCACGATCAGCAGGCCTCCGCTAGCCACTTCGAGGGCGTGCATGTGTGTCTTAAAGCGGCTGTAGAACTTCAGGAAGCGTTCAATACCGAGGGATGTGAGAAGGAACGGGACCGCCAATCCCAGGGAATATACGGAGAGTAAAAATACTCCCTTAGCGACCGAGTCTTGCGTCGCAGCAAAACCGAGAATGACCGAAAGGATCGGCCCCACACAGGGCGTCCATCCAAAGGCGAACGCAAACCCGATCAAGAATGCTCCCCAAACCGTGCTGCCACCCTTCACATTGTGCAGCCGCTTGTCGGAGTAGAGTGCATTAATCTTCAGAATACCTGTCAGATGCAGTCCGAAAAGAATGATGACAACTCCCGCTACTTGCGCCAGGACCGATTTGTAGCGGGCCATCACCTGTCCCACTTCTGTCGAAATCGCTCCCAGCGAAATGAAGACCACGCTAAAACCCACGACGAAGCCGACGGAGTTGAGCATCACCTTCCGCAACAAGTGTGTCTGCTGGGTTTTCAGTTCCTCGACACCAACCCCTGAGATCAGCGAGACGTAGCCCGGCACCAGCGGAAGTACGCATGGGGAGAGGAATGAAACCAGGCCAGCTACAAAAGCCGCTATCGGAAGAGGCAATGTTGACATTAGGCCTATTCTACCTGCCTTCCCGGCTAGCCCACCACCACGCGTCGCCGGGACGGGCAAACTTTAGGCTCTGATACCATGCCACCGTGTCTCTGCTGGAAATTCGAAATTTGACCAAGGTCTTTCCCCTCGGCGAATCGATCTTCGGAGGAGGCGCAACCGGCGAGGTTCGCGCCGTGGACGACGTGTCTTTCAACATCGAGTCCGGTGAGACTGTTGGACTGGTTGGTGAGTCGGGATCAGGGAAAAGCACTCTTGGAAGGCTGATTCTGCGGCTGGTTGAACCGACTTCAGGGACCGTTCGTTTCAATCGACAGGATCTTCTTGCAGTGAGCTCCGGCGAGATGCGGCGGCTGCGCAGCCAAATGCAAATCATTTTTCAGGATCCTTTTGGATCGCTCGATCCAAGAATGCGAGTCGAAGACATAATTAGTGAGCCACTAATCATTCATCGGAATACCGCTAACCAGGAGATGAGCCAAAATAAGAAAGGTTCCACTCTGCGTATCCGGGTCGGCGAATTGCTTCGGGCGGTCGGCCTTGATGAGTCCGCGATGCGCCGCTTTCCCCATGAGTTCAGCGGAGGACAGCGCCAGCGCATCGTGATTGCCCGTGCACTTGCCTTACGGCCCAAATTCATCGTTGCGGACGAGCCAGTTTCCGCGCTCGACGTCAGCGTTGGCGCGCAGGTCGTCAATCTAATGGCGAGATTGCAGCGCGACTTCGGACTGACGTATCTATTCATCTCTCATTCCATGCCGGTAGTTCGATATCTGGCAACTCGGATTGCCGTCATGTACCGCGGAAAAATTGTTGAGATAGGGACCACGGAACAAATCACGTCAGAACCCAAACATCCCTATACGCGCAGCCTGCTGGAAGCGACGCCCAAGGTCGCGGTCTAGTGGCCGACTGACCCATTTTGTCATCCTGAGCGGAGGCGTCCACTCGCTTGCGAGGGGGCGGCGCAGTCGAAGGACCCCTGTCCCTAAGTTGCCCTCCTCTTGTCCGCTTTTGACCTCCGGTCTATAATCCGCTCGACCAAAAGGGGGATATCTCATGGCTGCTCAGCCGATAACTCCATTGCCTGTTCCCGAACCAGTCGCTCCGCTTTCCGAACCAGAGCGAATCATTAATACTTTTATTGCCCCCTCGAAAACTTTTACGGACCTGCGACTTAATGCGAGCTGGTGGGCGCCGTGGTTGCTGATAGCAATCGTGTCCGTAGCTTTTGCCTACGCTGTGGATACCAAGATAGGTTTCCGCCGGGTCGTGGAGAATCAGATTCAACAGTCGCCAAAAGCGTCACAGCGGATGGAGGAATTGCCTCCCGACCAACGCGAACAGCGAATGGCCTCGCAGGCTGTGGGCACACGGTACTTTATGTATGCCTTTCCGCTATTCATGCTGATCATCTACGCGATACTTGCAGGCATCTATCTGGGCAGCTTTAAGTTTGGAGCCAATGCCGATCTGAAGTACAAAACCGCCTTCGCGGTTGTGGTCTATGCTTCGCTCCCAGACCTTTTTCGCGGATTGCTGGCGATTCTGTCCCTTTTCGCGGGGGTCGTTCCAGATTCTTTCAATTTGCAAAATCCGGTCGCGACCAACCCGGCGTATTTCTTACAACCTGCCAATGCGCCGTTCTTTTATGGAATCGCTTCATCGTTGGATATTTTCAGACTATGGGCTGTGGCTCTCACCGCCATAGGCTTGTCTTACGCAGGGAAGGTAAAGAAAAGCACAGCGTTCGCCATTGTTTTCACGTGGTATGTGCTTCTTACCCTCGTATTTTCCGGCCTGGGAGCCATGGCGTCCTAAACATGTTAAGAGAGAAAATCTTCGTGGTGGCACACATTATGAAAATAGTTACACTTTTAGCGGCGCTGCTTGCTTCAACCTCGTTAGCCTTTCCCCAACAGATCAAGAACCCGGTGTCCACTGTTGTTAAGGACATCCTCGCGCGCCAGCACAAGAATCTCGTAGCCGCAGTCGAGGAAATGCCCGGAGACAAGTTCAGCTTCCGGCCGACCCCGCTGCAGGAGCCATTCGGCCATCTGGTTCTCCACATCACGGAAGCGAATTATCTTTTCTGCTCCAAGGCAGGTGACGTGGCCGCGCCCAAAACGGAAGAATTGCAGGATACCGACAGTAAAGAAAAGCTGGTTGCCGCGCTGAAGGCCTCTTTTGATTTCTGCGAAACATCGCTGGCGAAAGCGGATGACTCCAAACTAGGCGACACAATCGAAGGCTTCGGCGGGAAACAGCAGCCGCGAGCCTGGGCATGGATCGCAGCAGTCGCCAATTGGTCCGACCACTACGGCGCGACCGCAATGTATTTGCGACTAAATGGACTGTTGCCGCCCACGGCACAGCCCAAGAAGTAAGGAGAGAGGGCTTAGTCGATCTGGACTAAGCCTGCGCTCGCCGCCGCTGGCGCTGGGTGCTGTCTTCCCCGCCACGCATCTACAACAGACACTTGATGCACGCAGGAAACCGTGCAGTGGGGCGCGCAGCCTTTTTCGGTCAGATATTCGCGGCGAATGTCGTCTACGGTGTATTTCTCCAGCGGGGTGCCGGGATATCCGCGTTGCTGCGAGCAATAGTGCACCAAGCCGTTCTCACAGATATATAAATAGCGCGCACCGGCGCGGCAGCGCCACTCGTTGGGACGTCCTTGCGCGATGTTGTCCTGAAAGCCGTTGATTCTGGTGAAGCTGCTCTTCTCCATCGCCTTCATCTCATGGTAGACCCGGCGCTCTTCTTCGCCGAGAGGCTGCAATTGCCCAGAGCCGTCATGAATAATTCCAACTGTAGAAGTGAACCCTAATTCCAAGGCGCGCCTACCAATCGTCAGCGCGTCCTGAGGATTGCACACGCCGCCGCCAACGACCGAATTGATGTTCACATGAAAATCGGCGTGCTCGGATAGCAGTTGAAGTTTTTTGTCCAGGACTTTGAGACTCTTTTTTGAAACGTCATCCGGCGTAACGTTATCGATTGAAATTTGCAGCCATTCGAGGCCCGAGCTGTTGAGCCGTTGAATTCGTTCGGCCACCAGTAAATAGCCGTTGGTGATCATGCCGGCAATCATTCCGTTGGAACGAATGCGGCGAATAATGTCATCCAGTTCGGGATGGAGCAGCGGCTCGCCGCCGCTGATTGTGACCACGGACGTTCCCAAAGCTGCTAATTTATCGATGCGCTGGAACATTGCCTCCAACGGAACCGGCTTGGAGAAATCGTCATACTCATTGCAATATTCGCAGGCAAGATTGCAACGCCGTATGGGAATGATGTGAGCCAGCAGTGGATGGTCGATCGAGACCAACGCACGGGCAATATTCCGTGCCCCGCGCAAATTGCGATGGAAACTCTTGAGGCGACGGCGAATAGTTGTCTTGCTGACAGGCATGTTTGGGTTGCCTCTATTTAATCACAATCACTAGACGCAACTTGTTCCCAAACATCTATTGGACAGATTCCGAACGCAGGAAGAGAAATTCGGGGGTTAGCAGCTTGTGAAACTTCGCCTGATCGACCGACGCGATGAGAATTCATCGATCGGGCGTCAGAAGACTTCAGCCTCTTTTGATTAATCGGACGATCAAGACCAAGACAACTGCCCCGACTATTGCTATAAGAATCGTCGGAACAAGTCCGCCGCTCGAATAGATTCCCAGAAGTCCCAGCAAGCGGCTGCCGACAATTGCGCCTGCTATGCCCAGAAGAATGTCCACAAGCGGGCCATAACCGGACCCCTTCATGATCTTCCCAGTCGCCCAGCCGGCGATTAGCCCAACGATGATGATGTAAAGCAGAAACATGGATTCCTCCTTCAGTTGAGGTGTTGCGGTCGCGGCAGCGTATGCCCAAGCCAAGTCGAAGTCAAGTCAGCGTCGGGCCGACATTCTCTTTTGCGCGGCCAATACAAACCTTGATGAAGTATTCTTGAACGACGGAGTCAATCGCAATTTTTGTTTCAGGGTGGAGTTCCATGCGTTCTACGATATTCAGCAATCATCGGAGACATTTTCCAAAATGAAGACCATTGGGCTTCTGGGAGGGATGAGTTGGGAGTCCTCCGCCGAGTACTACCGCATTACAAATGAAGAGACCAAGAGCAGGCTTGGTGGACACAACAATGCACGCAGTCTGCTGCTGACTTTGAACTTCCATGAGATTCGAGAACTGCAACAGCGGGCTGCCTGGGACGATCTTGCCCGGATATTGCAAGACGCCGCCCGGCAATTAGAAGGAGCAGGCGCCGATTTCATCGTTCTATGCACGAACACTATGCACAAAGTGGCGCCGGAGATTGAGCAGGCCGTGTCCATACCATTGCTGCACATTGCAGATCCAACAGCAGAGGAAGTTCGAGCTCACGGATTCCAAACCGTTGGTTTACTCGGCACGAAATTCACCATGGAGGAGGCTTTTTATCGCGAACGCCTTGAAGACAAGCATCACCTCAGCATTATTATTCCAGAACAAGCGGACCGGGCGATTGTGCACCGCGTCATTTTTGAAGAACTCTGCCACGGACGCGTTATAGAGCAATCGCGGGTTGAGTTTCAGCGCATTATTGACGACCTGAGCCGCCGAGGCGCGGAAGCGGTGATCCTGGGATGTACAGAGCTTGGACTTCTCCTCCAACCGGAAGACTCTGGTGTGCCCCTCTTTGACACAACGGCACTTCATGCACGGGCCGCCGTGAAGCTCGCCTCCTTGTAAAGAGTCTGTAGCAGTGAGGGGAACACTGTGAAAGTTCTATAAGGGGTGAGGCTAAATCTTTCGAAAAGCATCTCTCTCTTCGGGATTTGTGGGTCGGACTAAGCCACATGGGTGATTTTGTAAGAAAAGCAATGAGCTTACAGTTTGGTTTGCGCGTCCTAAGCTGAATTGTCCCCTCCCCGAGCCGGGCAGCGCCACAAATAGGAGAAGCCTCAATGAAAAAAATGATATGTCGTATTCTGCCCGTTTTAGCCATCGCTCTAGTAATCGCTGCGGTATCTGGCGTTGCTTCTGCACAGACCGTCGGTGCTGACGGTCCCTTCAACACCAACTATTTCTCTAACAACACCACTGCGGGAGCTCCGGCGGGAACGCTGCGGATCGGTTACGATGGCGCATCCGGGGCCCCGGCGACGACTTTGTGCGCCAATATCTACGTCTACGCCGCTGACCAACAACTGGCGGAATGCTGCAGTTGCCCGGTCACTGCAAACGGCTTGATAGAAGAGAACATAAAAACCAACCTTTTGGGCAACTCGTTGACTCGGGTAACCCCTAACCAGGGCCTGATCAAGATCGTTGCTACGATTGCTGGGGTCTGCGATGCTGACGACATCACCATCCTCGCGGCCGGACTCAACGCCTGGACGACCCACATCGAGAACAAAGTCGGCACCGCGTTCCCGGTTAGCGTAACTCAAAATCTCCCCGAGACGCTCTCCGCAGGTGAACTGTCTACTCTGGAGTCGGATTGCGCCTTCGCCGAGCGCCTCGGCAGCGGATTTGGCATTTGCACTTGCAACCCAGAAGCTACCAAGTAAAATTCTCTACCTTGAGTGGCGGACGGGTTCCGCTCGCCACTCGTTTTTGTTATTTTTCCTGCCAGCGCCAACTTTAGCGTTGACGAATGCTCGCGACAGCCATCATCCTTCCGGTTCTTCCTTTCTCGGCGCGATGTGAAAATAGCAAGTCCACTCTGCAAACCGTGCACAGCCGGGACACATTTATGTTTTTTGGCGGAACTCCGGCCGAGATGAGTTGGCGGCGATTCGCTTCGGGCAGGTCCAGAAAGAGCTGCCTTGGCAAATTGGAGTGGCCGGGTGCGCGTGCGCTCAGAAAAAGCATGGGATACTTTTCCCGCACCGGATTAGATTCTCTGGTCTCGCGAAAAAGCTCGGCGGCATAGGAGAACTGTGATTCGAATTGATCGCGCACTTCGGCGCCGACTTCGTAACAACAGCTGTGGACTCCGGGCCCAATCGCGGCCTGGATGTCGCGAGGCCTGGTTCCAAACCAGCGTCGCATTTCTCCCACACCTTTTTCCACGATTCGCTTTACGGTTCCCCGCCAGCCCGCGTGGAGTACCCCAACTGCTCTTCGCTTGCGATCCGATAGGATGATGGGAATGCAATCTGCGCTCTGAATTCCTATGCAAAGGCTTGGAGTAATTGTTATTAGCCCATCGCCGGCCAATTGAGTCGGGGGCACTTTAGATACACAGTGAATGAGGCCGGAATGTACCTGCCGCAGGGTGACAAGCGGCCAGGGCTCGCCCCTCTTGTCGATTGCGCCGAGAGTTTCAAGAAATGCCGATCTATTCCGTTCAACGGACTTTCGCGAGTCTTCCCTAGTGAAACCGAGATTGAGGGCATTGCCGCCATAAACAGGAGAAAATCCGCCTAATCTTGTGCTGAACCCGTGAACCAGCCAGGGAATCTTAACCAGGGATTCAGCTTGCAGAACGGTGAGTTGTTTCTTGGAAGACTTTACGGGCACGGAACATAGTAGCAATCCGACCTGGACAACGATTATTTGCCCACGAGGTATAATGCTGCGCGCAGCAGCAATATCTACCGAACTCAAGATTAGGAGCAGAATGCGATTCTTAGCGGCAATCTTTCTAACTGCAGTTGTCATGTTCACCGGTGCAAGTGCTCAGCAGGCAAATCCGCCGGATTCTCAAAACGCGCAGGCTCCCCAAAGCAAGGCTAAGCAAAAGAAGACTCCGACCACCGAGCCGGAAAAGCCCAAAGCCGAGGAGAAGAATCCCCCTCAGTCTGAACAGAGTTCTGCCCCAAAGACGCCGACCGAGCAGCAAAAGAAGGAGCCTTCTAAAGAGTCGTTCGCTGACAAGGCTGAAGATAAGGATGAGCACTTCGACCTTACTGAAGTCCCGCCGGTTGTAACTCATCACCAGATCACCGTTGATGGAAGATTGCTGAAATACACCGCAACCGCGGGCCGGCTTCCCATCAAACGCGGAGATGGAAAGATCGAAGCGGAGATGTTTTTTGTTGCGTACGCGCTGGAGGGTCAAAACGCTACCACTCGCCCTCTGACATTCGCTTTCAATGGCGGACCGGGATCGGCTTCGATATGGCTGCATATGGGCGCACTCGGCCCCAAGCGGGTCGTGCTGAACCCCGATGGTTTTTTGCCGCCAGCTCCCTACCGTGTTTCTGATAATCCGTACACCTTGCTGGACAAGAGCGACCTTGTGCTCGTGGACGCCATCGGTACTGGCTTTAGCCGGGCGGGCAGCGTTGCGGAGTCGAAGAAGTTCTGGGGCGTTAAAGGTGATATCGAAGCTTTCAGCGAATTCATACGCCTCTATCTGTCCCGGTATGAACGGTGGGGATCGCCACTTTATTTATTTGGCGAAAGTTATGGGACCACGCGGGCCGCGGGCATTGCCGGGTACTTGGCGGAACAGGGAATTTCGTTCAACGGTATCACGCTGCTTTCGACCGCGCTAAGTTTCCAAACCCTTGAGGACAACAAAAGCAACGACCTGCCCTACATTCTTCTGGTGCCGACGTTCACCATGATCGCCGCGTATCACCATAAATTGCCGCAAGATTTGAGCTCTGATCTGACTAGAGCGCGTCAGGAATCAGAACAGTTTGCAAGTGGCGAATACGCCGCCGCTCTTTCGAAGGGGGACGCCCTCTCTGCGGGCGAGCGCCAAAAAGCAATTGACGATATGGCCCGCTACACCGGACTGACAAAGGACGTGATTGATCAGGCGAATCTTCGCATCGATGTCCCCAAGTTCACTCACTACTTGCTACTCGATCAAAAGGTGAGAGTAGGTCGTCTCGACGGGCGCTTCACCGGACCCGATCCAGACGGCCTGTTAGACACGCCCTTCTATGATCCGACCGAGGCCGGGATCCAGTCGCCATTTACCACGGTATTCAACAACTACGTCCGAAGCGAATTGGGATACAAGACCGACATGCCGTATTACACATTCGCCCCGCGTTCCGATTCCGATGACTGGTGGAATTGGGGCTCCGGAATCCAAGGTTTCCCGGATACAGCGGCTGCCCTCCGGAAGGCGATCGTGAGGAACCCTTACCTAAAAGTTCTCGTCATGGAGGGTTACTACGATCTCGCGACTCCTTACTTTGCTGCGAATTACACCATGGATCATCTTGATCTCGGGGGGAAGTATCGGCAGAACATTTCGTTCGCAACCTACGAATCGGGGCACATGGTCTACTTGGCCACGGATAGTCTGAAAAAAATGAAGAACGATCAGGCCAACTTCGTGCAGCAGTCCCTAACGGGACAGTCCTCGGCGGGCATTCAATGAGATAGCAGGGACGCCTGCCCGGCACTTGCCGCACTATGGTCATTTTCGTCGCATCCAACGTTGGGATACTATAAAAACGCCCACCATGAAATTGCTGCGATGTGCTCCTGGTATTTGCCTATTCTTTACTTCAATCCTCCTTCTTGCGCAGGCACCACTTCCTAAGCCTGTTCCGAAGCCTCTTGAAAAGTTGGCCGAGAAGGCCGAAGACTTTTCGCAAGAAGGGTATGTCGTTGAAAAATTCAGGACCGTCTACCGTTTTGAGGCTGACGGTACCGGAACCCGTGAACTTTACGCGCGGATCAGAATTCAGAGTGAAGCCGGTGTGCAGCAGTGGGGCCAGGTCGTGATCGGCTACAACTCGGCCAACGAGCGCCTGGAAATCCCGTACGTCAGGGTTGTACGGGCGGATGGCACTGCGATTACCGCTCCGCCTGATTCAATTCAGGACCTCAGTATCCCCATCGAAAGAGAAGCTCCGGTCTATACCGACTACCGGCAAAAGCACATTACGGTGCCGGGATTGCGTCCCGGAGAAGTGCTGGAATATGACGTCGTGGCCGTGACGCATACAGCGCTGGCTCCGAATCAATTCTGGATGGAGCACGATTTCACGAAGAATGGAATCGTTCTCGATGAGGAACTCGAAATTAATATCCCTCAGGCGCGCGGCGTGAAGTTGAAATACCGTCCGGGCATGGAACCCAAGATGAGGGACGAAAATGGACGCAGGATTTACCTGTGGACGAGTTCGCATCGTGAACGCGATGACGACGAAAAGGACGACAACAAGAAAAAGCAGAAGCCTGAACCCGAGCAGCCCGCCGTTCAGTTGACAACTTTTGCCAGTTGGGAGGAACTGGGCCGCTGGTACGCGGAGTTGTTACGGGATCGCGAACAACCCACCGACGAAATTCGCGCCAAGGCCACCGAACTCACTGCCGGGAAAACCACAGATCTGGATAAGATTTCCGCGCTCTACGACTACGTGGCAACTAACTTCCATTACATAAGCCTGTCGTTTGGAGTTGGACGATTGCAGCCGCACCCGGCGGCCGACGTTCTTCACAATCAATATGGCGATTGCAAAGACAAACATACTTTGCTGGCCTCGCTGTTGCTGGCCTCTGGATTCCATCCCTCTACGGTGCTGATTAATTCCAGCCGCAAGCTCGACCCGGACATGCCTTCCCCGGCGCAGTTTGACCACGTAATCACCTTGCTGCCTTTGGGCAAAGAAGAAGTATGGATGGACACGACCACGGAAGTCGCTCCCTTCCGCATGTTGATTTCGAATATCCGGAAGAAGCAGGCGCTGGTGATTCCGCAAGAAGGCGTGGCTCACCTGGAAGAAACGCCAGCCGACCCTCCAGTGCCGAACAATCAATTTCAGCAGATGGAAGGAAAAGTAAATGAGTTCGGAAAATTAGACGCCCACATCAAGATTGTGGCGCGCGGGGACACTGAGTTATTCATGCGGGTTTTATTCCGTCGGGTTCCCAGTTCGAAGTGGGACCAATTGATAAAGCAGTTGAATGCAGCGAGCGGATTGAACGGAGAAATATCGAATCTGAAGGTTGGCGATCCGGCTGTCACCAAGGAGCCCTTCCAAGTTGAATACGATATTGCGGCACCAAATTTCTTCGACTGGGCAAAGAGGAAATCTCAGGTCGCGCTCCCCTTTTCGCAAATCAGTCTCGTGGATGCTGACGCAGATGACGCCAACGCGCAACCGATCCAACTGGGTTCTCCTGGTGAATATGCTTACCACGTGAAGCTCGAATTCCCGGCAAAGTATACGGAACGGCCGCCATTGGCATTTTCCATGAAGCGCGACTATGGCCAATACAGCGCCAATTACAAGGCCGAGGCGAATGTTTTCACCGCCGAACGCAGTCTAACTTGGACGAAGCGTGAGCTGCCAGTTTCACGAGCCAGCGATTATCTGTCGTTCCGTCGGGCAGTCACTGAGGACACCGAGCAACGCCTTTCCGTGGACGGCAGTGCAGCCGGGAATCCCGTGACAAGTGCTGATCTAAAGGGCAATGATCTGTACGACGCCGCTAACGCTGCCCTTGAGCGTGGCGACTACCAGATCGCCGTCAACTTGTTCAAAAAAGTAGTCGAGGCCGATCCCAAACACAAGAGTGCGTGGACGAATCTGGGGCGCGCTTACATGGGCCTTCGACAAACCGATAATGCCATTGCGGCCTTTCGCAAACAGACTGAAGTCAATGAGTACGACGAATCCGCTTACAACAATTTAGCCTGGGCGTATTCCACCGACCGGAAGTACGATCAGGCGGCGGAGGCGTATAAAAAAGCAATCGAGATCAATCCGTTAAGCGATTTTGCCCATGCGGCGCTTGGTTACATGTACTCGGAGGCAAAGCAATACGATAAAGCTGTGCCCGAACTGGAGAAGGCGGTGTCGCTCAAACCCGACAATTCACTATTGGAAGTGAATTTGGGGAATGCGTATTTGAATCTTGGACAAGACGATAAAGCTGTCGCCGCCTACGACCGCGCGGTGGAGATTTCCGCGACTCCAGAGGTCTGGAACGACATCGCATATGAACTTTCGCTGAAGGGTTCCCATCTTGACCGCGCCCAGCAGTATGCCGAGTCTGCAGTTGCAGCACTCAGTGCTTCCCTTCGCAACATTACTCTGCAGCAATTGAATCCCCGCGACCTGGCTTTGGTGCCGGGCTTGGCTGCCTATTGGGATACTTTGGGCTGGGTATACTTCGCCAAGGGGGACCTCGAAAAGGCCGAAAAGTATATTACGGCTGCCTGGCAATTGAGTCCACATGGGGAAATCGGTGAACATCTCGGGGAGATATTGGAAAAGCGCGGGGAAAAAGATGCGGCGATCCGCATCTACGCCATGGCAGACTCAGGATTGCGACCCACTCCCGAAACCAGAGCGCGTCTGGCGGCTTTAGCTGGCGGCGAAAGTAAGGTTGAAGGGATCAATCAGAGATACCGGGACGACCTGCAAAATCAGCGCACCTTTGCGTTGGGTAAGGTGGCTAAAGAGACTGGGAGCGCGGAATTTTTCCTGATGTTCGCAAAAGGTGGCTCCGACACGACGGTAGAAGACGTGAAATTCGTGAGCGGCGATGAAAATCTAAAATCGTTGTCCGCAGAGCTCCGGAGTGCCAAGTACGGATTCAACTTTCCCGACGACACGCCCACAAAAATCTTCCGCCGCGGGATTCTCAACTGTTCCAAGGCAACGAGTGATTGTAGTTTCGTAATGATCCTTCCGGAAGACGTTCGATCGGTGAACTGAGCTTGGTGCCTATCGATTCATATGCCAAGCAATGTCGGTTCGCGCTTGTGCCATATTGTCGCTTCCTCATATTCGTGGGCAAGTTGGAGCACCGTCGCCTCAGCCCAATGCTCTCCGATAATCTGCAAGCCAATAGGGAGACCCGACTTAGTGAAGCCGCAAGGAAGCGAAATTGCCGGCAACCCCCAAACGTTTGCAGGCCGCGTGTTGCGCAACAGGAGGATTTCCATCGGGCGAAGTGAATCTGGATCTTTCCTTAAATCGGCAATGCGAGGCGCAGGAATCGGGGTGGTTGGCGTAATCACGACATCAATCTCTTCAAAGACGTTCGCTATATCGCGCCGATCTTCTTCCAGCTCTTCTCGACATCTGGGAAGGTCCGCTGGGGATATATTCTCGCCACTCCGGATACGGCGTAATGTTTCTGGCTG
>Ga0073928_10001949_pt1 | contig 37731 bp, 28 predicted proteins | sample PaiPotPPA55metaG_FD_76969 | JGI IMG/M metagenome (GOLD analysis project Ga0073928, IMG submission 76969) | Iron sulfur acid spring bacterial and archeal communities from Banff, Canada, to study Microbial Dark Matter (Phase II) - Paint Pots PPA... ... | reverse complement strand
GCCTTCGATGTGGACCGGGCGTCCCTTGGTCAAGTTCCCGGCGATGGTCTCGCCCGTCTTGCCGAAGGCGGCGCAGTCGATGAACAGAACTTCCTCGCGGTCGCCACCGTTGGCGTCTTTCCACCGGCGATTGACCGCCAATGCGAAATCGCACACCACGGTCTGACTCGGCAGCGTCTTAAGCTCCGGGTCGCGAGTGAGGTGTCCCATGAGGATCACTTTGTTGTAGCTGGCCATGATGAATCTCCTTTCGATTAAAATAGCCACTGAATGCGGCGTCACCGTGACAACCGCTCCCCAGCCCGCCCCGGCGCAACACAACCGGGGCAGGTTCGGGGAGGGGTCGCCCTTAGATGACGCCAAGCAAATCCTCCGCTGCCTCTCGTGAGGCTTCGCCTTTCGCGTGTGAAGCTTGGCCTTCCGTCGCCAGTTCCAACGCGCCGTAGTAGGCGGCTTGCTTGAGTTGGTGCGATGCGCCAAACCAGACGGAATCCAGCCGACGATTCAGCTTTTCCGCCGGGTTCAATCCGCGGTAGTTCCGCTGATGGTCGGCCCATTCGCTGACCGCGTTGTAGGCTGCCCAAGCGGTGTGCTTCATCCCGGGCAGGGTGTTCCGCTCGTTATCGAAGTTGGCGAGCATCTGGCCGAATACCTTCTCGCGACTCTTCTTCTGCCGGTCGGTTCCGCCGGGAATGTCGGTTCTCGCCAGTCCCCGGAAGTAACCGGATGCCTCGGTCACGCTCAGGTCTTTGGCAAGCATCGCATGCAGTTCTTCATCAAACTGATCGAACCGGGCCGCGATGATCCCAAGCTTGGTGCGGGCCTCGGCAATCCGCGTCTCAAGCCGGGGATGATGGGAAATAGTCAAGCCGTCCATGCCCGCTTCCCGCATGGCCAGATTGAGCGTGTTCTGACAGACCACGCGCACGGTCGTCGGAATCATCCGAAGCGCCTGGCTTCCGTCGTGCGTGTTGGTCAGCAGCACATACGGCTTAATCAGGTCATCGCCTCCGGCCCGGTACTCTTTGGGAATCCGGGCCAGCATCCATACGCGCTTCCCGCCGTGCAGACTGCCCGCCGTCTCGTACATCGCGAGCTTGTCGCCCACCAGCGCATCCATGAAGTCGAACGCCTCCCGGTTCTGGAAAACCCGATAGCGTTTGCCCACCACGCCCAACACTGCCTTGGTGTCGGTGCGGACGTTGGCGACAAACTCCCGAATTCCCGCCTCCGTGCTGTTGTTGTCCGGGTCGAAAGCCCGGACCGGCCATTGCTCGACGCGCCAATCCAGCCCGGCAAGTCCAATCGCCTCGGCGCTGGTGGTCGCCTGCTCGATGACTGTGCCCAAGCGATGCCAAGCCGGCTCGCCGGACACAAACACTGCCGCTCGTCCCGTCGTCTGGTCGATCTCGTGTGCCATGACAGCACCTCCCGAAAAGGAAAAAAGCTCCAAACCGGGAAGGCGTAGGCCCCAAAGCCCACGCAATTTTTTTGACCTCCCGGCTTCGTCAGAAGCTCTGCCGGGAGGTCAAAAACAAAGAGTTCTTGCCGCTGGCGACGGGAACGCGAGCGCAGCGGACGAACGCCATGCCACGCGCAGACGCGCAGCCGGTACTCCGGCGAGCACCGAGCATGGCAAGGCCGTACTCGGCCGGTGGCGTTTGGTAGCGCAGGGAGCTGGGGACCCGGCGACATCCTTATGCGCAGCAAAGCGGAGCCGTCTTGGGCCGGGAGAAGGGGTGCGGGGGAGAGGCCGGCCCCGGAGGGCCGCTCCCCCGCATGCGCGCAATCAAACCAGTTTTTCACGTGCGCGATGTCGAGCCGACCAGGTCGGCTTTAATCGGCTCGCCACGAAATGATTTGAATGAACAAGATAGCGGTGACTGCAGATATCGGGCCTCTGTCATGTACAGCCCGCTCCGGCTGAGCCAGTCCTTGGTATCCGTGCAAGCCGCCCGAGACGACTCCGTCATAAAGTGGAAACGATCCATGTGGCAGCCCGGAATAGAAAGGAACGATCTGATGAACCGTACCGGCCCCTTTCTTGCAGGAAAGCTGCTCCTCATCTGTGTCCTCAGCGTGCCGGCCACCTCGTCGAGCGCCGCCGTGGCGGTGCCGATGGGAACGATTTCGGGGACCGTTGTCGGGCCGGATGGAAATCCGGTGGCGGGCACCGCCGTGTTTCTCGACGACTACAACTACGACTGCGGCCAATACCATCCCCTGGTGAAGACGACAACGGCCGCGAATGGCTCGTTTCGTCTGGGCCCAACCGAGGCGGCGTGTCGCACCGACCATCACGTGCGCGTCGTGGTAGACGGGTTCGCCCCGCAGACTATCGCTGGCGGAGAGTTCTGCATCTTTCCAGGAGCCGAGAACAAACCTTGGGGCGATACGGCTCAATGCCGGCCAGATTCTGGCCGGGCAGGTGCTTGCGGATGGAAAGCCGCGCCCGGGCGCGGTCATTGAATGCCAGGTGAGGCGGTATTCACGGCCGCGTTCGGCACGCCGTTGACGCCCACGTACAAGATCATTGCCGACGGCGATGGCAGGTTTATCACCCCGCCCCTGCCCGTCGGCTTTGCCGGGATCACCGTTCGCGTACCGGGGCAGCGGACGCCGTGGCTGCGGGTGCCGGTCGGCCCGGCGGGTCGCGCGGAACTGCCGCGGATCCGGCTGGAGCCGAGCCAGTCCATCATGGGCGTCGTGTCCGACGAGAATGGGCAACCGCTGCCATCAGCAAAGGTGGACGCCTGCGCCTGGGATGATGGGCCGGTATGGCTCCAGTTTGATCATGTGACGACCGACGCCCACGGTCGATTTGGGCTTGACGGGCTCGGTCGCAAGACTCAGTTGTGGGTGAGCGCGCCCAATCACGTCGGCCTTAATTGGGTGCTGCGTCGCAGCGGCGAGGGCATCCGCTGGGCCCCGGTGCGAGACTGGGATGGAGAGGCCCGAATGCTGCAAGGGCCAGCGCCGGCACTGACCCTCACGTTGCATTCTGTGGCATGGATCAGCGGCCGCGCGATCGACGCCGAAAGCGGTCAGCCCGTCCACCTCGACCGAATCGTGCGCTGCGCCTTTGACCGCAAAGCGAACGGCGAGATTGTTCTAAACGGATGCCAGTCGCCCGAGTTTGAGCAGGAGGCCGACGGCTCGTTCAGGCTCCCATACGAAGTTCCCGACGAATACCACCTCACGTTGTCGGCGGACGGCTACCAAGACACCGAGGCATTCACCCCGCCAGTCGCCCGCTTGCAGCCGGTGGACGGCATTGTGGTCAGGATGCGCAAGGTCTCTAGCGCCGCTCGTACGCAGGTGGCAAAGCAGTCGATCCAGGGCTCGGTCACCTGTGACGGTCGGTCGGTGAAGTCTGCATGGGTTGCGCTGCGGTCGGTGCGCCGCCAGCCCAACCGCGCCAATGTCGCCATCTGCTGCGGACGCACGATTACCAGCGAGGGCAACATTATCGCCACCGCGGCCGTGTGCGACGGCACCTATTGCTTGAACGTGCCTTATCAGCGTGATGACTGGATCGTGGAGGTGGAGTTGCCGGGGCGCCGCCGAACGCAGATCGCGAACGTCTCGATAGCCCTCAACGAAAACAAGCGTCTTGACATCGCTTATCCACGATGCGGAAGCATCAGCGGACACCTGAAGGGGATCGCGCCGGCCTGGGCGAACGACACTCAGGTCGTCGCCTTCACGCGCATCGGCCTGCATTTTGAGACACCCGTCGGCCCGGACGGAAGCTTTTGCTTCAGGCAACTCCCCCCGGCGAATACGGACTGAAGGCGGGCAACGACGCTTTCGACGACGAGGAGCGCGCGCCGCAGGTCATTCCCGACCACGATCCGATTTACAACGCGCCTGCGGACTCGTGGAAGCGGGCCGCAACTGTCAGGGTCGAGGCGGATTACGCGGCGTCGAATTGCGATCTGGAAGAGCCAAGGGGCTCATAGCTCCCGTCCGTCACGAGCCGAATTTTTCGCTCCGGCTTCGGCTTGTCAGGCTGCTTAGTCCCCCGCGCCAAAGTTAAGCCCGGCCGGGGAACGGAACGCCCGGGCCGGGCCAAGCGAGGTCGAAGTGGATCACGTCATGCCGCGGGCTGCTCCTGGCGCTGCTGCTGGCGCTTCTCGCCGAGCAGTTGGATCACCCGCGTGTCGGTCGCGTCCGCGAGCCGAATATCCGTCGTTGCTCGATCGTTTCATTCTGACTGCTGAGCTAGCCCGGATTATTCGCGCTTGCGTCGCCGTCGGCGCGTAATTGTGTGCCGGAGTGGTGCGACCACTACGCGAGGCGTTTTTGGCCGGATGAGCGCGAACCGCCCCCTTACCCCCATTGGCAAACCGGGTTTTTGGGGGTTACGACGAGGTGGCGAAGGCGACGGGCGCGAAGGCGGTAGTAGGTCTGAAGGCGCGGCTACTACGAGCGGCCACCGCCTTGTAGAACGGCCACCAAGGCCACTGCGCCGCCAGGCGGATGATCACTCGCCGGGTGGTTTGCACGACCTCGGCGGCCACCTTGATCAGGTTGGTTCGCCAGGTGCAGGGCTGGCCGACACGCAACGTCTGGGGGAGGTGGGAATCGTCACGCACGGCGTTGAGGAAGTTGTACGCGGCTGTGTGCAGCAGCAGGCGAAAGAAGTTGGCCATGAAGCGGTGACAGCTGAGGCGGTCCATGTGCAGGCCGTTCTTTAGTTCGTCCATGCGGTGCTCGCTCTCGCCGCGCTGGATGTAGTCGTCGTAGACGATCTCGCCTTCGGCGGCGGTGGCCATGCGCGGCAGGCCGGCAAGGCCAGTGTCGACGGGCGTCGGATCGAGCTGCGATTTGAGCGGGCAAACCGACGGCAGGTTGGTCACGACGAAGCGGCGGTTGGGCCCATTGGCATGGCACTCAGCCTTGGCGACCACGGTGCGGGCGGCGGGCCAGTCATTGCATTGATATTGAAAGCAATCGAAGAGGCGGGCCTTCTGTTTCGTCTCCTCGAACTGCTTCACGGCCTTTTGCAGGAGGTCGTCGGTCATCTCTTTGAGCCGCGAATTGGAAGAGAAGCCGAAGGTGTAGAACAGGCCATTGGCCTCGCAAACGTCGTACATCCAGGGCACGCCGAAACCGGCGTCGCCGCGGACCTGGATGATGATGTCGGGCCGCTCGGCCCGCAACGCTTTGACGATACGCATCAGGTCGTCGTCGGCCCCGAGCGCCGCGTGGGCCGTGCCGTGCCGCAGCCACGCGAGGAAGACGTGCTTGGTGGTCGGCTCGCTGATGACCAGGGGAAGGAACTGGTACTGCTCGTAATAGCCGTGGTAGAGCGTCAGCTGCTGATCGCCGTGCGTTGGGTCGTCGGTGGCGTCCAGGTCGAATATGATGATCGCCGGAAGCCGGCCCCCGTGTTTCTGCTTGAGTCGCTCGATCCCCGTGGCGATGTTGAGGTCGATCAGCTTCTGCAACACCGCCGGCGTGACCAGGTTCTCGAATCGGCTGAGCGTCGGCTGGCTGGCCAGCGGCGTTCCGTCCGGCAGCCGGCCCGTGACGATCTTGAAGATCGGGTCGTCGCGAAGGGTGTCGTGATCGTTGCAGTCCTCGTAGCCGGCGAGGATGCCGTAGAAGCGTTGCCGCAGCATGGACACGAGCGAGTGCCCACGCTGTGGTTTGGGGTCGTGCAGGCAGTCGGCCATGCGCTGCGTGTAGTTCCACTTCGCGTCGAACTCGCGCAACGGCAGCAGCCCGGCGTCGGAGCTGATCTGGCCATGATGTTGCTGGACAACGACCGGAATGTGTGGGAGAAACTCGAACGAAATCGGATCAGCAGTCTGCGTGACCATCCGTGGCCTCCTGTGTGAGCATAAAAGTGTTTGTCATATCCACTGTTATGCCACACGGAGGCCCCGGGCGCGAGGGGTCTGCTGAATAATTCGGGCTAGAGAACCTCCGCCTTCCAGATTCTGCGCTGCTGGCCGCGTTTCGACTGCGGCAGCATATTTGTGGAATGCGATGAGCGAACGATCGGCATTCGGCCTATCAGCTGTCGGGCCGGGTACCTGGCGCCTCAGAGCAATTCTTGAAAGCTTGCGATCTTGAGGCGGAACCGGTGCCGTACTTTCCATTCCTCTTTAAGAGCATCCGCCGCCGCGACATCTATTGCGCCGCGGCGAATGAGCAGCACCACGAGATCCTGAGTTGTGTGGAGCGGGAGGGAAGGATACCGAGCGCGAGCCTCGCGGATTGCGGCTTTATCGTCAATCGCCAGTTCAAAGCCCCGGTGAACCGCAGCCGCGACAGCAGAACATTCTCCAATACCAAGCCGCTTGGCGCTCGATGTGGACAGATCAGCGATAGTCTGCAACTCAGCCAAGTCGGTCAAGACGATGGTTTCGAGCAGCCCCACTGCCAAGGCGGCGTCGAGTCGAGTGAGTTGTTCTGGATATCGAGCAGTTACCTCATGCCGTACGTGCTCGGTGATAAGGAGCTTGCTGGTACACGAGCGTACGAGGTCAATCCTTTCGACGCGCAGGAAATTGATCAGCACTGATGCGTCGAGAACCAGAATGGCCGGGGCATCCGTCCCCATGTGTCTTTCTCCCTCGACTATTCTGACTTGCTTGCTTGCGCGAAGTCGAGAAGCTTCCGGCCATCGACGCCCAACAAGTCCGCAAGCTCAAACAGCCTGCCGCGTGAGATCTCCTCGCGGCGGTATGCCTCCACGGCAAGATGTGCCACTTGCAGAACGAGCTCGCGGTCGCGCTTGCGGCCGCGGGCCGGTGCCTCAGCCTCCTCGGACTGCATGAGTTGCTTGAAATCGTTGGCCAAAGATTCCTGCTCCAGTAGAGTATTGCACTCTTTTTGCGAGAGGTAATTTAAGCTGCGAAGCCGGTAGACGGCCGCGCGGTAACTCACCTTGAACCAATCGGCCACTCGGGCAATGTCCTGGTACGCGAGAGTCTGTGAGCCTGGCTCTGGTCTTAGCTGAGCATCGATCCGTCCCTCGGTGGCGACGTCGAACACCAACTGCTCGACACGGCTAGGCTGTCCCTTGTCCAAAGTCTGGAGGAATTGGTTCACTCCCGCGCGCGGAATGAGGAAAGCAGCGGCGAAGGCATTGGCTCGCTTTTCGACAAGGTCCGAGGCGTTTTCTTGGGTCGTGACCGTACCGGCGCGATCGCGGTCAATCAGAGCATGCGCGTACTCGTGTGCGTAGGAGAAGCGCTTTCGCGCGCGTGCGTGGTCAAAGTTCACAAGCACGACCATTCCCGTTGAGGAGTGGTTGAGGAAAAGTCCAGACATGTGATCGGGGAGGCTAAGGCCTGCTGCCCAGATGCCTTCGGTGTTGAGAAGGTCGGCCATATCGGCGACCGGTGCGTTTCCCAAGCCCAGTCGTTGCCGCTCCTGGCTCGCGATGTGTGCCCCTTGCCGCACTGCCTCTCCTGCGCTGCGGGGTGCCGCAACGCGGTACGCGGGCGGCCCGATGCGCGCGTCCCGCCCAAGGATCTGTTCCAGCGCAATTCCTTCGCGGCAAACCTGGAGACAGTGCTCGACCTCCCGCAGCACTGCGGGGTCGTCCTCCAATCCCGGAGCCAATCGGTGAAGCACGACGAGCGGGTCCTCGTCCGTTACGGGCGGCGCGTCGGTAAAGAAGTCAGAGAATTCTCGGTCGTACAACTGAGCCAGTTTCAGAAGCTCGAGGCTTGAGACAGAGCGGTTTCCGGCTTCAATTTGAGCGATGGCAGTTCGTTGCAGCCCCATCGCGGCTGCGACCTCCTCCTGAGTGCGCTTGCACGCTTCGCGAGCTTCCCGGAGCCGTTTCGCCAACGTTTTCTGATCCATTGCCATATGCGTCTCCCGTGACAATCCGCGCTGGCCATTGTACGATTATCGAACGTGTCATGGCAAGTCTTGACTTGACGGTGTGCGATTTGTTGGCAAAAATGGAGTCGGTTCGCGGATAGGCTTTTGGCTTGGGAGCAGGACAGCGATGTGGCCTGACAACGAAACTGAACGTGACTTTCTGAACTTCTCCGGTGTAGCGGACACGGTCGCTGAAATCATCGTACAGGCGCGCGGCCGGCCGATCTCTATCGGGGTTTCGGGAGCGTGGGGAATCGGCAAGTCGTCCATGATCAAGCTCACTCGGGCGTCTTTGACGCAGCGCCCTCGGAAGCAAGGCGACCGGGAGTTCATCTTCGTGGAGTTCAATGCCTGGCTCTATCAAGGGTACGACGACGCACGCGCTGCGCTGATGGACGTGATTGCGAGCAAGCTTGAAACCGAAGCCGCGTCGAGAGAAAAGGCGCTCGACAAGGCAAAGTCGCTGCTTAAGCGAGTCAACTGGTTGCGCGCCGCGAAATTGGTCGGCGGATCCGCGCTCGCATTGTCGCTCGGCTTGCCGCCTGTGGGTCTTATCGGCGAGGTTGTCGGCCTCGGCCAACGTGCCTTATCACACCATTCCGATGGCAAGTTTGTTCACGATGTGGAGGCGACCGCCGGCGACGTGGCCTCGGCGGGCAAAGGCTTGCTTAAGCCCAGAGAGGAGACGTCGCCGCCAAAGGAGATCCAAGCACTGCGGACGACGTTTGAGGAGACACTTGATGAGCTGGGTGTCACCCTCGTAGTGCTGATAGATGACCTCGACCGCTGCCTGCCTGAAACGACGATCTCGACGCTGGAAGCGGTGCGGCTGTTCCTCTTCCTGAAGAACACCGCGTTCGTCATCGCGGCCGATAACGATATGATCAAGCACGCCGTCCGGCGCCATTTCGAGGGCGTAAATGACGACCTTCTCGTGACGAATTATTTCGACAAGCTGATTCAAGTCCCTATCCGTGTGCCGCCCCTCGGAACCCAGGAAGTACGGGCCTACATGATGCTGCTTTTCATTGAGAACAGCGGCCTGGAGGAGCTGGTCAAGGAGAAGATGCGGATCGGGATATGCGGGCAGTTGCGCCAGACCTGGTTGGGTAAGCGCGTCGATCGCTCGTTCGTGCAGACGCTTCACGAGAATATCCCTGACGAACTGATAGCAAAATTTGACACGGCGGAGCGACTATCGCCATTGATGACGACTGCCTCCGGAATCCGAGGCAATCCGCGACTGATTAAGCGATTTTTGAACGCGCTCGCGATCCGCATGACGATTTCCAACGCGCAAGGGGTGGGCGTTGACGAGGCAGTTCTGGCAAAGCTGCTTCTTTTTGAGCGATTGGGCAATTCCAAAGCCTACGCGGAGCTAATGGCGTCCGTCAGCTCCAGTGATTCAGGAACACCAGCATTCCTTAGAGCGTGTTTGAGAAGTCGTAAAACAGCGGGATAATGGGGGACATGGAACGGACTCCATACCCCAGCGATCTTACGGATGAGCAATGGACGTTGATCGAGCCTCATATCCCGCCCGAAAAGCCGGGCGGTCGGCACCGTCGAACCGACATGCGGGAGGTGGTCAACGCGATCCTGTACCTCAACCGCACCGGGTGCCAGTGGCGGGCGATCCCACGCGACCTGCCCTGCTGGGGGACGGCGGCGTATTACTTCTACGCCTTCCGCAAGGACGGGAGCTGGCAGAGGCTGCACGACACGCTCCGCGAGCGGGTGCGTGTCGCGGCCGGCCGCGAGCCGACCCCCTCCGCCGCCGTCATCGACAGCCAGTCGGTGAAGACGACGGAAAAAAGGGGGCCTGCTGCGGGTACGATGCGGGCAAGAAGGTCAGCGGCCGCAAGCGGCACATAGTGGTGGACACGCTGGGGCTGATCATGGCGATTGTAGTACACGCCGGCAGCATGCAGGACCGGGATGGGGCGAAGCTGGTGCTGGCCAAGCTATTGGGACTGTTCCCGCGGCTGGCGCTGATCTGGGCCGACGGCGGCTACGCGGGAAAGTTGATCGAATGGGTCCAGACGCTCGGTGGCTGGACGTTGCAGATTGTGAAGCGCTGCGACGACGTGAAAGGGTTCGTCGTGCTGCCCAGGCGGTGGGTGGTGGAACGCACCTTCGCCTGGATCGGCCGATACCGCCGAATGAGCAAGGATTACGAGACTCAAACGCAAAGCAGTGAAGCCATGATCCGATTGGCGATGATCAACCTCATGGTTCACCGGCTTAAGCCGGGCTGACAAACTTCTCAAACACGCTCTTAGTGAATGGGAAGAGGCCGCTAATGCCGGTAAAGCACTACAACTAAAGACGCCGTGGGATGATCCATTCGTGCAAGAATGGCTCGCGCTGCCTCCCACATTGGGTGACAAGGACCTTCGCGGTGCGTTGTACGTGAGCCGGGAGCACGCGCCGTTGATAACCCCGGAGGATCGGCTTTCCTCAGAGTCTGCCGATCTCCTTGCCGCGTTGCTTCAGGAACCGGACATGGCTGCTTCTCTTACAGACCGGCTCGCGGCTGTGCCGCGTCCGGAAACGAACGTCATGATGGATCGACTTCTGGAGCGGGCCCGGCAAGAGCAGGAGTGGGGAGTGCCGGCTATTTTGAACGCGTGTCTCGTTGTCGCCGCTGCCGATCCGGCGCAGGGCGGCCGGCTCGCAGCCTTCCTCTCTGAACGTCCGGCGACCCAAATCCAACCCAACATCGTGCCCAAAATTGGCGACCAGCCGTGGGCTTCAAGTGTGTTCGATCATTGGCTTGAGGCAAAGGTATCGCAATCCGTAAAGCGGGCGATAAACGCCAGGAGGCCGAAGCACAATGGGAACCTCGCAAAGTAGTGACGGGCCTGGACCGGGAGTGCCAATGATTCCACCCTGGGTGCCCGAGCTTCCTACGGATGATCGCTTGGCACCGGAGGGGCCGGAACAAGGTAATCAGCCGGCGGACGAAGGATCCAGCGAGCAGCCGGGTGATGATGGCGAACAAGAGGGAACGACGCGCCCCGGTCCCGTGCGAACGGTGCCTCTCGCGCCTCCCGCAAGGTTCTACGCAACACGTCTTAACCTCGGAAGCTTTGCCAGGTCGGGTGACGCGCGCGATATGCGACGGGGCCTGGGGCATTACATCAAAACGGGGTATGGCGGAGCCGGCACGGCGTCGCGTCGACTTTCTGGTACCGCAACGACAGCCGGGGCGCTCGACCGGGCATTGTCCGGTTTGGCGGCCGGGGAAGCGTTGCCTGGGAGCGCTGCCGACAGAAAGCTCCTCGAAGGACGGTCGGCCGACGAGGTAATGGACGCTGTCGTCGAGGCGGTCCGACCGGTGGACGGGACACTCGATGCCGAGGCGTCACGGGCCGCGGCACGGGATGCGCTGGCGGAAGTCCTCACTAGATTCCCGGAAGCCGATCTTCTTACACTGACGCCGGAGCAACGCGCTCTTGCGATCGAGCGGTTTACAGCCTGTGATGTGTTCCGTCGCATTCAACTGGACGTTGGTAAGGCTATCTATGAAAACGCGCCGACCGCATCCGTGGCGCTCTCGCGGCTGAAGCAGGTCCGCGACTACATCAAAGAAACTGTTGCCGCATCGTTTCGTCGCCTGCGTGACGCTGGTCGTGCAATCACGGCCGGTGGCGTAGAGCGCCTTGTTCGCGACGCCATTCGCGAAACGGTGCAAGTTTTTGAAGGGTTTGCAGAATGAAATTACTCTGCGGCCCGGACACGTTCACATTCGCGAAAATGCCGATTGAGACGCTCCGGGTCATGCTGTACGGGCAACCGATGACCGCTGCTCAAGGAAGTGCCGGTGCGTCGGCGGCCGAGCAAATTCGCAAGGCAGGACTAGAGGCACCGCCACACGCTTGGGATCTGCTGTCGCTGGCGCTCTCAGTGGTGACGGCCGACTGCGCGGGGCTTCGCACACAGAGTCCTGACGGATGGGCACGCGAATTCGAGTTGGACGTGGCAGTTACTGACCAAGCCTTTTGGGCAAGCCAATCCCTGGTCGTTGAAAACGCACTCGCCTTCCTCACGACGGATCGGTGGCGGGTGCGGTTTCATTCGGGCGGCTGGCTCCCGAAAAGACCGCGAAAAGCCATCCGTCCGGAAGAGGATTGTGTCGTCCTTCTATCCGGCGGTCTGGACAGCTTGGTTGGGGTGATCGACTTAGTGGCAGCCCGCCGAAAGCCCTTAGCGGTGAGTCAGGTGGTCCGTGGTGACGCCGAGAAGCAAGAGAGCTTCGCACGCTCGATCGGGGGCGGGCTACGTCATCTGCAGCTTAACCACAACGCGGAAGCTCCGGGTCCTGAGGACACTTCGCAGCGCACGCGTTCGCTCATTTTCCTCGCGTTCGGCGTACTCGCGGGCACAACCTTGAGGCGATATCACGCGGGGGACGTGATTCCTCTTTTTGTTTGCGAGAATGGATTTATCGCGATCAATCCACCTCTCACCGGCAGTCGCATCGGGAGCCTTAGCACCCGAACGGCCCATCCTGAATTCCTGGCCCGCTTTCAAGAGATCATCAACGCCGCGGGGCTTCGTGTGCTGGTGACCAACCCGTACGCGCAGAAAACAAAAGGCGAGATGGTGCGAGAATGCGCGAACCAGAAGGCGCTTCTGGCTCATGCGGTGCAGTCAACCAGTTGCGGTCGGTTTCAGCGGTACAACTACAAGCACTGCGGGAGGTGCGTACCGTGCCAAGTCCGCCGCGCAGCGTTCTTGAAGTGGGGAGTAACGGATACAACGCGTTACGTTTACGACTCGCTTGGAAAGGACGACGATGAGCACGCGCGCTTTGACGATGTGCGATCTGTCGCCATGGCGATCGCACAGGTACGGGCGGAAGGACTAAACGCCTGGCTTGGCACGGCGCTAAGCTATCCGCACATTGGTAACGTCGCGGCATTTCAGTCGCTCAGCGGACGGGGGCTCGCGGAACTGGAATCACTGCACCAGAGATACGGCGTCAAATGATCGACTTCCACTGCCACCTCGATCTCTACCCCAAGCCGCACGTCGTTTTGGATGAGTGCGTGAAACGGAACATGTATGTACTGTCGGTTACGACGACGCCCTCGGCCTGGAATGGTACCTCGGCGCTGAGCCAGCGTGCGGCCAGAATCCGGACCGCCCTCGGACTTCACCCGCAACTGGCTCACGAGAGGAGGGCCGAGCTCCCGCTCTTTGACCGCTACCTGAGCGAAACGCGGTACGTCGGGGAGATCGGGCTGGACGGGTCGCCCGAACTCCGGAAGCACTGGAACGATCAAGTTTACGTCTTTAACCATGTTCTTGAATCCTGCGCGGCGTCGGGCGGTCGAATTCTTTCGATACACAGTCGGCGAGCTACAACAGCGGTGCTTGACTGCCTGGAAAGGCACTCCGCCGCTGGTGTGCCTGTCCTCCACTGGTTTTCCGGTAGCAGACGGGAACTCGAGCGTGCGACGAATCTTGGGTGCTGGTTTAGTGTTGGGCCGACGATGCTGGAGAACGCGAAGGGTAAGGCACTCGCAGTGGCGATGCCCCGCGAGCGCGTCTTGACTGAGACGGATGGACCGTTCACGACTAACGATGGCCGTCCCATGTTCCCTTGGGAGGCTGAGCGGGCGGTTCTCGACCTTGCTACGTTGTGGAGACTCTCGATCGAAGAAGCCCGATCACAGATGACCGACAACCTTCGAAAGGTCACGTCTCAGCTCCCGGGCGGCGCACCACTGCGGTAGAGCGTCGCTCTTGCCGTGCAGTGGCTGCCTTTGGTCGCGGTTGCCGGCGATACTTCACGCAGCCCTACGGCTGGCCGGCCATCTTCACGCGGGCACAAATCATGTCAGTCGCCTCGGCGGCCCGGCGCGGTCTTGCGAGAGGGTCACGTCTCGATAAGCTATGAGGCAACTCGGCGTAGTAAACGATGCCGTGGGCTGCCGCAACTCCTTGGTGGAGAAGCGAATGGGCTTAGCGATCGGGGAGTCGTGTTCAAGGTTGGCCAAATCCTGGTCGGTCCAGCTTTTAACGAGCCGATGCGCGTCATAACGCTTCGGGATGAGGGCAACCACGTCTGGACACTCGGATTAGTCGGGAAGAATTCGGAACGATTTGTTTCTGCAACGCTCTCTGAAGCGGAGTTGGCGTCGCTGAAGGTCGTCAGCAGCGTTCCCTCCTTTGACGGCGATGGCGCGGTGCTACGGCTTGGTCTTCAAGCGTACCAGTTGGGCGTGGCGTACGAGTTCGACCCTTACTTCGGGCTGTCGATCTCGCGGGTTGATCCGCTGCCCCACCAACTTGAGGCCGTCTACGACTATCTCTTGAAGCTGGCCCGCGTCCGTTTTCTCCTGGCTGACGATGCCGGGGCCGGCAAGACGGTCATGGCCGGGTTGCTGATCCGTGAACTGAAGATGCGGGGCCTGGCACAGCGCGTCCTGGTCGTCGTACCCGCGAACCTTTCCTTCCAGTGGCAGCGGGAACTGCGAGAGAAATTCGAGGAGAAATTCATCGTCATCAAGGGCGCCGACCTGCGTGAGCAGTTCGGCGTCAATCAGTGGCAGGAATCGAACCAGATCATCACGTCATTGGATCTCGCGAAGCGCGAGGACATCCTGCCTGGCCTGCGCCAATGCCATTGGGACGTCGTCATCGTGGATGAAGCGCACCGCATGTCGGCCTCGTCGGCAGACCACAAGAGCATGCGGTACAAGCTGGGCGAAGACCTTACCGCCCGATCGGATCACTTGATGTTGCTAACGGCAACGCCCCACAAGGGCGATCCCTTGAACTTCACGCTGTTCCTGCAACTTCTGGACCCCGACGTTTACGCCGACGTGCGCTCGATTCGCGAGGCGATGCAGCGTCGGCGCGCGCCGTTCTACCTGCGACGGACCAAGGAGGCGATGGTCTATTTCCCGGAGCGGCAGCCGGATGGCGATTGGGTGGCGCGGCCGATTTTCACCAAGCGCATCCCTCATGCCGCGGCCTTCAACATCGACGGTGCCGAGTTTGACCTCTACCGGGACGTGACGAACTTCGTGAAAGGCCAGTGCCGCGCGGCCGCGGCTCTCGGTGACGACTCACGGGCACGGGCTGTCGGATTTTTGATGGCGCTCTATCAGCGCCGATTAGCGTCCAGCACGTATTCGCTGCGGCACTCGCTGGACAATCGGGTTAGACGACTGCGGGAGAGCCTGAAGAGAGCCAAGGATCTGGCTCGGCAGGTGCCGGCCGAACTGCCGTCCCCTGAGGACCTGGAGGAAATGGAAGATGATGACCGCGAGCGGCTGGAGGACATCCTCGCGGCCGTGTCGCTGTCACAGAATCCGCAAATCGTCCACGACGAGATTGCAAAGCTTGAAGTTCTGTCGCAGCGCGCCGCCGTGGTCGAAGAATCCGGCACAGAGGCCAAACTGGCCCGTCTTAAGGCCATCGTCACCGGACAAGATACGGAGTTCTTCCAGGGCGAAGCGTTCCTTTCGCACCCGAACCGGCGACTGCTCATCTTCACCGAGTTCCGCGACACCCTTGATTACCTCGTGGCCAAGCTGCGCGCGTGGGGATTCGCGGTCGAGTCCATCCACGGCAGCATGAAACCGGGCTCGCGCGATGAGCCGGGTACGCGGTTGTACGCGGAGCAGAAGTTCCGTGACGGCCCCACGCAGGGCGGGGCACAGATCCTCGTGGCGACAGAGGCCGCCGGCGAAGGCATCAACCTTCAGTGCTGCAACATCCTTCTGAACTATGACATCCCCTGGAACCCGAACCGCCTTGAGCAGCGGATGGGGCGCATTCACCGCTACGGCCAGAAGAAGGACTGCTACATCTTCAACTTCATCGCCACGAACACGATCGAAGGGCAGGTGCTGAACAAGCTACTTCACAAGCTTCAGGAGATCCGCGACGCACTCGACGATGACGCGGTGTTCAACGTCGTCGGAGAGGTCCTTCCGGCGGCCCAGATCGAGCGAATCCTTCGCGACTACTACGCAGGAAAGCTCGGCGATGCCGACTTGGAAGATCGCGTCCTGCGGAATGTCAAGGAAGAGGACTTCCGAAACATCTGCCAGAACGCCCTGGAGGGGTTGGCGACGAAGAAGCTCAACCTGGCCATGCTCGTCGAGCGTCGCGCGATCGCGCAGGAACGGCGGCTCGTGCCGGAAACCATCGCTCGGTTCCTTCAGGACTCTGCGCCGCTCGGTGGCTTGACCCTGAAAGAGGTCAAATCGCTGGCCCACACTTTCGATCCTGGGCCAACCCCTGCGACGTTGCGCGAATACGAATCGAAACCCGGCTGGCGGTTGGCACGATTGTCGAACCGATACCCTCGCCTCTCTACCGACCGCGTGGTCGCGGATGCCAATAGCCTTGAGTGGATCACGCCTGGTCATCCACTCTTCGAGGCCATGCGGCAACACACATGGAACGCCGCCACGGAAATCCTCAGCACTGGCGCGTGCTTCTATTGGTTGGAAGCGACGACGCCGATCCGTTTGGACTTTTACCGTGCCCGCATTGTGGACGGTCTCGGGAACGTCATTCATGAGCGCCTGTTCGTGGTGCAGCTTAAAGCCGGAAAGGAGCCCGTCTTACGCGAGCCGGGAATCCTCGGGAACCTCGTACTGGCCAAGGCGCCGTCCGTGCTGCCGACGGTGGCCGCCGCTGAAGAAGTGACGGGATGGCTGAACGAGAAGGCACTGCGGCCGTTCGTCGATGACGTTCGCAAGGAGCGAACCGCAGAAGTTGATCGCGTCCGAGCCCACGTCGATTTCTCGCTCACGGAACTCATCGGACGCGAAGATCAAAAGATTGGCAAACTTGCCGAATCAGCGGAGCGCGGCCTCGAAGGTGCGGCGGGCAACCTCAAGCAGGCCGAGGATCGCCACGCCGAACTGCTCAACCGCCGCGAGCGACGCCGTAATGAACTGGCTCGCCAAGCGACGCTGTCGCTACAGGGAGTGGAGCGTCTTACATCCATCCTGGTGCTCCCGCAACCTGGACCGGAAGCTGTTCAAGTACGCCGTCTTCAGCCAAACCCCGTGACGGAAGCGACGGCGATGCGAGTGGCGATGGAGTACGAGACCGCCGCTGGCCGCACTGTCGCCGACGTACACGAGAAGGACCTGGGTTATGACCTGACAAGCCTGGACAGCAAGTCCGGCGAACTTCGCCTGATTGAAGTCAAAGGCATCGGGGCGCCCGAGGGCACAATCATCATCACGCCAAATGAACACCGCGTCGCTCAGGATCGGCGCGACTGCTACTGGCTGTACGTCGTTACGTGCTGCGACTCGGACCCAAAGCTTCAGACGATCAAGGACCCGGCGTCAGAGCAATGGCAGCCCGTGCAGAAGGTGCAGCATTACACGATGGCTACATCTGCACTGCCGTCGTCCGGTCCCCAGGGAACGCAAAAAGGAGCCTGATGCAACTGACTTCGTTCCGAGTCTGCAATTACCGATCGATCCTCGATTCTGGATGGGTCGATGTGAGCGATATTACGGTCGTTGTGGGCAAGAACGAGTCCGGCAAGACATCTCTCTTGAAGGCGCTCCACAAGTTCAATCCATTCAAGGCGGAGGCCTATAGCATCGACCGTGAATGGCCTCGGGGCCACCGCAAGGAACGTTCTACTGACGCCATTGTGGTCGAGATAAAGTTTAGCTTTACGGACGAGGAGAAGAAGCTGCTGGCCGCGGCCGGCGAGGTTGCGGGTGGCGTCGAAGGCGTTCAGATATCGAAGACGTACAAGGGCGATCAGCATTTTGCTTTTTTGCCGAATGACTTGCCCAATCAGCACGACAGTCGAGCCGTTGAGGAATCGGTCACGAAGGCGGTTAGTGAGTCAAACGACGCATCACCCCAGCTCATCGCCGCGATGCAGAACGTCCAGCAACAGGTATCCGATGCGCTGCAACGTGGTGGCGTACAGGACTTCTCCACTCATGTGGCCGCTTTCCAGCAGGTGGTGGACCAAGGTGTCAAGGCTGACCAGCCGAGCGATCAGCCGGCCGTACAAAAGTTCAAGCATGTTCTGACCAGCCTTCACCAAAAGGCGGCGGCACCGCCACCCAAGACGGCAGCTGTGGAAATCGTGAAGAAACTGATTCCCGTTTTCATCTACATGGATGATCACCGGCCTTTCTCCGGCGTTGCCCATCTCAACCAAATCAAGCAGCGGAAAGACCAGAATCAGTTGACCGACGAAGATAAGACGGTGCTGACGATCTTCACGATGGCCAGCATCAGTTTTGATGAGGAGCACGCGCGGGCATCGGCCGCCGACAAGGAACAGCGGATGCTCGATATGAACGACGCATCTCTGACCCTGACGAGCTTGATCGCGCATCACTGGTCGCAGCGAAAGTACGTGGTCCGCTTCGAGGCGGACGGCGAGCACGTCATTGCGTTTGTCAGCGACGAAGTACAGCCATCGCTTGTTCCGCTGAACGAGCGGTCGAAGGGATTCCAGTGGTTTTTCTCCTTCGACATGACCTTCATGCACGAGACGCGCGGCACGTTCAAGAATTCGATTATCCTCCTTGACGAACCCGGGCTTCATCTCCATGCGGCTGCCCAGCGCGACTTATTGCTGCGGATGAAGGAGTACGCGAAGGGCAACCAACTCGTTTACACCACGCACATGCCGTTCATGATCGACATGCAACGGCTCGACAACATTCGGGTCTGCGTTGAGAACAAAGAAGCCGGTGCGAAGGTCACGGCAGACTTCTACGCCGCAGACGAGGATGCGCGCTTTCCGTTGCAGGCGGCGCTAGGCCTCTCGATGAGCCAGAGCCTTTTCGTCGGCCAGTTTAATCTTGTCGTCGAAGGCATCGTGGACTTCTGGTTCCTGTCCGCTATCTCCGCAATTCTGCGCGATGGCGGGAAACCGTCCCTCGATGAACGGGTCGTCATTACGCCATCCGGTGGCGCGACAAAGGCCGCCTACGTGGGCACGATGTTACAGGCGCAGAAGTTGAGCGTCGTTGTGCTGTTGGATTCAGACCCTGAAGGCCGGAAGGTGGCAGAGGGACTCATCAAGCAGTGGATCCTGAAGGATCGCCACGTGTTGCTGCTTGGCGATGCACTGGGCAGGCGCGAAGACACAGCCATCGAAGATCTTTTCTCGCTCGATTTTTATCTGGGCTACGTCAATAGCGCCTATGGAAGGGAACTTGGTGGCAATCCCATCACGGCGAAGGAGGTCAGCGGGCAGCACGCCTTGCTTGTCGCGGATCGTATTGACGCCGTGCTCGCAGCACGCAGCCTGCCAAAGAATAGCGACGGCGTCGCCTTCAACAAGGGACGGCCAGCAAAACTGATGCTTCGTGAATGGGCAGGAAAGTCGCTGTCAGATTTTCCGGCAAATACGTTCCAGGGCTTTGAGCGGCTATTCGAGGCGGTGAACAAGGCGATGCCCTCCCTGGGAGGTTCCGACCGGAAGTGAGGATATGAGGTTTGATCCCCAAAGAATGCAAACGTTTGGCGGAAGTGGACTTTCCGATTGCGGCCGTGTCGGCGCACTCCGCTCGCGAGAAATACGCGGGCAGCGGACATCCATCAACCCTTCATCTTTGGTGGGCGCGTCGACCATTGGCGGCATGTCGGGCAATTCTCATGGCGCTGTTGCTTCCCGACCCAGCCGATGAAAGTTGCCCTGACGAATTCAAGGCGCGGGCCAGGTCCATCCTCAACGAGTTTCCGGAGTACAAGGCGCCGACCTATCAGAAGATGCTCTCGACGGATGGTGGCCTGCGCCATCTTCTCCTGCACAAGTTCATCGCCGACTTCGCCAACTGGGACAACGCCGGCAGCCCCGCTTACATCAAAACGGCGCGAGCGCTTGTGAAGGCCGCTCACGGCAAGGAAGCGCCGCTGGTAGTCGATCCTTTTGCCGGCGGGGCCAGCATCCCGCTAGAGGCTCTGCGGATCGGATGCGACGCGTTCGCATCGGATCTGAATCCGGTCGCCTGTCTTATCAACAAGCTACTGCTGGAGGACATCTCGCGCCACGGCCCAGAGCTGGCCGAAGAGGTCGGGCGTCTTGGGAAGGAGATCAAGAAGCAGTGCGAGCGCGAACTGGCGGACGTCTACCCGGCAGACCCGGACGGGGCGCTGCCGATCGCATATCTGTGGGCACGTACCGTTCGCTGCGAGCAACCGAATTGCGGTTGCGAGATACCTTTGCTGCGGTCCTTCTGGCTGGCAAAGAAGGGAAAACGAAAGCGGGCTTTGAACCTGACCGTCCATCGACCCAAGGGGCAAGAACCGCACGTAGAGTTGAAAGTGTTTGATGCTGCGTCGGAGAAAGACGCAAGGGCCGGGACAGTTTCCCGGGCGAAAGCGACGTGCCCTGCCTGCAACATCGTTCTTGGGCCGGATCGCGTGCGGGCGCAACTCGCAGAACAACACGGTGGCGCAGATGTAAAGTTCGACGCTGACGGACGGCGAAGGGGAGGTGCACGACTATTGGCTGTGGTCTGCGTTCGCCCCGGCGAGACAGGCCGTCACTACCGCGGCGCCGGCGACGGTGACTACACGGTCGTATTCAATGCGCGGAGGCGACTGCGCAAAAGTTTGGAACAATGGAAGCAAGCAAACGACGGAAGCCTCGGTCCACTGCCGGATGAGCCGCTCCCACCCATCGGCACGTTGGGATTTCGCGTACAGAGGTACGGCGTACTACGGTGGGGCGACTTGTTCACTTCCAGGCAGTGTTTCGCCCTTGAAAACATCCGACAAGCTATCTTTAACCGCGAGGCCACACCAGAAGCCAAACGGCTTCTCGCGGCCTCGTTTAGTCGCGTGGCGATGAGCTGCATGTCTTTGACCCGGTGGAATGCTTACGCAGAAAAGATGCAGCATACATTCGGCCGGCAAGCCCTGCCGATCGTGTGGGACTTCGCCGAAGTGGTTCCGATAGCGAGCGCACCGGGGAACTGGCAGAGCGGCTACGAGCTTGTCTGCGACGCCGTTTCTGGAATCCCAGCATCGCCTGCGACGGGGCAGGTACAGCAGTCGGACGCTGCCGTACCAACGCTTCCGGAAAGCTCTGCGGCCGTGTGGTTCACGGATCCGCCCTACTACGATGCGATCCCGTACAGCGATCTGTCCGACTTTTTCTTTGTGTGGCTGCGGCGGTTATTGGCCGCAGAGTCCTTGTTCTCGCAATTGCGCGAGGGGGACGGGTCGTTGACGCCCAAGACGCTTGAGATTGTACAAGACGAGGCGAAGGTTTTTTCTGACGGCCAGCAAAAGGGCAAGGGATTCTTTGAGAAACGGATGGCTCTCGCCTTCGCTTCGGGGCGAGCCACGCTAAAGGATGATGGAATTGGCAGTGTCGTCTTTGCGCACAAGACAACTGAGGGTTGGGAAGCGCTGTTAGGCGGTATGATCAGCGGTGGCTGGGTGATTACCAGTTCATGGCCGATCACCACGGAGATGGGATCTCGCCTGCGTGCCAAAGAATCGGCCTCGCTGGCCGCTAGTGTGCATCTCGTCTGTCGTCCGCGCGAAGAAGACGCCGGCGTGGGCGACTGGGGGGAGATTATCCGTGATTTGCCAAAGCGTATTACTGACTGGATGGATCGCCTGGGCGGCGAAGGCATTCGAGGCGCGGACCTGGTCTTTGCGTGCATCGGCCCGGCGTTGGAATTATTCAGCAGATACGCCCGTGTGGAGACGCCCGATGGCGAGGAAGTCGGCCTAGCGGCCAATGAGAACGCCCGTGGCGAGCCGGCAAGGCGGGGTTTCCTGTCCTATGTCTGGGAAGTGGCCGGACGGACAGCGCTGAATCAGGTACTCGGCTCAGCGGAATCCAAGGCTAAGAACGGCGCGGCGGGTGCGTTGGAGGAAGATGCGCGGCTGACGGCGCTGTTCTTGTGGACGCTCCAAGCGACCGAAGTGAAAGCCGTGAACGGAAAGAACGACGATGATGACGAGGGAGAGAATGAAGCCGACGACGAAGCCGATGAAGAGGAAGGCGGCGGATCGACGGGCAAGAAGAAGGGCCTTACGCTGATCTACGATGTCGCCCGGCGCTTTGCCCAGCCCCTCGGCATTCACCTTGACATTTGGGAAGGCCGGATCATCGAAACGGCCAAGGGAATCGTCCGCCTGCTGCCGGTGGGCGAGCGGGCGAAACAACTGTTCGGTGAAGAGGGTGCATCTGCGGTGATTCGGAAATTTGACGCCGAGCGCAAGCCCAATCCGCAACTCGTGCTGGACTTCATGGCCGAACAGCGGGCGGCGGTGCCGGAGGTAAGGGCGCGCGGCCGGCGCAAGAGGTCCGGTGACGCGGCCGCGGCGGAAGGACTGCGAACACGGAAAGAGGCGACCACGCTGGACCGCGTCCACGCGGCTATGCTGCTGCAAGCCAGCGGGGCCTCGAACGCGTTGCGAGGGCTTTTACAAGCCGAAATGCAACGCGGCCCCGACTTCCTCCGCCTCGCAAACGCACTTTCGGCGCTGTATCCTCGCGATTCCGAAGAGAAAAGGCTGCTCGATGCGATGTTGCTGGCGGTGCCGAGATAGAACGGCAGAAAATGGCGAACTTAGACCCCTGGTACAAGATCACGAGTCCGCGCAAAGAAGTGCGCGAGGGGCGTTCGTTCAATCCCGACGAATTCGCTATCGCCCTGGAGCAGATCGTCGCGGGAACCGCTCCGGAAGACTATCGCAATCCCAAGGAGTTCTTCAAACGGACGTGCTTCACACGGGCGCTGCGTGATCACACCGCGATGGCCCTGCGCCGCCTGAGCGGCCAGACCGGGAACGCTGCCCCGGTGATGGCGCTGGTGACTCAGTTCGGCGGCGGAAAGACGCACACGCTCACCACGCTCTATCACCTGGTTCGCGGCGGGATCGACATCGGCGAGCTTCGGCGGCTCTCGTCCGTCAGCGACCAGGCCGGCCTGATGGATCACGACTGGTTGGATGAGTTCAAGTCGCTACCGAAAGCGCGGGTGGCGGTGTTCGTTGGTAACGCTTGGGACCCACAGGATGGCGCTGAGACACCCTGGATTGATGTTGCCCGGCAATTGGCCGGTGACGCCGGCGTGCAGGCCCTGGGCAAGGACGCCCGGACGACGCCTCCGGGCACGACCGCGCTGACGAACGTCTTCGCGGCGGCAAAGGCGCCGGTGCTGGTGCTGTTCGATGAGGTCTTGAATTTCCTGAATCGGCATCGGGCCTTCGCGGACAGCTTTCATGCGTTCATCCAGAATCTGACGGTGGCAATGACCGGCACCACCAACGGCGTCGCCATGATCAGCCTGCCGCGCAGCCAAGTGGAAATGACGCCTTGGGATCAGGAGTGGCAGGCGAAGATCACCAAGGTGGTCAAGCGCGTCGCCAAGGACCTGATTGTGAACGATGAAGGGGAGATCGCAGAAGTTGTGCGGCGACGGCTCTTTGAGGCCGTGGACGCCTCCTCGGTGCAAAAGGCCGCGAAGGCTACCGCCAAGGTGTACGCCGATTGGTGCTTCGACAAGCGCGCGCAGCTCCCCCCGGAGTGGACGGCGGTTGACACGGCGGCAACGGATGCCAAGGCGAAAGATTATCTTCGTACGCGCTTCGAGGCGTGTTACCCCTTCCATCCGGCAACGCTCTCCGTGTTCCAGCGAAAATGGCAGACCCTTCCGCAATATCAGCAGACGCGCGGGACGCTGGCGATGCTGGCTCAATGGGTGTCGTGGGCCTTTGTCGAGCAGCACCAGAAGAATATCAATGAGCCCTTGCTGACCCTCGGCCGGGCGCCGCTGCATGAACCGAGCTTTATCAGCGTGGTGTTGGGCCAGCTCGGCGAGCCTCGCCTGGCGGCGGCCATTAGTTCGGACGTCGCCGGCGAAACATGCCACGCGAAGGCACTCGATGCGGATACCAAAGGACCGTTGCGGGACATTCACCGCCGCGTGGGAATGGCGATTCTTTTTGAATCGTCCGGCGGTCAGGCCGAAAAAGTCGCTCACCTTCCCGAATTGCGCTTCGCGTTGGGCGAACCAAACCTGGACACGACCTCGATCGACAACGCGGCCGTTGCCCTGGAGAAGAAGGGGTACTTCATCCGCAAGGCCGGGACGGACGGATTCCGATTCGGCTTCCAGCCGACGCTAAAGAAGGTCGTGGCGGATCGGCGGGCCTCACTCGATGAAGACGATGACATTCGCAAACCGACACGGCTGCTGATCAAGAAGGAGTTCGAGCAGAAGGCGAAGCTGCCGTTCATCGCGTTTCCAAAGGACGGCGATGAGGTCGCGGACACCGCGCGGCTGACGGTGATCCTCCTTGAACCCGAAATGGAATGGGATGATCGGGGAGAGCTGCGGAAGCAACTCGCGGAATGGACGATGAAGCGCGGCGGCTCGAATCGGCTCTATCCAGGATCGCTGGTCTGGTGCGTTCGCAAGGCGGGGAAGGATTTGCGGCAAAAGGTGGAGCAGTGGCAGGCCTGGAAGAAGGTGCAGCAGGAGATCAACGACGGCACGTTGCAAGGAGAATTCGAGACTGCGGACCGTTCCAAGGTGAGTTCGGAGTTGGCCGAGTCGGCCGAAGCGGCTGCGGATGAAGTTTGGGCAAGCTATCGCTTTATGGTGATCGCGGACCCATCTGAGCCGGACGGCATCAAAGCCATCGACCTGGGTGCCGGGCACAGCAGCGCGGGCCAATCCCTTACCGAACGAATCATCGTTACGCTGAAATCCGGCGGGCTTTTGAACGAATCCGTTGGGGCAGGGTATCTGGAGCGAAACTGGCCCCCGGCGCTGCGCGAATCGGGCGCATGGCCACTGTCGAGCATGCGACAGGCGTTCCTGAACGGTGCGCTCACGCGACTGGCGGACCCGGACAAAGTGCTTCGAGAAAAGATCGTCGAGTTTGTGGCGCGCGGCGACTTTGGCCTGGCATCCGGGCAGAACCCGGACGGCACGTTCGAGCGGGTCTGGTTTGAGAAGCCCGTGAACGTGGACGAGGTCGCATTCGACGCGCAGGTCTTTCTTCTCACTAAACAGAAGGCGAAGTCGCTGTCAGCGAAACCCCAGCCGGCTTCGAACGAAGCGGCGCAACCAGGAACTGCCGGGGGTGAGGGCCGGTTAAGCGGGGAATCTAAGCCCGTCACGCCCGTTTCTCCCGTTGGAAACGAAGATCAGACGAGCCCCGAGGAAGCGATTGCAAAGATCATCCGGCTGAGCGGCGAGATTTCACCAGAACTCTGGAACAAGCTCGGCGTGCGAATTCTGCCGCGTCTCAAGAGTGGAGAGAAGCTTCGACTTGGAATTGATTTTTCCTGCGAGGTATCGGCCGCGGATTCCGCACCGATCGAAGCCGAATTGCGTCAAGCGATTGCTGATCTTCGATTAGAAAAGTCGGTGACAGTTCGAGTGGATTGAGCGGCGTCACACGATCCGCTCGACCTCATGGCGCGGCACGATACGGCCCGCAGAGCTCGACCTGCTCCTGCACTACATGTAGTATTTATATTTCGGTTCCGGTTCCTGGTCAGGGGGAACCTCGCGCAGCACATCGCTTACGAGCCGTGAAAAACGAAGCGTGATCGGCATGAGCCCGTGCATATTTGCTGAGTTCCAGTTCATCTTGGTCAACGTCAAAATTTCACGTTGTAGTTGCTCGGCTGCCGTATCGCCGATGTGGTCGGCGACCATTAAAGGCGAGGGCACGTGCCCATGCGGATAGCGTCCAAGCTCACGGATGTAGCCCGTCGTGTAGAGGTAAGCCACGTCGCCAACGGTGAACGACGTGCTCCTGAGCGGTGGTCGCGTTCCGGCCCGAATGAGGCGAGTGTCACTAACCGGGTGCACGGCAAGCAAGTCGTACTGATCCACGTTCTTCAGGGCGGCCTCGAACCCCCTGCGCTCTTCGTCCTCATACCGCGATGCCTTGTGTATGATAACTCGCCGCGGAGCCTGTTTGCGTTCAGCCTTATATCTCTCCAACACCATTTCGATGAGCTTCCCGGAAAGCTCTTCGGAGAGATGCGGCGTCTTTCCCTGTTGGTTCTCATCCCAGTGGAAATTGTGCCCGCGGAGGATTAGTCCATCGCCGTTTTCGTCGAAGGCTTGAACGACGCTCGCCCGCAATGTCGCCGCCTCGCCCAGCGGCCGATAGAAGCTAATGCCGATGAAGCACGTAGCCGGCGGGAGTCCTACTGGCCCCCAGGGGAGTCCGTCCACTTTGAAGTACATCCCTGTGAACAGATTCCAGGCAATCTCCGATGTGTGATCGAGCTCTCGACTGCTTTCGATGAGGCCCGTCGTAGTCTCCTGAAGAATTTGCGTGGCCTTGTGGTATCGCATCGCCATCGCTTTGAACGCTCGGCGAAGATCGCGATGAACCTTCACCCCTCGCTCGGTATATTTCGAAACGCGGCAGCGGGCGTAGAGGTCTTGGGGCAGTACGAGCATGATGTAATCGAGCGGGTGGTCCTTCTGTGTTAGGACCTCCATCTTGCTCTCTAGCGAACCAAGCATCCGCTCAAGACGGTCACGACTGTATTTGACACCAAGGATTCCCTGACTCTCCTGTCGAGTGATCTTCTCGACGAGATGATCGTCCATGCGCAGTGCGAGCCGAAACCCGCGGTCGGGCTTGCAGCCGGGAAAGGGGGCGTGATCGTTGTCGCCGTCAACGCCGTCACTGCAATCGTCGAGAAACTTGTGGGCACGGTCGATGGCTTCACCAGTGCCGATGAAACCGACATGGACCTCTTGTTTGTGACGCGAGGTGCCAAGCGACCGAGGCCCGTAAAGGGGAATGCCCACCTTGGGATCTGGATAGGGACGATCGCCTGCGAAGTAGAGGTCGGGCTCACCAAGCCAACGGGCAGTTGTCCGCAGACGGTCAAGCTGAAGGGGTTTAGTTGTCATCGTCATCCTCGTCGTCGTAGTCGTCGCCGTCCTCCTCCTCATCCGTGCTGTCCGAGGGCGCGTTGCCGGCGAGCGCCCCGTCGAGGTCTGCGAGACTGAAGAGGTCTTCCTCGTACTGCTGATTCTTAAAGGCCTTCTCGTCGTCAGGCACACCCGGCCACTGAATCGCACACGTCACCAGCGTGGAATCGCAGATTAGCGACTGATCGGTGAAGTTCATGATGAAGCGGGGTTGCCCCTCGCACAGCACATCTCGCCAAAATTGCACCTCCGCGAGATACTTGTCGTTGAACATCCGAGCCTTGAGCCGCGTGACGCGAGGGCCTATCTTTTGAGGCGGCATGGGCGTCTCCCCGTCCTGGGTCAGGTGCCGTTCGGGACGAATGGCGAGATACCACTGCTTCGCCGCCACATGCTCGAATCGAAGTCCCGCGGCTAAGTGCCACCAAAAGTTGCGAGGCTCGCCCGTGCTTTTCTTTTTTGGACACCATGCCACTTTCCGACTGGTCTCGCTCGCGTTAAGCGGGCGATAAACGACCACCCGTTCTTCACCCTTGACGTTGACCGGGAAGTAATATCGGTAATGGTCTTTCTCCCAAAAGATTCGATATCTGCCGACATGTTTCCGAAGTGATCGGTTCAGCAGGTCAATAAACCTTCGGTGACCCTCGCTATCAGCCCAGAATGATTCCGATGGTGTGCCCGTGGCTTGACGCCAATTGGTCGACTCCCGGAATGCGTTATCCCGTCGGCTGAGGTCTTGGAAAGTGTACAGAAGATTGTCCCTGAGGATGAACGGGAAGAGCTGATGGCGATCCTCTGGGTAGAAAATGTTCTGTCTGACCTTCTCGAAATCGTCACCGAATTTGCACGGTGCTGAGAAAACACTGCCGGGAAGATGCGTCAGCGGGAGCATCGTACTGTGCAGCACTTCCTCGAGGGTCTGAGCCTTTAACGTTGCTGGCTCCTCCCGCAGCTTGGCCACTCGTGCCTCATGGTCGGCCTTCATCTGCCGCAGCACCGCCACACTGTAGGTGTGCCTTTGGCTGTCAACGATGCGATGGTGAACGGGGCACAGCAGGATTAGATTCGTGTGCTTGGATCGATCCTCTTCGCTTATGTCCTCTCGCCCGCGCGGGCCCTGGCGGCTGTCGGCCACAATATGGGCGATGTCGCTCGTGTTGACCGCATCATCGTCGCCGGCTGCCGGTTGCGTCAGTTGCTGATAGCAGCCCGGAAACGCACAAACGTTTCCTGAGCGGGTATAGAGGATGCGAAGCTCTTTTTGTGAGTAGCTCCTGCTCATTTCTGCAATCCGTTGCGAGAACGCGGGGTCAATTCCACGTATGCCGTTCCTCGGCTCATAGCGCGCAAAGGCTCGCAGCCGATCAACCGCTTGCGTTCGGCGCAGCCTTGGCTTGTTCGAGATCGTGGCCACGGGTGCGGTCTGTGCTCTTCGCCGTACGAACCGGGCCTGGAACCGCCGGGCGGAAACCTCGACCTCATGGCTTTCGCGCCTGAATGTTATCCGGCCGTTAGGACCTACGGAAGCTGGCCGAGACAAACGGCCTAAAGGCCAATTGGCTTAATCCCGTTCTTGTATCTCATGCAGCCGTCTCGGTCGAACCGGGGGGACCAAGACAGACTCCGACCGATCGGAGCCGCGACAGACGAAGCGGGTGTGTGGCGAATCTGCGATTGGCGGACAGTATCGCCCAGCCAAAAGAGCGGTGATCGGATTGTGCGCGCTGAGCTGCCGCGGGAGTCCGGATAGGGTGACCCAGAATCGGCAAAAGAAAGATCATCACGGCGGCTGTGGAGCCCGCGAAGGCAGCGAAATAGGTTGCCAGGGCAGATTGGAGAATGCGACGCGCAGCACGCGACTCGTCGGGCTGAAGGAATCCGTGACGGATCAATTCGCGAACGCCCCGGCGGCTGGCGTCGAACTCGCAAATCAACTCAAGGATCAGATACAGCAGGTAAGTGCCGAGCGTGGCCGCCGCGGCGCGCAATAAGTCCTGGTTCTCTGCGGCCGAGCCAATGAGCCACAGCCAGAAAGAGGCGCCCAGCGCAATGCGGGCTATCGGTTCAAGAAATCGCAATAAGCAATAAGGTGCGAACCAGCGGTGCGCGTGCAGGGCGTGCCCCGTCTCATGGGCCGCGATTGCCAACGCGCCGATGTCCGTACCATCAAAGTTGGCCGCACTTAATACGATTGCGTCTTTTTTGGGGTGGTAACTGTCGACGAGCCATCCGTCGCCGCGAAAGACGCGAGTGCCGAGGTTGTGGGCGGCCAGGATGGTAGCGGCGGCTTGGCCGCCGGTGATGTGGCGGCTTGCTTGCCGGCCGCGGTGCAGCCATACGATCAGCGCAAGCCAGCAGCAGGCCAAAAACGCCAGCACCAGTTGGGGCAGATCCAACAGGATAAACCGCATTAAGCGCAGAAGATCAAGGCACAGCTCAAACATCATGCCTCCCGCGGCACGCAAACAGTATAGCATCGAGTGTGAGCTTGCCTCTCCATAAAAGAGCCTGTGGCGAACACATGTCAACCGGTGCCGATTCGCTCCATGTGGTAATCGCTCCCGTCGAAGCCGGCCACTCGGCTCACCGCCTCGACCCGGCGTCCTTCGCGCGTTCGTCGGACGAACACGACAAGCTGAATGGTGCGGGCAATGGCACGGCGAGGAACGTGCCGCGACACTTCGCCGACCAGATCCTCCAATCGCGCCAGCGCATCCTCGGCACTGTTGGCGTGTAGCGTCGCCAGTCCGCCGGGATGGCCCGTATTCCATGCCTTGAGCAGTGCCAGCGCCTCCCCGCCGCGAACCTCACCCACGACGATGCGGTCGGGCCGCAGCCGCAGCGCGCACCGGACCAGATCGTTCATCGTGACCGGCGGATCGGTGGGCTTAGTCAGCAGTTCCACCCGGTCGGGCGAGCAGCACTGGAGTTCGCGGGTGTCCTCGATGATCAGCACGCGGTCGCGTGCGAATGCCGGTTCGGCCAGAACCGCATTCGCCAGCGTGGTTTTCCCGGACCCGGTGCCGCCGGCGATGAGGATGTTGTACCGCTGATCGATCGCACCGCGAATACATCTGGCCTGATCCGGGGTCATGACGCCCTGGCAAACGTAATCGTCCAGAGTGAAGAGCACCTCCGCCCGTTTGCGGATGCAGAAGACTGGCGCAGCCGTTACCGGTGGAAGCTGGCCCTGAAATCGCTGGCCGGATTGTGGCAGCGTGCCGCTGAGGATCGGCCGGCGCGGTCCACCCGCCTCGCCCACGTGATCAGAAACCAGCCGGATGACTGATTCGGCCCGGTCGGGGTCGATCGTGCCGATGCACGTTCGATCTTCGCCCACACGGTCAGTCCACACTCGACCGTCAGCATTGGCCATGACCTCCACCACCTTCGGGTCGGCCAGCGCCGCCAAGATCGCGGAGCCCAACTGCGCGTGCAGCATGGAACGGAAGCGGTCGGCGGCATCAGCGTCGCGAGACATCGGCATTCTCCTCGGGTGGCTCTGGCACTTCCGCCACATCGTCCTGGCGAACCCTTTCCCAGGCCGGGACTTGCTCGAGCATCGACTTGCCGGGTCCGACGTGCTCGGCCAAGGCCTCCATGAACGCCTCGAACCGTTCCTTGCCCGAAGCGCGGAACTCTTCGCGGGCCGGATCAGGCACACGCGGCGTGTGGTTGTAATAGGCCCGCACGAACAGCGCCAGCATTTCGCTGAGTATGTGCAGTTCCCGCTGCACCCGCTGATCGTGGCGCGCCAATCGAAGGAAGATTCGATCCAGCGTCTCGGCTACCACGCGCTCGCGCTCTTCCTGGAACTCGGGGGTGACAATCCATCGCAGGCCGCGGGCGAGCACGTCGGATCGGGTCTGGTGATGAGTTTGGCAGAAGCGGTCCAGCGCAGCCAAGAGCTCTGGTTCAATCCGCCCGGAAATCGGCACTTTGTTGCCCTTGCTCACACGGCACCCGCCTTCCCGTAATCCTGATCCGCAGGAGGTTCCTGGAATGGATTGATATGGTCGTCCTGACGGCGCATCGGTAGTGTTGTACGGCTTGGGGGTGTTGAACCGATGGCTGCACGCAATAGCGCCAGAGGGTTGGCGTCTTCCCCGGCTGCCCTCTGTAGCCGCTCACCTGCCAAGCGCTGGCGCACGTCCTCCGGCAGCGCCAAACGCGCTCCCTTCGCGCGCTCGTTGTGCCAATCGTCTGCGGGGCGGTCGGACAGTTCTTCCCTTCGCCGTCCACAGCCTTTCGACGGATCTGGCGGATCGATGACGCGCCGCTTCAGGTCCCGGTGCTCGTAATACCGCAGCTTGGTGGTGCGCAACGGCTTGAAGCCGGTGACAAAGATTAATTGCTCGTCGTAGGGCAGCGTGCGAACCTGGCCCGGGTGCAGCAGCGGCCGCACCTGCTCGGAACGGCTGATACTGCGGTGGCCGGCAGCAAGCATCCAGCGCGGGCTTGAATAGCTGTCGCGGTACTCGACGGCCTCTCCGGTCATCTGGCTGATCCGTTGGCAGGTGAGCGTGTCGGCCGAGGCGAAGCAGACCAGCACGTGGCAGTTGTCGATGATCGTGTTGTGCGGGCCGTAGTGCTCCACGATATCGTGGAAGCTCTGCACGATGAGCTGCGCTTTAAGGCCAAAACCCGCCATCTGCCGCAGGCTCTCGGAGAAGAATGGCAGCCGTCCCAGCGTCGGGAACTCGTCCAGCAGCATCAGCAGGCGGTGCCGCTTGGGGCGCAAGCGTGAGTCGCGGTCTCGATATTCCATCAGCGCCCTCGTTACCTGGTTCAGTACCAGTCGCATCAGCGGCCGCACGCGATCGGCGTCGCTCGGCGGCGGCTGGAGGTACAACGACAGCGGCCGCTTGAGGCACATCAGATCGCCAAGCACAAAATCGCTGCGGCTGGTGACTTCACACACGATCTCGTCGGCCCACAGCGTCAGATATCCTTCGGCCGTGCCACGGACGCTGGAACGGAATCGCTCGGCCTGGGTGAGCAGGGACTTGGCGACTCGTCCCACCTCCGGGTACACCTCAACCACGCGGGTTTGAGGATTCAGACGGTGCGGCGTGGTCATCATGGCTTCGCAGGTGTTCTCAAAATCGAGCAGGAGCTCCCGCACTCTGCCCAGGTGCTTCTTGTGGGGCGGCTCGGTGTAAAGCACGTGCAGGACCAATCCGACCAGGAACTGGCTGGCGTTCTGGTCCCATACGTCCAGCGTCTTCTTGGCTCCGTCCGGGTTCACCAGCATCTCCACGAGGTTCTGCACGTCGCGGATCTCGTGCGGTCCCTTGCGGACCTCCAGCAGCGGGTTGAAGTGGGCGCTGTCACGCCGCGTCGGATTGAACAGCACGCAGTGCTGGTATCGCGAGCGGTAGCCGGTGGTGGCCTCCCAGAGTTCTCCCTTGACGTCGTAAGCGAGCGCGCTTTGGGGCCAGCACAGAAGTGTCGGAACCACATGCCCCACGCCCTTACCGGAGCGACTGGCGCCGGATACCAGTTGATGCTCCGGCCCGTCGTAGGTCAGCAGTCTCCCTTCATGGATGCCTACCACGGTCCCTTGTCCCTGAAGCAATCCCGCCTTCTTCATGTCGCGCCGCGTACCCCAGCCCTCGGTCCCGAAGTCCTTGACCTTCGGGGCTCCGCTGCGGCCGGCGGCCGAAGCGATTGCGAGCACCGCCACCGCGTATACAAGGAACGCGGCGGTTGCGCTATCCACGGCACCAGCTCGCGGCGCCGAACGGTCGCTGGCCCAAATCAGCAGCGACCATGGCGGGTAGATTGCGCGGCCATTGATCCTGATCCAGCAGCTGGTGAGGCTTGGCGCATAAACCAACTGAGAAGCCGCCCACTGGGTCGCCGTCCACAGGCCCGCCAGCAGCAGGACCAACATGCACGCAAGTCGCTTTGCCTTCGTCATAGCTCAGTCCCTCTCCAAGCCTTGGCTCGTCGCCCGACCGGCGGCGACGGCCGTGAGTATCGCCCGGCCGCGCGTATCCACGCGCACCTGAACGGCCGCGTCATAACTTAGTGGCGGTACACGCCCGACCGGAGCCAGGTACACTTGCGAGCGCCCGGCGACGGCGGCGTAGAGACCAGAGTGCAACGCGATCGTGCCGCGATACGCTCCTGCGGCCTCGGCACCCGGAGCCAGCGGCTGCGGCGCTCTTCCAAATCGCTCGACAAGCATCGAGGCAGTCGCTTGCCATTCCTTCTGCCGCAACTCTTGGGCGACGCCCGAGCGAAGCACGTACTGGCCGTTCTTGCTCCCGGCGTAGCCGTGCTCAACCATCCATCGCAGCCGCGCTTGTGCGAGTTGCTCCAGAGCGCCTTCGAGTGGAACAGCCGTCGGCTTGCCCTGGGAGCGCAGGTGGATTTGGCGGTCGAGCCACGTCCACGCCTCGGAACCGACCTGACTCTCGAGGGAGCGTGCGGAGACGATCTCCACCATCCCTGAACCATCGCGGCTCCGCGCGAAATCGCCCCGGTTCAGTGCCTCGGTGTCGCGGATGCGCCAGCCGCCCGCCTCTCGCATGGCCGCGCCTATACGAGTCAGTGTTTCAGCCCGCCGCTCGTGAGAGCGCAGGAAGGATTCCATATCGGACACGGCGAAGTGCGCTGGCAGGATGCGGCGATGGGCCTCCTGGCTGTAGATTCCGTTGTTGGATCGGGCCACCTCGGCGATCCGCTGGTCGGTCTTCGTCCGTTGCAGGTCGGCTCCGGATACGCGGACAAGGCCCGCCGTCTCCAGTACCGCGAGTACTTCACGGTTGGAGACCTTCACGTAGTGCATCCGGTCCTGAGCATCGCTGACGACCAGGTAGCGCCGGTCGTGCAGCGCACCGTCAGCGCCTGTAGCGACAACAGCACCCGTGACGGATTGGGCGTCTCGCCCCGGATCGAACCGGGTGACGGATGAGGCGCGGTGACCGAGCACCGGGTACAGGTTTCGGACGATCTCCTGCCGCAGTCCGAAATCTTCGAGCGTCTGGCGGAATTCAGGGGCAACGCTCCACTGACCGCGGTCGTCCTTGCCGGCCAGGCCGTATCTCTGGAGGTGTTGGAGGCGCCCGGCCATGTGCCGGCGGCTCTGCGGATCTTTGGGAAGTCGAACGTGCCGCTCGGCGTCGAGCCGCCGCTCGATCACGGCGTCGAGCGGGGTGAACCGCTCGGCGACGATCTCTTTGGCGATGGCCTGGTTCACCTGCTCGGCGGTGCGGGGACCGAGCCAGCGGGTGGCGATCTCCTGGGCGGCCTGGCGCATGCCGTGCTTGATGTACTGGCGCGGGATGACGAGGTCCTTGCCGTTGTCCCGCTTGCCGCGGACGATGACGTGGGCGTGCGGCTCGTCGGTATTGTGGTGGTCGATGGCGATCCATTCGAGCTTTGTGCCCAGGTCCTTCTCCATCCGGGTCATCAGTTCGCGAACAAAGCGGCTCATCCCTCCCGGCTGCTGCTGGATCAGGTCTCCGCGCTCCGGCGAGACGATCAGGCGGAAATGGTGGCGGTCCTTCTCCCACCGCTCCTGCCGGAACCGCTGTCCCACTTCGGCGCCGCCGATCCCCGCGCCCATCGAGCGGGCGTCGTAGAAGCGGCCGGGTTGGCCGTCGGCCGAAGCCGAGTCGCGGGCCAGGTAAGAGACGTGGGCGCGCAGCACGCCACGCGCTTTGGCCGTCTTGCGGTGGACGGTGTAGGAGGCTTTGATGACCACGCGCTGCTGGCCGGCATCGCCGGCGAAGAACCCGCTGGTGCCGCGTTTGTTTGCACTGCGTCCTGGCCGGCGGCCCAACGTTCCGAACCGGCGCAGCACCTGGCGCAGACTGTTCGTGCCAGCGAACTCGCCGCAAGTCAGGGTAGAGCGATTTTCCCCTCGCCGCCCGCCGAACCGAATCCGCAACTCATCCTCGACCTCGCGCAGTCCTCTGGGTTGCTTCATAGGTTAACCTCGCGAATACACGTAAATTGATGCTGAATAGCCGCTTGCAATTGGCTCGTCATACGCCGATTCGGGCGTATGACACTCAACTCCATCTACAGCCGCGGCTTACACGCACGTGTCAGCCGCGGCTTTTATCTGGCCCTATTGAATCCCTGGTCCCTCCCCTCGTTTTCACTCTGATTGCTCCGAATGCCCTCAGCGATCGACTGCGGCAATTCAGGCGGAGCACGACCGCGTGATGGATCGCGCAGCGGTCGGGCTTCGGCCGGCTCGTGCGTCGATGAATCGAATGCGAGGCGCCGGTAGACGCCGAGCACCTGGCTGGTGCGGATCGGACCGAAGAAGCGGCTGTCGAAGCTGCGGTCGAAGGGTGAGCCGACCAGCAACTCGTCATCGCGCAGCACACGAGCTTGCCGCCATTGCGGCAGTGGGCGGCCGGCTGAATCGGCGGATGGAATCTGCCCGATGAGCGTGCCATTGACGCGCAGCTCGCCACTTGTCGTCGACACGTAGTCGCCGCTGACGGCCAGCACGTGCTTGAGCAACAGCAGGTCCGTGCGTTCGCCGCGGCGGCGCGCATAGTCGTACGCACAGACGGGCAGAGGAAATGCGACCACATCGCCGCGGCGGATTACGTGCCTCCGGTAGACGTACAGCCCCACGGGCATGCTCGGCGTGCGGTTGTACAGGATCATCGGAGGATACGGGGCCGATGCGCCGCCGATCAGCAAAATAGTGATGCCACCGATCACGACTGCGCGGCGGAAGCGTCGATCAGTTTTCATTGGACTGGTCCTGTAGAAAGTGGAGCAGTTGATCGCGGTGGAGCCGTCGTGGCTCACGACTAACGCGCAGTGCCTGGCTTGCAATGCGGAAGTAGACCGGCGGAACGCGGCACGGGTCGATGTCAGCCTGCTGGATCTGGCGAACCATGTGGTCGGCCCGGCCGACAATGCCGCGGTCGTCACCACGGCAGCGGCAAGTCAGATAGGCATGCACGCACACGGCTGGTCGAATGCAGGGTAGGCGGTGGCCGCTGTCGCCGAATCTCAGCGCTTCGGCTACGGCGAAGCCGGCAACTTGCCGCCGTAGCGAAATGCGCGCCCACCACGACACCGCGAACCGCTGGCCCGGTGTGAACCAATAGCACGTCACGCCATCACCTGACTGCAAGATGTGCTGCGGATTACCGAATCGCAGCCGCACATTCAGCCGGTCCTTGGCATAGCAAGCCGTGAAGAGCGTCCACGGCTCGTACAGCGGCATGGAATCTGTCGACGCGAGAGTTTGCATGGTGATGTTCTGCAGGCCCGGTCGGGTGGATTGTCAATTGAGACCTGCTTGCCCCGATTGCGGCGGCGTCGGCGCTGAAAGATATGGCGTCAGCGAACTCGCCTGCATTGGCAGTTGCGGCGGCAGGCTCAGATGGTTCTTGGCCGCGTGCGTGCGCGAAGGCAGCGTGTAGATCACGCGCTGGTCGCCGAGCCAAGGGCCGGTCGGCGGATGCGCACCCGCCCCGTTGGATTTGCTGCCAGCCTTTGGCTTGCTGGTGGAAATCACATGTGAACGGTCGGCGTAGGTTGCGAACAGGACCTCGTCACACCACGATTGCACCAGCGCCGACGCCTGGCGGTGCAGTGCTGGCCCGTAGCGCTCGGGGGCGAACGAGGCGACACCTTCCGACACGACGGCTGGTCGTTCTGTTTGAGCGCGAGCGACCAGCAGAACGTGCAGTCCGATGTCGCTGCGCAGCAAGTCCATCTGCCAGAGCAATTGGCGCCACACCGAGAGCGCCAGCGTGTATCCCTTGGCGAGCGGAACGTCCTCAATGTGCTGGATGCCTCGCTCGCGACAGAACTCATCCCAGATCAGCAGTTCGAGCGTGTCCAACGGGTCGAGGACAACGGTGCGGTAATCATGTGGCTCGACGTACAGCTCGTGAAGCGCCAGCATGATCTGGCCGAACCGCCGCGCCACCGGAAAGCGGGGGCAGTCGACGTGGCTCGTGCTATCATCAGCCGGCACGAATACCGGCGCGGGGAATCCCGCCGCAAAGGTGGACGCGCCAATGCCGCGGGTGCCGTACAGCAGGATGCGTCGCGGCCCAATGACTCGCCCGGATTCGATCTGGTTGAAGAGCTTCATGTTCATCTCCTGTAAAGATCAGAGGTATTCGTGAAGGTCTAATGACTTGAAAATCTTGCGTAGGGCGGCGATCTGCGCGTCAGGGCCCGCGGGCGAACCGTGCGTGTGGCGCGGTGGGTCGCCCGGCAATTCTTCGAAAGCGATTTGCCGACATGTCTCGCGTAGTTCGGCCGGCAGTTGGACGATTACTGAGGCGACGTCGAGCCGCAGCTCGTGGGCACGCGTCGGCTCGTGTCCCACGCTGGCGTCCGTCGCGTACTCCAGCACCGACGTGTCGGCGCGCTGCCGAGCGGGCCGCATCCGATGCCAGAATGAATGCGAACGGATCAATGAAATGGCGACCTCGTCAATCTCGCGCTTGAGTCGCGAGAACAGCGAGAAACGCGGCGGTCGCTTCGCGCACGCGCTTCCGCGCCGATCCCAACGAATCAGCAGCTCCAGCCAGAGTTCTTGCTCCAGGTCATCGCGATCAAACGGGTGCAGTTGGAAGTAGGCAGCCAGGCGACCAGCCTTGGCGCGGACCAACGGCATTGCGATGGCACAGCGCCGGACTAATTCCAAAGAGCCATCCATGCTTTGCTCTCCTCGCGGCCGCGTGAGTGGGCCGACGGGGCAATCGTCCGCGCAGTTCGTGCGCGCCCGATGGCGAAAGCCGACCGATATGAGTGCGATCTGAATCAGGACGAAAAAGCGCTCAGAATGAGCTTGACTCGGTGGGCATGAGTTCGGTAAAAGTATGGTTCGATTCGGGTGCCTGCCAGGGAGGGCGCTCGCTGTGATCTTCATTGCCACCGGCCTGTGCCGGGTTAAACGGAACGGCATCCGAGATAAGGAGTTGTCGTCATGTTGCCCGGCACGTTGTTAGCCGCTGAATTACCCGCGATTCCG
>Ga0073928_10001948_pt1 | contig 37738 bp, 40 predicted proteins | sample PaiPotPPA55metaG_FD_76969 | JGI IMG/M metagenome (GOLD analysis project Ga0073928, IMG submission 76969) | Iron sulfur acid spring bacterial and archeal communities from Banff, Canada, to study Microbial Dark Matter (Phase II) - Paint Pots PPA... ... | reverse complement strand
GCCTTCTACGAGCTTCAACACCGGCAATTACAGGTCAAGCAGCTCAAGTGGAAGGCCGCCAAGCTGGGATTCCAAATCGTCCAAGCCACGGCCGCTTAAAACGAAGAGTTTCTGAGGAGTCGGCAAGCCCGGAAAAGTTGATCCTTGCGATAGCCGCAGTTTCGGTAGGGCACGTTTCGAATATTGGCAGCAGCCGGGCAATTTTCAACGCTTGCCTCAACTTCGGGCCGAGATTACAAAGCTTGAGGCTTCCGCTTTGGCTCTTATGTTTCGATGTACTTCGATGAGTGCGCCGATGCCCGCGCTGTGAACATAATTGACTTACTCCAGGTTAATGACAATCCGTGCCGCGCCGGATGCAACGAGATTATCGAACATTGTGAGCAACCCTCTGCTCTCTTGTCCGAGCACAAGACGCCCTTTGAGAGCTAGAAGGTAGATTCCATTCATCTCACGCTGCGTTATTTCCAAAGGCATCGTTTGCCTCCCCCAAGGACTGTTACGCGGATTCGCGAATGCATCCATAGTAGCCTCCCGGATTCCCGATTCCGAGGCTCGTCAATGATCCCCCCGTTACTGAGATGGGTCGCTCGACGGTGGGGCGAGGCTTAACCGCTGACGACATCAGCCGCAGGAGATTTAACGAGCCCCTTTTTGAGCTTCCGCAAGAATTGATTTCATGGTAGCTATCAACGCCTAAACCGAGTACGGTGGACATGTCTCACTAGCATCGCTCCCGCTTTCCTCCGGTTTTCCTACGAAGACGGCTCCCTGCGAAATCTGACAATTTCATAGTTTGGAGGTATCGACATGGCGGACTGGCGCGAGCTTTACAAGACCACTCTTCTCGAAACGAACCCCACGCAGTTCGAACGACTGATGACAGAGACCGAGGATGCTATTTTCCAACGTCGGCGAGAACTTGCCGATAGTTCAGGCAGCAAAAAAGAACGCCGCAAGATAGCGCAAGCATCGGCGGCCCTGTGGACTTTGAAGACCGAAAGACTAAGCCGGACAGACCGGAAAATTTGGTAATGGGTCAGTTGAAAAGGACATAAAAGAGGAGCAGCCCTGGGTCGAAGGGCCGCTCCTGGGGTGATTCGAGATGTTCCTATTCTCAACGCTGCGAAAGCCGAATACCCGAAGTATACGAAAAAAGAGGGCAAACCCGACCTGGTGGGCTTGCCCTCAAAACGATCTGGTTTTGTGAGGCAGTTACTTTTTGGCGATCAGAACCTGTTCGGTGGAGACGGGGCCCTGAGCTAGTACGACATCCTGCTTCGGAGTCTTGGGTGCGTGATACGTCAGTTCCACACCAAGATCCGCCAGGTACATCGATCGGACAAAGCTGGTGCCACCGCGGTATTCGATGGTCAACTTACTGGAGTCGCCTTCATTGCGCTCGTCGATCACAGACGTGAGGATGAAAGCACCGCCATTCGGTCCCTGGAGGAATACCCGGCCGGACATCGTCGTGGAACTCAGAGAGAAAGTGTAGTCACCAGCGGGCAATGAGGCATTCCCCCAGCGAACGTCATTGGGCAAAGTGAATTTGCCCCGGAAGGCATTCTGGGCGGAGGCGGAGCTCGCGGATGTGCAGATGGCGATCAATCCGAACGTGACGATTGCAATGATGCGGGTGAATTTGGTTTTCATGGTGGGGCTCTCCTTCTAGACTTAAATTTCGTTTAAGTCCTCGGTGCTTCGTTTCTCGAACGCACGCCCAGTAAAGAGCATTTGTCTGCCCGCGAAGGGCAGAGATCAAGCGCGAGGTGCGTTTCTAGCGGAAGCGTTTAGCTAACAAGGAGATGAGGGCGAATGAGTGCAGGTGATCAGAACTATTCGCGTGCTGCGAAGTTTAAATGTCTATCCGATCCAACGGTTCCGCTATCCGTTTGGATAGTTCCAATTACGGCGGCCAGTACGAGGGTGCGCCCTTAGCCGGCACATTTGCCAAAGAAGTATCGAAGTGGCCGCCCAAGCCAGCATGGCGCTCAGAAGTATCAACCATTCCGCCCCGCCGGACAGGAACCGCCACACAACGATGGCAAAACAAATGAGTCCGATGCTACCCATTGTGGCTCCGCGTGCTTCGAGCGCAACCGCACACCTAGCGCGGTCAACTCCATCAATGGCCGCCGATCGCTTCCTTTCTTTCACGTGTTTTTCGACAAGTGTAGCGGTCGCAGGAAAGATTGCGGGAAACGCGAGAAACAGACCACCTACAACTGGACCGAATGACTTTGCAATCATGCCTGTCGCAACGGTTGCAAGTCCTCCAAATAGAAATCGGAGAACAATTTCGTACCATTTCGTCTGTCTGAGTGCCGAGAGATTGAGTCTAACTGCCATGCTACTTGAGGAATAAAGACCAAATGCCAAAGGCGGTCGCAAACCAAACAGAAAGAAGGCCCGTCGCGGCAAGGTGAGCGGACGGCTTGTATCTGGGCATCACCCGCATCACCGACCACGTATAGGCGAATAGCGCTATAGCGCCTCCGATCATGGAACGGGCTTCCAGAACGGCGTATGCAGTGCCGTTACTGGCAATCGTCAGTCCTAAGGTAGCCAATGCGACAGAAGGCGCAGCTCCGAATAGTCCAGCAAAGCTCTTGGGTTTCAATACATCTCCCAGGGCGGAAAACAGTGCAACGACAGTCCCGCCGACCAAAAAACGAAAGAACATTTCCCTCAATGGCATCAGCCACGTGCACGCCGCATTAGCTCTTCTTTAGGGCTCGCATTCCATCCTTGATCCTTCGACGCGCTTCCTTCGGGCCTTTCACGTCCAGGATCCGGTACTCTTTGCCGGTCAGTTCATGGTAGTGGACAAAAAACTCTTCCAATTCCCTGACGAATTTTTTGCCGAGGTCATCGACGTGTTTTACATGCGCGTAGCTGTGGTTCATTTGCTCTATGGCCACGATGCGATCATTGCGTTCCGCCTTATTCTTTTTTCCTTGTTCGCCCTCAATGACGCCAATTGTCCGGCATTTTAGAAGACAGCCGGGAAAGGCAGGTTCATCCATCAGCACGAGCACATCGGTGGGGTCACCGTCTTCCGCCAGAGTGGAGGGAATGAATCCAAAGTCATACGGAAACACCATCCCTGCCGGGAGCACCTTCGTAAGCTCGAATACCTTTTGTTCTACATCGAGCGCATATTTGTTGCGGCTTCCCTTGGGCGTTTCGATGACTACCTGAATGATGTCGTCATCGTTTGGGTCTTTAGGAGCGAGACGAACAGGGTTCGCAAGGCTGTCACGCTTCCGCTTTGACATTGGTGGGACCTTTCAATCGCGATCAATCGGAAGTTAGATGCAGAGGAGAGCGTTCTGGGTCCGAGTCGACCAGAGCGAGTACACTTACAATATGGACTACAGCGTATGCTCCCGCATCCGGGTCCGCCTTTACAGCGGTAAAGTTGTCGAGGCTGAGATAACGGCAATCACGAATAAGTCCACTGGGCGAATAGCATTGAATCTCAGTGACAACACAAACCAAGAGACCTGATGCGCGCGTAAGATGAATTGCGATCACGTACGCCTTCCTCTTGCTAACCGTCATTTCGAACTCCCCGTGAATCCCGTATAAACCACATGTTCGCCCACCTGTAACTCCCTATCCGCTACACCGTTCCGACTGCAATCCACCACTCTCCCCGCAATCGTAAACTTCCGTAGCCCACACCGCTTCTCTCTCCGCCTACTCCCTCCCGATACGCCCACGTCGAACCATAAATTCCCCAACCAACTTTCCCATCCGCCTCCGTCAGCGTTTGCACATTTTAAAGCGCTGTCGTGCCAGAGGTGCGAGAACAGATTCATCTTGACAGCTTGCCGCCCGTTGAATTAGACAGTTACCATCCGACCTGCGTTGCGTCTGCTTCGCCAGATTCCAGCCCTGGAGCGACCAGATTTCAGCCTTGGCCGAGAGGGACCCGGGCCGCGATTCCCTAACAAAATCTGAGGGCCCGACATTTCAGTTCCAAAATACGAAAAGGAGGCGACCATGCGTAGACTGGTTCCGCTGGTGTTCGCGTTTTTGCTGCTGGGATACACGGCCTCAGCGCAGAACAAGGTCCTGCCCAAGTTCCTGTCCTGTGACGAGAATGGGATGCTCTGTACGGAGGTGCTTGACTCCATAGGCTACGAGGGTCAGTACACGGGTCACGACGAGCCTTCGCTGCTTTTCTACTCGAACGTTTCTGGATCGGGCAATTCGAATGTTTACACCTTGGTGCTGCCCAGCGATCCTCCGACCCTACCGCAGCAAGACGGAACCGGTGGAACCTTCAATTTCCAGCTCCACCCTACGTTCTGGCTCGGCATGGCAATGTGCGATGACCAATCGGCGCCAAATCCAGGAGGATCTTCAGTTGGACCAAACATACCCTGCACGCCAGACAGCGATAGCAACATATTCGACAACTCGAATCCAACAGCGACAGACTACATCGGAAAACACCCTGGTTCCGCGTTTATGGAGATGCAGTTCTACCCGCCTGGATGGGTACTGTGGCCGGCTGGTGACAGCTGTGATGCCACCCACTGGTGCGCTGCGCTGAACATTGATAGCGATTCCGCGAATCTTAATACTGGAGTAACGAACAATCCTGCATGCCTTAACACGGCTGGGCAAGAATATGTGAATTTCGCGTTCATCACCACGACTGGCGTGGCCCACGCACCGGCAAGTCCCTTACTCGCTACGCTCAGCACGTTCACACCAAATCCACAGACAGACTTGTTCATGAATTCAGGCGACAAGTTGGTCGTAACGCTGCAAGACACCACGAACGGCTTTCAGGTGGTGATCAACGACCTCACCACTGGCCAGACTGGTTCCATGACAGCGAGCGCCACCAACGGCTTCGGTGAAGTTTTGTTCGACCCGAAGGGAAACAACTGCAAACCAAAAACGCACAACATTCCCACCAATTTCCACCCGATGTACGCCACCTCCAGCGAGCACACGCGTGTGCCATGGGCAGCTCATTCATACAACATTGCTTTCTCCGATGAGCTCGGACACTTTGAGTATTGCAACGCGGTTAGCTCTGAGGGTGGAAACTGCACGCAGGACGGAGTGCACGATCTGGATACCTCACTTAGTGGTGCCGAGGACGACGATTATTGCTTTGATGCCGCTGCCTCCTCGAGCATCCTAATCGGCGGATGTTTCGGTGAACCAATCAACGACGGCGACTTTGACGGTGTATCGTACCAGCTGGTATGGCCGGGAACGTCGACAAACGCGAAGCTGGATCGTTCGCTGCATGCCCAAGCCGTGCAATTTACCAGTCCGCTACTCAAAGACATTGAGAATAACTCACTAAGTTTTGACCGGGTCGCTTTCGAGACCAACCTGCCGCGGATCGAATTCGATACGAATCCACCGTGCCAGCGCCTCATCTCGAATCCCGCAGACCAAAATCCCGGTTCTGGATGCGTAGATCCACCAGTCGGAGCTAACTTTTACCCGATATATACAACGACCCAGGCGTCGAAAGGGAGCTGCATATGGCAACTTGGCGGTGCCAATATTCCAGGAACGACCGACGCATTTGGCGGCTCGTCGACCACAGAATATGGTCCGTTATTGTCTTTGGCGTATCCGGCAGTCGGGGGACCAAGTTTTAAATACGATAATTTCCGGCAGGTACTCAGCAGCAATCCCTGTCCACGATAGAGACCGGGTGTGAACTATGCTGCTAGGTAATTGACTTGCGGACCTGCTCCGCGCCGTTCTGCCCGCGCAGTAGGTCCGCTTTCTCAGTTCACAACGAAATGCCTCGAATTGAACCGGCCCCGAGGGGAGGGTCGGTGAGAGGGAGCGGATTGGACCGCCCAAGGTGGTGGTGGAATTTAGGCAGCCCGCACCGAGCTTCTGGCGTATTGCGTTTCCGCCAGCCGATTGGAAAGCCTGAACTTCAATGAACGCGCTCTACAACAATCCTGACTGATTCACCCGACGCGATCACCGCCCCCGAAACAACCTCCCTCCCTCAACCCACCACATAAGCCTTCCACTCCCCCACCGTCAGCTCAAACTCCCCCGTCGCTCCTGTCTAAACAGTTTGTTTGCCCACCTGTAGTTCCAAACTCGGGCGTCATTGGCCTTGCACCGTTTTCTGCAGTGGCCCGTCTGTTCGACGGCCAGCTTGTAAGCTACATAGTATTTGTAAATGTTTCCGACGTAGGTGACGGTTTCCTGCCCGATGTACTGGGCGGCTATCAGTTCAACGTTTTCGAACCAGACATCAGGATTGAGTCCGCTTTCTGCTGCTTGCGCAGGCGGGCGACGCGCGTCGGGCCGGCATTGTAGCTGGCAAAGACGAACATCGTGCGGTCGACAGGATTCAGCTTGGGGTCGTTGAAATAGGTGTCGGCGATGTTGCGCAGCATCTTAACACCGGCGTGAACGTTGGCGTCGGCTACGCCCACGTTGGCGATGTTAATGGGTGAGGCGGCGGCGTATCTGGGCATGACCTGCATGATGCCCACTGCACCCCGCCGGCTGCGCAGGTTCTGGTTCAGCCTGGATTCCTGATAGCCCTGTGCGGCCAGCATCAGGTAATCAAAATCGTATTGCGCGGCATATTTCTGAAACAGCGCAATGGTGGCGCGAAACTTTTCCATCTCTTTGCCGGAGGTGGAATTTTCCACCCACTTGGTATTCTTCAGGTAGCGACGCAAGATCGTGTTTCCGAAAGACGTACCAACTCCATGGCTGGCGACGAATTCATCCAGAAGCTGTTTGAGCTGGGGATTGTTCTTGCGCATAACCAGCGCGGTTTGTCCCTCGGTGGCGAGCGGCACGTCAGGATGCGCCCTCACGTTATCGAAGACCTTTGACCACAGTTCGGCGCGCTCCCGCGTAGTGATGGTGGCGGGGATTAGGCCGGCGTTGACCATCTCGACCAGATCGTCGTCGGTAAGATTCTTGTCAGCTTCCCGAACGTGTATCGGCGTCTTGCCTGCTTTCTGCAGCGAGTCGTTCAACTTTCGCAGTTCCTGGTAGGCGATCGTGAGCGGATTGACATAGATTTCCTTCCCTGCAAGTTCGTCGAGGGTGGAAAACGAGCCGAAACCCGGTCCGCTCACTACGATCCGGGTCGCATTGGTCTGAATAGGGACGGAAAAGGCAAACCGCTTCTCACGCTCCGGCGTGACAGCAATGGCGTTCGCGACCAAGTCACCCATTCCTTCGCTGAGGCCGGCTTCCGCTTGAGGCGGTGCGACCGGCAGGTATGTGACTTTCAGCTGCACGAGTCCAGTCTTAAGCTTCTTGTTGGCAAACCTCTGGAACTCTTCCAACGATTCATAGATGGCGCCTCGGAGCCGTCCCTTGTCATAAAAGAAGCCGATGGGATTAAGAATGACTAGCGCACGGATATTGCGCCTCTCCACCATTTCGTCGAGATCGCCGGTGTGGTGCTCGAAGTGAAGCGGTAGCAACAGAGCATTCGTCGCGGTGGACGATGTCGGACCAGCCCCTTGTTGCTTGGCCTGGTCGGTACCTTGCGGCGTAGCTTCTTTTTTTTCGCAGGCAATCAGCAGCAACGCAACACACACAGTGGGTTCGAGCTGAGTGTTGCGTCGACCCATTGAGACCACCGCCTTTATCAGGCACGTGGATTACTTCCGACTGGCCCGTGATGCGGTCTATCTTCCGTGAGTACTGTCGATCAGGCCTGCCCGTGGTTTCTACTGCAGGTCGAAACCGTGCCGCAAGTCGACACGGATTCAAGTCGTCCGTAAGGCGAATTGCTCATGGGCGAGCTTCGTAGACGACGTTAAACGGGGTTTCCGCGGCACGTCGGAAACGGCTGAAGCCGGCTGCCGTAACGACCTCGCGAATCCGCTTTTCGCCCGACTGCGCACCCAAGCACAAAGCAACTTCCTGTGAACGCGAACAGGGAGTGCACAACAGAGTTGAAAAGGAGTAGTACACGCGGCCGACCGGATTCAGATTGTCCTTTAATTCATCGTTGGCGAAGGGTTCGACGATCATCCAAGCGCCATCCTTGCTTAGCGAATTACGGATGTGGGTAGCAGCCCCGACTGGATCACCCATATCGTGCAAACAATCGAACACGGTAACCAAGTCGTAGTCCTTGCCTGGAAATGATTTGGCCTTCGCGACGCCAAAGTTGAGACGAACTTCGAGACCTGCCTTGGCGGCGGTTGCGCGGGCACCCTCGATGGATTTGTCATGATAGTCGAAGCCGAAGAATTGCGATTTCGGAAAGGCTTTGGCCATCAGCACAGTGGACGCACCCTTGCCGCATCCCACGTCGGCCACGCGTGCGCCGGCTTCAAGCTTGGCCTGCACACCTTCCAGAGCGGGTATCCATGAATTTATGAGATTTGCCGCGTAGCTGGGCCGGAAGAATTTCTCGCAACCATGAAACACAGCTTCATCGTGCTCGTGCCAGCCCATGCCTGCGCCGGAGCGGAAGGCCTCGGTAATCCTGGGAACGGCGGCCAGAGAGCCGAGAGCCAATTGGAAAGCCCCGGGAAGATAGGCTGGACTGTCTTCGTTGGCCAGAGTAAATGCCTGTTCTTCGCTCAAGCTGAACTTGCGAGTCTGTTCGCTGTATGTAACGTAGCCGCCGGCAGCTTGAGAGGCCAGCCACTCACGTACATAGCGTTCATCTGTGTTGGTTTTTGCGGCCAGTTCAACGGAGTTCAGCGGGCCTTCCGCGAGAGCCTTGTACAACCCGAGCTTTTCGCCAATGACCACCATGCCAGAGTGGACCGCCGCTCCGAGATCTCCAACGAATTGCCCTACGAACACATTCAGCTTGTCCATATCCAGTGCCATTTCCTTGTTCTCCCTCGCGACTGTGATTTCGTCGAAATTTTCGTTCCGTGATGCTCTACTTGGTCTTACTCGGGTCGTCCTCAGGGTGGACATAGTTGAACTGCATGGGCGATTGTCCGTGGACCTGCACAACGGTTTCTCCCGAAGCCATGACGTAGTGGTGCATGTCGGGGTCGAGAAAGGCGAAGCTCCCGGCACTGAACGCGTTCATCTTGTTGGAGTCAAACTGATCGCCCATACCAACTTTGAGCGTCCCGGAAATGACCGTGAGGTTTTCCCGGTGCGGGTGCCAGTGGGGCGCGATGCGGAACCCATCCGGCATCTTCAGGCGAACGGTGAAGTCGCCGGTAGAAGCGGTTGGATCACCTTCGAGCACGGCAAACTGCGCGCCAGGACGCACAACCGAGGGCGCCGGCCCCCAGGGAACGGCATCCGAAGTGAAGGCGTTTTTTTCGTTGTAGGGCTCGTGCGCGGGACTGGTGAAAGCCCGCCCCGTCCACGAGAACATTGCAGCAACTCCAAGTGCAAGGAACAAGTTTCGTTTCATCGTTTGAGCCTCCGCAGCTCGGTAGTGCCATGGTGGGAATGATGCTTCGAGCAGAGAACCATTCCAATGAAGAGCGCATACCGTTTGCCTATCTTTTGCATATCGTCGCAAATTACTGATTCTTAGTGGATAATCACCACTCGAGAGCAATATGCGACGCGTAAGACCAGCAACGGGCGAGATCGAACTTGATCTCGGGCGTTACGAGCTTCGCCGCCTGGGACGGCGAGTGAAACTCGAGAAGAAGCCCATGGAGCTGCTGATTTTTCTGGTGAGTCGCCGGGAACAACTGATTTCGCGCGAAGAGATCGTCGGCAAGTTGTGGCGCTCGGACCTGTTCGTCGATACCGAGACCAATATCAATAACATTGTGCGAAAAATCCGCACCGCGCTAGGGGACAACGCCGCCAAGCCACGCTTTCTGGAAACGGTGGTTGGCAAGGGTTACAGATTCGTCGGGCCGATGCGGGTGCTGGACGCACGATTTCCGCAATCCGACTTTGGATCGGGCATTGTGCGCGAGGCCGGCCGGGAGAATACGGGCCGACAGAGCGAGCGGACGTCACTGGCTGTGTTGCCGCTGATACTTTCCGGCAAGGTCGCGGACGATCATGGCGTGTGCTTGGGGTTTGCCGACGCGCTGGTGACGCGCCTCGGGAATTTGCCCGGCGTGGACGTCTTGCCGACTTCCACAGTGATGAATGTTCCGGCCGAGGCGGCGCCTGAGGAGACCGCTTCGCGGCTTGGCGTGCGTTTTGTCGTTCACGGCGCCATTCAAGTGTCCAAGGGCGTTTGGCGCCTCTCGATAGAAATGTTTGACACGCATCTGCACGGCGTTTGTTTTGCGAGGAAACGCGATCTTGACCTCCTCGGCCTGTCCCACATCGAGGACGAGATCGCCAAGCAAATCGCCATAGCACTGAACCGGCCGCTAAGCGCAGCGATAGTTCAACGCTCTCCCCGGTATAGCAGGGATCCCATGGCCTATGCACAGTTCATACGGGGTTACAAGCTGAGTTCCGCAGGCAATCCAGCGATGCTGGACGAGGCCGGCCGGCACCTGAGCAATGCGGTCACACGAGATCCCGCTTTTTCTCTGGCGCACGCCGTTCTTTCCGTAGTGTGCGCGACGCGTCACTTTGAACTTGATCCCGCGAGTGCCTGGCTGGAGAAAGCCGAGTTTCATTGCCGGCGTGCCCTTGAGCTGGAACCGGATTTGCCCGAAGGGCACGTCGCCAACGCTTTTCTATTGTGGGGGCCGTCGAAGAACTTCCAACACGTTGAAGCAATAGCCGAACTCAAGCGAGCTTTGGCTCTGCAGAACAACCAGCCGCAAGCCTACAACCGCCTCGGCACCATCCTGGCGCACATCGGGTTGCTCGAGCACGCTCGTGAAATGTATGAACGGGCACGCCCATTTCATCCGAAGAAAACCGTTAGTCACAGTATCGTGCAAGTGTACGTGTGGAACCAAGAATACGACTTGGCACGCGACGAGATCGAAGCCTGGCGAGCCGAGAGTCCAGAAAACAAGTATCCGCTGTACTTTGCCGTTCAACTAGCCTTGATGACAGGAGAATTCAAAGAAGCAAGAACACTGCTGGACGAGGCAGTGCAATTGTTGCCAGAAGAACCCCTCTTGACGAGTTTGGAAGGCGTGTACTACGCGTTGACCGGAATAGCGGGAAAAGCGCTCGACTGCCTGACAACGGCTTGCGCATCGCCAAAATCTTTTGGGCATGCGCATCACAGCTACTATCAAATCGCTTGCATACTGGCGCTGCTGGAGCGGCGCGAAGCCGCGTTTGAATGGCTGGAGCGAAGTGTTAGCAGCGGCTATGCGTGCTGGCCCTTCTTCCTAAAGGACCCTTACCTCAAAAACCTACGCGAGCTACCGGAGTTTGAGGTTCTGGTGAGCTCGTTGCAGGCCAAGTATCCCGAGCATCTCGGATTGCTCTAGATCGATGCGGTGTCCTGCAGACGTGGCCGAACAGACACCTATCTGTGTAGGTCCGGCAACCCGGAAGCTATTCTGCGACCCGATTTTCCCTCCGATAAGTCGCCAACTCCTGGCCGAGTAGGCCCGGGGAATTTCACCCCGAGCCCCTCACAGAACCCGGCTCGTGCCACTCAGTGAAGGTTGGACCTTCCGTTCTAACCACTCGGTTCCTCCTGTTTCCAGTTGACCGTAATTGGTTAAGACGCGAGTCACCTGTCCCCTTCGCTCCACGGGAATTACCCCGCTTCTTCACTACTATGGGGCAGTCCGACCCTGAAACTTCGCTTCCGTACTCTCGCCCTCGTGGTTCTTCCACTTGTGGCTTCTTCCGTTTGCATCGAAGTCTCAGGTTCCCACGTTCCGCTTAACCGCCTCTTTGCCAAGCTCAGGCCACCTCTCGTGCCGGATGCCGCTCCGCCCGTAAGCAGGTTTCGTCGGAGCTAATCCCGCAGTAACTAACCCCCCGCCGTTTTGACATCGTCTATAACCTTTCGACACTTCAGCAGTCGTTCCCTTGCGGCCCTCTTCTTGCCGGTCACCTGACCTGGTCGTTGCCAAGCCTTTTTCCTTCCGCGTTCACGACCATAGCTTTTGGCTACAGCCGCCGAAGGTGGTTTGGAACCTGTTCCTGTAAACCGGTTCCGAGGGGCCTACGACGGTAGGTTTTGAGGAGCGATCTCCAACTCAAAAACCTAGCAAGCCAACGGTCCGCTAGCCGATTCGCCGGGCCACGAGACCGTCAGTTCGCAAGGACGTGCAGAACGACAATCACCACTATGACTCCCGAAATCAGTGTTGTTGCGGCAATGAAAAGGGAAGCCAAGTGCGCACGGGCCATGACTAGCGATTTCTGCGATTTGAGCGGCGCAACAGTGTCGCACTTCCAGTTTCGTACTAATTCGGAGCAGCCGCTGACAAGCGCAAAAAGAGGTATACCGAACAGCAGAACCCATAGGGTCCACATGCGGACCGCGTACCACATGACTAGCTGCTGAGCGCTGCGAGCGGGTTCGTTTTGCACAAATCACGCCGCAAGAAGCTCGAAAACTCCCGAGTGACTTAAACCAATCTAGAAATTGCTGGCTCCGCACGATTTTTCCGCAGCCTGCTAGGGCGTGGAACTGGCTTTCTGGCTCTTCACCTCTAATTCGTTCACTACCTGTTTGACGTTGGGCACCGAAGCGGCTAACTTTTCGACTTGCGCGCGCCGAGCTTGCGATCGCACGTCACCTGTAAGCGTCACCACTTCGTTCTTAGTGTCATATTTTACGTCGTTCTTCAGCTTGTTTTTGACAAGCATCGCGTCCAGATTTTTCTCGTTCGCCTTGTCGAGATCCGCATCCACCGTTCTTGCGTCGCTCTCATTTCCTGGCAGGCGAACGGCGATCTGGTCGCACTGGCGGGACCGATTCCTCGATGGAGTCGGTGAATCGCGCTCAGGCCATGATCGGCGAGGTGAAGGGCTCATATCTCCTGAGTGCCTAATACTGAGTTCCGGATTCTTAGGATTTGAATTTAGGAAGGCTCTAACCCGTCTGCACGCACTGCGAGACATGAAGCCGTGAAATGCGGCTTACAACGCTTCAATTGGGTTTTGTTGCCGTCGAGGCCGAGGGGTTTGGATCGCCTGGCTGCTGAGGTAGTAAGCCCAAGTCTTGGAGCAATGCAAATGTATTCTTCGCCGGACCACGCCAGTGAAAACGACAGCTCTCGAAAGTTGTATCCACCCACTCAGTATCGCCGCCGGAATAAAAAAGATCACAATTCTTCAGGTGGCAACGGATGAAGATAACGTCATCCAGAAAGAAACTCTGGTCGATTAGATTTTTGTCTTCGTACACGCTCACTTCGAGCTTTATGGCCGGGACCTCTTCGTAAGAATGAGGCTATAGCACAATTAAATAGCGTGCAAGGTACCTAGGATACGCAAAAACTCCATCCGTGCTCTATTGGGCGTGAATATCAGTATATCTCGTCCCGTAACAATGTTACGGGCCCGTCCGCATGCTATTCATTTCAAACCCATTCTGTGATTTTGAAACCTATTGCCGCCTATCTAAAGTCCTTGCCGCTAGGGCAATCCACGGAGTGATGGACTCCTCATGGGAAATGTTTTTTTGGTGAACCCGATTCAATGCCAGGCCGAAACCGGTGGCATCGGTTGGAGCAGGAAGTATCCAAATGGGACGGCAAAACATGGTGCGGGGGTGGGCTCTCCACGGTAGCCATACCTTGGCGCCAGATGGGGAACGACCAAGGTCTTGGAACATTAGAGACAGCGCGTGCGTATACCCTGGAAACTGCTTGGGCGAGGTGTAGGGATGGAGACGTTGCGGAAGGATTTGCAGCTGGCGGTCCGGATGCTGGCGAAGAACCCGGGATTCACCGCGATTGCCGTGCTCACGTTGGCGTTGGGAATCGCCGTGAATGCGACGATGTTTAGTATGGTGAGCGCTTTCTTGCTGCGACTGCCGGCGGGCCGCGATCCGTATCGAGTGGCGGTGGTTACGTCGGTAAACCCGGGGCAGGTGTTTCTTGCAGACGCCTTTCCGGTTTCCGCACCCAATTACCTGTCCTGGCGCGAAGCGAACCACGTTTTTGCGGACATGGCCGCGGCGGATGAATTTCGCACGGTCAGCTTGGTTGCGCAAAGCCAGCCCGGCTCGGGGATCGGGTCCAGGGGCGCAGGCCAGCCAGAGGCGCTCAGCTCAGCGGCGGTTTCGCCCAACTATTTCAGCGTGCTGGACGCGAAACCGCAATTGGGACGCACGTTTGAGCCGGGGGAGGACCAGCCGGGACGAGACCATGTGGTCATTCTGAGCCACGACCTGTGGGTACGGCGGTTCGGTTCCGATCCCACGATCCTGCAACGCATCCTGCGCGTAAACCGGGAGAACTACAACGTTGTCGGAGTGATGCCTGCGAATTTCCGTTTAATGGGTTTCACGCCACAGCTTTGGACGCCCCTGGTACTGAGCGCCGCAGACCAAACCGCCGCCGCGCGCAAGGACCATTCTCTGTATTTATTCGGGCGACTGAAGCCGGAGGTGACCTTCGAACAGGCGCGCGCCGAGATGGTGACCCTGGCAAAGCGCGCCGAGGAAAGCTTTCCTGACACTGAGAAAGGCTGGGGCGCCACTGCGCGCACGCTGCCCGACTTTCTGGTGTACAGCTTCAATATCCGCAATGCCCTGGTGGTAGCAATGACCACGGTAGGCTTCGTGTTAATGATTGCCTGCGCGAATGTCGCGGGCTTGCTGCTGGCGCGAGCGGCGGGCCGGCGCAAGGAACTGGCCATTCGCATTTCCCTGGGAGCGGGGCGCCTGCGCATCGTCCGGCAATTGCTGACCGAAGGGATGGAGATTGCGTCACTAGGCGGGGGACTTGGCCTTCTGCTTGCGTATTGGGGCATTCGTTTCCTGCGCGCCAGTCTGACGTTTAACGATGCCATAATTGCCGTGCCGGTAACCTTGGATTGGAGCGTTCTGCTGTTCGCGGTGGGAGTGTCGATGGTTTGCGCAGTGCTGTCCAGCGTAGTGCCGGCTTGGAACGCGGCTCGGACCGACATCAACACGAACCTGAAGGACGAGAGCCGGGCAGCTTCTGCAAGCCGTTCGCATAGCCGGCTTCGGAGCGTGATGGTGATGGGCGAAATCGCTCTAGCTTTGTGCCTGCTGGTGGGAACGGGCTTGCTGATCCGCGGAATCTTCCTGATTGAACACCAAACTTTGGGTTTCCGAACGGACCATCTGCTCACAGCGAACCTGAGCCTGGACGAAGCGCGCTACAAGGGCGCGGCGCAAAAGACGGCCTTTGTGCGGGAGGTCCTTGCGCGGTTGCCGCAGATTCCTGGTGCCGAGACCGCTGCCATTACGTCTGACCTGCCGGCTACTGGAGCAGGCAGAGTGACGCTGGCGCTGAAAGGAGAGCTGGACTTGCCGGCGAACCAAAAGCCCAATGCGCTGGATTTTGTGGTCACCACCGATTTCTTTGGCGCTGCGGGCGTCCCGCTACTGCGCGGCAGAACTTTCACCGAGACGGATAACTCCAACGCGCCGCGAGTGGTGCTGGTCAACCAACAGTTTGTGCATCAGCACCTGCGGGACCAGGAGCCTCTGGGAAAGCAGATTCGGCTGGACGTGGCCGGTGCGCCCGCGGAATGGAGCGAGATCGTTGGAGTCGTAGGGAACGTAAAGAATTATTCCGAAGATTCGCGCTACGACCCGCAGGTCTACGAAGCGTACCTGCAACGGCCGGTGAACTCTTTCTCGCTGGTGGTTCGGGCGAGTGGAGACGCGAGCAGTCTGGCCTCTGCCATGCGAGATGCGGTGGGGCAGATCGACGGCGAGCTCCCATTGGCTCGAGTGATGAGCATGGCGGCGCTGATCGATCGGCAAAAGGGCGGAGACGAACTGTTCAGCCAAATCCTGGGAAGCTTCGCGGCGCTGGCCTTGATTCTGGCTGCCGTCGGTATCTATGGGCTGGTGGCTTATTCGGTGAGCCAGAGAACGCACGAGATCGGCATTCGCATGGCGCTGGGAGCAGGGAGCGGAGACGTGCTACGCATGGTGCTGTGGGAGGGCCTGAAAATGGCGACCATAGGAGGAGCGATCGGGTTGGCCATGGCCGCGCCGCTGCCAAAAGTTTTCGAGGCCATGTTCGAGGGCCTGCGCTTTCGAGAATTGAGCCTTTACTTGATCGTACCGGCGGCCATTGTGGTAGTCGCGATGCTGGCGACATACATTCCGGCGCGGCGGGCCACGCGAGTGGACCCGATGAGGGCACTGAGGCAGGAGTAAGGCTCGGTCAGGCGGTGGCCGGTCGCTGAAGGTTGCGCCATTTGCCAGCGTTACCGAATGTAGGCAACCGGTCAGGCCAAGCAAAGCCGATTCGGCGCTACCGATGCACTGCTTCGAGGCTGGCTGATCTTTAGTCGGGCGCGAAGCTCGCTCGCGCACACCTCCAAACATGTAGACGACGCCGACCGAGGCGCGAAAATTGTTTTGCGTGAGAGACGAATTGGACAATCCAAGAAACTTAAGGACCTATACGGGTAATACGTAGTCAGCCGACCCGCGGACAGCCCATCGCGAACCCGGGGCGAACTCGGGCATTCGACGCCACCCCCGAACGCGGCCGCGAAGCTGGATTGAGATCCCGAGCCGAGCCCAGAAATAGACCTGCTGAGTGTGTGCCCGCCCACCAACGCATGCAGAAAGGCGACCGATGAGCCGCTCCGGTAGTTGAATCGTGGGGGAATGGAAGAAGGACTCTGGCTTTTGCACTGGTGAGACTCTTCCTCACTGAATACGCCAGCCTTCCTTGGACACGCCAACATGCCGGTTTATCCCGGCGCACTCCGGCTTGCCCGTCATCCGTTAAATCCGCGGAGCCCTTGACCCTCCCCTTGAAATTTCACGAGCGGATGCGGCAGCGAGCCGAAGCACCTCGGGCCCACTGAGCGTGGGCGAATACCGCTATTACCCGATAGTCTTCTTCCGTGATTACCAGATAGTTTTCTTCCGTGCCCCTGCTTAGAAGTTCAGAGGTGGGAAATATGTGGCCAGTTTTTTGTATGGTACGCAGAGTAGATATGCAGGTTATCAACAAAGTTAGGCCGTTACATTTGCCGACGGTGTCGATGCTGGCAAACGGCATCCTCTGGCTTTTCTCGCCGTGAACTTCGCGTTGGTGAGTCAGCCGTAGCAGCCGCACGTAAAGCAGCTTGAAGAAGAAATGTCAGCCTTACATTTTTTTGGGCCACGCTTCTCCCTTCGGGGAATGTTTGTTGTGTGTAGAAAGACAAGTAGAACTGATCAGAAACGAAGCAAACAACCGCCTCGCTGAATTCCTGCGAAGCGCACAACTGCAGTTCCGAGTGCCAGTTTCATTAGACTCCATTCTCCACGAGCGGGATTTTAGCGCAAGTCTTGCAAAACTTCGTTCATCCGTTGATCCACTTCCCCCCGATACGGGTACGAAGCGAGTGTTTCGCGTTTTTCTGTCGATAGCGACGCGGTCGTCACTCCCATCGCAATCGCCTCCAAAACGCTTTCCCCTTCACTCAATCCCACAGCCAGCCCTGCGTTAAACGCGTCTCCCGCGCCCACGGTATCGATCGGCTTAACAGCCAATGCGGGAATGCGCTTCAACCCACTCCTGGAGACCCACAAAACACCCTGCCTGCCGCGAGTTAACATGACATTTTCGGGTCCCAACTCTAGCAGCGCCGTCGCCAACTCCGCATCTCTCGCTAACTCCGCAGGCGCCAATCCCAGGCACGTTCGTGCCTCTGTCTCGTTGGGAGTCAATGCAAACACACAAGACAAATCTGCCTTCCTTAGATCGCTGGCGGGCGCAGGATTTAGAACGGCCTTCACGCCGTGCTCTTTAGCAAGTTTGGCACCCGCCAATGCGGTCTCCAATGGAATCTCCAGCGGAGAAACAATCACCGCGGAGTCTCGGATGGTTTCCACATGCTCCACCAAATCGGAGGGCGAAAGTTGCCCATTCGCACCCGGATCAATCGCGATCAAGTTTGTCCCGATGGAGTTAAACAGAATAATGCCCACGCCCGTCGGGAGCTCCTCGGAATACAATACTTTTTCCCGATGTACGCCCTCGCGTTCCAACATGGCCACAAACTCCGCTGCAAAGGCGTCGCGGCCCACTTTTCCAACAAAATAGGTCTCTGCCCCAAGGCGCGCCGCGCACACCGCGGCATTCGACCCTTTCCCGCCAAACGTGGTGTGGAAGTCCCGGCCAACGACAGTTTCGCCCTCAATGGGCAACCGGTCCATATCCATCACCAACGCCACAATGTAACTGCCGACAACGGTCACACGACGAGGCCTTCCGCGCACCTGTGTAGCATCCTTCGTCCGATAAACAAACTGCGAGGATTACACCTTTATTCCGGAATAGTTTCTATCTATTTTGTCCCGAGAGGTCCAACGTGTGAATTATTTCGGGCCGGGCTGCCTTGCGAACTCCAGAATCGCATTCACGGGTACTTGAATGAGCTCTTCGTAGTTCCCGTAGTCGCGTACGCGCTTATACGGCTTGTTCTCTACGGTATTGTAGGACGCAATGTAATTCCACCGCCGGTGATCCGAGCGGTTGGCGTCAGAGCGATGGAGCAAATTGCAGTCAAAGAAAACGGCGTCACCCGGCTCGAGCTGCAAGTAGACCAGTGCAAAACGCTTGCGTGCAGCTTCCACATGCTCCGGATTCGCCATGGTTTGCTCGTTCACGCGGTCGTGGTTCACGCGTCCCATCACATGGGAACCCGCTAGGACCTGAAGGCAGCCGTTTTCTTGGGTCGCGCGGTCCACGGCGATCAGGCAGCTCAGCATGCTTGGCACCAGGCATCCGTAGTCGTACCAGTATCCGTAATCCTGATGCCATTCCCACGCGCCACCTTGGCGCGCATTCTTCATGATCATTTTTGCGCTATACAGATAGACTTTCGTTCTTAGCAGCGTCTCCACATTCTTGACGACGCGAACATTCCTCGAAAACATCCCGTAAATATCATCCTGCGGACGGTCCCACATGGCCAGGTCTACTGGGTTCCCCGCGCGGTCCGATTTCTTCAGCAACGAAGCACCGGCCAGGTTGCGCTCCGCCTCACGCTTCATCAGGTCAATCTCCCGCGCCGAAAACAACCTGGGCACGATCAGATACCCCTTCGCTTTGTAAGTCTTCAGCTCCGCAGTACCAAACTTCGGAAAACTCTCAGGCGTCGTGGCTTGCTCAACGCGGCGCGGTTGCGCGCTGGTCATGTGGCGTTTATCAGCCATATCTGGCTCCCATCCCGTCAACCCTCTTGCATCCACACTATCCCAAGTTTCAATGGACTCGAATCGCAAACGCCAATCGATCACCGAAGCGCAAAGAACGAGGTCTTGTTTTGACCTCCAAGACAGCCAATCTGCGGTGCTTAATCGGGAGCATGAAGGTTTGCATGTTACGGTCGCACCAGTCCTGGTTGACAACGTCAACGTGCGGCTGCTGGTCGCAGTCAAACAAACCGGCCAGAAGCTTACGCGCAACTGCGAGTGTCCTCATGCGCGTTCGTGCGCTGCATTTACCGCGGCGCACTCGGTTGAGCGGCGCGTGGAAGCCGAGTCATTAATTCGATGTAGAGCTTGTAAAATTTTGCCGCGTCAATGTCGAATTGTACATTCGCCAACCGCAGATACGGTGGCACGTGCGCCTTGGAATCCCAGAAGATGGTCTTGCCGTAACTGGCTCCGTGATCGATGTCGATGTCCATGTAGAGCTGCCTCTGCCCGGTGATGATGGACGGGTCAATCAGGGCCGCTCCTGCGATTTCGTCCCACATATAACCGGGCAACGAGTACTTGTCCAGATATTGCGCTACCGGAGTGTCCGCCTTTGAGATCGTGGCTTTCATTTCGGTGGTAAAGCGCGTCTTGACCGAAACATCGATCGGCGTGATGGTGACTTTCTTCCAGGGAGCACGTAGAACGATCCTGGTGGCTTCTGGGTCGAACCACCAGTTGAATTCCCGGCGAGCATCGATGGCGCCGGGATCGATGGCGCCACGGTTAGCGTACAATCCGCCGCCCATCATTACGAACTCTTTTGCAAGGGTGGCAACCGACGGATCGAGCTTCAGTGCCAAAGCATAATTGGTCAGAGGGCCACCTGCCCAAAGAACTACTTCGCCCGGATATTTGTGCACCATCTGCACGATGAATTCGGCCGCTGTTCCGGGAGCAGCTTGGATGTGGGGCGAGCCTTCTCTCATCGGAGGCACCACTTCCGGAGCGTGGTAAGGCTCGTCGTAGATAGTGGAGCGGTTGGCTTCGAATCGGTCAGTCCAGCATCCCTTGTACTCGAGTTTACCGTAGAGGGCTTCCCAGCGCTCCGTTTCTTCCTTGGAATTGAGCAACGGGAATTCCGCTCCTTGGATTACAGGAACATCCGTCCGTTCGGCAATTTCTTCCATCCGGAGGACGTGCTGGGTTTCTTCTCTTACCCATTGGTCGCCGCTGACCGTAGTAATGCCGAGGACTTCAAATTTGTCCGATTGCAGGAAAACCAAAAGCGCCTGCTGATCACTGGTACCCGGGCCGCGGGCATCCTGGTCAACGACGATTTTGATTTTCTGAGCTGAGGCAGCGGTTGAGAGGCCGAGCGTCAGCAGACATAGCGATCCGAATTTCCACATAAGCCTATCCACTTCTCCAACAGGCTTTTCGCCTGGAAATCTGAGTAAGCTCGGTGAAGTTTGGATTATCCTACTTTGCTCAGGCTGTCGGCAATGAGATCAGAAGAGGCAGTACTAGGAGCAACCTGTGTGGAGTCGAGGTGTGGCGCGGTGGTTTAGGCTGAGCCTATCTGTTGCCGACTCTTTCGTTTGTCGGTGCCTCACTAACTTCGCCATGCTTCCGTTTCCACACCCCGCTCATCGAACCGGACGTGCGGGTTTGCCGCATCCGGCTCTCGGAGAAGACTCACGCAATCGCCATAGCTATTGCATGTGACGCCGACCGCAACTTCTGAAAACAACTCGGGAGTTACAAGGCGTATCGCCAATCTCCCTTTCCTTCGTCGCTTCTTGCGTCCGCCTTCAACTGAGGCCGCTTCCATAGTGATCATTCAGACGGTCCGCGCCGATTGGGCTAGCAACCGCTTCCGAAATGATCTCTGGCTTTATCGCGACGTTGGCAGTCCGGCCATGACAGTGGGCCGCAGTGATCACCCGATGGTCGCTCCATGACCTTCCGCTCGGACCGAAAGGCCGCCAACGCTGAGCCCAAGGTTCCTAATCATCGAGAAAAGGAGGACATCGAAAACGCAGTCGCGCAAGTGTATGTAGTTTCCGCCCAAGGCGGCGAGGCCTTCGCTGTCGGTCGACGGAGCAGCAAAAGGACGAACACAGGAAGGAGTGGAGCGACGTCAGTTCCGAGAATCAGAGCGCGGCGACACGGTCTTTGGCATCGAAGTAGCCTTTCGCAGCGCCACACACGATGGCCAACGCAAGTCGACTGGCGCGACCCGAGCCGGCTACGGTCGCTGCCAAAGGGCAAACCCTACCATTCGAAAGCCATCACAAACCAGTCCACCGGGCCCTTGGGATAGAACGATGCCTGCCAGCCAGCAGCTGTGAACGACGATGTCCCGAGGAGGATCGGCGGATGGGTCACGCGGGAGAGTATAGCGAACGCCTGCTGCATACCGCCGGGCTGACCGGATCCGATGCCAACCTCCCAGTGGCCCCAACTCGCCCACAACTCTTTTTCGCATTCAGTTGCCACTCGGATTGGTAACTAAGCGTCGCGGCGAGCGGCTGTTAGGCGGTTCCGCCTCTTCTGGTGGCTGGCGTGGTAGTGCTGCTGGAGGAGGTCCTCTCCAAAGTCGCCGGTCAAGTCGCGCCATACGGAGTGAATGTGGTTGGCGTTGTCCTGCGTGTCGTCTAGTTCGATGAGGAAAGAGGCTGTCTGAACGCGATAATAATGCGGGTCGCCGCGGTTGATGCCGCCCGACCACGCGAAGAAGATATTGCGGCCGGCATTGTTTAGCTGCTCTATTCGGCTTTCGGCCAGTTGGTCGGGCACGTTGCGGGCGTATTCTTCCATGAGGGCCATAAGCGTGTCGAACTGGCTGGCATTCATCTTGGAGGCGGACAAACCGGACGGCTGGCCCTGAAGTGCCGCCTTCCGACTGGCCGCGGTCAGGATGTCTTGGTAGGCGGTTGGGTCCACGATCGCGACCTTCTGCTGCTGTTCGTCGAGGGCATGGATCAGCTCGATGCCGAGCTCGTCTTCTCCAGCCAGAATGCGCAGGCCCTTGCGCGGGCCTTCCCGCACTTCGGCGGGGTTGGAGCCGAAAAAGCTCGGTCCATCGATGACCTTGTTATTCACTACCGTGAAATTCTGACTGAGATGGTGGCCCTCGACACGGTACCCCCACGTGCCGCTCTCAGAGGGAGTGCCAAATACCGAGAAATAATATTTCTCCGGGTTGCGACGCTCGCCGCTGTCGTTCTCCATCATCTTCAGCACGTCTTCCAAGCTCATGATCGTTACGGCTTTAATGTAGCCCGTCTGGCTCAGGCCGGCAGCCAATAGCGCGCTCGCGAGATGCTTCTGATAGGGCGTCATCTTGCGCAGCGGCAGGCCCTTGCGCTCTTTTGGGATGAAGTGCCAATTCATGCGCTCCTCGGCATCAAACGGGAATGTTGCTGCGCCGCGCTGATTGGCATCAAGAGCAGCCAGAAAGCGGTTGGCGCATTCGGTCATGAGCGACGCCGCATGGATGTGGTGTGGATGGACCTGCTCCGCGTGGCCATTGCCCGAGCCAAGCATACCGGCTCCTGCGAGCGCGGCCGACGAACAGAGAAATGATCGGCGTTTCATGCGCACGAATTTCCCTCCCTGGTTCCTGCTGGCCAATGAGAGTACAGAAATGCTGGCGAGTCAATGGCGCGGTACTGCGATCTACGTGACTCTCGGCGTGACCTGAGACTTCAGTTTCCGGTTTGGCGACAGTTCTCCCAAAGCCCTCACAATTACTTCTCACAACAGTCGTTGCTGCAAAGATTGCTCAGACGAAATCCCTCTTGCGGAGTAAACGGTGCGTCAGGACCAGGCAGTGCCGTGTGCTATGTTAGTGCCTCGAATCCGTATACTTGACCGAACAGCCGTAGGGACGCGTTGCCGGCGTCTGTACCTGCTTTCCAGCCATAGCCTCCTCAAGCGCGAGGCTGACGTAATTCGTCGCATTCGGAATATCCTGTACGTCGGTTGTTGGTTTGTCGTCAATGGCGCCACTATAGATCTCGATGCCCCGTGGATTGATGACTACCATCTGCGGAGAGGTCTTTGCCTCGTAGAGATAACCGATCTCGCCGGTCGGGTCGAGCAGTGCGGCGGTTGGCGCGGCCTGCATTTTCGCCAGGTAGTCATTCTCTTGGCTGGCGGTCACGTATCCTTGCTTGCCCGCTGCGGAAGACAGAATTGTGAACCAAACCACACCCCGGCTCGTCCACTGCTTTTGCAGCCGCTGCATATTGCCGCTGTTGTAGTGCTTACCGACATAGGGACACCCGTTATTGTGCCATTCGAGGACTACATACTTTCCACGATAGTCCGAGAGACGGTAGGTCTTGCCATTGCTCGCCGAAGCTGTGAACTCCGGCGCCGCTTCTCCCACTTTCCCAGCCCAGATCAGCGACGGAAGTGTGCACAGCACGAGAGCAATGAGCATCGTGAATAGAATGGAGCGCTTCATTTCAATGGTCCCTCCTTCAACGATTGTGCTGGGTATATTTCAATGCCATGGTCGTTTCTCACCGCACCAGCTTGCTGAGAGGCACATCAATCGAGTATGGCTGGTCGCCGGAAAGGACAAGCACGCCCTTCAGCCGCTCAACCGGTTTGAGAAGCTGATCCGACCTCCGCAGCGTCAGCCGAAAGCCGGCGGCCGCAGGCAGAAGCTCTTGCGGTACGGCATTATCAATCTGCGACTCGACAAGCGGAAAGAAAATTGCCTGCGTGATGTGCCGGCCGAGGTTCGCCGTGAGCACGAAGGAGCCATTCGCCTCGGTCAGGCTGAATCTCCAGTTCCCCGGCGGCGTGCGCGGCAGGGACTTGCGCGTGGCGGCGAATAAATCTGCGGTCCGAGCATCCGGCGCGGACGGCTGCGATTTGATGGGGAGAGTCAGCGAGAGTTGTGCTTTACCCGGGATGCACATTTCGTTGCAGACCAATACCGTTACCTCGGCACCGAGCCGAGCTGGTTGCTCCGCGGGCAAACTTGACGCCGCACGCAACGGCACGACGAGCGTCACTGCGTCCTCGTAACCAAAATCCACGATGTTGGACGTCCCGAGACGCCGCGGCGCAGGCCACTCCATTGCTCCGGCGGTGAGACCCGCCGGCAACTGCCACTTCACGCGGGGCGGCTCGCCCGAATCTCCGGGATTGATCCAGTAGATGTGCCAGCCTTTCTCGAGTTGGAAATGCAATCCGAGATTTAGCGGATGCCCCGTTGCGATCCATTGATTCTCGGCGACGAGTTCTAGCGTACCGTGCGGGATGGATGTGCCGGCCGCCCGCACACTCGTTACGAAAAACAACAGCGCCACCCCAGAAATAAGAGCCCGAGAAGGCGTTAAACTTGGGTTACACGGTCGCATTGTTCCCTTGCTACTCAAAGGACGCACGAGTCCGTCCAGCATGCTCTTTCCTGTCTGACGGCGACCTTAAGTCATTGGTTTCACGAAGGGCTAGGATGGACTTCGAGGTTGCACCCAGTGTGGCGCCGATTTTGCGCTATCCGCTGCTGGCCTCCTTAACCGACTGTGGATCATGTTGCGGGATCACATTGAGTACAACGAGTTCTGTCGTCGTGGACAGAAGCAGCAGAAAAGCAGTGATGCCTGTGCGGGGATGCCAGAAACGCGGTATGGTGCGAAAAGTCACCGGCCGGTTGATTAGGGCTACCCGCCTCCCTTTAAGAATGGGGAGTTCGAATAACTCATCATGGTCGATGGTGATCGAAGAGATGTTTGGTGGGCAACACTGAATTGATGATCGTAAACGGGCTGAGCAGGTTAGGGTGACACCGATGAACGGAAGCGGCAGAAAAAGACGCACTCCATGCGCCGACCGAGAAGTGTGTCCGAGTTTTGGTAGAAAAAAAGAAAAAACACTCTTGGCACGGCCGACGTCGTTCGAGATACCGCGTTAATCAGGCACTTAACCAAGGGCCTCCAAATCAAAAGGGGCTTGGCGACAGAGCCTGCAAGCAACGATGGCGTGCGGGCGGTGGGGGATTATTTTGTACGGGAAGCGGCCCGCAATCAGTCACCATAGGGCACGGACATGGCTTTGGCGTATTCCGATACGAATAGCTCGCTATCCGGATATTGCTCGCTCAATTCGCGGAACAATCTTTGTGCTAGGGCATTCTGTTTTTCACGGCGCGCGGCGAGGGCAAGGATGATTTTGGCGAACGGCCGGAGATAGCGGCCGTTTTCCGCGGTCTTGGCGACTTGCTCCATGCCGAGCTTTTTGTCGCCGTGAACTCCATCAAACCGGAGCACGAAACGAGAACCGGCGCTCTGCGACCCGATAATATAATTTGCGATGCCGGGGGCGATGTACGCGTCTGTCGCGTCCGGATGCTGCGCCAGCAGTTCCTTCGCATATCCGTTAGCTTTTTTCATCTGCTCAAGGCCGGCGAGATGCCTTTTCTGCAGAATCGATTCCGCATCCGATTCCATTCCGGCGGCAAGCGTCAGCGCGAGAAGCGCTTCTCCATCGTTGGGATTTGTTTTCTGGCGCTCCCCGGCAAGTTCGCGGGTGCGAGCGAGAGCATCGTGAAAATGGCTCATGCGCCCCGGATCCGGACTGCCGTCAATCCCACGCAGGAGTCTCTTTTCGTTCAGGAAAAAATCGCTGGTCAGTACGCTTTGACGGGATAACTCCTCAAAGAGATAGCAGGCAGCGACGGTGACCTCACCAAAAGGCTCCTCCGGATTGCGGGATTCCCAGCTGGCGAAAGCCTCACGTGCTTCGGCGAATCTCTGCTCGTAGAGCAGATCGAATCCGGCGCTAAGCTCTGGTATGGTTGTGAAGGCCGGAGACTCGACGCCCGGCGTTACTCGAGCAAAATCGACGATCGGGCTCAACAGCAGTAGGAGCGCTAGAAAACAAGAGCGATGCATCAATTCTTGCTCTTTCCTCGGTGTTGGCCTTTATCAGACCAGTCCCGAAAATTCCAACGCTTGTGGTTCACCTTCACTGTTGCGACTCCATCGAATTGGAACGGAATCTCGCTGTAGCCTCGCACGGCGATGATGCGTCCCTCACTGGCAACGACTTGGTCAAACTTTCTGCCATCTTTGAGTTGCACCGAAATGACTTGATAGCCTACTCCGGTTTCGTTCTGTCGCTTGAGGTCAGCGGCGGTTTCCGGTGGAATCGGAAAGAGACACTTCATTTGCTACCCTCCGGTGGTTTCAAAAGCTCTGTAGCAAGTACGATTAACGCTCATCTGACCTGGCGGTCCCCCCAGTGATGCATAGCGGCAACGATCTGCTGGGTCCGTGGATCGAAAACGAAATACTCGCCAGGCGTGAGCGAGGCGAATTGGCTCAAACGAAGGCGCGCAGTCTCCAGGTCCCCAGCCACGGCAAGCAAGGTGTGATTTCCGCAACGGTCCCTCTTGAGATTGTCAAATGAAGATAAGAACATCGTTCATCCTCCAATAGTTCGGAGTGTCCGCTAAGCGGCGCAGGTGGTGGTCCGGGCCATTTCCCGCTCCAACTGGTGTTTTTCCCAGCAGCTTTCTCGCTGTGTGGCGAAAAGCTCAGCGTGGTAGCGGTGGTAGCTTGGATCACGGCCATTGAGCGCGGCGTCGTAAATCTTCTCCCGCACCCATCTTTGCCCCGGGACAATTGATGATCGGCAGTACTCGCATTGGTTCGCAAAGCAAACGATCATTTTTCCTCCCTGGGATTACTCCCTCGACCGGTAGTGCAGCAATCATTGTGCCAATCGATAGAAACGACCCTATCGTTTGCAAATTGTTAAGGGAGAAGACCTATGGGGGAAGAAAAAACGTCAAATCGCATCTCGCCGACCGTCGTGGTGACGAGAGGGCGAACGGGTTGTCAACCGATTGACACGGATTGGCAAATCTGTTTTGGTTCAGCCTGAAAATCGCAAGGGAGGGCGTACAGCAACGCAGCAAGACATAGACACCCATAAGCTGAAAGCTGTGCATGAAGGAAGAAGACCCTGGATTCCGTTAAGTCCCGGAGAGTCGGGTTACCGGACCAGTCCAGTCCCAGTTACTTCAAGTTTCCGATTTCCGCTGCCAGCTCAACCGGTTGATGCAACACCATCTAATCAGTTGATCCGACACTACTTCCCCTGGAGAACCGATCTGTTTGGCTGCACCCGGTCAAAACCTAGCCAGGGTAGCGTTCCGGCTGACCTAATCTAGCGAGCGAATTCTAGCTTTTGTTTTCAATGCAAGGTGGGTTCGAACTGAGTGTTGCGTCGACCCATTGAGACCACCGCGTTTACCAGGCACCGGGTCAGCTAGCCTTCTCATCGTCACAAAATGGTACGAACTAGTGATGGTGATCGAAGGCACTTGATATCTGGGCAAGAGAACAAAATTCGACTCAGCGAAGCTAACTGGCTGCCCCGCAGGTAGTTTCATCATCATTCCCGCCGGCGTTCCTCATTTTGTGGCAGCGAAGGAAGGCACTGTCGTCGTACAGCTAAGCGGCATGGGAAGATTTCATACTAGCCCCCTGGAGCAATAAACCCTCAACGTGTCGCGCGAGCGATCGAGAAAGTCGTCGCCCGAAAATCAGTTCCGCGGGTATTCGCCCTCCCTTGCATCCGCCAACGACGCAAGGGTGAGGCTCCCAGCAGTACAAACGGCCTTAGGCGGCCGGAGGTTTCTTTGGAAACTCTCTAATCGACTCCCCAATGAATTCGAGATAACTGCGGACGTGGCCTTCCAACTGACCCGTGAAATGGCTGGATATCTCGGCAGCTCTTTCTTCCAGGTTCTTATTGCCTTGGTCCGTAGCCGACGCGATCATGTTCTGTGCGCTATCTCGCGCGATCTTCTCGAACGCCTGCGAAAGCTCAAGCATCTTTTCGTTACACTCGTTCACGACGAAAGTGGAGTTTTTCTCCAACTGGTCGTGAGTCTGAAGCAATCGTGCGTTCGCGTCACTTTCCAGTTGGTCCGTGACTCGTCTGTAAATTGCCTGCGATTCTTGCTTGAAAACGGCCTGCGATGCCACCAGTTTCTGAAAGTCCGCTCTCGCTTCTTCCATCACAGGAGCCACCTGCTCTCGCAGCCGCAATACGAAGCGCTCCGTTGCATTGGTGCGTGAGGTTTCCAGGTTGCGTTGCACCCGCTCAACCGCGCCAGTCGCCATGGTGTCGAGGTTCTGCTGGGCATTTTCAAGGTGTCGCTCGATAGCCCCAACTAAGCTCCCTTGGCTGTTTTTGACTATGGCCTGCGCCCCCTCGCTCAGTACTTTCAGCCCGCGCCGGGCCAATTCCTCTTTCGAGGTCGCGATCACATGCTCAATCGTTCCGATCGCCTCGTTCTGGATCTGAAAACGAAACTCGTCCAGCAGACGTTTCCTTTCATCGGCTAACGTCACTGCTGCAATTTCACAGACCGCTGTTTGAACCTGATTGCTTAAGGCGTTCATCAGGTTGGCAAACCAAGGTGACAGTACGGCGGCCGCCTCGTTTTTGTTCAAGACGGGAACCGGTGTAGCAGCTTCGGTCCGGGCCAGAGCCCGTTGCGGTTCGGTCCGCGCTATGAGCCCCGATTGTCGTCCGTGACTCGCGGACTCTACGAAATTGCCTGATTGCCGGGGAAACCAATCTGCTGGTGGTGACGAAATCCCCCAGATATTGCCGGCGATTTCCAGCTCCACGCCCACGTTGTACGTTGGATCGTTGGAGGTGTTTAGCCTCTGTATCGATTTCACCCGTGCCATGCTGGGGAATCCAGAGTGGCCTGTCGAGAGTCCCGTATCCAGGACCACCATCTCGCCAGGACGAGGCTCATGTCTCATCTTGTAGGTGCAACCGTGACAACTAATCGAGCCTGTCGTAACTTCCTCCCGATAGGGTGGACGGGAGGTATCTACGCTCTTCACTGCCAGCATCATGGCTTTGGAAATGCGCGAGCTGCGCCGTTTTTGTGCGGGTGCGACCTGACTAGATGACACTAGACCCTCCTAGTTCCCCATCCACATTGGATAAAGGCCGTTGCGAGTCATCCTTCGAATTCTGGAGAACTGCCAGAATAGTCTCTCAGCGTCAGGGGAACTTCAACTGGTCGAACAGCCAGTGCGACTTGTATTTTCGCCTGCCCATGTGTCCCACGTCCCTGGAGTACCATCGCTTTTCGGCTGCCTTTGGCCGAAGTCCTCGCGACTCAAGGCCTGCCGTCCAATTTTTCCGAACTGTTCCCTCGACCAGTAGACCTGCTTTGGACGCCGGCGTAAATTGAGTCGAGTTATTGCGCTCCATGGCAAGGACACCGAAATGATGGAAACATCCACTGCCGAGCACACGAATCGCCTCGCGACGAACCGGATTGCTGCCCATCTCCCTTTGTTCATCTACGGCTCTCTGCTAGGTGGCGATCCGTTTTACGAGGAGACCTTCACAATCTCCATCAATGAAACTGGCGGATTGATCTGGATGGCGGGTCGTGTCGAACCCGGCCAGCAAATCATGGTAACGAACCAAGCAAACGATCAGACGCAAGAGTGCGTCGTCGTATCCGTTGTGGCGCAGCCTGCAGGCAGATATGTTGCATTTAGATTCTCCACCCCGATGCCGCAATTCTGGCACGGGTTGGAAATTGGCAAGGGTACGCTGCGTAGCTGGGTCGAATATTTCATTGAGGCACTTATTCTGCAAATCCGTGGTGATCGCACACCGGAGAAGCCAGTAAAGCTGCTGTAGTCTCAACGGCCTCAGCTCCGTTGATGCTGGGGATTTTCTGGCATACATCTGGCCTACGCAGCGGCCTTCAGCAGATTTTGCCACGGTGGCGAATCGGGCTCTCAAAAAGTTCTGAAGCTGATGAACAAAGGTTTTGCAGACTTTTCTTCGTGGTGCGGGCGTTAACGGCCTACGTGCTAGCGCAAGGAGTCACTCAATCCTGTCCCCTGCGTGTAAGGAAATACACCGTGGACGTCAGGAACTTGGCCCCAACCTGCGGCGGTGCATAGGCGTTGAGGTCTATCCGTGCTGCCAAACTTTTAGGATCGGCGGTGTCTTGCGCGGCGAGCAAAGGCATAACCTCCCCATCTGTGCAAAATTCGGTGCTGCCTGTGCTCTTGACCACCACCGCCACGACTCGAGCAGCCTCGTCCGGCTTCACAAGCGATCGGTACAGTTCCGGCCTGCGTCGCGACAATTCATAGTTGATGATGGCATTGCTCACCAGAGAGTCGTCTGGACGCAGCTGCGTTGACAAATAATCGACGATGGCATCGGCGTCGATGATCGTTCCACCCTCGTTGCTGGTGAAAAGCACCCGCTGCTTGATCACTCCTGCGCCCACGAACACCGCCAGCGCCACCGCCGCCAGGCCCCCAAGCACGATTCGCCGCGTTCGGGAGCGCCCGGCGAGAGATGTCAGCACCAAGGACAGCCCGGCACAGGCGGTCATCACGGTGCTCAGCAAAAGGTAGCTCCACACTCGCGGAAAAGCGAAAACGTGGCGGGCCCAGGCAAAAAACGCAGCCGCAAGCCAAAGTGCGATCATCATTGGCACACGGCGCCCGCAAACCCGGCGATGGAACAACAGGCCAATAACCAGTCCCCCAAAAAGAAGCCACAGAGCTGCCGTCGGAACTCCTCCGGCCCAATGCACCCATGCGCAGTGGCCCATGCGCTCAAAGCCCTTCGTGAAATCACCTTGCTGCCACTCTACGACGCTCTTCGCCATTAACGCGGCCGGACCTCCGACAAGAAGTGGTGGAACGTAGAGGAGCAGCGACAACAGGCCGACCGCTATTCCCGCCAGCGCTACATTTCGCAACGTGCTCTTGAACTTGCTGGCCTCCCCGTCGGCGAGCGTTGACGCCAACATCCACCCGAAGACGCCGGCAATCGCCATCAGGGTCGTCGGAATACTGTACATACCGGCAACCCCGGCGACCACCAGTCCTAGCCAGCCGATTCGCAAAGACGGGTTTTGCTCCAACACGATGCCGAACCACATCACCGCCAGGACGGACAACCACTGCAAAGCATATCCTCGTGCGTTGACGGAGAACTCGATGAACGCCGGCAAAGCGGCCACGCAACCCGCCGTCAAAATGCCCGCGAGTTGCCCGTAAAGCGCGCGGGCCACGAACCAGGATGCCAGTATCACCAGGCATCCCGCGGCAAGCGTCGGAAACCGCAGTCCGAAAATCGTATCGCCAAACAACTGCGTACTGAAATGGATAAACAAAGTGTTCAGCAGGTGATTGTTGGGCGCCGTGTAGTTCGATAGGCCGATGACCAGCGGTCGCGATGCGAATTCAACGTACGTCCAGGCTTCGTCATAGCGCACCGCACGGCCCAGGTGCCAGACCCGCAGACAAATCCCGATGGCAAACACACTGAAAACAATACCGATCTCCAGGGCGCTCTGCGTGCCTCCCTGGAATTGGTCGAGAAGAAAGTTACGGACTCCCGTCCATTCCGATGGAATGGTAAGCAGAAAGCGCGCCAACTTGCGCTTGAACAGCGCGAGCGTGACCCCGCAAATCCCGAACACGCCTGCGGCGATTGGCAGTCGCCCCGAAAGGCGATGGAAGGCTTCCTGCGTTAGATAGTCTCCGGCGTTCCCGGAAACGCCATGCACCGCTACATACCAATCGAAGAACGCCTTCGCTTTGGCGTACGAAATGAAGTGCAGCGCCAGCAGAAACAGCGCGATGGCAAGAAAGCCCAGCGTTAGAGCACCCAGGAACACGCTCCAATAGCGCGCTCCCCTCGACCCTCTACCGGCTTCGCCAATGACCCTTACTGTCCGTTCTTCCACGGTTCCACTCCGAGCAACCAAAGTGTACTTGAGTCGAGGCGCCCGGCGTCGTGTTCGTCAAACACTTGACGCGAAGCCTCGACCAGCGCTGCGATTGTAGGAGCGCAGGTTCCCTGCGCCAGCTTGCCCAGGCGCAGACATCGGGCCTGCAGACTCGCACCATCGAAGTGAATTAGGATGGACAGAGAAACAAATTGCGCAGGAAAAAGTAAGCTTAGACCTAAAGGAATCGACGCTGACACTGTTCAAGGATGAATAGCAGAGCGTTCAGGTTCCTGTGTGCGGGACCGTCTTGAAAGGACAACGTCTCCATTACCGCGAGAGCAGGAATCGTCAAATCGGTCAAACCTGCCTGCCTCCTTTCCGTGGACCGTTCATACCAGCAATAATGCCTCTGGAATCGCGTACAAGGTGCTAGATATATGGCTAGGAAAAAAAGCCCCTAGGACTCTACGATGTAGCCGCACGCATGGATTTCAGCGCGATTCCGCCCAGGATCAAAACAGCCGCAATGATCGCCGCCCACAGTGCAGCCGGGTGGCGTTCCGACCATGGCCGCTCGTCAGGACGCCCGGTATAAGCTGAGTTCGCCACCTCGGCACCCGACGGAACTTCACTCGCCCCTGCGTCCTTATGAAACAATTTGGCGTAGTCATAGACCGGCGCTCCGAGTCCCATGTCGCCATAATAGAGCCTGTACTCAGCCCCTGATGCAGCGTCGAAGTAAATTCGTCGTTCGTATTGCTCAAGTCGCGCGCCGGTGATCTTTAACGGAGCATCATCACCGTTGTGGATGACCGCTCTCAGAGTTCCCTGCCCTGTTCCGCGAATATCGAGCGAAGTCCGCTCCACGTCGATCCTCTGCCCGTTCCGCTGAATGTGAACACGGCTGATGTCGCCAGATCCGTACCAATTTCCCTTATCTCCCCGAATTTCCACGTCCCGCCGGAAATTCGGCTGTGCCGGATCCATCTCAAAAACCACCCGTTCCACCGGAGCATTCTCGAGGACCGAGAACGTCACAATCGTATCTTTCCCCTGTTGCGCCGTCGCCAGCCCAGTGCCGAGATTGCGCCAGACGGCCTTTTGCGCACGAGTGATCCCCGCCGTCCCGCCGCGCACGTCGAAAGGTTTCACGGAGTTGTCAACGGTGACTTGCAGAAACTTGTAGGTTGTCAAAGGAATCTGAAGCGTCGCGTTGCGTCCGAGTTTTTCGTCAGACAAATCGTACAGTGTCGTAATTCCCAAAGAAGCCCAGCGTGCTCCGTGCGGGTCGTCTTGTCCGCTCACCCGCGCATGCGCCACAAAATTCTTCGTCGACAGCTCCAGAGCTACGCGGTCGTATTCGGACAAAGCGGACATGTCCAGCAGGACCTGTGTTTTCCCTCCGACAGTCGCCGGTTGCAACACCCGGATTGCCTTCTGCTCGGTCTCGGAGCTGTCCCGCTCCGTCTCCAACACATACGGAATTTCCCTATCCGCCGAATACAATCTCAAATCGTTCAAGCCCGGGCGGGCGTGTTGCCACATTCCGTCATCGACAACAACGTAGTGTTGCCCGCTGGAAGTCACTGCCGGCACGTCTCGCTCGTATTTGAAAAAAGAAATGGAAGAGCCCGTTATCAGCAGCGCTGCCAGCAGTCCGAGAGTCACCTTCATGATGTTCTCCCGGCTCACTCTTCCGGCGAGCCGGACGAAAGCTTCAACCAGTCTCGCTGATAGATAAAGGAAATCCCCAGCAAGACCGCTCCCAACGCGACAAAACTCAGGATCCGGTAGCCCTTGTCGAGAGCGGACACATCGTAAAGAAACACCTTCACAATCGTCACGGCGATCAGCACCAGGGACTGCCAGCGAATGAACGCAGATCTTCTACTGAAACCAATAGCCATCAGAGCAGCGCCATATGCCAGCCAGATCGCCGAGTAGCTGAAGTCCCGAGCCAAACGCAACTGTGCAAAGGCCACGCTGGCAAACCTCGTCCCGTGAGAAGGTGTCAATTGCCGGTCAAAGTAGTCGGAAGCCTCTAGCGTGAGCGCGATCAGTGCCAATAAGTTCAAGGCGACCAGCGCCACTTGCAGAAACGGCTTCTCGTTTTGCGAGGCGTGGACCTTTCCAAATTTGACAATTCCGCCCAGAACGGCAATCGCGACCAGGTACGCGGCAAACCGCGCATTAAATACAAGGGTTTCGGTCTGAAATCTGTCGTAGGTGAGGAGACGGCAGATCCCCAAACCGAGCGCTGCCACCGCGAGATACCGCAGAAAATCGGTCTGCGTTTTCACGCTGATCCACAAAAGCACGGCGGACTCGATTAACCACCCGATCGTGATCCACTGCGCATCCAGCTTGAGAGGAATGGCGATCGTAATGAACCCGATCGCAATCGCTACGTGCAGCAGATTGATGAATTTCGTGTCCTGCTCGGGAAAGCGTCGCCGGAACAGGCTGCTGATTCCCAGATAAACCGCGGCTAGCACCAGCGCGTACCAGGTAAGTGTGGCCGTTTTCGACTCGTACATCTGGTATAGCGCCAGAAAAAAGGCACCGGCGTTCAGCAGCGGAAGAACGGTCAGGGTGACCGATGGCCCGACGAAACGTGTGGAGCGTTCATATCGCGTCGCGAGCGGGATCGAGGCAAAAATCGCCGCGAACAACGCGAGAAAAAGCACCGTGATGGGGCGATGGTCCTCCGTGTAGTACTGCGTGTTCCATCCAGCATACAAAATAAAGGTGCCAGCGAAACTCCCCCATAACAGTTGTCGCCACGGCTTGGCGATGGCCATGGCAAGCACCGCGAGATCCAGCAGGCAAACATAGGAGAAGAGCACCACCTCATGGTTTTGCCCCGTGGAAAGCAGCAATGGAGTGGCAAAGCCGCCGATCAGAGAAAAACTTGCCAGGATCTCCGCATTCTGAGTCAATGCCAGCGCGATCGTTGCAGCGGTCACGATTGCCATGGTCACAAATGCAACGGGCGCGGGGATCAGGTGATACACCTGGAACGCACCCCACAGCGAAAGATAGAGCGCGCCGATGCCCACCGCCTTCAGCGAAAAGGAGAATGCTTTATACCCTTTGCTGCGGAAGAGCTCGCTCCAAACCACCAGCCCGATTCCCGTGAGCAAGCCGATCGCAACCCGTCCGCCGGGCCCAATCCAGTTGTTTTCAAACGCGTATTTCAGAAAATACGAAACTCCGACGAGGATGGCGACGATCCCGATGCGATTCAGCCAATACTGCCCAATCTTCTTTTCGAGACTGCTGTGTTCCGTTCGCGAAGCCATTGCCAGGGCGGGCACTTGTGGCGGTGCTGACATTCGAGGCAGGGAAGGCGCGCCAGGCGCAAGTGGCGCGTTGGGAGGCTCAAGCATCGTCCCAAGTGGCGGAGAAGCGGCCGTCTTCTTCGAATCAACGCCGGCAAGTTGCTCCAGTTGATAGACCCGCGCCGTAAGCACAGCAACCTGCGCCCTGAGAGCGCCAATCTCATCCTGTGGACCGCTCATGCGCGTACAGTAGTCCACCTAAACCGCCACGGCAAGCTTCGAGCGGCAGCGCATACCTCAGCGGTTAATTACGGATAAGCTCAAAATCAGAAACTTTTGGTGTCACACACCGCACCAGATCGAACAACACCGAAAAGACTCGATTCGCAGACTAATGCAGCCATGGCGCATAGCTCCCGATACGACCCTTTAACTGCTTCCTGAGGTGAGTAGCAGGCGTTGTACAAAACGATGTGGCAGGGATTGGAGCGCCTGGCGTTGCCGTCCCGCAGAAATTCTCAGTGTCTGTTTTCAATACACTTCGATAAGGTCTCTGTTCGCATTTAAGGTAGCCAGACTGCCAGGCTTCATTCCGCTCATTGAATTGACCGAGAGCCGGAGGTTCTACAAAAGAAGTCTGCGGGAACGCGATAGCCAAGTGCTTGATGAGGCCGTTCGAAGTTGAAGGCCTGGCGGAACCGTTCCGAAGAACGCTGAGCTTCACCGGGATCACAGTAGGAATGTAGGCTGATTTCCTCGTCCGTTATGGTCCAGGTGAGGCGTCTGATCGCAAGGGATCGGAATGTTCTGTTTGTGAGAGAATTTAGGAGAAAAGGCATTCCGGCAATGTGTTTTGAAAGCTCTGCTGGTGCGATAGCCGACCCGCAATCCGCCACTCTAGGCTAATCCGCCGGCTTTCTTCCAAATGCGACATCGTTCGTGCTTCGTCTAGCGCTTCATTTAGTCCCTCAACCATAGCCTGCGCCGTCGGTTCGGAAAAAACTCGCAAAAGCAGCAGATACCGCGAAAAGCAATCCAAGACTGCCAACATGAAATGTATTCGATGACCAGGGATCGGTAGTTCGGCGAAGGCGGCTTGGTAGACCTCGTTGACTTGTCTCTGTTTCACAGGGTTTCAAAATGCCCTGAGAAATCGTACGCCTGATTGGGAACGAAATGTGAACTCGTTATAATCGCGAAACAAAGACTGACGGCGCTGTCGTGTTTTACGCGATCTGCGTCTTGATCCGTTGCCGGCAGAAATCCAAAATCGCCACGGAGATCGTTGCTTAGTGCACATCCAGCCCAATATACTTGGCATCATTCATGAAGGCGCTCCTCTTGTAATGCGTTCATCAGGAGTTGGGGGGATAGCTTATTGCAGGGGATTCGCAGTCTTGGGCGCTTTTGTTGCCCGGTTGCGTTCTGCAAGCGTTTCCACGACTATTTCGGTTCGACCGTTTCTGCCAGGCTGTTCGATAATTGTGATGACATCCTGTTTGCCCATCCATTCAGCGCGGTGTGCGTCATATTTTACGCCATACACATCGAACACGGGTTCGGTGTAGCTTTTTGACGGCTCACCGTAGGCTTCCCGCAATCCCTCGAAGAGCTCAGCAAAGTACTTCGGGTGGTATCCTTCAACGTCGGTGGTCGAGACGTTAAATACCATATCTATCCTGACCAAGTGGCCCCCGTCCAAAGTAAATGTATACGTCCTCATAGTTTTGTCGTCGCCGCCGCCGTACTCTTGACGCGCCCCGCTTGTTGCTTGTTGCTTGACGAGCGCCACCTTAGAACAAATATCTCTGGCGTTGGGTTTGGAGGCGGGGTTTACGGACTTTGCCAGCTGTTTCACAGCTTTCCAGTCCCCTGCTTGGCATGCGACTAGGAGTTGCCCAACGGCATCTTCGGAGAAGAAACGATCAGCGGTTTCGCCAAGCAAATGTCCAGCACCCTTCAACTCGCGGGGCCGCTCCTGTTGTGAAGCTGAGCTGAATAACATCAAGAATCCGAGGACACTCGTGACCGTGTTTTGCATTTTTTCTCCGTCACTTCATTGAACGCGCAGGCAACCACAATCTGGGAGCGCCGCGAAACCTCTGGATGTGTCACCAGGAACGAAGGCAATAAGTCAATTATCGACGTGCCAGCCAATGCTCTATCCACTTTCCATTCTCACAGGAATGCAAGCCCGAACCTTCCCACATGTTGGCATGGTCGACTACCAGTTCGTTGGATAATCGGTTTTGGGACGATTTCACTTGATTCGTTTGAGGTGCCTCCTTCGTTTGTAGTTAGCTGTAATAGCCGTAAGGAGGGGGAGGCACCCGCCTTGCAACGTGCGCCCTCCTCCCTAGGACCTACTATACTTACTACGGTCGCCGCTACGGTTCGTGTCAACGCAAAGTAGAAATGTCCGGTTTTCCCCAGGTAGAAATGTCCGCTTCCAGGGTCTTCTCCAAGGGTGTTCTGCAGGCACATGGTATTTGTGTTTGATTTTGTTTTCGGGTTTGGGTG
>Ga0073928_10001944_pt1 | contig 37783 bp, 34 predicted proteins | sample PaiPotPPA55metaG_FD_76969 | JGI IMG/M metagenome (GOLD analysis project Ga0073928, IMG submission 76969) | Iron sulfur acid spring bacterial and archeal communities from Banff, Canada, to study Microbial Dark Matter (Phase II) - Paint Pots PPA... ... | reverse complement strand
TCCACAGCCCACGATCGGCTGCCTGCGCCGAGCAAAATCGGCCCTCCAACGCCATCTCCGCGAGCCGCCACGAAACCGTCGCTATCAAACAATGTTCCAACTATCTTAACGCATATGGGCGTTCGCCGGGACGACGTGACTCAGGCCGCGGCCTCGGGCTGCAATTGCGCGACGATCATCCGCTCCAGCGTCTGGATCGACTGGAAATTTTCCGGCGTGATTTCGGCTTGCGGAATTGTGAAATCGAATTCGGCTTCGACGCCGAGCATCAAATTGACCATGTCCATCGAGGTCAGCCCGACATCGACAAGCCGCGTCTCGGGGCGAACTTCCGCTGCGATCGAGTTCTGTTCGAGGATGGCCTTGACGAGCGCAAGGATGCGGTGCTGAACATTGGCGTGAGCGTGCATCATGAACTTCCCATCTGTGTCGCGCGATCGGACGAAATTGAATCCACCTATAGCGCCGGCGTGGTTTGAAAAACAGTTAGTCTGGTTTGAGGCAAGTCCGCATTTTGTTCTTAACGCTAACGGCCGTTGACGAAGTTTCAGCAATCGGAACAACCGTGGATTAACCGTTAACGTCGAAGCAAGCGCCGTTTACCCTGAATTTCATCGACGCATTTGAATTAAATCCTTAAGCATGGAACCCGATCGCAGGCTGCTCAATCGATCCGATGAGGCATTGAGCGCGCCTGCCACAAACCCTGGAGGCGTATCGGCCATGAACGTACAAGAAGCCAGGTTCCGCGGTGCTGTTGCGGAAAAAGCAAAAGACGAATTTTTTATCGACCGCAGTTCATTCGGAGCCAGAACGGCGGCGGTCGCAGCGGCCGCAACAGCGGAGGCCGAAGCGGTCGACCGCGACGCACGCTTCCCGCAGGCAGCCATCGACGCCGCGCGCCAACACAGGCTCTTAGGTATTCAAATTCCGCAAGCATTCGGCGGCGACGGCGCGACGATCGCCGACATTGCCGACATGTGCTACACGCTCGGCCGCGGCTGCGCGTCGACGGCGATGATCTTTGCCATGCATCAGACCAAAATTGCCTGCCTGGTCCGGCACGGCACCGGCAGCGCCTGGCATGAGAAATTGATGCGCCGGGTGGCGTCGGAACAGATGCTGCTGGCGTCGTCGACGACGGAGGGACAAAACGGCGGCAACATCCGCTCCAGCGCCGCCGCCGTCGAGCATGCCGGTGCCGACGTCTCGCTGCTTCGCAACGCCACCGTGATTTCCTACGGCGCCCAGGCCGACGGCATCATCACCATCGCCCGCCGCGCCAGCGACGCCGCCGCCTCCGACCAGGTGCTGCTGGCGCTGACAAAGGACAATTACACGCTGGAGCGCAGCCTCGAGTGGGAGACGCTCGGCATGCGCGGCACCTGCAGCGCCGGATTCGAATTGAAGGCGACCGCTGCCGCCGAACAGATTTTCCCCGAGGCCTACGACAAGATTCACGCCCAGACCATGACACCGGTCGCGCATCTCTGCTGGTCCTCGGTCTGGGCCGGCATTGCCGCCGCCGCCGTCGAACGCGCGCAAACCTTTATCCGCAAGGCCGCCCGCGGATCGGGCGGCCAGATGCCGCCGGCCGCCGCGCATTTTACGACGGCAAAAATGTCGCTGACGAAATTGCGCGCGGTGATCACGGCCAGCCTCGACACCTACGCCGCGAACGAGCATGACGAGCGCGCGCTCTCCTCGCTCGACTTCCAGTCCCAGATCAATCTGCTCAAGGTGGAAGCGTCCGAGCTCGCGGTCGCAGCCGTGATGGCGGCGATGCGCGCCTGCGGCCTGTCGGGCTATCGCAACGACGGCGATTTCAGCGTCGGCCGGCACCTGCGCGACGTGCTGTCCGCGCCGATCATGATCAACAACGACCGCATTCTTTCCAATATCGCGACCGCGAGCCTGATGAGCGGCGTGCCTGCGGGACTTCGGGATTGAGCTCGAACATCCCTTAACAAAAGCAATGAAAGTCCGATCATGAATGTCATTATTCGAACGGCTTCACCAGAAACTGCACCGCAACCGGTCGACGCGCTGGATCATCTCGCGGACGTGTTGTTCCACAAGATGGGCACCGACGGCGTCTACGCCCGCACCGCGCTCTATGAGGACATGGTCGAGCGGCTCGCCGCGCTGATCACGCGGCATCGCGAGCCCGATACCGAAGTGATGCGCTTTCCGCCGGTCATGAACCGCGGACAACTGGAAAAGTCCGGCTATCTGAAGAGTTTTCCGAACCTGCTCGGTTGCGTCTGCGGCCTGCATGGCACCGAGCGTGAAATCCACACCGCCGTCAGCCGCTTCGACGCCGGTGGCGACTGGACCACATCGCTCTCGCCGGCCGATCTCGTGCTCTCGCCGGCGGCCTGCTATCCGGTTTATCCGATCGCGGCAGCGAGGGGTCCGCTTCCCGCGGGCGGTCTTCGTTTCGACGTCGCGGCCGATTGCTTCCGCCGCGAGCCGTCGCGCCATCTCGACCGGTTGCAGTCGTTCCGGATGCGCGAATATGTCTGCATCGGCAGCCCGGACGACGTGTCGGATTTTCGCGAACGCTGGATGGTGCGGGCGCAGGCGATCGCGCGCGATCTCGGCCTGACCTTCAAGGTCGACTATGCCTCCGATCCCTTCTTCGGCCGCGTCGGCCAGATGAAGGCGGTCAGCCAGAAGCAGCAATCGCTGAAGTTCGAATTGCTGATCCCGCTGCGCTCGGAAGAGCAGCCGACCGCCTGCATGAGCTTCAACTATCACCGCGACCATTTCGGCACCACCTGGGACATCAAGGACGCCGGCGGCGAGCCGGCGCATACCGGCTGCGTCGCGTTCGGCATGGATCGGCTCGCGGTCGCCATGTTCCATACCCACGGCACCGATTTGGCCAAATGGCCGGCCAAGGTTCGAGACATCCTCGAGCTGCGATAACAGGCCTGATGGTTGACGGCCGTGATCGCGCAGAGAATCCGATGCCGTGAAATTTCCGAGACCGATCTCGAAGCGGTCGCGGAGCTGTTGACGCGCGGATTTGCCGGGCGATCGCGCGACTACTGGATGCAGGGATTGCGCCGCCAGGCCGCTCGCGACGTGCCGGACGGCTATCCGCGATTCGGCTACATGCTCCACAATGACGGCCAGCCCGTCGGGGTTCTGCTGCTGCTCTATGCGTCGCGGATCAACGGTGGCGAGACCACGATCCAGTGCAATCTGTCGAGCTGGTATGTCGAACCGGCGTTTCGCAATTACGCATCGCTTTTGACAAAAATCGCGCAGCGGCATAAGGAAGTCACCTATCTCAACATCAGCCCCGCGACCTGGACCTGGCCGATCATCGAAGCCCAGGGTTTTGTCAGCTATTGCAGCGGATTGTTCTTCTCGATACCGGCGTTGTCGCCGGTCACACCGGGCATGACGGTCAAGACCATTTCGCCGCAGACGCGAACCATCGATGGTCTGTCCCTGGCAGAGATCGAGCTTTTGACGCGGCACGCCCGCTATGGCTGCCTCAGCCTGGTCTGCCGCACCCCAAGCGGGGCGTTTCCCTTCATCCTGCAGCCGATGCGGATCCGCCGCGGCTGGATCGCGCCGCCGGCTGTGCAACTGATCTATTGCCGCGACATCGCGGAATACGTCGCATGCGCCGGTGCTCTTGGCCGGAAGCTGCTCCGGCTCGGCAAGCTTTCGGTGCTTCTAGACGCCAACGGCAAGATACCGGGCCTTGTCGGCCTCTATTCCAGCGCGCGCGGCCGCAAATATTTCAAGGGCCCGCGCACGCCGCGGCTCGCGGACCTGACCGACACCGAGCTCGTGCTGTACGGGCCGTAACGAAATCATCACGGCGTCTTCCCACATCCTCGCGACAACCTGACGAGATCAGAGATGCACAAGCCCACCCCTCACCGCACCGCCGCCGCCGCCCTGGTCGAGCAGCTCGTGATCAACGGCGTCAAACATGTGTTTTGTGTGCCCGGAGAAAGCTTTCTTCCGGTGCTCGACGCGCTGCGTGACAGCGGCATCATTGTCACCGTCTGCCGTCATGAAGGCGGTGCCGCGATGATGGCGGAAGCGATCGGCAAGGTCACGGGACGGCCGGGCGTCTGCTTTGTCACGCGCGGCCCCGGCGCAACCAATGCCTCCGCCGGCATTCATATCGCGCAGCAGGATTCGACGCCGATGATCATGTTCGTCGGCCAGGTCGAAACCTCGGTGCGGGAACGCGAGGCGTTTCAGGAGCTCGATTATCGCGCGGTGTTCGGCAGCATGACCAAATGGGTCGTCGAAGTCGATCACGCCAACCGCATCACCGAATTCGTCTCGCGCGCGTTCTATACCGCAAGCAGCGGCCGGCCCGGCCCGGTGGTGGTGGCGCTGCCGAAGGACGTGCTGAGCGAGCGCACCAGCGTAGCGAATGCGCCGGCGTTCGAGCCGGTCGAGACCTCGCCGGGCGAAGAGGAAATGACAAAACTTTCCGAACTTCTGGCGGAATCAAAAAATCCATTATTCGTGCTCGGTGGCAGCCGCTGGAGCGAGACCGCGCGCCGCCAGATCCACGAATTCGCGGAAACAACCGGATTGCCGATCGCAACCAGCTATCGCCGTTCGACGCTGTTCGATCCCTTGCATCCGCTCTATGCCGGCGATCTCGGCCTCGGGCCCAATCCAAAACTGGTGGCGCGCGCCAAGGCGGCCGATCTCCTGGTGCTGATCGGCGGTCGCCTCGGCGAAATTCCCTCGCAGGGTTATTCGCTGCTTTCCTCGCCGTCGCCGCAGACAAGGCTGGTCCACATCCATCCCGGCGCGGAGGAAATCGGCCGGGTATACCGGCCGCATCTCGCCGTCCACGCTTCCCCGAACCGCTTTGTCGCCGCACTCAGACATCTCGCGATTGCGCCGAATCCTGCATGGCGCGAGAGCGCCGATATCGCTCACGCCGATTATCGCGCCTGGACCGGAACTGCCACGCCGCAGCCCGGCGATGTCAATCTCGGCGAGATCATGATCTGGCTGCGCAACCACGTGCCGACCGATACCATCCTGTGCAACGGCGCCGGCAATTACGCGTCCTGGATCCATCGCTTCTACCGTTTTCGAGAATTCATGACCCATGTCGCGCCGACCTCGGCGTCGATGGGCTACGGCATACCCGCGGCGATCGCGATGCAGCGGCTTCATCCCAACCGGCTGGTGCTCTCGGTCAATGGCGACGGCGATTTCCTGATGAGCGGCCAGGAATTTGCGATCGCCGTGCAGTACCGGCTGCCGATCATCGTCATCGTCTGCGACAACGGCATGTACGGCACTATCCGCATGCATCAGGAGCGCGAATTCCCCGGCCGGGTCAGCGCCACCGAACTGCACAATCCGGATTTTGACGCCTATGCGCGCGCCTTCGGCGGATTTGGCGCGGTGGTGAACAAGACGGCGGAATTCCCGATGGCGTTCGAGGCGGCGCGGCAATCGGGCTTGCCCTCGATCATCCATCTCAAGATCGATTCGGATGCGATCCTGCCGACGACGACGCTATCCGGCATCCGCGAGCGCGCGCTGCAGGGCGCATAAAGACGCGTTCTCCGGTTCGGTGGCTTCATCCTTCGAGACGCGCGCGACTGCGCGCTCCTCAGGATGAGGTCTGATGGTGAGGAGCGCGGCAACGCCGCGCGTCTCGAACCACGAGGCCGTGAGATTTAGGCGTGGGCGAATTCCCAATAAAGTTTGCGCGCCCGGCGATAGAACGGGCCGGGCTGCAAATCGCGGTCATCGATCCGGATGACCGGCGCGACTTTTGCAAAATTGCCGCTCGAGAAGATCTCGTCGGCGCGCTCGAAGTCGGAATATTTCAAGATGGCCTCGACCACGGTCGTGCCATCACGGCGCAACAGGTCGATCACGCGCTGCCGGGTAATGCCGTTGAGAAAGGTGCCGTTCGGCGCCGGCGTGTAGACCACGCCATCCTTCGCCATGAACACGTTGGCATTGCCGAACTCCGCGACATTGCCCAGCATGTCGAGCATCAGGCAATTGTTAAAGCCACGCGATTGCGCCTCGATCAGCGCGCGCGAATTGTTCGGATAGAGGCACGCCGCCTTGCAATCGACGGGAGCGTTTTCCATCGTCGGCCGGCGGAACGGCGACAGGGTGATGGCGCTGCCGGTGGGCGGCGGCATCGGCGCGACATAGATGCTCAGGCACCAGTTGGTGGTCTCCGGATCGAACAGCACGCCGCCACCGTTGCCGTTTTGCGCCCAGTACATCGGCCGGATGTAGAGCTCGGCATTTTTTTCGAAGCGCGCGATGCCTTGGCGCGCCAGCCCGAGCCAGGTATCGGTATCGACCACAGGCTTTAGTTTTAAATTGACGGCGGATTGATTGACCCGGGCGCAGTGCGCCGCGAGATCGGGCGCCACGCCTTCGAAGGCGCGAGCGCCGTCGAACACGGTCGAGCCGAGCCACGCCGCATGGGTGCGCGGCCCCATGATCGGCACATTGCCTTCGTGCCAGGCGCCTTCGAAGAAGGTCCAGGTCTGCGAGAAGGAAACCGGTTTTGTCATCTCAGTCATGGGCTGCCACTCAGCGGCTTGCGGCGCTGCGGCACCGCTTTTTAAGGAAACCACTATTGTCCGAATTTCCTAAGGATTCCCTTGCGGGAAGGCCCCGCGATAGCCATGGATTCACGATTGATTGACGCGGCGTCCCTAAAGGAAGAGCCGACATGCCCATCGACCCCCTGGCAAAACGCTTTCTCACCATGATGGCGGCGGCTTCGCCCGCGCAACGGTCGCGGCCGAGCGCGAACGAGCGCCGCCAGGCGCTGGCAAAACTGATGCAGTTCGCGCGCGCCGACGTGGCTGAGATCACCGGGATCGATGGCGTATTGCCGGGGCAGGCCGGCGATCTGCCCTACCGACTTTACGCGCCTGCCGACAATGCATGCGAATATGCGCCGGGCTTTGTGTTCTTCCACGGCGGCGGCATGGTGGCCGGCAGTATCGAGACCCATGACCGCATCTCGGCGGCGCTGGCGCAGACCACCGGCTGCCGCCTGATATCGGTCGATTACCGCCTCGCGCCGGAACACAAATTTCCGGCCGCGATCGAGGATGCGATCGCGGCGACGCGCTGGGTTTCGGCGCACGCCGCCTCTCTCGGCATCGATGCCAAAAAGCTCGCGGTTGGCGGCGATTCCGCCGGCGCCACGCTGGCCGCGGTGGTTTGCCAGGAGAGCGTGCGCAACGCCGGGCCCGCAATTGCGGCGCAGTGCCTGATCTGTCCGGTGCTCGATTTCGAGGACACCTCGCCCTCCCGCGACGCCTTCGCCGAAAATCATCTGCTCGACCGCGCCACGCTGGAAGCCGATCTCGCCGACTATCTTCCCGAAGGCGCGGAACTCGCCGACCCCCGAATTTCGCCGCTTCGCGCCGTGAAGCTGACCGGGCTTCCCACCGCCATTATCCATACCGCCGAATTCGACCCGATGCGGGATGAAGGCAATGCCTACGCGGCAAAGCTTGTAGCGGCGGGCGTTGCCGTCGAGCACATCTGTCACGACGGCATGATCCATAATTTCCACGCCATGGGCACTGTGCTTCCGCAAGCAAGGCTGATGCTGCAACAGATCGGCGAGCAAATGCGGCGCACACTCGGCAATTGAATAAAATTTTAATCAATTCATTGATGTTTATTAGGGTTATTTCCTCAATCTTTGCGCGAATTGTTGCTCGCTTGAGGCCTCCCCTCTAACAAAGACACGGGCAAAAAACGCACGGCAAGTGCGACCGGACAGGGTGAACCATGCGCAACGAAACGATTGCAATTCACGCCGGCTACGAGCCCGATTCCGCGACCAAGTCCGTCGCCGTACCGATCTACCAGACGGTTGCCTATGCCTTCGACAGCGCCGATCACGGCGCGGCTCTGTTCAACCTCGAGGCCGAAGGTTATCGCTACTCCAGGATCGCCAACCCGACCACCTCCGTCCTCGAAAAGCGCATCACCGAGCTCGAAGGCGGCGTCGGCGCGCTCGCGGTCGCGACCGGCCAGGCGGCGCTGCATTTCGCCCTCGTCAACCTCGCCGACTATGGCGGCAACATCGTCTCGGTTCCGCAGCTCTATGGCACCACGCACACGCTGCTCGCCCACGTTTTGCCGCGCCAGGGCATCACGGCCCGTTTCGCCGACAGCGACAAAGCGGATGCGATCGAGAGACTGATCGACGAGAACACCAAGGCGGTGTTTTCGGAGACCATCGGCAATCCCGCCGGCAATGTCTGCGACATCGAAGCGCTGGCAAAGGTCGCGCATCGCCATGGCGTGCCGCTCTTGGTCGACAACACGGTCGCTACGCCGATCCTGTTAAAGCCGTTCGATTACGGCGCCGATATCGCCGTTCATTCGCTGACAAAATTCTTGGGCGGCCACGGCACCACGCTGGGCGGCGCGATCGTCGACAGCGGCCGCTTTCCATGGACCGAGCAGGCGAAACGCTTTCCGGCCTTCAACGAGCCCGACGCGTCCTATCACGGCCTCGTCTACACCAAGCAATTCGGCACCAGCGCCTATATCCAGCGCGCGCGCAGCGTCTATCAGCGCACCATGGGCTCGGTGCTGTCGCCGTTCAATGCGTTCCTGTTGCTGCAGGGCATCGAGACCGTCGCGCTGCGCGTCGAACGCCATGTCGAGAACGCGCGCAAGGTCGCGGAATTTTTGCGCGGAGATCCGCGCGTCGCCTGGGTCAATTACGCGGGATTTCCGGACAGTCCTTACTACGCGCTGGTGCGGAAATATCTCGGCGGCAACGCGTCATCGCTGTTCACCTTCGGCATCAAGGGCGGTCTCGAAGCCGGAAAATCGTTTTACGACGCGCTGAAGCTGATTACCCGGCTGGTCAATATCGGCGACGCCAAATCGCTCGCCTGTCATCCGGCGTCGACCACCCACCGCCAGATGTCGCCGGAAGAGCAGCGCATGGCCGGCGTGCTGCCGGAAACCATCCGGCTTTCGATCGGCATCGAGCACGCTTCCGACATTGTCGAAGATATCGACCAGGCGCTGGCGGTAGCCGGCGCCCGGCAGCAGCGGCTCGAGGCCGCGGAATAGATCGACTGGGCCGGCATGACCCTCCTGTTCGACAAGCATCGGCTCATCGTCAGTCCGGGACTGGCGCCCACCGAGCTGCGCGAGGCGAAAAAATTCGGCGGCAAGCCGAGTACCGATACGGTGCTCAGCATCGGGCTCGTCAATAACATGCCGGATACGGCGCTGCAGGCGACCGAGCGCCAATTCATGCGCCTGCTGGAGCAGGCCGCGGGCAACACTCACATCCGCTTTCACTGCTTCTCGCTGCCGTCGGTGCAGCGCTCGCAGACCGCGAAATGGCGGGTCGACGAGCAATATAGCGACATCGCCGATCTTCCCCGCCTCGAACTCGACGGCCTGATCGTGACCGGCGCCGAGCCGATCGCGGCCACGCTCGCCGAGGAACCGTTCTGGCGGGAACTCGTCGACATCATCGACTGGGCCAAGGACAACACACGCTCGACGATCTGGTCGTGTCTGGCCGCGCACGCCGCGGTCTTGCATCTCGACGGCATCGAACGGCATCGGCTCGCGGCCAAATGCTCCGGCGTCTACGACTGCGACAAGGTGACCGACCATTGGCTCACCAAGGACCTGCTGTCGCCGCTAAAAATCCCGCATTCGCGCCTCAACGAGGTGCGCGCGGATGAACTCGCCGCCCGCGGCTATCAGCTGCTGACCCGGTCGGCGGAAGCCGGCGTCGATATTTTCGCCAAGCAGCTTCGCAGCCAATTCATCTTCTTTCAGGGCCATCCGGAATACGAAGCGCTGTCGTTGCAGCGGGAATATCTGCGCGACATCACCCGCTATCTCGCGGGCGAGCGCGACACTTATCCGGCGACACCTGCCGGCTATTTCGACATCTGGACCGAAAAGAAGCTCGCAGGCTTCCAGCAGCGGGCCCGTGCCGAACGCAAGCTGCCGCTCAGCGTCGAAATGCCTGGCCTTACCCTCCGTCCGGACAACGCGACGGGGGTGGCGGCAGCCGCGATCTTCCAGAACTGGCTCGACTATCTCGCCGGACGCACCGCGACCAGGCAAGACGAGGAGCGAACGGCGTGACCGTGCCCCGCTCCGTTATGCATAACAACGAACGGCGCTTGCGGGAGACGAGCCGCAAATGGTTCAGTGCCGGCCGGGTCATCCGTTCCGGGCGACACGGATTTCCAGCGCGGCCGCGCTCATCTCGATTTGCGAAAGCCATTTGATATGCACCCGGATTGGTCAGCATTAAGGGCGCGCGTCAGCAACCGGTTGGCCAGGCATCTCCACGCCGAGCCGCATCGGTTGCCGGGCACAAGCCCGATGGTCAGCTTCACCTTCGACGATGCGCCCAAAAGTGCGGCCACCGTCGGTGCTCCAATGCTCGAGGAGTATGGTGCACGCGGCACCTATTACATCGCGGGCGGGCTGGTCGATCAGTGGTGCGGCAACTGGACCGGCGTCAGCGCCGATGACATCATAGGCCTGCACCGCAAGGGCCATGAACTCGCCTGCCACACCTTCACGCACACCCGCGCCATCGATCTCGATGCCGAAGCGATGACGGCGGAGACCGAGAAAAACCGCAATTACCTCTGCTCGCTCGATCCCTCGATCAGAATCGAGAATTTTGCTTACCCTTACGGCTTTGGCGCGATATCGCACAAGCGGCGGCTCGGCAAGATCTTCCGATCGGTCCGCGGCATTCTTCCCGGCGTCAACAGCGGTACCGTGGACCTGCAATATCTGCGCGCCACGCCCCTGATCGAAGTGGAAATCGATCGTGAGGGGGTAGATCGCGTGTTCGAGGAAGCGGCCGCCAAGAACGGCTGGCTGATTTTCTATACCCATGACGTGAAGGCGGCGCCGAGCTGCTATGGCTGCTCGCCCTCGCTGTTGCGCCACGCGCTCGATGCGGCATCGCGCCTGAAAATTCCGGTGCTGAGCGTGGCGGAGGCGTTGCAACGGGCCGGGGCGTAGCTGCCCGCCGCGATTGAGGGGCGCGGCATCGCCGCACGTCTCGAACCATGAAGGCCCCATTGGGCGCACGCCGTTCTTGATTTGTTTATATAATTCGGCGAAGAATCGGTATTAGGCGCGATTCTCTTTGGGGGCCGAAGGCTTGCCATCGTCGGCGCGACGGGAATCACGGAGTTTGATTTTCACCCCAGGGACAATCACCCCGTGCCTTTGGCAGCCGCCTATCTCGAAAGCCTCAATCCGGAACAGCGGCGCGCCGTCGAGCATGGCACCGCGGGCGCGGGCCCGTTTGCGCCGCTGCTGGTGATCGCCGGTGCCGGATCCGGCAAGACCAACACGCTCGCCCATCGCGTGGCGCATCTGATTGTCCGGGGCGCCGATCCCCGGCGCATCCTGCTGATGACATTCTCGCGCCGCGCGGCGTCCGAGATGACGGCGCGGGTCGAGCGGATCGCCCGGAAGATTTTGGGCGACAGAGCGAGCACGATGACCGACGCGCTGGCCTGGGCCGGCACCTTTCACGGCATCGGGGCGCGGCTGTTGCGCGAGTATGCCGAGCCGATCGGGCTCGATCCGGCATTCACGATTCATGACCGCGAGGATTCCGCCGACCTGTTGAATCTGATCCGGCACGACAAGGGATTTTCCAAGACCAAGGAGCGGTTTCCTACCAAGGGAACCTGTCTTTCGATCTACTCACGCTGCGTCAACGCGGAAACGTCGATCGAAGAGGTGCTGGGGTCGGCCTTTCCCTGGTGCTCGGGATGGGCCGCCGAACTGAAGGATTTGTTCGCGGCCTATGTCGAGGCAAAGCAGCGGCAGAACGTGCTCGATTATGACGATCTGCTGCTCTACTGGGCGCAGACCATGAGCGATCCGGTGCTGGCCGAGCACATTGGCGGCCGTTTCGATCACGTCCTGGTCGACGAATACCAAGACACCAACCACCTGCAGTCGTCGATCCTGCTGGCGTTAAAACCCACGGGCGATGGCCTCACGGTGGTCGGCGACGATGCGCAATCGATCTATTCGTTCCGTGCCGCCACCGTGCGCAACATCCTCGATTTCCCGCAGCATTTCTCGCCGCCGGCCGACATCATCACGCTCGATCGCAACTACCGCTCGACGCAGGCGATCCTTTCGGCCGCCAATGGCGTGATCGAGCTGGCGCGCGAGCGCTTTACCAAGAACCTGTGGACCGACCGTGCCTCCGGGGCAAAACCCCGGCTGGTCACCGTGCGGGACGAAGCCGACCAGGCCCGCTACATCGTCGAACGCGTGCTGGAGAACCGGGAATCCGGCACGCTGTTGAAACAGCAGGCGGTGCTGTTCCGCACCTCCAGCCACAGCGGCCCGCTGGAAGTGGAACTGACCCGGCGCAACATCCCTTTTGTAAAGTTCGGCGGCTTAAAGTTTCTCGATGCCGCACACGTCAAGGATATGCTGGCGTTGTTGCGTTTTGTCGAGAATCCGCGCGACCGCGTCGCCGGTTTCCGGCTGATGCATTTGATCCCCGGCGTCGGCCCGACCTCGGCGCAGCGGGCGCTCGATCATATCGCAGGTCACACCGACCCGATCGCCGCGCTTGAGGAGGCGCCGTCCCCGCCCCGCGCCGGCGACGACTGGAAGACGTTTGTCGCGGCGGTTGCCGACATCCGCCACTCAAACTGGCCGGCCGACGTCGAACGCGCCCGGCTCTGGTATGAGCCGCATCTGGAACGGATCCACGAAGACTCCGAGATGAGGCGCGCCGACCTGATCCAGCTCGAACAGATCGCCAGCGGCTATCCGTCGCGCCAGCGTTTTCTTACCGAGCTGACGCTCGATCCTCCCGATGCCACCAGCGACCAGGCCGGCGTCCCGCTGCTCGATGAGGATTATTTGATCCTGTCGACGATCCATTCGGCAAAAGGCCAGGAATGGAAATCGGTGTTCGTGCTCAACGTGGTCGATGGCTGCATGCCCTCCGATCTCGGCGCCGGCACCACGGGTGAGCTCGAGGAGGAACGCCGGCTGCTCTATGTCGCCATGACGCGCGCCAGGGACGATCTGCATCTGATGCTGCCGCAGCGTTTCTTCACCCACGGCCAGCCCGCACGCGGCGACCGTCATGTCTATGCCGCACGAACGCGCTTTATTCCCGATCGGCTGCTCGGCCTGTTCGAAAAGACGATGTGGCCGCTGGCGGTTGCCGGTGCGCCACGTGCCGCGAGCCAGGGGCCGCGCATCGACGTCGGCGCGCGGATGCGCGGGATGTGGCGTTGAGGGTTTGCGATGGGTAATGTTTCCGCCATGAGTTCCGTCCGCAATCAGCAAACTGCCACCGCGTCCGATGCGCTCTCGGTTCTGAATTCCGTGTTCGGCCTGCCGGGTTTTCGCGGCGCGCAGGAGGAGATCGTCAGGCATGTCACCGGCGGCGGCAATTGCCTGGTGCTGATGCCGACCGGCGGCGGCAAGTCGCTGTGCTATCAATTGCCATCGCTACTCCGAAAAGGCTGCGGCATCGTGGTCTCGCCGCTGATCGCGCTGATGCGCGATCAGGTCGCCGGCCTGCACGAAGCCGGCGTCAAGGCGGCGGTCTTGAATTCCACGCTGTCCTATCAGGAGGCCGCCGCGGTCGAGGCGCAGTTGATCGCGGGCGACCTCGACCTGCTTTACGTCGCGCCGGAGCGGCTGTTGACGCCGCGCTGCCTCGCTCTCCTCGATCGCGCGAAGATCGCGCTGTTTGCGATCGACGAAGCGCATTGCGTCTCGCAATGGGGCCACGATTTCCGCCCCGAATATATCGGGCTGTCGGTAATCTCCCAACGTTTTCCCGACGTGCCGCGCATCGCGCTGACCGCGACCGCCGACGAAATGACCCGCAAGGAGATCGCCGAGCGGCTTTCCCTTGTCGGCGCGCCGCATTTCGTCGCGAGTTTTGACCGGCCGAATATCCGATACGAGATCATCGAAAAGCAGAACGCCCCGGCGCAACTGAAAACGTTCATCGCCGAGCGCCACGCCGGCGACGCCGGCATTGTCTATTGCCTGTCGCGTGCCAAGGTGGAAGACACCGCGGATGCGCTGAGCGCTTCCGGCATCCCGGCGCTGCCCTATCACGCCGGGCTCGACGCCGCCACGCGCGCCCGCCATCAGGATCGATTCATCAACGAAGACGGCATCGTGATCGTCGCGACCATCGCGTTCGGCATGGGCATCGACAAGCCTGACGTGCGCTTTGTCGCGCATCTCGATCTGCCCAAGAGCATCGAGGCCTATTACCAGGAGACCGGACGCGCCGGGCGCGACGGCAAACCGTCGAGTGCCTGGATGGCTTATGGACTCACAGACATCGTGCAGCAGCGCCGCATGATCGACGAGTCCAATGGCTCGGATGCGTTCAAGCGCGTTTCCATCGGCAAGCTGGATGCGCTGGTCGCGCTGGCCGAGACCGCAAACTGCCGCCGCACCCGCCTGCTCGGCTATTTCGGCGAGACGCTTCACACCGAGAAATGCGGCAATTGCGACAACTGCCTGTCGACGCCGACCTTGCGCGACGGCAAGGTCATCGCGCAAAAGTTGTTGTCGTGCGCCTATCGCACCGGGCAGCGTTTTGGCGCGATGCACCTGATCGACGTCCTGGTCGGGCGCGAGACCGAACGAGTCAAACAATTCGGACATGACAAATTGTCCGTGTTCGGGGTCGGCCGCGAACTCAATGAAAAGCAATGGCGCGCCGCGTTGCGCCAGCTCGTCGCCATGGGTCACCTGCGGCCGGACACCGAAGCCTTTGGCGCCCTGAAGCTGACGGAGAGCGCGCGCGGCGTCCTGAAGGGCGAGACGGACGTGATGCTGCGTGAGGAATCGCCCACCTCCCGCAATCGCGCCAGCCGGACCAAATCGCGCCGCGGCGATCTGGCGCCCCGCCCCGCCGGCGCCGTCAAACCCGCCGATGCCGCGCTGGTCGGCGCGCTGCGGGCGTGGCGTTCGGAGGTCGCGCGCCAGCACAACGTACCGGCCTATGTGGTGCTGCACGATTCCACCATCGACGGCATCGCGGCGGTGCGCCCGGCGACGCTCTCAGAATTGCGCGGCATCGCCGGCATCGGCGACAAGAAGCTCGATCATTATGGGGCGACGTTGATCGCGCTGGTGAAGGCGGCTGAGGATAGCTAGCGAGCCCCATCAACCCGTCGTCCCTGCCGGCGCCAGAATGCTCCGCGCGACCTCGCCGACCGGCAGATGGGCCGCCTTTTGTCCGGCGACCAGCGCGAGGTCCATGTTGTAGGCGCCGAGCTCGCACATCACTTGCGAGGCGATATCGCCGAGCGGGACGAATTGCTTGGCGAGATATTCGAACTGGGCACGGGCCTGGCGCAGCGTCGATTTCGGAACCACGGCGTCGGTTTCTCCGATGGCAGGATCCCGGCCGCCCGATGGCGCGGCAACCGGGTCCGCGCCCACTTCAAGTCCCTTTTGTCCGGAAGCCGCAGCGCCGCCTTGCGGCTCGACCGTTTGATGCCGGAGATCGCTGATCCGGTCGAACGCGGCGCGAAGCTCGGCGCGCTTGGCCTCTAACGAGGTGACCTTCTCCGTCAGCGCCGCGCGCTCGCGCTCGGAAACGACCCTGAGCGCGGAAAGTTCATCGCCCTGCACCTTGAGCTGGATCTGGAGTTCGCCGCGTTCACGCTCGGAGGCAAGGCGAAGCTCGGACAACTCCGCTTCGTGCGTCTTCAACTTTGCCTCTTTATCCGCTTGCTCGCTTGCAAGTGCCGCGCGCAGCCGGTCCAGTTCCTCGTCGCGCAAGACAAGCACGGTGTTGTGCGCTTCGCGCTCGCGATCGGAGGCGGCGCGAAGTTCGGAAAGGTCGGTTTCGTGCGCCTGGAGCGCTGCCCTCACCGAATCGCGTTCGGCCAGGACGGTGGATGTGACATTCAAATGACCTTCGATGTCATGCTTGAGCGCCTCGCATTCGGCTTCGAGCAACTCAACCTGGTGGGTCGCCGTCTCATATTTGTAGCGCGAGATCTCCTCTTCATCGGCGGCCGCGATCACCCGCGCGGTCAAGGTTTCGAGCAGCTCGGCGGCGCGGTGCAGATAGGTCGCGTTGTTCCCGGTCGACATCATGCCGGCAAACCGGCGCAGAAAGCCGATCGTTTCCGCAACATCCGGAGACTCGGGCGCCATCGACGTGTCGGTCATGAAGCTTGCTTCCTAAAACGAGTGTCCCGAAATGCCACGCGCTACAACAAGACCGCCGCGGTCCGAAAGGCGCCAACGAAAGACACCGCTGTGGGAACGCAGATCGGGGAACCAGATTGATCGGCCAAGCTTAAAGGCTGCTTTTCCAGAGCCGTGGCGGCAAAAATAGGGCGGGCGCCGAGATAACACCGTGATTCGTAGGTCAGGCGCCGTGACGCAAATTATACATCGAAGCGACGCTCGACACGCGCGGTCGCTTGCCCCTCCCGGCGAGGCGGCGCCCTGGCGTAAGCGGTACCGCTTCGCCGGAAAATTCTGTATAATGCCGGCGGGCCGGCGATCCGGGCCGCGGACGAACATCATGACTGCGACGACGAACATCACGACTGCTACCTGGATGAGCCGAATGGTCGTGCCGTTCATCGCGCTGGCTGCGGCGAGCGGCGTCGCGCTTGTCTTCGCCATGCAGTACATCCGCCACGAGCCGCCGGTCGAAACCAGGGCCGCAACTGCCGCACCGGCGGCCGCAACTGCCGCACCGGCCTCAAAGCCGGCATCGGGCGCGCCGGATCGAGATCCGGCCGCACTGGCGAAAGCGCAAACGGAAGCCACGGGCGTCGCGAACGCGTTGGCCGGATCGCCGCCAAAGCCGGATAGCGACGATGGCGTCCCGACCTTCGACGTTGCCCGCATCGAGCCCTCAGGCGAAGCGGTCATCGCCGGCCGCGCGGCACCCGGCGCGACGGTGGAGTTGCTGCGCAATGGAGAGCCGCAGGATCACGTGGTTGCGGATCAATCCGGACAATTCGTCATGGTTCCACCCCGGCTTCCCCCGGGCACGTATGACCTGACGTTGCGGGCCAGGCAACCGGACGGCAAGCAGGCCACATCCAAACAGAGCGTGGCGGTGGCGCTCGAGCCTGGTCCGAATCCAAGCGACCGGCCGGTCGTGGCGCTGATGACGCCGGGCAAACCCACCACCGTGCTGTCGCAGCCGGCCGCGCCAAAGCCGGCGGCCGGCGCCGTGGTTGTGGAGACGGTCGAGACCGAACCGGGCGGCAAGTTCCACGTAACCGGGCGCGCGCGCCCCGGCGCCACGGTCAGGCTTTACCTCAACGACAGCCTTGTGGCGTCGGCAACGGCCGGCGCGGATGAACGTTTTTCGGTCACGATCAATCAGGGCGTCGCGCCCGGCGACTACCATGTCAGGCTGGACGAGCTGGAACAGAATTCCACCGCGGTCCGCGCGCGCGCGGAAGTGCCGTTCAATGTTCCCGACACCATGGTCACCGCGTCCGTGCCGGCGCAGGCCGCAGCGTCCAAGCGGCCGGGCATCGCCGCGACACAGCAGCCGCAGCTGGCGGCCGCGGCGTCCACTGTGCCGCCGGCCGCCGTTCCGCCAAACGCAGCCTCGCCCTCCGCCGTGATCGTGCCGAAGATCGCGACCACCACCGTGTCCCGCGGCGACAGCCTCTGGCGCATCAGCCGCCTCACCTACGGCGTGGGGCCGCGCTACGCCGTCATTTACAAGGCGAACCGGCAGCAGATCCGCAATCCCAACCTGATTTATCCCGGCCAGATCTTTGTCCTTCCGACGCGGTGAAGCGCCGGGGAGCAGGGAGCGGCCATTAACCCGGCCAGGTGTTTGCGACCAGCAAGAACTTATTTTATTTTTGTTTCGGCCGCGATCAGCTCTTTGCCTTCCGCGGTCGTGATCGTCAGCTCTATTCGATCGCCGTTGCCGCCGGCAGGAATCGCCGCGGAAATGCGATTTCCGTTTGTCGGGTCGGCTGTCACGGTGTCGTTGAACAATACCGCCTCGCCGCGCTTCAGCGTGACGCGCAACGGCGTGGCGGGTTCGAGACTGAAGAACTGAAGGGTAACGGCGGACGCCTCGGCCGCAAGATTGATCAGGATGTTCTCGTTCGCATCCGTCACGTCGCTCATGCCGACGGTCGGGCTGTAGGTTTCCGGTATCGACACTTCGCCGCGCGCGGGAAAGTCAGCGCTGTGGAAAAACTGGTCCGACACCCCTGCCCACAATTCGACGTAAGGCAGCGCTACGGTCGGGTCCTTGCGGGCGTCGGTTTCGTTGGTAAACGACGGAAATCCCCACGTCCACATTTTCAAGCCCGGTGTGACCGTATTGTCGGCGATGCGGATGATCCCCTCTTCGTTGTCGTGGTTGATCACGCCCCAGAAATTTCCGCCCCCCATATCGGGCGCCGCGTAGGCGATGCCCATCGTCGGCCAGTTCCTGAAATAGCGCAGGTTTTCAAAACGGCTCTTGCCGGTGCCTGCGCTCTGGTCGCCGTCGGACAGATTGGCCGACCATTTCGGCGTGCTGTAGGCCTTGATCGGCGCGATGATTTCGGCGCCGCCGGTGGTTTTGGGATTTTTCGGGTCAGATCCCGGCGCCAGCGTCGTGCAGGTCCAGTATTCGTATGGAAGCGCCTTATCGTGCGGATTTTTCAGCACCACGCGCGCATCGAGCGCGGCGCGATCGGCTTTCAGCGTGACAAAGTAAGTCGCTTCGATGCCGGTCGAGCCCCTCCTGAACCTCCCAGGCGCCGCGGGATACTCGAAATCGTCTTTGAGCGACATCGACACCGTCACTTCGCCGGCACTCTGTTTCACCACCTTGAAATCCCACGGCTTCAGCCACGTCTTGCCGTGCTCGGCATCCGGGAAGGTAGGGAAGATGCCGCCATACACCATCAGCCAGTCGTAATAAAACGTGCCGCCCTTGATCCCGTAAGGCACGCCTACTTCGGTGCGATAAAGTTGTTCGTGGCCGGTCGGCTTGTAAATGATGGAAAGAATGCGCCCGCCAAATTCCGGCACCAGCGTTACCTTCAGATAACGATTCTCGAGCACGTGGGCCCTGAACGTGCGGTCGACGACGGTGTGCTTGTCGAGCGATCCGCTGATGAAGCCGTTATCCGCAGAGCTCGCGTATTTGACGGTGCTCCACCCAATCGTCGACTCGCTGAGAGACACGCTGTCGGGCGCCGGCGACGCCGCATGCACAGCGGCATGAAACGCGCACATCACCGAAAATGCGGCAACCGCCAAACCGACATGGGTACGCAAGCGAGCCTGAATTGGCATTGACGCCGCCTTCGAATGAGCGGGAGCTTTCAGCGCGGCACCAGTCCCCCACGCTCCTAAGGGAGCTTCGGGGACCCTTCGCCCTCACGCTCTCCGGGTGGCCTGCCAACCGTAGCCCGCGAGGGTGGATTCGCCGGTATACTGTAACACCTTCGAACAATGGCGAGACGGAGGCTCGAATGTCGGAACAGGCGCTCTTTCAGGACGTCATACGCAAACGACGCAGCGTGCGGAAGTTCGAGCCTGGCCGGAACATCAGTCGGGACGTTCTCGAACGGATTATCGATTGCGGCCGCTGGGCTCCATCGGGCGCCAACGTGCAATGCTGGGATTTGATCGTCGTCGGCGACCCCGCTGTGCGCGACAGGGTCATGGCGGTGTTCCTTCGGCAGGCGCAGCGGCTGGTAGACCACGCGAAAGGTTTTCCCGCAGTCAAGAAGACCTATCTGGCCAACACCATCGCGATCATCTTTGTCCTTGGCGATCCGCGCTGGAAGGTCTGCTTCCCGCAAGCCACCACTGAGGAGTGGGACGCCGAGTATCGCGCGAACAACGAGGCGATCTTTCTTTGTTCGCTCGGCGCTGCAATACAGAACCTCCAGCTCGGCGTTGCAGCCGAGGGCCTCACGTCCGCTTGGCTGTCTGGCGGCGGCGAGGATAAGACGAACGGTGAACTTGCCGAGGTGCTGGGCTATCCGACCTGGATGAAGGCCTACGGCACGATCCCGATTGGCTATCCGGCGGTCGATCAAAACCGCCGCTACCGCCGGCCTCTCGGCCAATTGCTGCATTGGAACGGCTACCGGCCACGCCAATACCGACAGCATGCACAAGTCGATTTTTACGAAAGCACGCTCCGCCCCTTCGCGATGTATCGCGAGGACGAGTCCATGAACGCCTGGCCAGACCGGGATGAGATGCTCGGAGACTGGAAAGAGGCATTCACAGGGAACGTCACCAATCCCGGTGGCGCGCTGGAACCGGAAGCGGACTTCTCGAAACCCAGGGTCATCGGCCAGGCGACAAAGCGTCGAAGACCTGACGACTCGAGATCGGCTTAGGCGGCCCCGCTGACCTCACGGCCTCCAACTCCGATCTTGGCTACATCGGCGGACGTCTGCTTCACGCCATGACAGACCGCTGCTAAATCACTGCTCGCAGAAGGGCGCGTGCTCGGCGAGAGACGGCGCAAGTCCGACGAAAGCGCTTGTTGCGTCGTGGACGCTCTAGGTTGTCCGTGATCGGACAACGGACTGCGGCAAAGAAGCCAGGAACAACACGACACAGACGCAAAGCAGGACGATGTCCTTGAACAGAAACTCGCCGGCCAGATTCCAGGCGATCGGGTCGGTTGAAAAACTCCATTTAACGACCCCTGGCGTCGTGAAGAAGAATGACCACGTGATCGCAAAAGTGACCACGCCCATCAGCGAACCGACGGCTGATAGGATCGGACTGAAGGCCCCTGCCACCAGCAGCGCGGCAATGGCAAACTCGGCGACGCCGAGGACATAGGCTTCTCCCCTGAGGCCGAACACTGACAACCAGAAAATAAATGGGCTGTTGCTGATGTACTGAACGATGCCTTGTGCCGACTGCAACGTGAATTTTTGCATACCGAACGACACAAAGACGACAACCATGACCCGGCGGAGGATGGCAAGCAGACGATAAGAGCCGCCGCCGTTTTCAGCGACATTGAACGATATTTTCATGTGAGTTGCTTCTTTGAAGATTGTTCCCGGTTGGCGCGCGAAATGCGCGTTCGTTACAGCGTTCGCGCTGCGCAGCACCGTTGTTACATTCATCTACAGTTCCCGGCTCACAATGATGTGCATGCGGGGCCGCGAATTTTGCGGATAGGCGAGCGACGTCCGCTCGCGCCCTATCAAGAACGCAACAACCCTTTGCTGTCGGCTATGAGGGTGAAGCGGCGAACGCCGCGCCAACAGCGCGCAAGCTGGTCGGGCTGGCCAACGATGTCGAGCCAGTGCAGGACGGCCGGAATCGAAGCCTGCCCAGCGCGCCAAGACACGCGCGGCGAAGGCGTGGTTCGGCCCGAGCGGTACGCTTTCACGATTTTGTGTGGTGCGCGGCGCGTAACGCCCGACGCCCGCCAGCGAATACGGTTTATCCAACCGTCGGAGGATCAATCATGTCGTTGCGCTTTCTGATTCCGCTCGGACTCGCCGCCTGCCTCGTTCCTGCAGTTGCAGGTGCCGCCGAGCGTCCCGTCGTCGTCGAACTGTTCACCTCACAAGGATGCTCGTCTTGCCCTCCTGCTAATGCCTACTTGAACGAATTGTCCAAAGGCCGCCGCGACGTCTTGCCATTGGCATTTCACGTCACCTATTGGGACAGATTAGGCTGGAAGGATCCGTTTTCGCTGGAAGCGGCGACTGCGCGGCAGGACCGGTATGGTCACCGCTTCGGTGACGGCTCCTATACCCCGGAAATCGTTGTGGACGGCGTCACTAGCCACGTGGGCTCGCATCGTCAGGATGTCGGATCTGCCATTGAGCAGGCCAAGAAGGGCAGCCCCACCGCAGCTAACATCAATGTGACCAAGGATGGCGGCCGTGTGTCGATCGAGATCGCAAGCGGTAGCGGCAGCGGTCGGGTGTTGCTGATCGGGTTCGATCACGAGCATCGCACCGCGATTGGACGCGGTGAAAACGCGGGTCGGACCCTGGACGAAGCCAATGTCGTTCGCTCGATCCGGTCCGTCGGCGACTGGTCTGGCGCGCCATTGCACATCAGCGAAGGTTTTCCCGAAGGTCAGGACGTTGCCGTTATTCTCCAAGCTCCAGATGGCCGAATCGTTGGCGCGTCGCGCCTGTCCGACAGCTCTACCTGATCTTGCAAACCTCACGACATCGCCATGACGGTGCCCCAGCGTAAGGGCTAGCGATGCGTTCGAAGTCGAGCGCATCGACAATCCGCCGGCCGGCTCCTTGGCTCGATCGACACATCACCATAGGTCAGATTCATGATGTTCGCTCGTGTCCGCCCACCTTTGTTTGCGCTCTGCCTCGGAATAGCGCTCTGTACCGGCGGGGTTGCGCACGCCGCAGCTACTGGATGGGTCGGAGACAAGCATGCTGCCGTACGGCTGATCACGACCGTCGACGACGTCGCAGGTACCACACTCGATGCGGGCTTGGAGTTTCGCTTTGCGGACGGATGGCACGGATACTGGCGCACACCGGGAGATGCAGGCGTTGCACCACAGATCGACTGGTCTCGTTCGGACAATGTCACCGGCGCTGACGTGGCCTGGCCCGCGCCGCAGCGCCTGGTGATTGAGGGCCTGCAGAACATCGTTTACGAGGGTCAGCTCGTCCTCCCGATCAAATTCCGCATCAGGAATCCCGCCGGCGTCCGGATCGAGGTTGGCGTGAACTACGCGGCGTGCTCGGACGTCTGCGTGCCTTATCAGGCCAACCTCACCTTGCCCTTGCCGCCCGGCGCTGGAACGCCTGCGGCGGAGGCGCCCCTGATTGATCAGGCAAAAACAAAAGTCCCCGGCAGCGCTCAAGCGGTCCAAATCGATGTTGCACGGGCAATCGTCAGTGGCGTGCGGTCCGCACGGAAGCTAACGGTCGACCTGCGCAGCGCAAGGCCGTTCGTACGCCCCGACGTGTTCGTCGAAGGCACCGGTGAGGGAATTCCCGCTGCGCCGGAGGTCGATCTTGGGGACGACGGTCGATCCGCACGCCTCACCGTAGCGCTGCCGGCATCGCTGCCCACGGATCATCCCCTGACGCTAACGTTCGTCGATCAGGATCGGGCAGCGGAGTTCTCGACGACGGCCAATAGTGCTGGAGCGGCACCAGCCGGCTTGGGAACGCTCGCCGCACTGCTTCCGCCCTGCTTGGCGGCCTTATTCTCAACCTCATGCCCTGCGTGCTTCCGGTGCTCTCGATCAAACTATTCGGCTTCACCCGACACGCGAGCGAAGGACTGCGGGTGATCCGGCTGGGCGCACTAGCCACGGCAGGCGGTATTACGTTCAGTTTCCTTCTGATCGCACTATCACTCGTCATTCTGAAATGGTGCGGCGCCACCCTCGGTTGGGGGATTCAATTTCAACAACCATGGTTCCTAGCTGGCATGGCGACGGTGACATTGCTGTTTGCAGCGAGCTTCTTCGAGCTGCTTCCGATCGCGGTGCCGTCATCAATGGTTGCACTTACGCTGGGCCGCACCCAACATCTCGTGCTTGAGGCCTTTCTGGCCGGCGCCTTTGCAACGTTACTCGCGACGCCATGTTCTGCGCCCTTTGTCGGGACCGCCGTCGGATTTGCGCTCACGCAGGGCCCTCCGGAGATCCTTATTATCTTCCTCTGTCTCGGGATCGGCATGTCGCTGCCGTATTTGATTGCGGCGGTGTTCCCCGGCTGCGTGCGATGGCTTCCCCGTCCTGGCCGTTGGATGGTCTTGCTGCGTCAGGCGCTCGGCGTTCTGCTACTTGGAACGGCGGTATGGTTGTTGTTCATTTTATGGAGCACGGCTGGCGCTCTCGTCGCGGCGACCACAGGAATTCTTCTTGCGGCCTTGATCGGATTTCGCGCTCTACTGCGGTTCTGGGAAGGCACCATGCTGAGCCGTGGGTCGCGCGCCGCGACTGCTATTCTCGCCGTAGCTCCGCTCGCCGTTAGCATCTCGGCGGCTACGCCTACCTTCCAGACCTCGGCCGAATCCCGATGGCAAACCTTTGACCCTGTCGCGTTGCAGCGCTTGGTCGGCGAGGGCAAAACTGTCCTAGTGGACGTCACAGCCACTTGGTGCCTGACCTGCAAGGTCAATGAATTAACGGTGTTCGAAAGAAATGACGTTCGCTCGCGTCTTGACCAACCGGACGTCGTTCGAATGCGTGCGGATTGGACGCGGCCAGATCCAGCGATTGCGATGTATTTGCGCCACTTCGCAAGGTTCGGCATTCCACTCGACGTGGTCTACGGACCCCAACAGCCTCAGGGAGAACCGCTTCCAGAGCTGCTGACGCCCGGCATTCTTATACGAGCGCTCGACCACGTGGCAGCAAGCACGAGCGCCGAAGCGCATTTGCATTGAGATGCGAGGCAGTTACAATTGTGCCAAACCGAGCAGTGGCACAATTCGCATTCGACTTTCTAGTGGAGGCGAGTTTTGGTTCGCCAATCGGCCCTGATACGGGCATCTGGTTCGGGTCGGCGGCTCCCTACGCAATGCTGACGCCCTTGATCATTGCACGGGGCTAAAGGGGTAAAGGAATGGGAATATCCGCCCAAGGCGATCCTGTTTCGGCCATTCGCGAGGACGAAGCAACTGAGACGATCGCAAGCATCTTCGCCGATATCCGCGAAACTTTGAATGTGGAAGTTGTGAATCTCGTTTGGCGTCATTTGGCGACGATGCCGGAAGCACTCGAATGGGTGTGGGGTACACTGAAACCTCTCTACAGAGGCCCCGCCATAGTAAAGGCTGAGCTCGTCCACCAAAACTTGAATCTCCCCCAAGTTCCGAGGCTCTCGCGTGACGTGCTGACCGCAGCTGGACTCGATGACGCTGCGCTCGTCTCCATCCTCGCGATCCTTGACAGTTACCAACACACCAACGCTCTTGCGCTGGTGTGCTTTTCCGCACTGCTTGCTCGCTTCGAAGGTAGCGCGCGCAGGCCAAGTCTCTCGTCGGCCCCTCAAAGAAACGAGGTGGGCCCGATGCGTCGTGTCGCCTTGCCGCGTCTCGTTCCTATTGCTGAAATGCCGCCGGCAACCGCCCGGCTCGTTCACGAATTGAACGGCTTTGGCGAGGATTCCGACTTTGCACTCGTGGCCAGTATGTACCGTCACCTCTCACACTGGCCCACGTATCTCGCGTTGATAAGGACGCTGCTGGTGCCGCTTCACGAATCAGGCGAACTGAAGTCGCTCGTGACAGAGGCCCGGATCCTTGGACAGGTACATGGACGGGATTTGGCTTCCAACATCCCGCTGACCTCCCCGCTCCAAGAAGTCGAGCCCGTCCTGGCGGCGGTTCGACGATTCGTCCGGCATCCGATCGCCCGAATGACAGGAGTCTGTTCGCTAGTTCGTCGAGCGATGGACGAGTCCGAAAGCCAGCCCGTCCGGGGCTGAACGGGCTTGGCTCCAGCGGAGGCGGCTCCACCGCCTAGGGATGAAGAAATTGCTTACTTCTTCATCTCGTCCTTTTTCATGGCATCCTTGGCCATGCTGTCTTTCGCCATGGCGTCGTCCTTCTTCATGGCGTCGTGGGACATGGCATCATCCTTCTTCATTGCGTCCTTCGACATGGTGTCATGAGACATGGAGTCCTTTGTCATCTTGTCTTGCGCAAAAGCGGCGGGCGCTAGAGCCAACCCCGATGACACGACGATCGCAGAGAGAAGGCACGAGATGCGGGAGGTATTAATCATAGACCAGGTTCCTTGTTTGATGGTTTACCACGACTGTTGTCGCCCGAGTTCGATACGCTCCCCGCGACGCGTTCGTTACAGCCCTCACGAAGATGGGAAGCGAAGCCGTTGGTAGCGGAGAAAGGCAGCGGCCAACTGATTTGTCAGAGGACGCCGTGGTTCGCTGAGCCATCGCAAAACCGACGCCGCTTCCGGGATCGCAGACGTCCGCGAAACGTTGGCGTCCTGATCGGCCGGTACATTCTACATAGGCATAGTTCTATTCTTATGTCCCTTACTCGGTGTGCATCGAAAACCTTGTCCGCGCTGATGATGTGACGGAATCGCCTAAGCTCGCGGGATGATCGGGCTGCTCTGGTTCGTGCTGGCTGTTTTGACCTCGCCGCTCAAGTCGAGATTGCGGCTTGAAGCTGAGAACGCGGCGCTTCGACATCAATTGATGATCTTGCGGCGGAGGCTGCAGGGTCGCGTCCGGCTCACCAACCATGATCGCTGGTTCCTTATCCAGCTGTATCGCTGGTTTCCATCAATCTTGTCGGTCCTCACCATCGTCCGGCCCGAGACGCTCGTGCGTTGGCACAGGGCTGGTTTTCGATGCTACTGGCGTTGGAAGTCGCGATCTTCGGGAGGCCGACCGCAGATCGATACCGAGCTGCGCGCGTTGATCCGGCGGATCAGTGTCGAAAATCCGCTTTGGGGCGCGCCACGCATCCACGGCGAGTTGCTCAAGCTCGGGTTTGAGGTCACGCAGTCGAGCGTCGCCAAGTACATGGTGAAAGGACGGGAGCCGCCCAACCAGGGATGGCGGACCTTCTTGCGCAACCACGCGCCGGAGATTGCCGCCATGGACTTCTGATCGCGCAGATTGTCCGATTTGCTCGCCCCAATATCCAAATCTACGTCGCGCGCGTAGTCGACCTCCACCAATGGGTCTTTGCGCGGTATCGAGTTGGTGTGAAGGGTGCAGAAACAAAGGCAAAAGGCAGTTAAGCTCGGCTCTCGACCGAATCTCAGAACGGATCACGCTGGCTTTTCAAACCCTGTCCGGCCCAGAAGCAATCCGGGGATCAACCATCGAAAAACGACAATTTATCTTATATTTCAATAAGATATGGCGGAGAGAGTGGGATTCGAACCCACGGTACAGTTTCCCGCACACACGCTTTCCAAGCGTGCGCCTTAAGCCACTCGGCCATCTCTCCGGATGCCCTCTCTTGACGGGGCGCGGCGACTTTTGCAAGGGACTGCAGGAGGGGCGTTGGACATTTGCGTAACTTATTGAATTATCATAATAATTTTAAATCACGCGGAACCATGCGGTTTCGCCGCTTCTTGGTGCCTTGAACCGGAAACCGGTACAAGCCGACGATCTGAACATCGCAAGCTATTCAACAGGCGGAAGGGCGGCATGACCATCGATCGGGCGCTGGCGGTTGCGATTGTGATGTCCGCGTTATCGGTCGCGGGCGCCGGGGATGCGCTGGCGCAGGCCTGCACGCGCCAAGGCACCGACGTCAGTTGCGATGATGGAAGGCGCGGCATCTTTGCCGGCGATGCCATCGTCTGGGCGGACGGCACCCGCTCCAGCCTAGCCTCGCCGCATCCGAGCGTTGTCATCGGCAACAAATCATCCATCATCGTCGGACAGGGCGTGTTCGTCGGCCACGGCAAGGGTGTGGTACCGCTGGAAAATCCGAGCGCGCCGGAGCGAGCGCGCTGTCCTGTTCTCGATGGCGTGTCGTATTGCTACTAGCGCGCCGGCTGAAAACGGCCCGCGCGAGGCGCCAGCACTTTACTCAAGCCCGTAATGACGGTGGCAGGCGGCGCAAATTCCGTCGAGCCGGTCGCTGACTTCCGAGATCGATTTCAAATCGTGCGCTTCGGCCGCGCGATAGGCCTTGTCCGCCGCGTCCGCCAGCTTCTGCACATAGGCATTCCATTCCGGGTCACGCGCGCGCTGCGGGATCATCAGCGCGTTGGTGGCCTCCGCGAGCGTCGCCGCGCCGCTCACGACCTGCTCCCAGTCGTCGTCGGATTTGGGCGACAGATCGTGCTCGCCTCTTGCGTCGATCACGACCCCGTTGACCCGCCAGATCACCGAAGCGGCCGGAGTAAGCACATGCTCCATGAATGTCTTCATGTCGACATGAGGCTGAAAAGGCGGCATCGGCGCCGCGTCATCGGAGATCGAGGGCGAAGCGGCCACGCAGGTGATCGCAAGCGCGATCGTGGCGAGAAGAAAAAGATGCTTGGCTGCCATCTCAGCGCACCTGCATGGTAAATCCGATCCAGCGCCCGCATGTGACCACCGAAATCCACAGCAGAATCGACAATCCGCCGGCGAGCCGCGCCCGAAGCGGCAAATTTTTCTCGTTCTCCCACTTCGGCTGATCCCTGGCGCTGATGGCGTGAAAGACCGCCATGTTCAGGCCGGCGGCCAGAATTAAGAGCATCTTGGCAACGAAATAACCGTTCGCGAGATATTTGGTGGCGTTGGAGATGAACAGCAATCCGCCCGAGGCGACCGCAATCGCAAACGCGCTCCAGGTCAGCGGCAGAATTCCGTGGGTGACGCGGGTCACCGCACGGTTGGTCGAGGCGAGGCCAAGCAATCTCAAATCGACCATCAGGATGGAGCCAACCACCAGGCAAATCGAAAGCACGTGCACCGATTCGATCAAGGGAAACAGCAAATCGTTCTCGCGGATATTGTCGGCGAGCGCGCTGTCCTCGAAATAGGAAATCAGACTGTAAAGCAGATGCATCATCCGGCCTGGGTGTAGGCGATCCAGCGTCCGGCAAACAGGATGCCGGACCAGACCAGGATCGAGAGCGTGGCCGCGAGCCGCCCCACAATTCGCCGCGTCGGATCCTTGTCCCACGAGTCCGGCGACGACGCGATCGCGCGTTGCAGGGCGAGCGTCAACACGATCGCGAGCAGAAGCAGCGCCATCTTCAGATAGAAAGTGGAATTGAGCAGGGAACGCCTGGGCTCGCCCACGATCAAGAGGCTTCCGGTGAGCAACAGGACCAGCAGCACCGGCCAGATGGTCGGCAGGAAGCGTCGCGCCATCTCAGGCAGCGGCACGTCGCGCTCGAGCACCCGCCAGATCCGCAGATCGACCAGGATCGCCGAGGAAAACACCGCGGCGACGCAAAGGATGTGGATGGTCTGAAGGGTCGGTATGATCCAGGTCGTCGTCTGGATGGTGTGGCTGATCTCGGTCGCCGCCAGCCACTTGGAAAACCCGCTGAGGCCGAGATCAATCATCGCGTTATTGTTCGGCGGGCATCAGGGTATAGGTCAGCTCTTGACCGCTCGGCAACGTGACTTTCTGCAAAATCCTCCAGGACTGCCGTCGCGAAGCGGCGCATAGCGGAACACCGCGTGATCGCCGGGCTGCAGCGAGCGCTTGGTCCAGCCCGAGCGCGTCAGAACCCCCGGGCTCGAGACTTCGAACACCCAGGTCACCGCGGCCTCGCCGTCCTTGGCGTCCTTTTCGATGACGAAGCTGATGTGCGGGTTGGTCCAGTTGACGGCCTTCACCGTGCCTTCCATGGTCTGGGGATGATCGAGATCGTAGGCGGCATTGGAGTGGTGCGCCGCTGCCATGCCGCCAAACACCAGGCTCAGAGCCAGAACAACGAGTTTCGGCGACATTCCTGATTTTCCTATTTCACGGTGTGGACTGAGCCATACTGGCCTTGCGGGGTTGCAACGAAGATGTCGTTGCCGAACTGATCCTTGCCCGGCGTCAGATCTTCCTGTTCACACTCCCCTTCGGTGACCTCATAATGACGCTCGGGATAGCGGCGGAAAATTCGCGTGGTTTTCCAGGTGGTCTCAAGAACCTTCGGCGCGGCTATTTCAAGATCGTCGTAGAGAACATTCGGCTGCGCCAGATGCAGCCGTTCGACGATGTGCATGTCGCCATTGTTCGGGATGCCGGCCGCCTCGCTGATCGCGATATAGGCCTGCGGCACGATCGCGGTGGTGTCGATGACCAGCGTCTCGCCCTCCCAGTGCCCGATCGAGTGGCCGTGCAGGCTCGGATCGGGGTCTTCGGGATGCGGACGGCCGTCCATGTAAATCCGCCGCATCCGGTTGCCGTCGACTTCGCCCAGCATGGTGATGCGGCCGGGTGTCACCAAAAGCTCAAACGCGTTGTGGGTGATCAGCATCCAACTCGGCATGCCGTGCGGCAGGCAATGGCTGAGAACCAGGAACGGCCGGCCGGCCTTTTCCTCGGCGATCATGTGCTGGACCTGCGGCAGAATAGTCGCCTTCCAGGGCGGCATATTCGCCGTTTCCTGGCGCTTCTGGTCCTTGATGTCGGGGAGCCACACGCCGCTCAGGTCGGGCGGCTCTGCGAAGGCCCGCGAGACCACCGAGGCGGCGACCAGCGCTCCGGCACAACAGGCGATCGCGAACTTCTTCGCAACTTTATTCAACACAGACTGACCGTTCTTTTTCAAATCAGGTGCAGCCAGTTGCACACCGCATCCGAAATCTTACCGACCGCAATTGCAAAAGAAAGTCCATCCGGCGGCACCCGACTTCACCATTGCGGGAGCGGGTGCTTCGATCGCTGAGTGAATAATCAGATCATGCTCATTGCCGCAGCAAACGCGTATAATGGCGGCGTTAATGAGGGCGCGCGCCACCGTTGACCGAGCGAAGCGGCCACAAGGTCGGCCGTTCGGGCATCGGCGGCGTGGCCGCGGTCTTGTCGGTCTGGGTCTCCTGCAGGGCGTTGACGAAATCGGCAAACCAGCGCTGGATCGAGCCAGCGCGGAGTTTTGCCATCATCGCTTCCCAGCGCATGCGCCGCTCGTTCAACGGCATATAGAGGGCGGTCGCAATGGTGCGTGCCATGCCATCGATATCGTGGGGATTGACGATCAGCGCGGTGTCCAGTTGGTTCGCGGCACCGGCGAATTTGGACAACACCAGCACACCGGGATCGGCGGGGTTTTGCGCCGCGACATATTCCTTGGCGACCAGATTCATGCCGTCATGCAGCGGCGTCACCACGCCGACCTGCGCGGTGCGATAAAGCCCGGACAGCACGGTCTGGCTAAAACCCTTGTTGAGATAGCGGATCGGCGTCCAGTCGACTTCGCCGTGGCGACCGTTGACATCGCTGACGAGTTTTGCGAGCTCGCTCTGCAGATTGCCATAGGCCTCGATCGCGCCGCGCGACGGCGTCGCGATCTGCAGCAGCGACACCGTGCGCGCCAGCGCCGGATGCAGGCCCCACATCCGGTCGAAGGCCTTGATGCGGTTGACCAGCCCCTTGGAATAATCCAGCCGGTCGACGCCGATCGCGAGTTTTTCGCCGTTCAGGCTTCGCCGCAGCCGCGACACGTCGGGATGCGACACCGCCTTGGCGGCCTGCAGCGCGAATTTTTCCGCATCGATGCCGATCGGAAACGCCGCGACGCGGGTCTTGCCGTGACGCGAGGTGACGACGCCGTCTTCGATCTCGAGTGCAAGATCGCAGGAGATATAGCCGAGGAAATTGTCGCGATCGTCCACCGTCTGGAATCCGATCAAATCATAGGCCAGCATCGCCTCGATCAGGTCGCGATGATGCGGAATGCCCTCGATCGTCGAGCGCGCCGGCCAGGGCGTATGCAGGAAGAATCCGATCGGTTGCGTCACGCCGCGATCGCGCAATTCCGCGCCCAGCGCGAGAAAATGATAATCCTGAATCCAGAACGCGCTGTCCGGTTTCTTAAACCGCAACAGAGCGCGCGCCATGAAGGCGTTGACTTCGCGATAAGAGAGATAATCTTCCTGCGAGGCGCGGATCAGGTCGGTTCGCGAATGCAGCGCCGGCCATAATGCCGAATTGGCAAAGCCCTCATAATATCCGCCGTAATGCGCAGCTGGCAGATCCAGCATGGCGAGCGCGCCGGCGCCGAGCGCTTCGATTTCCGCGAACGGCTCCTTCTGCGCGCCGTCGCGGACGCGGCCGGAGGAACCGACCCAGATCGCGCCGGATTTCTCCACCACCGGCAACAACGCGGCCGCGAGCCCTCCCGTCATGGGCTCATTGAGCTTACCGCTGGCAACGCGATTTGAAACGACGACGAGGTTCACAGGTGTCCCCTCCTGATGTTCTCGTTAATTAACGCTTATTCATCAATATGGTTCCTCGCCACCCTTTCAACGAAATGAAACCAAATTCGGGCGGTGCCGCATGGAACCGGAAACCACGATCATGGTTTCGCCACAGCATGGTCATCGGCAAGCCGCGCGAGCCATTCCCGCACCTCGCGCGGTTCGCCGAAGTAACCCGCGACACCTTTGACGTGGCGGCCGACCGAAAATGCCAGGCCGCCATATTCGGGAACGATCGCGAACACCGATTCGTCGGTGACATCGTCGCCGATGAAAATCGGACGGCGGCCCTTGAAGGGTTCGTGCGTCATCAATTCGCGCACGCCGGTCGCCTTGGTGACGCCGGACGGTTTTATCTCGCAGACGCATTTGCCGGGCAGCACTTCGATCGGCGCATTCGGTGTATCCGCCCTGATCAGCGAGACAGCCTCGAAGATCGCCCTCTCCGCATGCGGCGCCAATCGGTAATGCAGCGCCAGCGAATAGCCCTTGTCCTCGAGCAGAATGCCGGGGCTGAGCTTTGCGATCGCCGCGAGACGACGCTTTAACTCTCCGTCCATCGGCGGGGCGTGGGCTGCAACGGCTTCGCTGTCGGCCCCAAGCCGCATCTCCGCGCCGTGGCCGCCGACGGCTGGAAATCGATCGGGCGCAAAAATCAAATCGATATCGTTGAGCGAACGGCCGCTGACCAGCGCCAGCGCGCCCGAGGTCTTTTCGAGTAGCCGATCGAGGGTGCTTGAAAGGTCCGGCGGCACCCAGACCTCGCGCGGCGTCGGCGCGAGATCGAGCAGCGTGCCGTCGATATCGAGCAGGATTGCGATTTCACCGAGCCGGCGCGCGAGTTCGTCCACCGCCGGAACCAGATCCGGCGACGACGCCTTGCGCGCTGATGGAAGGTCTTCCCGCAATTTTGTCTCGGCCGCATTCCCGTTCATCTCATTCTACTCCACAAAAGCGAGCGGCCGTGCAACGGATTCGAGCGACCGGCGCTCGGCCGCAACCGCGTAACGCCAGGCAATAGCGGCCGCCGCGATCATCAATCCCGCTCCAAGCAGGTAGCCCGCGAACACGCTGCCGCGCGATCCGGTATCGATCAATGCGCCGAACAACGCCGGACCTATGACGCCGCCGATGCCGGTTCCGATCGCATAGAACAGCGCGATCGCCAGCGCGCGCACCTCGAGCGGAAAGGTTTCGCTGACGGTGAGATAGGCAGCGCTGGCCGCGGGCGAGGCGAAGAAGAAAATCACCATCCAGGCGATGGTCTGGGTTTCGGCACTCAAGGCCCCGATCGAAAACAGATAGCCCGACAGCGCGAGCAGCAGGCCGGACACGGCATAGGTGAGCGTAATCATCGCGCGCCGTCCGATGGTATCGAAGAGCCGGCCGAGCACCAGGGGCCCAAGGAAATTGCCGGCCGCGAAGGGGAGGATGTACCAACCGATCCGGTCCGCCGGGATGCCATAGAAGTCCGTCAGGACCAGCGCGAAGGTGAAGAAGATCGCGTTGTAGAAAAACGCCTGCGCGATCATCAACGAAAGCCCGACCAGCGAGCGCTGGCGGTAGACCGAAAACAGCGTGTGCGCGACTTCGCGCAGCGGCGTGTGGTCGCGCATTTTCAATTTGATTTTCGGCCAGGCATGTTGCCGCGCGTCCTGCACGCTTCCGGTCGCCGATCGTTCGATGTCGTCGACGATGGCGTGCGCCCGATCGGGATATCCGTGGATCATCAGCCAGCGCGGACTTTCCGGAATCCACATCCGCATCACGAACACGACGAGGCCGAGAGCGGCGCCGGTGAGATAGGCGAGCCGCCAGCCGAGGTCGGGCCCGATCAGATGGGGATCGAGCAGCACGATCGCGCTGGTCGCGCCGATTGCCGCGCCGATCCAGAAGCTGCCGTTGATGACCAGATCCGTCCAGCCGCGATAGCGCGCCGGCACCAGTTCCTGGATGGTCGAATTGATCGCGGTATATTCGCCGCCGATGCCGGCGCCGGTGAGAAACCGAAACAGCGCGTAGCTCGCGACATTCCAGGACAGCGCGGTAGCCGCGGTCGCGGAAAGATAAACCGCAAGCGTAATGAAGAACAATTTCTTGCGCCCGATCCGGTCGGTGAGCCAGCCGAATCCCAGCGCGCCGAGGACGGCGCCCGCGAGATAAAGGCTGTTGGCAAATCCGACATCGAAATTGGAAAACTGCAAGCTCGGGCTTTGCTTCAGCGCGCCCGACAGCGCGCCAGCCAGCGTGACCTCCAGCCCGTCGAGGATCCAGGTGATGCCGAGCGCCAGCACCACGCGGGTATGGAAACCGCTCCAGGAGAGACTGTCGAGGCGCGATGGGATGCTGGTTTCGATGATTCGATCGTCGCTACCTCGTATCGGCGCCGCTGTGCCAGCCGTCGAGTTGCGCTCTGTCAGCTGCACATCCATCACGTCGAACCAGCAAGAAAATACAAGGGAATGCGGCATCCGTGGCCGCCAATATCAACGCCATTGGCGCGATGGAGTTCCCGATGATCGTGCCGATCGGAACTGTCATACCCGCGGAAAGCGGGTATCCAGTAATCGCCGGCCTGAGTGATAATCGAGACGTCACGGCGTACTGGATCATCCGCTTTCGCGGATGATGACACCGTCTAAATGGCTAAACGGCGACCTTAGGCCGCCCTGATGTTCGCCATGAAGCGGTCGAGCTCGTCGCGCAGGCGTGCGCTCTCGCTGGAAAGGGTTTTGGCGGAATTGAGCACCTCCGCCGACGCCGAGCCGGTTTCGGTGGCGCCGCGATTGACCTGCATGACGTTGGCGGCCGCCTCTTGGGTGCCCTGTGCGACGTTCTGTACGCTGCGCGCGATCTCTTGCGTTGCCGCGCTCTGCTGCTCGACGGCGCTGGCAATCGAGGAAGCGATAGAGGAGATCTGGCCGATGGTGCCGCCGATCTCCTTAATCGCCGCGACCGATTCCTGCGTCGCGCCCTGCATGCCCAAAATGTGCGACGAAATCTCATCGGTCGCCTTTGCGGTCTGGCTCGCCAGCGACTTGACCTCGGAGGCGACCACCGCGAAACCGCGTCCGGCGTCGCCGGCGCGGGCGGCCTCGATGGTCGCATTGAGCGCCAGCAGATTGGTCTGCTCGGCGATCGCCGTGATCAGTTTGACGACGTCGCCGATCTCTTGTGCGGCCTTCGACAGTTTGCCGATACGGCCGTCGGTTTGCTGCGCCTGCAGCACGGCGGCCTCCGCGATCTTGTTGGAATCGCGCACCCGCCGGCCGATTTCATCGACCGAGGCCGACAATTCTTCCGTGGCGCTCGCGACCGACTGCATGCTGCTGGAGGCATCTTCGGAGGCGCCGGCGACCTGACTGGACAGGCTTTGGGTGGTTTCGGCGGTCCGCGTCAGCGTTCCGGCCGCCGATTCGAGCTGGACCGCGGAGGCCGACACGTTGGAGACGATCGCGCCCACCGCGGTCTCGAAATCATCGGCAAATCGAATCAGCTCGGCGCGGCGCGCCGCGCCCGCCGCCCTGTTCTGGGCATCTTGCTCAGCGGCATCGCGTTCGGCCTTGGCAACCGCCTGCACCTTGAACTCTTCCACCGCGCCCGCCATCTCGCCGAGTTCGTCCTTGCGCCCGAGGCCCGGCAGCACGACATCGAAATTGCCGCCGGCGAGTTCGCGCATCGCCTTGCACATCGCCGTCATCGGCCGCGAGATTCCACGGCCCAGCAGCAGCGCCAGCACGGCGCCGAGCAGGAAGCCGCCGGCCGCGAGCATCAGGATCAGCCGCTCGGTCTCTCCGATGGTCGCATCCGATTCGGATTCAAGTCTTTGCTGATCGGAAAACAAATCCGCCTTCATCGCGCTGGCGCCCTTCACGATCGCCGCCGCGGAGTCGGCCATCTCGGCCACCAATTCCTCGATCTCTTTCGAATTGTCGATCAGTTTGCTCAGCGCCTGCCGGTAGTCTTCGAGCAGCGCCCCGGCCTCCTTGAGGCCCTGAGTGATCTTTTCGTCCTTTGACGAAATCGCGTGCAGCGAGTTTTCCACGAATTTGAGCCGGGCCAGCGCGCTGGCGGCGACCGTCTGGTCGGAATCGATGACGAAGGTGTTGGCAAGCGCGGTCACGGCCTGAAACTGGTCGGTCGCTTTCTTGGCGCCGAGCTGGATCACCTGCAGCTCCGAATCGTCGGCATTGCTGGGGAGATCGTCGAGCTTGTAGCGCAGCATGTTGCCGCCGCGCGCGAGCTGATTTTGCATCACCAGCGCGCTGTCGCGCTTGAATTTCAGGATATCGGCGAAAATCTTGGTGAAGGTTTTGAACTCGCGGGCCAGTCGCGTGATCTGATCGAGCCGCGCCGGATTGGTGGTGCCCCGCATCGATTTATCAATGGCATCCTTGAGGCTGGTCTCGGCGTCCAGCGCCGCCTTGGCGTCCTCCTCCTTGGCGGTTACGACATAATATCGCGCCATCGCCTGGTATGAGATCAGCTCGCGGTCGATATTGCGTGCCAGATCGGATTCCGAGACGCTGTTGCGGTAGGTGGCGACGCCCCCGGAGACGCGCTCGAAGCCGAGATAGGCGATCCCCATGCTGGCGGCCGAGATCGCCAGCACGACGGCAAAGCCGAGCATGACCTTGCCGCGAAATCGGAGCGTTGGGAGCCTTAGCCTGGGAAGCTTCCGGGACAATGATTGCGGCCAGACACGTTTGAACAACCCCACCTCGGACCCCCGTCTTTTTCGGCAAAGCAGCAGGACCGGGCGCGCGAACACCCGGAGCCGATGCCGAAAATTAGAGCATAATAGATAAAAGGCCGTAAATTTGTGCCGCGGATTGGACCAACGTCGAAGCCCCATGGCCGGGACGCAACGCAGCGAACTCCGGGATACCCCCTGTCATGGTCAGGCATGACGAGTCATGATGTGGAGACCTGCATGTGGAGGCCTGCGCAAATTTGCCTTGGGCGATGCGCGGCCCCGCGGTCGCCCCGGTGAACACTCGGACACCTGTCGTCGCAAAGACGACATCACAATGACCCCCGCAACGAAATTCCCGGTTGCAAAGTCCGGCCTCCGTGCTTCTAATCGGGACAATCAAAATGCATCGGGAGGGTTTAAGCGTGTCGACAGTCAAACTGACGGTAAACGGCAAGTCGGTCGCCGCCGAGGTCGAGGACCGGACGCTCCTCGTCCACCTGCTGCGCGATCATCTCAATCTGACCGGCACCCATGTCGGCTGCGACACCAGCCAATGCGGCGCCTGCGTCGTGCATATAGACGGCCGCGCGGTCAAATCCTGCACGGTCCTGGTCGGACAGGCCAATGGCGCCAACGTCACCACCATCGAGGGTATCGCCAAGGGCGACGAATTGCATCCGATGCAGGCCGCGTTCCGCGACAATCACGGCCTGCAGTGCGGTTACTGCACGCCGGGCATGATCATGTCGGCAATCGATATTGTGCACCGCCACAGCGGCAATCTCGACGAGGCCACCGTCCGGCACGAACTCGAGGGCAATATCTGCCGCTGCACCGGCTATCACAACATCGTCAAATCGGTGCTCGACGCGGCCGGCCGCATGAAGGTCGCGCAGGCCGCGGAATAGCGGCGACAGCGCATTAGCGAACAGCGACCGCCGAATTTCGATGGAAATGGCGGGTATCAAAACTCCGGTAGGGAGAACAGGAACATGGGCGTTGAAGGCATTGGCGCAAGCGTAGTGCGCAAGGAAGACCGACGTTTCATCACCGGCAAGGGCCGCTACGTCGACGACATCAAATTACAGGGCATGACCTATGCCCATTTCATCCGTAGCCCCCACGCACACGCGAAAGTAAAGAGTATCGATTCGTCCGCGGCGATGAAAATGCCCGGCGTGGTCGGCGTGCTGACGGGCAAGGAGATCGT
>Ga0073928_10001942_pt1 | contig 37807 bp, 33 predicted proteins | sample PaiPotPPA55metaG_FD_76969 | JGI IMG/M metagenome (GOLD analysis project Ga0073928, IMG submission 76969) | Iron sulfur acid spring bacterial and archeal communities from Banff, Canada, to study Microbial Dark Matter (Phase II) - Paint Pots PPA... ... | reverse complement strand
GGATTTCGCTGCTGATTCCACCACGCGGCCGTAAGCTCCCGCCGTCCCAATCGTTTCCTTAGACGCGCGCGAACCGCTCAGACGTTTCGCGCCCCCGGCGCTTGCTCTGCTTTCGCGTACGCGGTGCCGGCTGGCATTTCGGGCAGAAATAGCTGCTACGGCCTGCAACGATCGCTCGCCGAATCGTCGCACGACAGCGGTAACACCGTTTTCCTTCGCGTCCATACGCCCGATGGTGCCGCTGATACTCTCCCGGCTGGCCTTCCGCGTCAAGAAAATCGGAAATCGAAGACCCGCGCGCCAAAATCGCCTTCCGCAAAACGTCCTGCAGCACACGCCGCAGCACCTGCGCCTGTTTTTTGCTCAGCTCCGCTCCTCGCCGCATGGGATGAATCTTTGCCCGCCACAAACTTTCGTCCGCATAGATATTTCCCACGCCGCGCAACACGCTCTGATCGAGCAGCAGCGCCTTAATCTGCGCATTCCGCGAACGAATACGCGATGCAAACTCCTCAGCGCTAACCAACAACGGGTCGGCCCCAAATATCTTCAACTCCTCCGCGAGTCCCGATCCCGTGAGATATGCCATCCGGCCAAACCGGCGTGGGTCCGTATAGCGCAGTTCCCGCCCGTCATCGAGGCCGATCCACACGTGCGTATGCTTAGCGCAAGGCTGCGCCGCCGCACATGGCGCAAGCTGCCCTGTCATTCCCAGATGCACGAGCAGGCATGCATCTTGGGTATCTCCGTTTTCCGGATGCGCATCAGCATTTCCGCTCGCAGAGAGCTGCAGCAGCATGAATTTTCCATACCGATCAACTCTTTCAATCCGTCTTCCAGGAAGGTGCTGCTCCAGTGCCGCCGGATCATCAATGAAATCCGTCTTCCCAAGCCTCACCGACACAATCCGCCGCCCCGCAATAGACTTCTGCAGTCCCCGCGCAACCGTCTCAACCTCAGGCAACTCCGGCATAAGCTCGTCACCAAATAGCAGGGGCGCAGCACCGCTGCGCCCCTCGTCCGCCACCCGCAATAATTTTACCCGGTGTCCCTAATCGATCGCGACCCTTCCGTTTTTCCAGTCACCAGTCACGAGTCACCAGTCACTTTTTATGATAATTCGGGTAAGCCGGATGGTCCGGAATCGCCACTGGACTCTTCTTCAGCGCCTCCAGCGTAACCTGTACCGCTTTCTCCAACTGCGCATCGTGCCCCGCGGCAACCGACGCCGGATCGTTCTCCACTTCAATATCCGGCGCGATCCCGTGATTCTCCACTTCCCAGTCCCCGTGCAAACCATAAATCGCAACGCGAGGCGCTGTGATGAAGCCACCATCCATTAGCGGTGGATACCCATAGATTCCAACCAAGCCGCCCCAAGTTCGCGTGCCAACCAGCGGCCCGACCTTGTCCTGTTTGAACATCCACGGCAGTGCATCCCCTCCGGACCCCGACATTTCATTGATAATCATCGTCTTCGGCCCATAGATCTGCGCCAGAGGCGAGCAGAATTTCTCGCCTTCCCGTGAAATCGCGCAGTTCCGCAGCGGCCGTTCCAGCTCGTCAATGATGTAGTCCGCGATCGCGCCGCCGTGATTGTAGCGTTCATCGATCACCGCCGCCTGCTTGCCCACCTGTGCAAAATAGAAGCGATTGAAGTTCAAATATCCGCCCACCGCGGTATCCGGCACGTGTACGTATGCGACCTTTCCTCCGCTCAACTGATCCACTTTGCGACGGTTATCTTCCTCCCAAGCCCGATTTCGCAGCGGAAATTCGGTCCCAACTGGTACAACCGTAACTTCCCGCGCATCCTTCCCATCGGGATTTGGCCCCACCTTAATACGCACTTGCGTATCCGCTGTGTTCTCCAAAAACTTACTTACGTCCGCTGGCGGCCGCACCTCCACTCCATTAACCTCAAGTAAGTACTCGCCCACCTTCACTTCCACACCCGGCTGTGTCAGCGGCGCCCGCAAGTCCGGATTCCAATTTTCTCCATTAAAAATCCGGGCGAACCGGTAGCGCCCATTTTCAATTCTGTAGTCCGCTCCCAGCAGCCCTCCCTTCACCTTCGGCGCCTCCGGAAGATCACCACCTGCGATGAACATATGGCCGACGGTGACCTCGCCAAGCATTTCGTCGAAGAGGTAATTTAAGTCCGCGCGGCCGCCTACGCCTTTCAAGTATCCCGCGTACTTTTTCTCTATAGACGGAATATTCAGCCCGTGATGGTTCGGGTCGTACAAAAAGTCTCGTTCGATCCGCCAAACCTCGTGATACATCTGGTTCCACTCCACGCGCGGATCGACCAACACTTCCATCCCGCCCACATTCAACGCGCCTTCGCCCGGTTTTGGTGCCGCGTCGGTCTTTGCAATAAACCACCCTGGCCCCTGCCGGTACAACACCTTCTCTCCATTCGCCGAAACCCCGAAGCCGTTGATTCCCCCCAAAAACGGTTCGGTCTTCCTTGTCTTCGCGTCAAACTTCGTTACGGTCACCGGCGTGTTTGGTTCAAATCGCGGAACGTCCGCGATTTCGGACAAAAACAGCGTCCCGGCCTTCCCTGCCTCCAACGATGTGTAATTTGCCGGCTTTATTGGCAAAGCCACGATGCGTTGCCCGATCTCGTCCAGATCGATAGTGACCTTGACGCTTTCCTCTTTTTTCTCGTCCTTCTTCGCGCCTTCCTTGCCCTTTTCTTCTTCTTTACCCTTCTCTGTTTCCTTGCTCTTATCTGCCGCTTCCTTCTTCTCCTCCACCTTCTCTTCATCGCTCTGCGGCTCAACCGGCGACTTCTCGCCTTTCTTCAGCACTGCGGCATAAACGTGCCGCAGCACCGGATGCTGAAAGCTCGAAAGGTCCAGCCAACCGGCGCTCAGTCCGAGGTCCGTAGTCGCCGCAAAAATCAGTTCCTTTCCGCCTTTGTCGAAGACCGGATAGCGCGCATCGCCCAAACCATCCGTAATCTGCGAAACTTTCCGGCTTTCGAGCGAATACACAAAAATCGCCCGCAGGTGGTTCTCCAAAAATTTCGAATACGTGAGCCATTTGCTGTCCGGCGACCAATTTGCCCCGAGTGTCACACTCGGGTCCTCGAAGCGGTCCGCGTCCACCTTCACCGGCGCGCCTTTCTCCACATCCACGTACCAAAAATTCATCCGCTTGTCCGTGTACGCAATCTTCTTGCTGTCCGGCGACCACGTCGGACCGTAAAAATAAGAGGGAGGATTCCCCAGGTTGATCTTCTTCACGTTCCCGAATCCCGATTGATCCACAATGTGCAGCGCATATTCACCAGACTCATCCGAGAAAAACGCGATCGACTTGCCGTCGGGCGACCACGACGGATCACGCTCCGCAACCGCTGTCGTGCGCGTCAGATTCCGCACATCTCCCTTCTCAGCGGGCACGCTTAGAATTTCCCCCCGCGCTTCGAAAACCGCTCGCACACCCGTTGGGGAAATCCCCGCATTCTGAATCTTCTCTCCCACTTTCTCGTAATGGGCCCGCGTTGATGGCAAATCCCCCGAAATCTGAATGAGCACCTTCGTCGATTTGCCGCTCTTCGGGTCCAACAAGTAGATTCCACCGAACTGCTCATACACCAGCGCATCGGGCCCCGCCGATACTGTTTTCAGGTCGAGCCCTTTGTTCTCCACTACCTGCTTCACCGCCTTGGTCTTCGTGTCATACGCGAACAGCGTCACTCCTCCGTTGCGGTCTGATAGAAAGTACACTGTGTCGCCAAACCACACGGGATTCGAGTCGTTCGAATTCTCTCGAGGTATCCTTTCCAGCGACAGATTACTCAGCGTCACAATGTTGATCGGCGTAGTCTGTCCGCCGTGATACCGCTTCCACGAAGTTTGCCACTTCAAATTCGGCACGTAAGCGATCCGCGTTCCGTCCGGCGAAAACCACGCACCCTCCCCGCGCCACATCGGCAGCGCTTCCGGCCATCCGCCCTCCACACCCACGGTGTACAGCCGATCGAAATCCGCATACGCTTCGCGACCCGATCGGAACAGCACCTTCTTTCCGTCCGGCGTCCATCCTTCCGCAATGTCCGGCCCTGGATGCCACGTCAGCCGGCGCGGCTCTCCTCCCTCCGCCGGCACAACAAACACATCGAAATTGCCGTCGTATTCGCCCGTGAACGCGATCCAATTCCCATCTGGAGAGAATATCGGCAGCCCTTCATGCCCGCCGGTGGTGAGCTGCCGCGCCTCTCCGCCTTCTCTCGGCACGCTCCACAAATAGCCCCCGTACGCAAACACAATCTGCGTCCGGCTGAGCGTGGGCGCATGCACGAGCAATGGTGCCTCATCCGCTGTAGCGGGTAATCCGCCCGCACGAGCAACGCACCCACAAAGCATCAACACACCGATCAGTATCGCCACTCGAAAACGCATCCCTAATCCTCCACCCGACTCTTATCGAAAATCGCTGCCCTTCATTCTTCCGGATTGACTACTTCTTTTCCGGCGGCCAAAACCCCGGATCGCTAATGGGCCTCGCGTCACGCTTCTCCGCATACTTCTCCACCGCCGGGCCAATCGCCGATGCTTTTCCAATCAGCACAAACACTAGATTTTCCGAAGGAAAATGTTTCTGGATCACCTGCTTCGCAATCTCCGGAGTAACCGCGTCGACCCGCGCCTCCAACTGGTTGATCTCATCATCACCCAGTCCATAAAACTCATGGCTCGCAATAATCTGCGCCAACTGCCGCGACGTCTCAATATTTGGTGGAAACTGCCCCTTGATGTAACTCTTCGCCGATTTCAACTGCTCGTCCGTCACTCCCTGTTTGTGGAATTTCTGCAACACCTGCAGCGCCAAGTCAATCGCCGGCACCGTCGTCTCATTTTTCGTAAAACTGAAAACGCCAAAAGGTCCGGGCACTTTTCGTGAATCAAAAAAGGAAGACGCTCCGTAGGTATATCCAGACTCCACGCGCAAAGCCTCGTTCAATTCCGAAGTGAATCGCCCGCCGAAAATCGTGTTCACCACGCGAATCGCCACGCGATCCGGATCCGTGCGCGCGATCCCCACGTTCCCAAATGCAAAATAGGTCTGCGTCGCGTCAGGCTTGTCCACCAGCAGCAATCGCTTGCTCTTCACCGGCGCAGTCGCCGGAATTGTCGGAGTTGCAATCGTATGCGCCGGCCAGGCTCCAAACACTTCCTCCAGCTTCTTCCGCATCTCCGCGCCATTGAATTCACCCGCAACCGCCAGCAAAGTATTCCCCGGCGCGTAGTTCGCCTCGTAGAACTTCACAATCGCGTCGCGCTGGATCCGCTGCAGCGAAACCTCATCCCCGCCCGCTGGCCGCCCGTAAGGATGCGTGCCGTACAGATACCCGTCGTAATACAACCCCAGCACCTGCTGCGGATCGTCCTTCGCCCCGCGCACCGCATCGACCGACTGGGCCAGCAGCTTCTTCACTTCCGCCTCTGGAAACGTCGGGTGCAACAATGCATCCGAAAAAAGTTCCAGCCCGAGCGCTAAATCCTTCGTCAAGAATTCCGCGCTAACGCTACTAAAATCCGCCCCCGCTTCCGACTCAAACGCGGCACCTATGTAGTCCAAGTCTGCCGCAAACTGTTGCGCCGTCCGCTTCTTGGTCCCTTTCCTCAACAATCCCGCTGTTATTGACGCGACGCCGTCCTCTCCCGCGGGGTCTCCTGCCGAACCTGTTTTCACAAGCGCGTAGACGTTCAGCAGCGGCACGCCATGTTTCTCCAGCAGTAGCACCGTCAAGCCATTCTTCAACACCACTTTTTCGTGCGGCGGCAGATGTAGCGTCTGCGCGGCTGCCGAGCAAGCCGCGAACAGCACGGCCACAACCACAGCGAGCACATGCAATCCAAACCGTGCGCGCTTCATGGCTTGCTCTTTTCTTCGGCGTTGTCAGGAATTAGCGTCGCCACTGTGCGATTGTTCGCTCCAAAGTACGTCTTCGCCACTCGCTGTACGTCTTCCTTCGTCACTGCCGAGTAGTTCTTCGCTGCATCGAACAATTTCTTATAGTCGCCAAAGAAAACCTCGTAGGTGCCGATCGTGTTCGCTCTTCCATTGATCGTGCGCATCTCCCGGTAGAAATCGGCTAGCCGGATATTCTTGGCCTTCTCCAACTCGCGATCGCTGACCACCGCGTTCTTCGCGTTCTCAATCTCCTCATACATAGCCTTTTCGCATTTTTGGGGGTCCACCCCTTGCTTCGGCTGCGCGGCTATCTCGATAATTGTCGGATCGAATGCCGGTTCGACAGACGAAGAAACATCCAACGCGATTTCGTCCTTATCCACCAGTCGCTGGTACATCCGCGAACTCTCTCCCTGAAACAACACAGTCCGCAAAACGTTCAGCGCGTAAAAGTCGGGACTGTTCGTCTGCGGGATGTGATACGCCACGAACACCAACGGCAGTTGCGACGGCTTTCGCACAATCAGTCGTCGCTCCCCCAACTGTTCCGTTTCGGTCGTCGTCACCGGAGGAGGTGGCGCATGCGTTGGAATCGGCTCGATGTATTTCTCGCACATCTGAAAGATCTCTTCGGGAGAAACATCGCCCGCCACCACCATCGTCGCGTTATTCGGCGAATATCCCATCTCAAAGTGGTGCTTCAGTTGTTCCATAGTCCAGTGCTCGATATCGCTCATCCATCCCACCACGGGCCACTGGTAAGGATGTGCGATGTACGACGTCGCCCATAGCTGCTCGTCCAGCAGCCCGCCATTGTCGTTGTCGGTGCGCAGCCGCCGCTCCGATGCCACCACTTCGCGCTCCGACTTAATCTTTTGCGGGTCAAAACTGAGGTTCTGAATACGGTCGGCCTCGATGTCGTAAATCAGTGGCAGCGCCGAGCGCGGAAACCAATCCTGGTAAACGGTCACGTCCCGCGTGGTGTAAGCATTGTTCGCGCCCCCGTTCGCCTCCATCACCTTGTCCAGCTCGCCCGGGCCATATTTCTTCGCTCCGTTGAACATCATGTGCTCGAAAAAATGCGAGAGCCCCGTCGTCCCTGGCCCCTCGTTGCGCGACCCAATGCGATAAAAAATGTACAGCGCAACATTCGGGATGCTGTGGTCCGTCTGCACCAACACCTTCATCCCATTCTTCAGCGTCTTCGTAACCACCGGAAATTCCTGCCCCCGCACCGGTATCGTCAATGACGCACAAGCGCACGAAAGCAACAATGCCGTTCTGAAACTCCGCCCGATCATCTTCATAAACCCCACCCTCGCTCAAACTCATTCTGTTAAACGCATCACGGTCCGAAAATGTTTACGATTATCTTCGTAGGGCCGCAGCCCGCCTGCGGCAGGCAGGCACCGCTACGCCCCTGCTTGGCAAGCCTTAGTGTCTCGAGCATCTTTTTCTTGCCAATTCTTACTGCCAAATCGCAAATACCCTCACCGCTCCCCCCGACCCGCCTTCCAATTTAATCGGCGCCACCACCAGAAACGCGACCGCTTCCGGTACATCGCTCAAATCCGCCAAATTCTCAAGCTGGTACAGCCCCGCTCCCAAAACCAAATGGTGTACTGCAAAATCCTCCGAGGCTCCGTAATCTGCGCTCAGGGTATCGCATCCAATCCCACTGACTTTACGCGAAATCAATAATTTCGCCGCCTCCGCCGAGAACCCTGGAAAATGCATCTTTCCCTGCGCATCTTGGTTCCGATACTTCTGCGCATCCGGCCACCGCGAAGCCCACCCGGTTCGAAGCAACACTATCGATCCTTCCGAAATTCGACCGTGCTTCTTTTCCCACTCTTCGACGCGCGCCGCCGGCACCCGATAGTCGGCATCCTTAGCCCCTTCCGCGCGAACATCCAGCACAACGGCCGGACCAAACAATTGTTTCGCTGGAATCTGGTCGACAGTCGTCTTCCCGGGAGGAAAATGAATCGGCGCATCCAAATGCGTCCCGTAATGCTCCAGCATCCAAAAACTCCGTGTGAAGTACCCGTTCTTCTCCACCGTGGCGTTCACCTTCGCCTCAAACACTTTTGCGTCCCCCGGCCACGGCACCAGTTTGTCGTTGATTGCGTAACTAAGATCCAGCACACGCGTCTTCCCGCCGGAAATGCCGGACAGCAAATTGTCCCGTTCTGTTTTCTGCGGAAGCACGGTCATGAAGGCAAAAACACTAATAGCGAAGATTCCGAATTGCCCGGAGACACGCATCTCTGACTCCTGCAAAAGTCGTTTCTGTAGCGCAGGGCGGAGTCCGCGCAGACCTGCGGCTTTTTCGTGAAGTCTTACAGGCAAGCACTTACATCGTGCTTACGGCAGCGGAATCCCCGGCGTAGCCACAATCCCCGCCATCCGCAAAATCTCCAGATACTCCTCGTTCGTAATCGACGAAATTAGCACCCGCACATTCTTCAGCAGTTTCATTTTCCGCAACGCGCGATTTTCCCGCAGCTCCGCCAAACTCACCTGTCGCGGCAACCGTTCGAACGCCCGCAGGTCCGCGACTAAATTTTTCCCTTTACGATCGTGCGGGTCCGGATAAGGATCGCGCGTAACTTCCGCAATGGAATACAGCGATCGCTCCGGCGCGGAGTGATAGCACAACACTCGGTCGCCCTTACGCACCTGTTTCAACGCGCGTATCGCGTCCGATTTCCCGGCGGCGCCATCCCACATCTCTTTGCCCTTAACGAAAAGCGTATCCCAGTGGTAGTGGTGTGGGTCAGCGCTGAAGATCCAGTGGTGTCGTTGCGCGGTCGGAAGTGCCATCGAGGCTTCGAGTCGGCACTATACACGGGTGTGACAAAAAAGCGAAACAAAATACGTGGGTTAGCCGCTTTTCGGCAAGATTTACATTACGAAAACCGAAAACCGTACCTCAACCCCTAAACCTACAATAACGTCTTCATATTCAGTAACTTAGAGACTTAACCGCTCACGTTAACGAAAATCTCGTCCCCCCGCACTTCCACCGCATAACACTCCACACCCACCGTCGGGTTCTGCCCAACTTTGCCCGTCCGCACATCATATTGCCAGCCGTGCCACGGACAGGTCACCACCGCGCCCTCGAGCGGACCATCAGCCAAGGGACCTCCGCGGTGAATGCAAATATTATTAATCGCGTGGAATTGTCCATCCACGTTCGCCACCGCCACCGATTTCCCCTCCACCTGAAACTCCCGAATCGTTCCCGGTGGCACCTCCGCCATCTTCGCAGCCCGTACAAACGCCATCCCATCTCCTCGTCTTTCTTTTCCGCGACTTTCACAAACTCTCTACTGAAATTCGTTCGTCGATTTTGCGGAGTATAGCCTTGTCGTTTGCAGTTTGGCAAAAGAACTCGGATATATCCGGCTTGCCCGGTACTCTACTATCAAGAATTGCGCGCCCTGCAGCAAAGAAGGCCATCATGAGTTCCACGATTCAAAAAAGAATCGACGCCGTTGACTGGGACAATGCGCGCGAATCGCTCTCCGCCCGCGGCTACGCCGTCACCGATCCAATCCTCACGCCCGAAGAATGCGCTTCCATCGTCTCGCTCTACGATGACCCGTCCCGCTTCCGCAGCCACATCATCATGGAACGCCACCGCTTCGGCGTCGGCGATTACAAATATTTTTCCCAGCCGCTGCCGGAGCTCGTCACGAACCTTCGCACCACCACCTATCCCCATCTCGCGAAAGTCGCAAACGAATGGGCCGACGCATTCGGCGAAAAGAAGCCGCCGTTTCCTCTCAACCACGCAGCGTTCCTGAAAATTTGCCACAAATCCGGCCAGACCAAACCCACGCCGTTAGTTCTGCACTATGAAGCGGGCGGCTACAACTCCCTGCACCAGGATCTCTACGGCGAAATAGCGTTCCCTCTTCAGATGGTCTTTCTACTCGGCCAGCAGGGCCGCGATTGGGAAGGCGGCGAGTTTCTCTTGGTGGAGCAGCAGCCCCGCGCCCAGTCCAAAGCCGAGGTAGTAGTTGCGGATCTAGGCCAGACCATCATTTTCACCACGCGCTATCGCCCCGTAAAAGGCTCCCGCGGCTACTATCGCGTCAACCTTCGACACGGAGTAAGCCGTGTCCACACCGGCACCAGGTACACGCTCGGCATAATCTTCCACGACGCCAAGTAATTGCTTTCTTTGGAGCGCGGCGGTCTGGTTTACCCTGAGCCGCGAAGGGCCGCCGCCTTTGACACGTAAGCACCAGTCAAGGTGAAACTTGTAACGGCAAGCCCGTACAAATCCACGCAATGCTAAACAAAAAGCCCGCTGAGCTTTTCCTCAGCGGGCCTTTAATAAGCAAAAATATCGAGCCTATTCGATCTCGACGTTGTCCCCCGGATAGATATCCGCCGAGCTATAGGTTATAAACACCGTCGCCGAGTTTCGGCTGGCATTCAAAACAATTCCCTCTCCCAGCACTTCGCGCGGCAAATCTTTCCATTCATATCGCGTCGGAGTGCTCCCAAAGCCGTAAAGCCGATCGATGTACCCCTTGGTTTGCGGCGAGTATTCCACATACTTGCCCTGGTAACGGAAAACGCGCAAGTAGTCGCCAACCTTCACGCCTTGTGCCGCCCCCAGGTTCACATATATTGTCGATCCTTGCCCCTCGCTCTGCTGGAACGAGGCTGAATTCACCAACGTCCCCACCGGCTTTCCACTCACGGGTGCAAAATGATCGAATGTGCCCACCTCTTTATACGGAGGCGTCGGGCGCTCTTCAAATGGCCGTACGATATCGCCCCGCTGCATGTCCATGCAGGAAAAAACCACCTGTGCGATGGAAGTTTTCTGCTGCACATTTACCACCTGCAGCTGCCCGATATCGGAATACAGAACGCCTATCGCGTTCGTGAGCTTCGTTTGCCCCTTGAACCATTCGACGCGAGAAGGATCTTCGGTTTCGCGCATCACCATGAAACGATCGCCTACCCTCACTCCATTGTCGCTCCCGCGATTGATATATACGTTTTCGCGTTGCGAGAACACGACCTTGTAGCTCGCCTGCTCGCCAGAAATCACGTAGAGGTCGCCCGGCAACCTCGTATCCTTCACAAAACCCGAGCAGTAGACCGTAGTGTAGCCGGGTTGCAAAGTGGTCACCGCCGGTGCCGGAGCCGATTGTCCGTTGCAAACTCCCGCGCCCGCAAACGCAGCCAGGCACAACGCAGCTAGATTAGCGCGCATTGAAAATGCTCCTTGAAATCACGCCCTGAGGGTCGTCCGAAAGAAGTCCCAAGGTCAAAGTAGCAAGCACCCCCGCAGGCGTCAACAAATTGGGCAGCGCGGCTTTACACTTTTGATACGGCATGCTACAAGCCCTATTTCCAATAATTTGCCCGCAAAATGGGTTGCGAAGCACGCGAGCAAACGGCATTTCCAGCCGCAAAAGGATGAGGATGGGTCTATTCGGCAAGGGTGTGGCGCGCATTTGCGCCGTGGTCGCCGCATCGTCCGCGCGGGAAATGCCCGCGCAGCTCCGCCACGCCCTACGCGAAACGCCCACCGTAGAGTTGCGCTTGGATTGGCTGAAGAGCGACTCAGAACGCCGGCGCTTTCTCTCCTGGCTGCGCCGGAACCCTCCCAAGCGGGCCGTGCTGCTAGCCACCTGCCGCCGCCGCCAAGGCGGTGGCTTATTTGCCGGGAGCGTCCAGGCCGAGTTGCACTGGCTTTCTCAGGCCGCTGAAGCAGGTTGCCTCTGGTGCGATCTCGAGATCGAAACTTTGCGCAAGCTCCCGCAAAATTCGATTCGCCACCACTCTTTGCCGAAGCGCGTCCTGCTCTCGGTTCACGATTTCGACCGCATGCCCTCGCTGAACCCGGCTGTCGGAACTCGCTGGCGAGATAAAGTCGATGCTATCAAGGTCGCCGGCGAGGCGCGCACTATCGCAGATAGCGTGCGGCTTCTCCGATTCGGGGCAGGCCAGCGCCACTGTGTTGCGGTTCCAATGGGGGAAGTCGGTCTCCCAGCGCGCCTGCTGGCCTTGCGTGAAGGTAGCCAGCTTGCGTACGCGCCGGTAGCGGCGGCGACCGCTCCGGGCCAGGTCTCGCTTCAGGAAATGAAGCACCTGTATCGCGCTCACGCGCTCAACCGCCAAACGCAGGTCTTTGGTGTGATTGGCGACCCTGTCGCCCACTCGCTCTCTCCGCTCCTGCACAACACCGCCTTCATCGCTCGCAAAGTCAACGCTGTGTACCTGCCTTTCCTCGTCCGCAATCTTCGCGATTTTTTGAAGTCGGCGCCGGACTTTGGCTTGCGCGGTTTCAGCGTCACTCTCCCGCACAAACAAACCATTCTGCGGCGTTTGCAGGATTGTGACGCGCTATCCGCGGAGATCGGCGCGGTAAATACAGTCGTCGTCCGCCGCGACGGTTCTCTCTACGGCTGCAATACCGACTACATCGGCGTCTTGCGCGCGCTGGAGAAAAAACTGGCCATCCCGAAAAGCCGCGTGTTGATTCTCGGTGCTGGCGGCGCTGCTCGTGCCGCCGCCTTCGCTCTGTCACGCGCGGGCGCTGGCGTCTACATCTGTGCGCGCCGCGAAATTGTGGCTCGCGGGCTGGCCCGCGCCGTGGGCGGGGAAGTCGTCCATCGCCGTACTCTGCGCGCGCAGTCCTTTGATGCCATCCTTAACGCCACTCCCATAGGCATGTACCCCCATTCTGCAATTTCTCCGTTGGCGCGGGGCGAGTTACACTGTCGGATTGTCATGGACCTCATTTACCGGCCTGAGCGGACAAAACTCCTGAAGCTCGCCGCGCTAAAGCGCATCGCCACCGTTTCCGGCGTCGAAATGTTCCTCGCGCAAGGCATCGCTCAGTGGGAACTCTGGATGAAGCGATCAGCGCCCGAGAAGGCTATGCGCCGAGCGGTTCTCACCGCTTTGCGTGAAGAGGAACGCCGGCGGAGTTCTCCGTGATCCGCCCGGATTTCCGTGAATTCCAGCGCCTCGCCAAGCAGGGCAACCTCATTCCGGTCTACGACGTTTTTCCTGCCGATTTGCTGACCCCCATCAGCGCCTATTTGCGCATCGCGCAAGGCGCGCGCTATTCCTTCTTGCTCGAAAGCGTCGAGGGCGGAGAAAAAATCGCCCGCTACACCTTCGCCGGCGCGCATCCCGAAGAGGTTTTTCGCTACAACGAGGGCGCCTGCGTAATGGAAAGCGCCGACCGTATCGTCTGGGAAGAGCGCGACCCAGTTTCGTTTCTCCGCGAGCGCATCGAGCGCTTTCGTCCCGTTCGCGTGCCGGGTCTCCCGCCGCTGGTGGCCGGGGCCATAGGTTATTTTTCGTACGACATGGTGCGCCTTATCGAGCGCCTTCCGAAGCGCCTGCGCGACGAAATCGGTCTCTACGACGCCATGCTTGCCTTCTATCACGGCCTCATCGCCTTCGATCACGTGCAGCATCGCCTCTGGATCGTACGCAACGTCTTCACGGGCGGTCCCGGTGGCTCTCTCCGCGCCAGGTACAACGCCGCGGTGCGCGAGATTCGCCACACGCGCAAGCTCTTGGAACAGCCTGTCCCGGCGGAACGTCCGCGCAAAGAATCGCAGGGAAAAGGCCGCAAGCTGAAAGTAACCTCCAATTTTCGGCGTGGCGACTACCTCGCTGCGGTGCGCAAAGCCAAGCAGTACATTCGCGCCGGCGACATTTTCCAGGTCGTGCTCAGTCAGCGCTTTTCCGCAAAAACAAAGGCGCAGCCGTTCGAAATCTATCGCGAGCTTCGCGCGCTAAATCCGTCGCCCTATCTGTTTTATCTTCAGATGAACGACCTGGCCGTCGTAGGCAGCTCCCCGGAAAGGCTCGTCAAAGTGCAAGGCCGCGATGTTTTCTATCGCCCTATTGCCGGAACACAGCCTCGCGGCAAAGACGAAGCCGAAGATCAGCGTCTCGAAAAAGAATTGCTCGCCAGTGAGAAAGAACGCGCCGAGCACATCATGCTTGTCGACCTGGGCCGCAACGATCTTGGCCGCGTCTGCGATTACGGCACCGTAAAAGTCGAACAGCTCATGACCGTGGAGCGCTTTTCTCACGTCATGCACATCGTCTCCTCCCTGCGCGGCCGCTTGCGCGAGGATGTGGATTGCTTGGACGCCCTCATGGCTTGCTTTCCCGCCGGCACTGTTTCCGGCGCGCCCAAAGTTCGCGCCATGGAAATCATCGAAGAATTGGAACGCACCCGCCGCGGCATTTACGCGGGCGGCGTGCTGTACATGGATTTTGCTGGTAATCTGGATTCCTGCATCGCATTGCGCACCATGGTCGTGAAAAATGGCGTCGCCTACGTGCAGGCCGGCGGAGGAATCGTCGCCGATTCCACCCCCGAAGGCGAATATCAGGAGTCCATCAACAAATCGCGCGCGCTTCTGACAGCACTGGAATCCGCGCATCGCGCTAACCGCTAGGCGCAACAATATGCTTCTGCTGCTCGATAACTACGATTCGTTTACCTACAACCTGGCGCAGTATCTCGGCGAGTTGGGCTGCAATGTCGAAGTCCATCGCAACGACAAAATTTCCGTCGAAGAAATCGCGCGTCGCAAGCCAGAGCGAATCGTGATTTCACCCGGCCCATGCACTCCGCAAGATGCGGGCATTTGCATCGACTTGATTCGCCGTCTCGCCGGAAAATTCCCGATCCTCGGCGTCTGCCTCGGCCATCAAGCCATTGGCGCGGCATTCGGCGGCAGAGTGATTCGCGCCCCCAAACTTTTTCACGGCAAAACAAGCAAGATTCACCACGACGGCAAAAACATTTTCCGCAAACTCGCCGATCCCTTCACCGCCACGCGCTATCATTCACTAATCGTCGAACGCAAATCGCTCCCCCGCGAGTTAACCATTACCGCAGAGACTGAGGACGGCATAATCATGGGTGTCCGCCATCGCCGCCACAAACTAGAAGGGGTGCAATTCCACCCCGAGTCAGTCCTAACCCAATCCGGCAAGCAACTCCTCCAAAATTTCCTCGCGCTGTAACGGGTTCTCTTCAGCCTTGTAGGGGCACGGCACTGGCCCAAAATTCGATCCCGCTGGAAAGGGCAGGGTCCGTCCGACAAAACTTGTGGCGAAAGACATGCATCAGTCCTTTTCGAGCGCTTTGCTGCAAGTGAATTCTGGACGAACCTATGGCTAGGTGAGAAGTTATACGCATCGGAGCGCCTATGCGAGTCTTGCCCAGCTTGGAGATTTTGTTCGAAGATCTGCGAATCGGATTGCGACTCCTGCACAAGAATCCTGGCTTCGCTGCACTAGCCATACTCACTCTGGCTATCGGCATTAGCGCGAACACCGCAATTTTCAGTCTTGCGAATGCCGCGTTTTTTCGGCCGCTCCCCTATCCGAATGCGGAGCGCCTTGCGTTTCTCTGGCAAAACAACCAGCGCACCGGACAATCGGAAGGCCTCGTCTCCTATCCGAATTTTGCCGACTGGCGATCGCAAAGCCATAGCTTTTCCGACATGGCGTTTTTCATGAGCGGCAAGTCCATCCTTCCCGGGAATGGTGACGCCGAACGAACGCCCGGCGCCCTCGTGTCGGTCAATTTCTTTTCCGTCCTCGCAGTAAATCCAATCCTTGGCCGCAGCTTCTCTCCGGAAGAACAGTTTCCTGGGCATGCGAACGTTACTGTCATCAGTTACCGCCTGTGGCGCGCCAGATTCGGCGGCGATCCCCAGATCCTTGGTCGCGACCTACTGTCTGGCAGTGGAGACAAACACACGATCATTGGCGTGATGCCCGCCAGCTTTGCGTTTCCGGACAATTCGGATATCTGGATTCCGCGTGAAGTCAGCGAGTTTTTCAAAACGAAAGCGCGGCAATATCCAAACCAGCGTGTCATTGGCCGCTTGAATCCCGGCGTGACTTGGACGCAAGCGCAAACGGACCTGGACACCATCGCCGGCCAACTAGCGAAAGAGTATCCCGCGATTGATGGCGGCGTGGGGGTGCGTATCGTCCCGTTGCGTGAGCAACTCTCGACAAAACGTGCGGCAAGGACTCATCGTTCTCTGGGGCGCGATCGCCGGTGTGCTGTTAATCGCTTGCTTGAACGCGGCGAATCTATTTCTTGCGCGGGCTGCGGGACGCGAGAAAGAAATCTCCGTCCGATATTCTCCGGGAGCGACGCGCGGCAGAATCGTCAAACAGTTACTGTGTGAAAGTTTCTTACTCGCATTCATTGCTGCACTTGCTGGCGTTCTCGTCGCCGTCTGGATTGTGAGTTTTGTCTCCAAGCTCAATCCCGAGCTCGCCAAGCTCAGTGGTTCCGTGCTTGACGCGCGCGTGCTCGGCTATAGCGTTGCGATCGCCGCATTCACCGCGCTCGTCTGTGGATTGCTCCCTGCACTATCGGCTCCGCACATAGATTTGAATCGCGCATTGCGCGAGGCAAGTTCCGGCCACTCGACACCCAGAGCGCATGCGCTCCGGAATTTATTCATCGTCGCCCAAGTCTCGCTCGCTTTCGTTCTGCTCGTCGGCTCGGGTCTGCTCATAAAAAGTTTGTGGCACATTTTTGCTGTGCCTCCCGGCTTCGACGCCGAACACGTTCTCACTCTTCACGTCTACTGGCCCAACGCTCCTGCAAACGCCGCCGCGGAGAACCAAAGAAACTCTCTGTATGAGGAAATGATGAGGCGCTTGCGCGCTCTGCCCGGCGTAACTTCCGTCGGCGCAACCTCGAATGTTCTCTTTCCTGACGAAATGTATAAAGTCCCATTCGTCATCGAAGGCCAACCCGAACAATCCGCGGGACAGCGACCCTTCCTTCCTCATGGCGAAGCAACGCCAGATTATTTCCGGACAATGGGCATTCCTCTTTTGCGAGGCCGCGAGTTCAAGCAAACGGATGCAATTGGTGGCGCGCCGCCAGTAATCATCGTCAACGAAACGATGGCGAAGCGTTACTGGCCTGACGAAGACCCCGTCGGCAGGCGCCTGAAATTCGACGATCCGAATTTTAAGAGCCCGTGGTTCACAATTGTGGGTGTCGTTGGCGACGTGCGCCAGGAAGGGCTTGAGATACCCGCAGGCGTCATGGCGTATGTTCCTACGGACGGCGATTGGTTCGACGATCTGGTCCTTCGCAGCAAGAACGATCCGCGAAGCCTTATTTCCGCTGTGCGTCAACAAATTCACACCGCAGGTTCGAACCTCGCGATCGACAATGTAAACGTGGTCGGCGACTTACTGTCTCAGCGCGAATCGCAGCGAAGATTTGATGCGTTGCTGCTTGGCGGACTCGCATCCATCGCGCTGCTGCTCGCAGCCGTTGGAATTTACGGGACAATTTCCTACTGGGTTAAACAGCGAACCTCCGAAATTGGGATTCGTATGGCACTTGGCGCCGACCGACAAAATATATCTTGGCTCGTGCTCAAGAACGGCATGCACCTCATTCTTGCTGGCCTCATTCTCGGCGCCGTAGGCGCTTTGGCTGCCGCGAGGCTAATCGCCAGTTCGCTCTTTGGTGTGGCTACATCTGATCCGGCGACGTTTGGGGCGATCGCCACACTACTCATTATCGTAGCGCATGCCGCCTGCTGGATTCCGGCGCGCCGAGCCATGCGCGTCGATCCGATGGTGGCGTTGCGTCACGAGTAGTTCATCTCACTTATTGTGCCGCTATTAAACAGTCAGAGAGTTTTCATCTTTCTACCCCCATGTCCTGTGCGAACCTCCTGCGCGCCTCTGCGTTCTTTGCACGTTAGGGTTATCTCTTCTCACCAATTCAAATCCGCTAGAATCGCTCCGTACTCCTCAATTCCTCGCCAAAACTGACCGAGCCGCAAATTTTCATCGGAACTGTGCTGGTGATTGTCGTAATTCGCGATGGGCACCCCAATCCACGGCAGTCCCAAATCCTCGAATATATACATCGGCACGCTTCCGCCGAGCGTCGGCGCAATCACCGCATCTCCTCCGGTCGCGTCTTGCACCACTTGCACCAGCGCTTTGGAGACCGGCAAATCCATGGGCGTGCGCGAAGCGCGATATCCACCCTCGTCCACGATCTTGGCGATTTTCGCGTGATCGCGGCGCTCGTCCATCGTCGGCTCGTGGTCGATTACATAAAATCCCTGCTTGCGGATAAACCCGACAATCTGCTCGTATTTCCTGCGCGGATCCTCGCCTTTCACCAGGCGAGCGTCGATGGACGCTTCCGCCTTCTCTGGTACGACGTTTTGCGCGGCGTCGCCTACATACGCGCTGCGTAATCCCCGGACGTTGAGCGACGGCTCGTGGATCAACTCCACTAACTTCTTGCCGCCGCCTTCCGGTTTGGCGATCCCTAGTTTGCGCTCAAGTTCCGCATCATTGTCCGGCATCTTGCTCAGAGCTTCTTTTTCAATCGGGCTCAGCGGCACGACATCATCGTAGTAGCCCTCGATCAGCACCCGGCCGTTCTCGTCCCGCATCGACGCCAGCAGCCGCGACAGCTCCATAGCCGGGTTCGGCGCCCAATTCCCGTAGTGCCCGCTATGCAGTGCGCGCACTGGTCCGTAAACGGTAATGTCCAGCCCGATGTCGCCGCGATTGCCGAAGAACACGAGCGGCCGGCCAGACTGGTGCACCGGCCCATCGGCCATGGCGAGCAAGTCTCCGCCCAGCAAATTTTTATGCAGCTGCAGCGTGCGCTCCAGATTTGTTGAACCCACTTCTTCTTCTCCCTCGAAGATCACTTTCAGGTTCACGCCCAGTGGAATCCGCTGCGCACGCAAGGCGTCGAGTGCCGCCAGCAGCGCTACAATCGCGCCCTTGTCATCCGACGCGGAGCGCGCGTAGATTCGCCAATTATCGTTGTACGCGCCCGGATGCTTGTCCGGAGACGCAATGCGCTTGCCTCCGGCTTCAATCGCGTCGCTGCGCAATACCGGCTCGAACGGTTTGCCATCCGTCCACGCCGCGGGATCGACTGGCTGTCCGTCATAGTGCGCGTAAAAAATAACTGTCCGCTTGGCATCGGGCGCATTCAGTTTTCCGAAGACCACCGGTCCGCGCCCGGAAATCGGCAGCAAATGGGTTTCGATTCCACGCGCCTCCAGCATTTCCACCAGGTGCGCGGCATTCTTCTGGATATTTTCCGTGTCGCTGGCCACGTTCGGTATGGCCAGAAACTCCGTCAGTTCACGCATGATGCGATCTTCATTGTTCAGCCGGTAGCTCCGCACTTCCTCGGCAACTTGCGCCGGCGGAATCGCCGGTCTGCCCGTGGCCTTCTGCGCCAAGCATGGAGCCGCGCAAAGTAGAAATGAGATCGCAAACCCAGTGGTCCTCAAGATTTTCTTCCTCCAAAGCCAGCGATTGTATATGAGCGCACGCTTACGGCGCAGGGCAATCTGTGGCAAACTGAGTGATTACACGGCGCAAATTTGCGTTGCATGTGACATCTCAAGAAGAGAGCCCCTGCCGGTCATAAGGTAAATGGACCCAAAGTTCATCCGCAATTTTTGTATCATCGCGCATATCGATCACGGCAAATCCACGCTTGCCGATCGCTTGCTCGAAATGACCGGAGCGCTTTCGCAGCGCGAAATGCACGAGCAGGTACTCGACTCCATGGACCTGGAGCGCGAGCGCGGCATCACCATCAAAGCAAAAAGCATTCGCCTGCACTACAAAGCAAAAGACGGAAACACGTACCGCTTGAATTTGATCGACACGCCCGGCCACGTCGATTTTTCCTACGAAGTTTCGCGCGCGCTTTCCGCGTGCGAAGGCGCGCTGCTTGTGGTCGACGCCAGCCAGGGCGTGGAAGCGCAAACCGTCGCGAATACTTTCCTTGCCGCCGGCAATAATCTCACCATCATTCCGGTAATCAACAAAATCGATCTCCCCGCCGCGCAACCCGATTTCGTGAAAGAACAAATCGAAAATGTTCTCGCTATCCCCGCGCACGATGCGCTGATGATCAGCGCGAAAAGCGGGCTCGGTGTGGAAGACGTGCTCGAAGCCATTGTGCAGCGCGTTCCGCCTCCGAAAGGCAGCGCGGAAAATCCGCTGCAGGCGCTGATTTTCGATTCGTGGTTCGACATCTATCGCGGCGCCGTCGTCCTTGTGCGCGTGATGGAAGGGCGCATCACGCCGCACACGAAAATTCGCCTGGTCTATAGCAACCAGGTCCACGAAGTGGAAACGCTCGGTACGCTCACTCCGAAACCCGTTGCGCTCGAAGAACTCGAAGCCGGCGACGTCGGCTTCGTCGTAGCAAATATCAAGGACGTTGCGGATGCTCGCATGGGCGACACCATCACCGATGCTGACCGCGCGGCTCCCGCGCTTCCCGGTTTTGAAGACGTCAAACCGATGGTCTTTGCCGGACTGTTTCCCGTCCTTGCCGATGAGTACGAACCTTTGCGCGATGCGCTCGGCAAATTGAAACTGAACGACGCCGCATTCTTCTACGAGCCGGAAAATTCCGTTGCGCTCGGCTTCGGCTTTCGCTGCGGCTTTCTCGGCCTGCTGCACATGGAAATTGTGCAGGAGCGGCTGGAGCGCGAATTCGGCCTGAACCTGATTACCACGGCGCCGAGCGTGCGTTACCGCATCACGCGCGTGGATGGAAGCGTCATCGAAGTGGACAGTCCCGCGAAATTTCCCACTCCGAGCGACATCAGCAAAATCGAAGAGCCGATCATCAAGGCCATGATCATCACCAACGATGAATCGGTGGGCGGCATTTTGCAGCTTTGCCAGGACAAGCGCGGCACGCAAAAGGGTTTCGAGTATTTGTCACCAACGCGCGTCATGCTTACCTACGAACTGCCGTTGAACGAAATCGTTCTCGATTTTTACGACCGCCTCAAAAGCGTTTCGCGCGGTTACGCTTCGCTCGATTATCACCTCGCCGGTTACAGTGAATCCGATTTGGTCAAGCTCGACGTCTTGGTTGGCGGCGAGCCGGTGGACGCACTGTCCATGATTTGCCATCGCGAGCAGTCTTACGAGCGCGGGCGGGACTTGGTGTCGCGCCTCCGGAAATTGATTCCGCGGCAAATGTTCGAGGTGCCCATTCAAGCCGCGATCGGCAGCCGCGTGATCGCTCGCGAAACAGTCGCGGCGATTCGCAAAAACGTGCTGGCCAAGTGCTACGGTGGCGACATCACGCGCAAACGCAAACTCCTCGAGAAACAAAAAGAAGGCAAAAAGCGCATGAAGCGCGTAGGCCAAGTCGACATCCCGCAAGAAGCCTTCCTCGCCGTTTTGAAAGTCACGTCTACGGGCGATGAGGAGTGAAGCGATGAAAAAGCCAAAACGATTTTTGACCAACGACAAAGGCGAGAGGCTCGCTGTGGTCATCGAGATCGAGGAATACGAAAAGCTCCTCGCAGAGTTGGAAGATCTCCATGACATTCGCGCGTACGATGAAGCGAAAGCCTCCGGCGAGGTACCGATCCCTCTTGATGAAGCGATCTCAGAAATCAAGAAGAAGCGTAAATGAATCGTATCTAGGGCAGCCATTCGCGGCTTAGCCCCTCTTCCAACTCTTAAGATCGTCATTTCTCACATTTTGAAGTTTTTTATATTTGCCAATTCTGTTGAAACGATTAGCCGCGCTGTCCTTTCTATAGATTTCCCGGAAAAGGCCCTCCAGTTCGAGAATCTGCTCTTCGCCAATCGTGTCGCGCACCTCGAAGATTGAGAAATGGTTCCAGATTTTCTTGCTATTTTTGTGCCGCGCTAGGCGCCTTCCTACGCTGCTGCGTGCCGTCATTCCAACATAAACGACATCATATTTGTTTTTGTTCCGTCGATGGTCGAGCAACGCATAGATGCCTCTCGTTGCAGGCGGTATACGTCTTGATTCCTCCCTCGGAATCCATTCAGCGCATCTCTTTATGAATTTAGGGCTGGGTGACATGTCTTATTCCTTCCCTTCTTTTCGTTTGACTTCGGTGGTGAGGCGGCCGCGGTGGAGGTGGACGTTTACGGTGTCGCCTAGGGCTACTTGGGTGGCGTCTCGCAGGACTTGGCCGGCGGCGTTGGTGGCTATGGCGTAGCCGCGTTCGAGGACGCGGAGGGGGCTGCGCTCTTCTAGTTGGAGGCGCAGGCGGTCTAGGCGCTCGCGTTTTGCTCGGAGCAGGCGTTCCGCTCGTGCGTTCAAATCGCTGCTGCGCTTTTGTAAGCGCAGGCGCAGGGCGGCGATTTTCATACGAAAATCGAACGAGACGATGCGCATGTGCGCGATCGTGAAGCGCCGGCGGGAATGGTGCACATTTGCACGGAGCCCGTGAGCAAGGCGCGAGGTGAGCTCGTCGGCGCGCTGGCGCTGCTGGCGGAGCAAATCCAGCGGGCGGCGGAATCCGCGGCGGCCGGAGAGTTCGTGAACGCGGCGGACAAGGACAAGAATGCGATAACGCATCTGCTCGGTAAGAGCATCGCGCAGGTCGGCGATGTGTTTATCGAATTCGCGGCGGGTCTGCACGACTAGCTCGGCTGCGGCGGAGGGCGTGGAGGCGCGGACATCGGCGACAAAATCGGCGATGGTGAAATCGGTTTCGTGGCCGATACCGGAGATTACGGGAATTTCCGAGAGGGCGATGGCGCGGACAACTTCTTCTTCATTGAAGGCCCAGAGATCTTCAAGCGAGCCGCCGCCGCGCGCGACGATCAGCACATCGACCATTTTTCGGCGATTGAAAAATTGCACGGCGCGGACGATTTCCGTGGATGCGCCATCGCCTTGGACGCGCACGGGATATAGCGTCAAATGCACATTGCGGAAGCGGCGGCGCAAGATGCGCACCACGTCGCGGACGGCAGCGCCGCGCGGCGACGTGATCAGGCCGATGCGGTTGGGGAGAAGCGGCAACGGCTTTTTGCGGTCGGCGGCGAAGAGGCCCTCGGCTTCGAGGCGCCTTTTGAGCTGCTCGAAGGCGAGCTGCAGGGCGCCCAGGCCGACCGGTTCGATATTCTCGACATAAATTTGGTATTCCCCGCGTGATTCGTAGACGCTGATGGAACCGCGCACGGTGACGTGGAGACCGTCTTCGGGGCGGAACTTCATGGTGCGGAGCTGATTCTTGAAGCAGACGCACTTTACCTGCGACCGTTCGTCCTTCAGGGTGCAGTAAATGTGGCCGGATTGCGCTTCGTGGCAATTGGAGATTTCGCCGGTAACCCAGATATCTGTGAAGTTGCGTGCGAAGAGGTCGCGGATCTTGGCGGTCAACTCGGTGACCGTGAAGGCGCGGCGTTCCGGCATGAGATTGAACTGAAGCTGGCTCACGAGGGCCCCCCACCCCCCGGTATTTTCGTAAAAGCGGATTCTAAAGGGGTTACAGGCGAATTTGTCGTAAAAGCGGATTCTAAAGAACTTAGCGCGATTAGGGGTTTGGGCGAACCGGCGCGGTGGGTTGAAGCAGGGCGCAAAGACCGTGCCGACATCACTAAGCGATGATAACACAAGAATTACTAGTTGTCAATGAATTATTTTAAGTGGTTTGAATTGTTGGGGATAGCGTTGTGCTCGTCGTTGAGGGAAAGCTCGAACCGTAAAACCGTTTGCCGCACCTACGGCGCTTTCCATTTTTGCGGCTTTAGGTACCCAGCGCTCACGCGCTGGGCTAACCTGTGCCGCCCCTCTGGGGCTGACCTTTGAGCGTGGTCGCCAATCGGGAGATTCAACCTGCTAAACCTGGATGGAAATCTTCGCGGAGGACGGCGAGGAGCGCTCGCTTTGCTCGCTAGCTGGGCTGAAGCCCAGCCGCTACATAGAAGCCAGCCCTATAACCGAGCTGAGTCTTGCGTCCTGATGACGGGACGGGTTATCCCACAAGCGGACGGTCTCGGGCTCTAAGGCAGAATGTTAGCGGAGGCTTTTCAATCACTTGCAAGGGATTTAGCGATGGTAAGCTGCTTGCGATCTTGGCAGAGGCTATGAACAACTTCTTACGTGATCTTCGCTACGGCTGGCGGACTTTGGCACGAAACCCTGGCTTTGCGGCGGTGGCGGTCTTGACGATTGGGATTGGAATCGGGGCTAGCACCACCATTTTCAGTTGGATGCGGTCGATGCTGCTGAATCCGCTGCCGGGAGCCGCGCAACCGGAGCGCATTGTGGCGATCGAGAACACGGCGCCGGACGGCGAGCCGCTTACGACTTCTTACCTGGACTTTCGGGATTTTCGCGACAATCTGCATCTCGTCGATTTTGTGACGGCGCGGGTCGGGAACGTATTTTCTGTGGGGGACGCGCCGCGGACGACACAGGTTTGGGGCGAAATGGTGTCGGGGAACTTCTTCGACATGTTGGGGATACAGCCGGGAACCGGCCGCTTTTTCTCCGAGGCGGAACGCGATGACGCACAGAACGCGCATGCGGTCGTGGTGATCAGCCACAGCTATTGGAAGAGCCATTACCACTCGGATCCTTCGGCGATAGGGGCGAGCCTGCGCATCAACCGTACGCCGTTCACGATTATCGGAGTGGCCCCCGAAGGCTTCCATGGCACGCGGTCGGGGCTGGATTATGAGATGTGGATGCCGCTCACGATGTATGGGCAGTTGACGCATACGGGAACCTGGATGTTGCGCGACCGAAACACGCGCAACTTTATGATGTTCGCTCGGCTTGGGCCAGGCGTGACGATGGAGCAAGCGCGTGGCGAGGTACAAGCGCTGGCAAACCGCATGGCCTTGGCCGACGCGGACTCGAATCAAGGGATTGGCGCTACAGTACTGCCCGTTTGGCAATCGCACTTCGGGACGCAATCGATACTATTGACCCCGATCACGATCCTGATGGGCGCTAGCGGCGTGGTGCTGCTGATTGTTTGCGCCAACCTGGCAAATCTGTTGCTGGCACGCGCCACTGGGCGGCTGAAAGAGTTCAGCGTGCGGCTTGCGATGGGCGCGCGGCCGGTGCGACTGACGCAGCAGATTCTGACGGAAACGCTGCTGATGGCGGTGGCGGGGTCGGTGTGTGGCTTGATGCTGGCCAATCTGTTGGGCGGCGGGCTGCGCTGGCTGCTGCCGGGAGTGGCCAGGCCGGTAATGCTGCAACCGCCGCTCGACGGGCAGGTGCTGGCGTTCACCACGGCGCTGGCATTTGGCGTGGCGATTGTTGCGGGACTGGCTCCGGCTCTGCACGCATCACAAGCCAACATCAACGAGATGCTGAAGGAGGGCGGCCGGAGCGGGAGTCTTGGCGGTCATTCACACCGTTTACGCGGGGTGCTGGTGATCTCGGAGGTGGCGCTCGCAGTAGTGGCGCTGGTGGGCGCGGGACTATTTCTGAGAAGTTTTCAAACTGCGCGGTCTATGGATCCGGGCTTCAAACCGGACGGTGTGGCGTTGGCGCGCTTCGATTTCTCGACGGCCAGCTATGATGCGGGGCAGACCGACGGTTTTTGCCGGCGTTTGCGCGAGCGGCTGGAGCAGCAACCTGGTGTGACGGCAGTGAGCTACGACGATTCGGTGCCTCTGGGATTCAGCGGAGGAAACTGGGAAACGCTGGAAGTGGAAGGCTACGTTCCGGGCGCCAACGAGAACATGAAGATCTACCGGGATTTGGTGTCGCCCGGATACTTCGAGACGATGAAGATTCCGCTGGTGGAAGGGCGAGATTTCGATTTGCGCGATGACTCGACGTCGCTGAAGGTGATGATCGTCAACCAAGAGTTTGTGCGGCGCTTTCTGGCCAATCGCAGCGTGATTGGGCGCAAGGTGCATGGATGGGGCCAATGGTTCACGATTGTAGGGATTGCAAAAGACAGCAAGTATCACCGGGTTACGGAGAGCGCGCAGCCTTATTTTTACATTCCCATCCGGCAGATTTTCCGGCCGGAATATGGGTTGACGTTCGAGGTGCGAACCTCTGGGTCGGTGAGTGAAGGGATTTTGGCGCTGCGACGCGAGGCGGCGGCAATCGATCCAGCGCTGACGATTTTTGATGCCGAGCCTATGACGGAGTACGTTGCTGCGTCGCTTTTTGGCGCAAAGGTGGCGGCGAGCCTATTGAGTGTGCTGAGCGGGCTGGGGTTGCTGCTGGCGGCTATCGGTTTGTACAGCGTGATGGCTTATTCGGTGGCGCAGCGGACGGGCGAGATCGGCATTCGCGTGACGCTGGGAGCGCAGCCGCGAGACATTATGCGGCTGGTGATCCGGCAAGGGATATCGTTTGCGGTGGCGGGGCTGGTGGTGGGTTCGCTGGCGGCTGCGGCGCTTGCGCGCGTGGTGGCGGCGATGCTGGTGGGCGTGGGTCCGGCTGATCCGCTGGTGTATGCGGCGGCGACGGGGTTTACGGTGCTGGTGGCGCTGGCCTCGGCGGCGATCCCTGCTTGGAGGGCGCTGCGGGTTGACCCGGCTGTGGCTTTGCGGTGGCAGTAGAACAAGGCTTCGAGCGAAATTTGCGAATCACTGGGCTGCGTTGGGACAAAAAGCGAAGGGCGAAGAGCGCTCGCTTCGCTTGCTAGCTGGCCTGAAGCCCAGCCGCTACATAGAAAACAACAAGCAACGCACGAATCGTCAGTACTGCTACTTTGCGGGAGCGGAGAGTTCTGGCGGTAGCTGATTCGCGGGGGACTCTTCGTCCCAGAGGATGCTTAGGACCCACCAGCGGGTGCCGTCGTTGAAAAGCTGGATGCTGTTGACGCCGCGGGCGAATGGCTTTTCGTTGGGAGCGTTGCGGGACTCGTAGCTGCTGAAGACCTGGGCGATGCTGCCGAATTTGTCGACGCGGTTGACGACGGACTTCTCGTAGAAAGCGTGCGCTTTAAAATAGCCGCCGGCGCCTCGAGCATAGCCGTCGACATCGAAAAGGCGAACCGGACCGCCGTCTTTTTTTGTGGCAGAGGTGAGGCGGGCCTCGGGAACGAAGAGAGAACGGAAGCGGTTCCAGTCGCGATCGCCGGCCGGGCCGGAGATGACGTCGTATATCGCGATGAGGATGGAGTCGAGGGACTTTACGTCGTCGGGCTTGGCGGCCGGGACACGCGCGGAAAGATCCTGGGCGGTAGGGCGTTTCTTGACTGTTTCGTTTTTTGAGGTATTTGCGGTTTCGGTTTTCGGCGCCGGAGATGACGATTGCGCGAAGGAGACCGCAGGAAATGCGGCTAACGTCAGGAACATCAGGAGCAAGGCTTTCATTGGGTCCTCCGTTTACATCAGGCGGGCGAGGAACGCGGGACGGAGTCTATCTCAGAACGGCGGTGAGCGGCCATAGCCGGGCATGCAGAGCGGCCTGAGAACTCAATGGACGACAGCTGTCTTGCCCGACTGGAGTAATTGGGCGAATTGGGCGGCGACCAGGGGCGGGCTGAAGAGGTAGCCTTGGCCCTCCGCACATTGATGAGCCTGAAGGTAGGCCCTTTGCAGTTGCGTCTCGATGCCCTCGGCGACTACGACATGCTTGAGGCTCTTTCCCATGTTAATGATGGCGCTCACGATTGTGGAGTCATCGGGATCGGAAGTGATCTGGCTTACAAAGGAGCGGTCAATTTTGAGGACGTCAATGGGGAACTGCCGAAGATAGCTCATGCTGGAATAGCCGATGCCGAAGTCATCTACCGCAAGATGTACCCCCATCATTTTGAGCTCTCGAAGAACGGCAGCCGTAGATTCCGCATCCTCCATAAGGACACCTTCGGTGAGCTCGAGTTCGAGATAGCGAGCTTCCAACCCAGTTTCAGAGAGTATAGTCCGGACGTCTTCGACAAACCCCCTGTCGCGGAACTCGACGGCGGAAACATTGACGGAAATAGGCAATGGCGGCAGCCCAGCATCCTGCCAGGCGCGCGCTTGCCTGCATGCTTCGAGCAGAACCCAGCGGCCGATAGGGAGAATGAGGCCACAGTCTTCGGCGGCGGGCACGAACTGGGCAGGCGGAACGAGCCCTCGATCCGGCTCTTGCCAGCGCACCAGGGCCTCCACTCCTGTTATCTCTCCAGTGAGGAGATTTACTTTTGGCTGATAGTGCAGCAAGAACTGGTCTCGTTCGAGAGCGCGGCGCAGGCCGGCTTCGAGAGATTGGCGTTCCACAGCTTTGCGATTCATGTCCGCTTTGAAAAACTGGAAATTATTGCGGCCGCGTCCCTTGGCGTGGTACATCGCGGTGTCCGCATTCTGAATTAGCGTTTCGGCGTCCTCACCATCTTCCGGGTAGACGCTAATTCCGATGCTGCCGTTGATGTGCAGGTCGTGCCCCTCGATGGAGTGCGCCGTGCTAAGTGAAAACAGAATTTTCCCAGCAGTGATACCGGCGTCTTCCGGATGGGTAATCTGCGAGAGCAAGACCACGAATTCGTCTCCGCCCTGGCGGCTGACGGTGTCAGAACGGCGCACACTAGCCACCAAGCGCTTTGAAATGGACTGAAGAAGCTGGTCGCCGGTGGCATGGCCCAGGGAATCGTTGATGTACTTGAAATGATCCAAGTCCAGAAAAATCACGGCAAGAGGTTTATGCTGGCGGCGAGCGAGCGAAATGCACTGAGAGATCCGGTCGTTGAGCATCATGCGATCGGGTAGATTCGTGACCAGATCGTGTTGCGCGAAGCGGGTCATTTCGCGCGAGATGGCGCGCGCCGCGCTCACGTCATGAAATACGATCACTGCGCCGATGACGTGGCCAGCGCGATCACGGATTGGCGCGCACGAATCCTCGATGCTGGACTCAAACCCATCGCGGCGGATAAGAACGCAATCCAGAGTGAGTCCGACGGTCCGATTTTGTTCGACGGCCATCTCCAATGGGTCTCGAGCTGTTTTGCGAGTGCCGCTGTCAACAATTCGGAAAACTTCCGCGAGGGGCTGGCTAATGGCTTCTTGACGACTCCACCCGGTCATAATTTCCGCAACGAGATTGAGATAGGTGACTTTGCCGGAAATGTCGGTGCAGAGAACGGCGTCACCAATAGAGTTGAGGGTGACCAAGGCGCGCTCTTTTTCAACGTACAAAGCATCTTCAACGGCCTTGCGTTGGATGGCGTTGCGCAGTGCGCGGGGGAGCGAATAGCTATCGAGGTGGCCCGGCAAGAGATAATCCTGCGCACCGCGTCCCACGGCTTCTTTCACAAGAGCCTCGGGAACATTTCCGCCGAGGATGAGAATCGGAACATCGGGAGCGGCGGTGAACACTTTGTAGAACGTCTGGATACCCTGACTATCGGGGAGGGACAGAGCGAGCAAGACAGCGGCAATTCCTCTTTTGCTCAGGCGCTCGAGACCCGCGGAAAGTTGGTGAACGCATTCGACATCGAAAGGACCGATGCCCGGGGCGGCCAGCGCCGCGCGGATTCCATTGGTAGCGACGGGATCACTTTCAATGAGGAGTATTTTGGGAGGCAGGATCGGCACAGTCATTCGGTTATCTCATCGCTGCACAATTGGTTGCGGTATTACTTTGAACCATTCTTGCAGCGCTGGAACAGCACGAAAGGTCCTCGAATTTACTTTGCCCGGAATGGCCATCCAATAGACGGTTACGCTATTTGTGACGCTGTCGATGCACATTCGCTGATGAACCTCCCTGACGGAATCCGGCGCACTTTTCTTGAGCCACAGGACTGTTCCTCCTTCGGATTCAGTGACCACGACGAAGCCGCCTTCACGAGCGGCAGTTTGAAACGCTTGAAGTCCCTGCATGGTCCCTTTCTTTGGGCTTGGCTCTGATTTTACGGACGGCTCTCTGCCGTAGTCTGCGAGTAGAAAAACTCGACGCCAATTCCTGACCGCTCGAGCGGAACGTCTTTCCATTCCACTTCTCGGATACGGCCGGTGAAGATTCGTTCGCTTGGTAGTGTTCTTGCGATTCGCCTGGGCATGCGGAGAAGGACTTGAACAGGCAGCCATACAAACACGGGATGGCTGGTCACGAAGTAGACTCCTCGTGAGGAAATATTTATAGGTTTCGCTTGATGACCGTGTGTATTTGTCAGCGGAGAGTGAATGGCGCAAGACATCGGAGGAATCCTTACCCGTTAGGGTGTGTCAAACGACGATCGGATTTGGCCGTGGCTGCGGCTTCTGTGCAGGTGCAAGCATGGGTTAGCCCTGCACACTGACTGTGATTGGATAGTATTGGGTTCGTGTGGAGAGTGCTCAACATCTGCCAGGCGATGGTGAACAAAAACGGTTGGTGCAGGATTTTGTCTTCATCGCGTTGCATCGAACTCAAATGCCCCTCCATGCTGCACCAGTCCTACTTCGGCGTTTTCAAAGACGTGATCGACTTCGCGCGTGGCAGTTTGCGGTGCGCTAAACAGCACCCGCGCGTGGTCGCGAAGTCAGGGTGAAAGATTATCTTGGGGGTTGTGGGGGTTCTGTCCGCTACAGGACACTGAGTACTGATACAGTACTTAAGAAAACAATATGTGCGAGTGTCCCAAAGTGGGACAGTCACGATGCGGGTATTCACAAAAATAAGGCGCACTGGTTCGATTGTGTGGTCTACGCGGTTACTGAAGATGCGGGAATCACCGGCTGGGGAGGTCCGATTGGGTTGACAGGAATTTGACGGGGACTGCATGCTAAGATATGTGTCTCGCAGTGGCGCTATGGTGCAACGGTTAGCACGTAGCCCTTTCAAGGCTAAAATACGGGTTCGATTCCCGTTAGCGCTACCAACGTTTCAATAATTTACAACCAGATCCATCCTGATTCCCGTTTGAACAAATTCCAAACTACGCCCCCGCTACTCGGTTTGTCTTCGTGCCTGTACTTGTCCTTTCGGGACTTTGGATGTGGAAAGGCCATGTCCTTCGACGACTTATTTCGAAGAGGTTACCCAATAAAACTACTGGCATGAAAACGGGGCAAGAATTGGAGGCATAAATATCCAATGAATCCATCGGAACGCATTGACCAACTGATCGCAGGACTCACAGACTGGCGCGGCAAAACGTTGGCCAGCATCCGCAAGAGCATCCTTGAGGCCGACCGGGAGATAATCGAGGAATGGAAGTGGATGGGAAGCCCCGTGTGGTCTCACGACGGAATAATCGCGGTCGGCAACGCCCACAAAGACAAAGTGAAGCTTACCTTTGCCCACGGGGCGAGCCTCCCAGATCCTGACAAGATCTTCAACGCGGGCCTCGGAGGCAACGCGTGGCGAGCGATCGATTTTTTCGAGGGCGACAAGGTCGATGAGGCGGCCTTGAAGGATCTCATCCGCGCTGCAGTGGCGCTCAATCTCAAGGGCAAGAGCAAGCCGAAGCCCCGGCGAGCGAGCAGCAAGCGAGCCGACTAGCTTCATCGCAGGTCCCGGCCATGTCTCCTCCCATAGGGGAAGACCTTTGGCGCCTGCCTCATACGCTAAGCAGTTCGGTATTGAAACGCCCAACTGCCCGCCTAAGGCGGCTCAAAAGTCGTGAATCGAGGGATCGCAAAACAATGCACCAACCACGCTCGCGGAGGCGACCAAAATTCAATTCAGTTGAGGAATATTTAGGCTTACTGGACCCTACCGCGACCCCACCGTCGAGGTGCACGCGACGAACGCCGTATCTACTTCGGAGTACGCTTCAACGAGTCCAGGCTGAATCACTTCTACCAGGCGTACCTCGACGCGCACTTCAAGTGGCTCAATCGTCGGAGTCAGAAGCGCTCTTTCAATTGGGAGCGCTTCAGACGACGGCTGCTACACCAGCCGCTTCCAAGGCCGCCGCACGGACACGCTCTCATCGACGTGACCTCCGAACACCGTATCGTCGCGCGCGCCGATTGGATCATCGACATGGGTCCCGAAGGCGGCAACAAGGGCGGTAGAGTAATGTTCGAGGGCACGCCCAAGCAGCTGCTCACTGCAAAGAATTCGCTGATCAGTGAGTACATACGGAATTAACGTGATGGGCAAAGTGATCATCGGATTCACCATGTCCATTGCACGGTTTCATCAACGACCAGAATGGGAGTGTGGAGCGTCTTTATCCCGACCTCGATACGTTGCGATATGCAAAGCCTCTTCAAGAGTCGATCGAGAAGACCGGCGCCGTGGTCATGGGGCGAAAGACCTTTGCCATGGGTGACCCGGATTCCTACGCTGGAAATTACGAATATCAGGTCCCGATATTCGTGGAAGAATAAGCGTTTTAAGCAGGGGTTGGCCCGGGGTTTCGCTGGTTTTTTCGGGTCCCCGTATGTCGACAGGGAATGTTTATGCTGGCTCCCCAACGATGGCTTATTTTTCGGGGTTCACAGAGCAAATAAGAAAGGCTCTTCGACTCCTGCCAAGCACACGAAGAGTACGGATACGGGAATTGGGACGAATTCACAGCCAGAAGGAGTCGAGCGGGGATTCGGAGGCGGTCGCGATCGGTGGCGGACGTGATGGCAGGCCCAGACACTCCAGAATCTTTTGCGTCGCTTCCGGCGGATGGATAGCGGACAGCATTCTGAGTCTTCCGCCACATGTTCGTACATCGGCTCACGGGGATCGAGGGCAAAGATGGTAACCCGCTCAACGAGGTTCGCGTGCTCTCCAAAACCTCAGGGCGTACCTCTTTTCGATTTCTTTGAAAAAAGCCTCCGATAGGCGCACGAAGTAGGCTTCGGTCAGTTTGATCTCGTCGCCAGTCGCTACCACTCTTCTGTTGGCCACCACTCCTCCGGGGCAGTGAACCGCAACGTTTTACTCTCCATCAGCTTTGGGCTCCCATCCGCTTTGGGCTTCGCATGACTTGCGAGTGCAATTTGCTACGCGAATCTGGCGAGCATAGACTGGGTGTGTAACTACGAGGAAACCAACATGGCTGCACCATTGCGTACGTCCAATCCTGCCTTGAATGAAAAGGCATTTCGCGGCGAGGTGACGCTCGGCGGCGAGACGATGACGTTGCAGGGCACGGTCAATAAGACCGGATTGCTGCTGCTGTGCGTGGTGGCTACTGCTGCGTGGACGTGGGGCTTGGCGCATTCGGAGACGCCGGAGGCGACCTATCCTTGGATGATCGGCGGGATTTTGGGCGGGTTTGTCACCGCGCTGGTGACGATATTCAAGAGAAGCTGGGCGCCGGTTACTGCGCCCCTTTACGCGCTTCTTGAGGGACTGGCGCTTGGCGGTATCTCGGCGTTTTTTGAACGGTCTTACCATGGGATCGCGGCTCAGGCGGTGGGTCTGACATTTGGTGTGCTCTTTGCGATGCTGGTTGCCTACAAGACGGGCGTCATCCGCGCCACTGAGCGTTTTAAGCTGGGCGTGATCGCGGCGACCGGCGGCATCGCGGTGTTTTATCTTGTGGCGATGGTGCTGAACTTGTTTCACGTGAACGTAGGCGTACTGTACGGCCACAGCCCGTGGGCAATCGGCTTCAGCCTGTTCGTGGTCGTGATCGCGGCGCTGAACCTGGTGCTGGATTTCGACATGATTGAGACAGGCGTGCGCATCGGGGCGCCCAAGTACATGGAGTGGTATGGGGCATTTGGGCTAATGGTCACGCTGATTTGGCTGTATTTGGAAATTTTGCGGTTGCTGGCGAATTCGCGGCGGCGGTAAGCGAAAAAGATAACGCAGAGACGCAGAGCACGTCGAGGAAACGCAGAGACGAATAAGACAAAAGACGCGAGAAAGTAGTTCGCGTTTGCCACCTCAGGTTTCGTATCGGAGCTGAACGCTCCGACCCCCTTTTAATTTTACTTTCCAAAGAGCGCGAAGGATGGTCTACGGGCAACACCTGTGAGAGTGTCACGCTCAAGTCGCATTCATTAGCGGGAGCGTGTGGTGAAGCTTGTGTTGGCGGGGGGGACTACGCAGCCTTGTTGTGGGGGCCAGCCGGGGTCGGTGGTGGGATTGCGGCACAGGGTGGCTATTGCCGGGGTGATTTGGGCTGGCGCGACTACGCCGTTTAGCGGCTCGGCGTAGACGGTGTAGGCGCGGTTTAGCGGGAGATGATCGAGCTCGTAGGTGCCGTCGAATTGGGCGGGGCCGGGGGCGGCGCAGCTCCAGCCCGCGATGGTTGCGGCGATAACGGCTCCACTGGATTGGTCCACGGCGACTACATGGGCGCCGAAGATGCCGGTTACGCCGGGCGGAGATAGCGGGAGTGACAGAGGATTGGCTGGCAGGATGCGGCCGGTGATGACGCCGACATTTCCGGCGTCCGTGGGATCGGGATAAAGGATGCGCAGGCCAATGCGATCGTCATCGCCGAGCGGTGCGTCGAGCTGCTGCGGGCCGGGGCGAGTGCCGTTGAACGTGCCCGGAGTTGGCGCGTAGGGATACATCATGGCGCTCCAGACGGCGGAGTGGCTGAAGCCGAGGAGATGGCCGAGCTCGTGAGTGAGGACGGACTGGAGATCGTACGCTTTGGGCGAGGTGGGGAGCGCGGTGGGCGTGGCGAAAGTAACTTGCGCGTCAGTGGGATCGAAATAGATGTCAGCGTCGAGAATTTGGCCGAGCTGCGTGGCGGCGGGGCTGCTGCCGAGCTGCTCGCCGACAGCGTCGGAGGTGATGACGCGGGTGAAGGCGAGGACGCCGGGAGTGAAGGCCATGTCGGATTGATCGAAGCAGATGGAGTTGAGGCCGTCGGAGCCGCAGGCGTTTTGGGTGGCGAAGCGCTGCGGCTGGGCGACGGTGGTGGGCAAGAGAGTTGTGCCAGGGACGGCGGTCCAGACGGCTAGCGATTGCGTGATGACTTGCTCGATTTCGGTGAGGCGCGTGGCGGCGGTTTGGTTTTGCGTGAGGATGGATACTGGGCTGGTGCCGAGCGCGGTGCTCCAGCGGAGGGCGATGCTGGAGGCGGTGGTTAGTTGATGGGCGCGGACGGGGCAGGCGGAGCCGCCTGACATTGCTACGGGCTGGCGGACATCGGGGACGACTTGGTTGAAGGCGTAACCTGCGGCGGATTGGGCGGTCCAGGCGAGGTAGATTGCCGCAAGAATCGCGCGCAGAACTTTTCTTTTCATTGTGGCGTGTTGTTCTCGCATTTAAATTCTCCCCAGACGGCGACGCTCTTTGCCGTGCGTTAGTTTTTTTCTTCCAGGGCACGGCGCAGCTTTACCTGAAAAATTGCAACGGGCAGATTGCGGATGCCTCCGTGGCGGAACGTCCGTGTGCGCGGATCGAAGATGGGCGCATTGGCGGAGTCTTGCGTTACGGTTTCGACTCCACTGTCCGCGTTGCGCGTGATGCGAAACGTGCCTTGCGACCAGCCGAGCACGCGATAAGGCTCGCCGGGACGCTCCCACAAAAATAGATAAACCTCTTCGCCTGCGCGGAAGATGGGGACGCCGTCTACGTGCGAGTGGAGATGACCGGAGACGCCGCCGATGGTGCGGACGGTGACGATACCGGAGAGAAGGCCTTTGTTGCGCTCGAGGACTTCGAAGCGGGTTTCGGTCCAGAGCTCGCCGCGGTCCCAGTGAAACTCGGAGCCGAGGCAGCGCAGCCGGGCCACAGCGGAAGACTGTTGCGCCAAATCGTCGAATTGCAAGCGGGCGAACGTGGTGCCGTTAGCGAAGGCGGCGGTAAGCCCGAGGAGGATCAAACCGACCAAGAAACAGACCCAAAGAAATTTTCTGCGTTGCACGAAACTCATTTCACTGCACCTCCAGAGCGCCGGTGGCGGCGGTTTTGTCTAAATTTGTGTTTTGAATGAATAGCGTGCGCGCGCCGGGAGTCGCGGCGGCAGAGATTTGCAGCGTGAGATGAATGATGCCGAGACCGGCGGGTTGTTTGGCGATTACGGTGACATCGCCGGGGCCGGTGATCGTATAGGCCATGCCGGTGTCAAGACCGCTGGCGGAGAAGAGGCAGATGTCGGCTGCGGCGGCTCCCGTGGCGGGCCGCTGCAAGGAAACGGGATTTCCGGCGAGCGAGCAGGAATTATTGGGGGTGGAGAAAACGCCGAGGGCGGCGACGTTGAGGTCGACATCGGCGTTGGGCAGAGAAACGCCCGCGGTGGTGGGATCGACGACGATGATGTCTTTGGCGGCCGCGGAGGGCTCGGCGGCGGTGAGCGAGATTATTTCGTCTGAAGCATTCGGGGCGACGACCGTGAGGGAAACACTGTTGGACGTGGTGTTATCCGGATTGCGGATCTGGACGGAGAGATTGCCTGGGGTGGAGACATCGGCGGCGGTCAGGGGCGCGGTGCATTCCGTGACGGAGTTGCAGGTGGTGGTGCGTGGGGAGCCGGCAATCAGCAAGACAGAATCGGGGCTGGGAGCGGACGCGGCGAAATTGCTGCCATCAACTCGCAGGGTGAAGCCGTTGGCGGCGCCCGCGTAAACGCTGGCGGGATGCAGGGCGAGGATGTTTGCGCCGGTGGCGATGGTGATATTCGCTGAGCCGGATTGCAGCGGATCGTCAGAGCTGATGGCGACGATGGTGAACGTGTTTGGAGACGGGGCGGAGCCGGGGGCGGTGTAGATGCCGTTTGCGTCGATAGCGCCGCACCCGCCTGCGAGCGCGCATGCGGTTCCTTGGATTTGCCAGACGACAGCTTGATTGTTGGCGCCGAGTACGGTTGCGGAAAACTGGTGCACCGCGAGCGGTGCGAGCGTTACGGTGGAAGGCAGCACGCTTACTACGGCGTGATTGATTAAGGCGAGCTGAGAGGTGGCGCTGCGCGTTGCGTCGGCGACGCTGGTGGCGCGCACGGTTACGGGATTGGGAGTTGGGATTGTGCTGGGGGCCTGATAGTCGACCTGCAAATTGTTTCCGGCGGATAGCGGCTGGCACGGGTTGCTGGCAACGACACAGATCTGGCCCACGTTGCCGGTGCCGTTTGTGAGGCCGTTTACTGTCCAGGTGACGGCGGTGTTGGCGCTGCCGAAGACTTGCGCGGTGAGCGTGACGCGGTGGTTGCCGGCGAGCGTGTAGGTGCTTGGAGAGAGAGTGACGCCGACACCGGGCTGGATGATTACGGATGCTTGCGCTTTCTTGGACGGGTCGGCTTGCGGTGTGACGGTGATTGTGACTGTGCTGGGATTCGGCGGCGTGACGGGCGCGGTGTATGTGGCGGAGGTCGACATCACTCCGCTGCCGAGGGCTTGCGTCGCTACGACGGCGAGCGCTCCGCAGGCTGCTCCACCGCAGCCGGCGCCGGAGAGCGTCCAAACTAGCTGCGTTGATGGATTTGAGCCAGCTACTGGCGTGAGCGTGGCCGCGATTGATCCGGAACCACCGGAGGCAACGCTTGGGGGAGCTGATAGCTGAAGCGAAAAATTGCTCGTGATGGTAACTGCGGCGGAGGCTTGCTTGGCAGGATCGGCGATGCTTTGGGCGGTGAGCGTTATGCTCGCGGGCGCGGGAAGGATTTGCGGCGCGGTGTAATTGCCGTTTGCGTCGAGCGCGCCGCAAGCCACTGGGCAAGACGGGCCGGAGATGCTCCAGCGAATGCCGGGATTCGGCTGTCCGCTGCTCGCGATTGCGCCGTGGAACGGTTGCGCTGCGCCAAGCTCGACACCGATGGCGCTGGGCGTGATCCCGACCGAGATGTCGCTGACAATGATGATGCTGGCGGAGGCTTGCTTGGCGGGATCGGCTACGCTCAGCGCGGTTACTGTGACCGTCGTGAGAGCGGGCAGGTTTTGTGGCGCGGTGTAGGCGCCGGCGGCTGTGATGGCGCCGGTGGCGGGACTTCCTCCCGCGATTCCGTTGACGCTCCAGGTGACTCTGGTGTCAGTTGCACCGGTCACCGTGGCCGTGAAGGTTTGCGCATTGCCCAAGCGCAGCGAGGCTGTTGCAGGAGTTACGCTGACGCTGATGGAAGACGGGGTCGGAGTGGACGTCGGGGTGGGCATACGTGAGGGCTGGACGACGGCGGAAACTCCGCCGCAGCCTACGGCGCAAGCGACTGTGGCGAGAAGAACGAGAATTGACAGCGCTAGAAAGAACGGCTGCGATGCTCGGTGACGATTGCTGACGGCGTTTTGC